>Ga0156085_1018_pt2 | contig 78889 bp, 85 predicted proteins | sample RifCSPlowO2_02_FD_107738 | JGI IMG/M metagenome (GOLD analysis project Ga0156085, IMG submission 107738) | Burkholderiales bacterium RIFCSPLOWO2_02_FULL_67_64 | reverse complement strand
ACTACCAGCCCACGCGCCTGTTCGTGATCGTGTTCCTGATCGACATGACGCTGCGCATGCTCAACCCGCGCTGGGCGCCCAGCATGATTGTGGGCGGCTGGATCGTGCGCCACCAGACGCCCGAATGGGTGGGCGCACCGCAAAAGCGCTTCGACTGGGGCCTGGGCCTGCTGCTGGGCATCGCCATGCTGTACCTGATGGTGCTCAACCGCTTCATGGGTCCGGTGAACATGTTGGTCTGCGCCAGTTGCCTGACGCTGATGTTCTTCGAGACCGCCTTCGGCATCTGCCTGGGCTGCAAGCTCTACAACGTCTTCAACCGCGAGAAGGCGCAGCTCTGCCCCGGCGGCGTGTGCGAAGTGCCGGCCCGGCGCCCGGGCTGGGGCATCGCCCTGCCCCAGGCGGTCGTGCTGGTGCTGTTCGTGGGCGCCCTCACGCTGGCCAAGGGCTGGGTGGACGAAACCGGCCCGCTGGGCGGCTTCGACGACATGGCGACGCTGGAAGAGATGGGCCTGAAGCCCGTGGCCGGCGTCCCCACCGACCCCAAAGCGGAAGCCGAACGCTGCCAGGTACCGGCCTTCGCCAAAGCGATCGGCCATGAAGCGACCTGGAAGCAGCACAACGGATGTAGTTGAGTATTTCCATGATTGAGTAAAATAACTCAATCATGGAAAATTACCGACGAAGCGCCACCCTGTTGCTTGAAGACAGACTGCACGAGGCGGTGCGTCGGCTTCTCGTCATTGCTGGCCCCAGACAGGTAGGCAAGACCACCGCGGTCCACCAGGTTCTCAAGTCACGCCCAGCAGGTTCATACCGATTTCACGCGGTCGATGCACCTGAAGCAAGGCCAGACACACCTGATTTCAGCAGCGGTGGCGCCTCCATCCCGGCTTTCCGGCCCCTTGGGCTAAACCCAGCTCCACGCGATGCATCGTGGCTGATCACACGCTGGCATGAAGGCCGAGAAGAGGCTCTGGCGTGGTGGCACCGTCCGCGCGACAAGACGATATCGCCCCAAACAGATACACCTCCCGACCGCGATACCTATGTGCTGGTCTTCGACGAAATCCAGCACATCCCCAACTGGTCCAGCGTGGTCAAAGGCTTGTGGGATCAGGACCGCGCCCAGGACCTGCCCATGCACGTCGTGGTGCTGGGCTCAGCCCCGCTGCTGATGCAGCGCGGTTTGGGCGAAAGCCTGATGGGCCGATTCGAACTGCTGCAGATGAGCCATTGGTCATACAGCGAAATGCGCGACTGCTTCGGCTTCACGCTGGACCAATATATCTACTTCGGTGGCTACCCCGGTCCAGCGACCTGGGTGTTGGAGGGCCAAGAAGCCCGCTGGCGCGACGAAGTGCTGCACAGCCTGATCGAACCCAATCTGGTCAAGGACATCCTGGCGCTCGCACGTATTGAAAAGCCACCCGTTCTGCAACAACTTTTCAAGCTTGGATGCATTTACTCGGGCCAGATAGTCGCTGTGACCAAGCTACTGGTACAGCTTGAGGGGGCCGGAAATACCACCACGCTGACCCACTACCTCCAACTGCTTCGAGCGGCAGGACTGCTGGCCGGTCTGGAGAAATACGCGGCCCAAGCCATCAGGCAACGAGCGGCCCCACCCAAGCTGAACGTGCTCAACACGGCCTTCTTATCTGTCTACAGCGGAAAGACCTTCGCGCACGCTCGAAACGACCCGACGTTTTGGGGGCACCTTGTCGAGAGCAGTGTCGGAGCACACCTGATCAACACGGCATCCGATGGGCTGAGCGTGAGCTACTGGCGTGAGAGTCCGCATGAAGTCGATTTCGTGCTACAGCATGGTGACCGCATCTGCGCCCTCGAAGTGAAATCCGCTCCCTACAAACCAAGTGATCTCAAGGGTCTGCACGCATTTGCAGAGAAACACGCCAGACTCGGCGTTCGCACCACCGTTGTTGGCGGAAACGATCTGGCCATCGCAGAGGCCCTTACCCGTACGCCGGGCGACTGGCTGTCGGAGTCTTGACCATGTGGCCAGTAAACCCGCTGGATCGCCTATGTACCGAGCTGCCGGACGGCGACGCCCCCTCGGGCGACCTACGCGGTGGTACCAGCTCGGTCATGACCGTCAGGCAACTGGCTGAACTGCCGGTCTTCGTGCTGCTGGGAGAACCCGGCATGGGCAAATCCGAGTCCATGAAAGCCTTGGAAGCATTGACCCAAGGCCTGCGCTTCACAGCCGATCAGTTCATCAGCCGCTCCCCCATCACAGACGCGGCCAACCGCATGGTCTTGATCGATGCACTGGATGAGGCGCGAGCAGAAGGCGGAACAACCGTCTGGCGAGAAGTCCGCAAACAGATTGACCAAAGCCACCTTCAACAGTTTGCAATCGCTTGCCGGGTGGCTGACTGGCATGCCAAAGACCGAGAAGACCTCGTTGCGGCATCCTCAGGCAAACCCATCCGCGTCTTTTCCCTCAACCCGCTCGATACAAGGCAGCAACGGGCGGTACTGGTACACCTTGGCATCGAAAAACCCGAGGACTTCCAACACGAGGCAGAGCGCTGGGGCTTCGACGCCATGCTCGGCAACCCCAAATCGCTGGAGCTGTTGACCCTGGCCGTCCAACACTCAAACGGCCAATGGCCCAAGACCCGGCGAGACGCGTATGAACTGGCCTGCCATGCTCTGCTGCAGGAGGCCAACCCGCGCCACCAACAAATGCAGACGGCAAAGGGCCTCCAGAGCGAAGAGCAATTGCTCGACGCGGCCGGCTGGCTGTGCGCGCTCATGCTGATGAGCAACAGCCCAGCGCTGACCGAAGGTTCTTCCAGCGACACCGCACCCCACACCGTTCATCTCGCCAGCGTCCTGGACACCCTGCGCACGAGCTCCATCACACCCGAGGCCATACAGGCGGTGCTCTCGCGACGGCTCTTTACCAAACCCGCCACCAATGCACCGGCCCACCGCACCATCGCCGAGTACCTTGCCGCCCGTCTGCTGAGCAAACGGATACGTGGCGGCGAACTCCTGGCCTCGCGACTCGGCGCCTTGATGATCGCACCGGGTCAATATCTGGTCGGCAACCTCCGTGGGCTGGCTGGCTGGTTGGCTGCTATGTGCGAACCCATGCGCACCCTGGTTTTCGAGGTCGATCCTTCAGCTGTTCTCAACTACGGCGATCTGTCGCTGCTGTCCCCTGCCGACAAACAGACGCTCATTCAACAACTGGAGGGCAACCCCAAGGCACGCCACGATACCTACCACTGGCGGCAAGCCCCGGCCCATGTGCCGCTTGTTCAAGCCGACATGACGACCTTTGTGTTGAACTGGCTCGGTCGCCTGGGCCAAGCGACTTCTTTGTCGGCCGGGCAGGACATGGTGGCGGACGTGTTGTTGAGCGCATTGATTCATGCACCCGCCAATCCGGATTGGGAACCGACGTTGCTCGCGGTGGTGAACCAGGCTTCACTGGGCGAGGGCATCCGAAGCATGGCCCTGCTGGCGCTGTTCACGCACCGCAAACACAGCTCGACACTGGTGGGTCTGCTGGATGCGATCAATCAAGGCACGCTTGCCGACAGCAGCGGACGTCTATTCAACAACCTGCTGATGCAGCTCTACCCCAAGCACGTCCCCCCGTCTTCGCTGCTCCAGTATCTAAAGCCTGCACAGCACCGCGCAGGCATGGCGCTCGTACCCATGTTCTGGGGCTACTACATTCAGCGGCAAACGCCACCCGGCCTTTTGCTGGACCTGATGGAAGCCATTGAGCGGGCACAAAAGGATGGCCTGTTCTCCAGGGAAAGCTTTCGCTCTGTTTCGCATGGACTGGAGGGATTGACGGCACTGATTGTCGAAGCGATTGAACAGCATGGGCAAAGCGCATCTGTGGAACGGCTGGCGCTTTGGCTCTGGCTGTGCACGGATCGCGACACCTCGCTGTACCGACACCTGGAGACAAGCGCCAATGAGCGCCTGCATCAGTGGAACAAGGACCATCCAGAACAGATCAAGCGGGTACTGCTTCATCTGGTCGAGCAGGGTCGCACCAGTTGGGATGCGCAGAACCGGTTTCTTCTCAGCGACTTGCCGCCCGCCATGGGCGCTTTCTGGTTGAAGCAAGTCGACCGGTTTCAAACCATCGGGGACGAAGCCAAGGCAAAGGAATGCCTCGAAACCGCCCGCTGGTGGGTGGAGCAAGAAGATGGCGGAATCACGCTGGAAGACTTGGAAAAGGCGGTTGAACACAACACTTCGCTCCAAACCGCACTGAACGCATGGTTGACATCGCCGTTGGACGACACCAATTGGCGGCGCAAGCATTGGCTGCAGAACCAGAAGCACATTGCCACCCAAGCAGCCCGGCGAGAAGTCATTGAAGCCAATCTTCTTTATTTGTTGGATCATTTGGCTGATGTGCGCAGCGGAAAACTTCTGAGCTACCTGAGCGACGCAGCCTGGATTGATCTCAGAGAATCAGGCTACGCCGGAGCGTTCGGAAGCCAACCTATCGCCGAGTGGCGTCAAGCGTATCCGGACCTGGATGAAGCGACGCGAAAAGGCTATCGATCACTATTGATGCAGCTGACACCCGCGCAAGCAGAGAAAGCCATCCAAATCCGCAAGGCCAAGGAGATGCTGAACATCGAATTGCCATGCCTGGTCGCAGCGCAGCAGCTGCATGCCGACGAACCGCCGCAGTTCTTCGATCTGGGCCTGGATCGGCTGCAAGCACTGGTGCAGATTTTCCTGCTGCACCACACGTCGGACACGGCATGGTTTCTGGACTTGGCCCAGCGCCAACCCGATTGGACCGAGGGCATTTGGCGGGAACTTTGCGAGAAACACCTGCGTGCCAAGAAGGAGATCCGCATCCCTCAAATCGGCTTGCTGCGGCATGAGGCACGGCTCAATCCCATGGCCAAACGCCTGCTGCCCCGCCTCCTGCTGAAGTGGCCCAGCAAGATCAGCGAGGTCAACTTTGCCGAGTTTGCGCAGGTTCTAGAACACACATTGCAAGTCTGCCCGGCCCGTGAGGTCAGCGATCTGGTGAAAGCGCGCCTGACCCGAAAGGCCCTCGGCTCGCTCCAAACCGGGTACCTGCTCATGGCAGGACTTTGGGTGGATCACCAGCATTTCGCACCTCGACTACAGAGCCTGTTCCACAAAAAGCAAGTGATCCAAACAGAGCTTCTCGGGTTCGTCCACCATTTGCGCCGATACGGTGGTCAGCCCGACCGACTGCCTGACTGGGACGCGTCCACCGGCGGCCTGTTGTTCACACTGTTTGGCCCTCTGTGCTCCGCCCAGCGTCCAGAAGGCGCCCATTGGGTCGGCAAAGAGGACGATGGCCGTGCATTTCTGTACCAAGTATTGACAGCATTGCGCGATGACACCAGCGATGCATCCTCCAATGAACTGCGAGCCCTGCGGGCCAACGCTGCTTTGGAGCACTGGTGGCCGGCCATTGAAGTTCACTTGGAGCGTCAAGCATTGGCGCGCGCAGAAAAGGCATTCACCGTACCCTCCGCGCGCCAGGTCGCGCTGACACTGCAAAACAGTGCCCCCGCCAACCCTGCGGACCTCATGGCGATCACCATTGACGCGTTGGATGAACTGCAGCGGGAGATTCGGAACAGTCCCACCAATCTGATCAACCGCTTCTGGAACGTGGACGCCAACGGCAAACGCCCGCGGCCACCGCACAAACCGGAAGCTGCTTGCAGAGACGTCATTGCCGAATGGCTCAAGCCACGGCTTCAGCCCATGAGCATTTCGGTTCATGTCGAAAACCAGCATGGCGCGCAGAACCAGTCCGACATCGCGTTGTCGACGCAGCTTGCTGGACAACCCAACATGCTACTGCCCATCGAAATCAAGGGCGACTGGAACCGGGATCTGTGGAGCGCGGCCCACGAGCAGTTGGGAAAAAAATACGCCAGCGAGTCGCGCTGCCATGGGCAGGGCATTTACATGATCCTTTGGCTTGGGGCCAATCGGGGTGAAGCGCCCCATCCACGGCAGCACCCCAATTTTCCGGCCCATACACCGCAAGAAATGCAACAGCGGCTTCAACAGGAGGCGGCTCAAAAGTCAGGAGGCCTGTATGTCCATGTCACCGTTCTGGACATTTCGATTCCCGCTTGATCCAACGTCACGCTTTCTGAAATGCGAACCACCGCCTACGGTACCTCAGGCTTGGCCATCCTCGCCGATCAACAGGCGGTTGTCGGCCAGGAACCGGTAGGGCGGCACTTCCAGGTTGCTGGGGGCCGGCTTGTTGCGGAACACCCGACCGGCGTAATCGAAGGTCGAGCCGTGGCAGGGGCAGAAGAAGCCGCCCTTCCAGCCGGCCGGCAGGCTCGGGTTGTCCGAACTGGCGGGCTGGTTGGTCGGGGAGCAACCCAGGTGGGTGCAGATGCCCACCACCACCAGCACCTCGGGCTTCACGGAGCGCACGTTGTTGGCGGCGTAGGGGGGCTGCTGCTCCCGTTCCGACGCCGGGTCGGCCAGATCGGCCGTTTGTTCGAGCGCGGCCAGCATGTCGGGCGTGCGCCGCAGGATCCACACCGGCTTGCCCCGCCATTCCACCGTCTTCAGGCCGCCGGGGGCCACATCGCTGATGTCGACCTCGACCGGCGCGCCCTGCGCCTTGGCGCGCTCGCTGGGCGCGAAATTGGCCACGAATGGCACGGCCACGCCCACCGTGGCCACGCCACCGAGCGAGGTGGCCAGCCGCAGCCAGGTGCGGCGCTCGGCGTCGTGTTCGGCCGCATCGGGGGCCAGCGAAGGAAAGGTGTGGGTGCTCATGGCGCGCTCCTGTGGGTTGAAGGCGTGCGGCACCGGCCAGCGGCCAGCGCCGCGCCAGCGTTGGAGCCGGCGCGCCGTCGATGGTTCAGGCCGCAACCGCCTCAGTGCCCCGCGTGCAGCTTCTCGTGGATGCGCTTGGTGGTGCGCCACACCGCCCACAGCACCAGCGGAATCAAGGCCCCGGCGGCCATCTCGGGGTTGATCGGCAGGCCCGCGGCCTTGCCGGCCTTGCCCAGGTAGAGCAGCAGGCTGATCACGTAGTACGAGATCGCCGCGATGGACAGGCCTTCCACCGTGCTCTGCAGTCGCAGCTGCAGTTCCTGCCCTTTGGTGAGCTTGGCCAGCAATTGCTGGTTCTGCTCTTCGGTGGCGATGTCCACGCGGGTGCGGAGCAGCGCGCTGGTGCGGGTGATGCGCTCGGAGAGCGAGGCCAGGCGCTGCGCCGTGGCGGCCACGGTGGCCATGGCCGGCGAGAGCCGGCGCTGCATGAACTCGCCCAGGGTCTGCGTGCCCTGGATGGGCCGTTCGCGCAGTTCGGCGATGCGCTGGGCCACCAGGGTGTCGTAGGCGCGGGTGGCCGAGAAGCGGTAGATGTTTTCGGCGGTGGCGCGCTCCACGCCGCCGGCCAGCGAGACCAGGGTGTCGAGCAGCGCCTGGTCGGACGCGCTCTTGTTCTGCAACTGGGCCGTGATGTCGGCCAGTTGCCGCTCGGAGGCCGCGAGCAGCGGGGCGAGCTGCTTGACCACGGGCAGGGCGCGCAGGGCCATGAGGCGGTAGGTTTCGAGCTCGAACAGCCGCGAGACGATGCGCCCGGCGCGCGTTTCGGAGGTGTCCGCGGGCGCGATCACCAGCATGCGCTCGAAGCCGCCGGGCCGCAGCCAGAAGTCGGTCACGGCCACCGAGTGGCCGTTGTTGCCCATGAGCGACGCCACCACGGTGTGCTCGCCCAGCCAGGTGCGGGCCTGCGCCAGCCCGTCGCTCAGCGGGTGGAGCTCGCCGACCACCATGGCGAGCTGGATGGCGGCGAAGGTACGCCCGGGAATGGTCTGCAGCCAGCCCGGGGGCGTGGCGATGTGCGAGAGCAGGTCGGGCTCGCGGGTGCCCAGGCCGCAGCCCTCGGGCAGCGCCTGCACGATGGAGTAGCGGGTGAACTCGGTGTGGCGCTCCCACTTGAGCGTGTAGCCCGGCAGGCGCAGCCGCAGGAAGTTGCCCTGCAGGTCGTCCACGGTGAGCGCGTCCTGCCCGGGCAGCCGGCGCAGCTGTTCACACTCCTGTTCGCGCGTCACGTCCTCGTTGAAGACCGCCACGTAGGTGACCAGCGTGGGCAGGCGGATGCGCGCGGGCGGGCGCGCGTGCACCTCGTTGTGCAGCAGCTCGCGCTGCGGGTCGCTGGCGGGCAAGCGGTGGGGGGTGGCGGCGCCGGTGGAGGTGGTGTCCATGGGGCCCGATTGTGCCGGCTGTGCCGCGCACCGCCGCAGCAAAAAAAAAGCCCGCCGGACGGGGGGTCGGGCGGGTGCAAGGCCACGTCCTTGGGGATCGACGTGGCATCAGGGATCGGGAAAGATCAGAACGGAATGTCGTCGTCCATGTCGTCGAAACCGCTGGCCGGGCGGGCGGCAGCGGGCGCCGGGGCCGGGCGGGCCGCGGGCGGTGCCTGGCGCGGTGCGGCGGCCGGGCGCGAATAACCGCCGCTGCCGCCACCACCGCCTTCGTCACCCCCGCCCATGCCTTCGCGGCCGCCGAGCAGCTGCATTTCGGTGGCGATGATGTCCACGGTGTTCTTTTCCACGCCGGTGGCCTTGTCGACGTAGGTGCCGTATTTCAGGCGGCCTTCGACATAGATCGGACGGCCCTTCTTCACGTATTCACCGGCGATCTCGGCCAGGCGGTCGTAGAAGGTGACGCGGTGCCACTGGGTGTCTTCGATCATCTCGCCACTGTTCTTGTCCTTGCGGCGGCTGGAGGTGGCCACGCTCACGTTGGCCACGGCCTGACCCGAGGGCAGGTAACGGATTTCGGGGTCGCGGCCGCAGTTGCCGACGAGGATGACTTTGTTGACGGATGCCATGTGTGTGCCCTTGGGGGAATTAGCGGGCGGCACCGGGAGCCCGGGCCGCAAAACGGTCAACCATTGTGCCGCAAGTGCCGGCCACGCCCAATACGCCGCCTGCCGGTATCGGCCACCCCGCCCCTGGCCCTACACTGCCCCCGATGAAAGGCGAACCGGACTTCCTGCAGAACCTGCGCGACGAGATGGGCGACGGCCGGCAATGGCTGGACCGGGGCATCGTGATCGCCTACGCGGTGCTGACCGGTCTGGCGGTGGTGGTATTCACGTTGCTGGCCGACGCCGCCTTTGGCCTGTACCAGAGCCTGCGCGGCGCCCTCTGGTGGGCGCCGCTGCTCTGGACGCCGGCGCTCACCGCGCTGGTGGTCTGGAGCATCCGGCGCTGGGCACCGGGCGCGGCGGGTTCGGGCGTGCCGCAGGTGCTGACCGCGCTGGCGCCGGAAACCCCGATCGCCAGCCGCTCGCGCTTCGTGTCGCTGCGGCTCTCGCTGGCCAAGATCGCGGCGGTTGCGGGTGGCCTGCTGGCCGGCCTGTCGATCGGCCGGCAGGGGCCGTCGGTGCAGATCGCCGCGGGCGTGATGCTGCACGCGCGGCGCTGGCTCTCGCCCAAGACCGACATCAGCACGCGCGAGCTGCTGGTGGCCGGTGGCGCCGCCGGCATCGCCGCGGCCTTCAACACGCCGCTGGGCGGCATCGTGTTCGCCATCGAAGAACTCTCGCGCCGGCTGCAGGACCGCAGCAGCGGCCTGATGCTGGCGGCCATCGTGGTGGCGGGCCTGGTGGCGGTGTCGGCGTTCGGCAACCTCTCGTATTTCGGCCGCATCCGCGCCGACGGCGTCTCGTGGTGGAACCTGCTCGGCCCCGGTCTGCTGGTGGCGCTGGGCTGTGGCCTGCTGGGCGGCCTGCTCTCGCGCCTGATGCTGGCCTCGTTCACCGGCCTGCCCGACCGCTTCTGTGCCTACCGCCGCAAACGCCCGGTCAGGTTCGCGGCGCTCTGCGGCTTCGTGGTGGCGGTGATCGCCATCGTGAGCGACGGCAACGCGGTGGGTGTGGGCCACCACCACACCCACGCCCTGCTGGACGCGGCGGACAACGGTGGCGAGCACCAGCCGCTGGTGTTCACCGGCCTGAAGTTCATCGCCTCCTGGCTCTCGGCCTGGGCCGGCGTGCCCGGCGGCATTTTCGGCCCCAGCCTGTCGCTGGGCGCCGGCCTGGGCGCCGACGTGGCCTGGCTGCTCGACTCGCCGCACGGCCCGGCGCTGATCGCACTGGGCATGTGCGGCTTTCTGGCGGCCGTGACGCAGACACCGATCACGGCCATGATCATCGTGATGGAGATGACCGACGGCCACAGCATGGTGCTCAGCCTGATGGCCTGCGCGCTGCTGGCCAGCCTGCTCTCGCGCATGATCAGCCGCCCGCTCTACAGCACCATGTCGCTCCTGATGATGCGGTCGCTGCGCGGCGACGCGAACGTGGCGCCGCGCGGCAGCGGCCCGGCACCGCTGGTGGGGTCGCCAGCGCCCACACCGCCCGCGGACCGGTAGACCCCCGGCCGGTCCGCGAACCCGGACCGGTGCAGGCCAGAAGCTGGCGGGGTGTGTACCGTCACGCAGATGAAACATGGCAACCCTAGGGTGGCAGGCCCTGTCCGCCCTTCTCACCTTGCCCATGTCTTCCCCGCCGACGACCGCCCCGACCCACAGCACCGATTCACCCACGCGCTTCTGGAACCAGACCGCCGCCCGAACCCATCTCTTCGACGCGTTCTCCGTGATGCTTCCGGAAGGGGAAGCTTTCGTGATGGACGCCGTGACAGAGGCCGCCCAGCACCTGCCCCCGGACGCCGGACTGCGCCTTGAGTGCGCCCGGTTCGTCAAGGAAGAAGAGGCCCACCAGCGCGCGCACCGGCTCTACAACGCACGGCTCGAACAACAAGGCCACGGCGTGGCGGCCATGGAAGCGCGGATCGCCCACGATCTGGGCAGCATCAGGACCCGCCTGTCGGCGGACCAGCGCCTGTGCCTGGCGGCGGCTTTCGAGCACGTCACGGCCACCATTTCAGCGGTGGCCTTGCGCAGCGAGCGCATGCTGACCAGGGCCCCCAACGCGCAAACACGTCTGTGGCGCTGGCATTGCGCCGAAGAGATGGCCCACCTGGGGGTCACGGTCGAGCTGATGGCGGCCCGGGACCTGTCCTACGGCGCCCGGGTGGGCTGGTTCCTGGTGGCCTCGGCCGTCATGCTGGGCGATGTGCTGCGCCACATGCGGGCCTTCTACCGGCACGACGTGGGGACGGGGCGCCTGAGCGCGCCCCGGTTCTGGGCCGCCAGCCTCGCTGGCGCGGTGCAAGCGCTCCCGGACCTGTGGGCCACCACGGTGGGTTGGGCCTCGTACCTGCTGCCCAGGCGCTCGTCGATGAAGGCCGCGGCTGCGGCGCCGATCACCGTCCGCGAACTGCGGCCCGCCGACATCCCGGCCCTGATGGCGCTGGAACGCGCGTGCTGGACCACCGAACAAGCCGCGCAGGCATCGGACATGCTCGACCGCATGCGCTGCCACCCCAGCCATTGCCTGGGCGCGTTTTGCCCGCGCACCGGCAAAGCCCTGGCCTCGCTGTTCATGAAACCCACCAGCATCCACGCCATGTCGCAGGCCAGAACATGGCGCGACTGCGTCGAGGGCAACCCGGCGGGCACCACCGCCGGGCCCGGCAATGCCCTGTTCGGCATCAGCCTGAGCAGCATCGATCCGGCGGCCGTGAAAGCGATCTTCGGGTACTTCTGGCCCCACGCGCTCAAGGGCGGTTGGCGCCACATCTTTCTGGGCTCACCGATTCCCGGCCTGGCGAACTGGCTCCAGCGCCACCCCCAGGGCAATGCCCAGACCTACGTCCGGCAGCAACGCCGCGGCCTGCCGCTGGACCCCCAGTTGCGCTACTACCACGGCAAAGGTTTCCGGCACATCGAAGCGGTGCTGCCGGACTACTTTCCGCATGCCGGCTCGCTGGACCATGGCGTCTTGCTGCGTGGCCAGGTGCCGGGTGCCCGCTGGGTGCCGCTGTGGCGCGCCTTGTCGTTGCGCCGCATCCAGTCGATGCAGCGCTGGTTGTCCAGACTGCCGTGACGCGGCATCCCCCACCCCCCCCGCGAATGGGGCGACACACCGCAGCTGTGGCGTGGAGCCGCACGGGACTGGCCCACCCTGCAGCGCTGGACCTTCGCGCACCTGGCCGCACTCGACCCCCATCGCCCCGTCCAGGTGGTGCAAGGCAACCGCGAAACCGACGCTGCCCGCCTGGTCCACACCACCTGGGGCGAGCACCTGGCGCGGCTGGATGAAGACCCGTGCGCCACCCAGGAGCCCGTGGGCCATCTGAAAGAGTTCGATCTCCTGAAGCACTTTCCGGCCTTGCGCAACGACCTGGACCCCAGCGCGCTGTTCCCGCCCGGGTCGGTGGTCTCGCACCAGGCCTGGATCGGGCCCGCCCACGCGCGCACCGGTCTGCACCACGACCTGCTGGACAACGTGGCCCTGACCCTGCGCGGGCGCAAACGGTTTTACCTGCTGCCGCCGGGCAGCGTGGAAGCGTTGCGCGGGGTGTCGCGCAAGTTCGACCGTTGGGCCAGGCTGTCGGTGCTGGGGGTGGATGCCCTGGCGCAGCGGCTCGAAGCCCTGGGCCTGGCCGCGCCCCGCGTGGTGGACATGGCACCCGGCGACGCGCTGTACGTGCCCCATGGCTGGTGGCACGAGGTCGTGAACCTCGAAGCCAGCGTGCTGCTCAGTGGCTTCTTCGGCAGCCGACAACGCGTCTGGCGCTGCTGGCTGCAGACCGGCGCCTGGCAGCTCGCGCACAACGCCGGCCTGTGGCGTCGCGGCCATTGCACCTGCCATGGTGGCGCCACGGGCTCCGGCTGAGGTTCAGCGCTGCGCGGCGGGCGCCCGCATCGGCCAGGCCACCACCAGCCAGACCAGCATGGCCAGCGCGCAGGCGGCGAACAACCCGGTGGCGCCGTGCGCCTGGGCGAGCCAGCCGCCGACCGCGCCGCCCACAAAAAAACCGACCGACTGCAGCGTGTTGTAGACCCCCAGCGCCGCCCCGCGCGCATGCGCCGGCGCCAGCTTCGAGACCAGGCTGGGCTGGCTGGCTTCGAGCGTGTTGAAGCCGATGAAGAAGACGAACATCAGCCCGCCCAGCGTCCACAGGCCCGGCGCCGCGCCACTGCCGGCCAGCCACCACAGGCCGATCTGCACCGCGCCGATGAGCGCGATGGCGATCAGAAAGGCCGTGCGCAGCTGGCCCTTGCGCTCCATGGGAAACAGCACCCCACCCATGACCAGCAGCGAGGCCGCCACCGCCGGCAGGTAGACCTGCCAGTGATCGGGTTTGGCCAGCCCGGCCTGCACCAACATGGCGGGCACGGCCATCCACATGGCGAGCTGCACCGCGTGCAACACGAACACGCCCAGGTTCAGCCGCAGCAGACCCTTGTCGCGCAGCACCAGGCCCAGCCCCGCGCCCTTCACCTGCGCGATGTCGGCCGGCTTGTGCACGCGCGGCTCGGGCGGCGCGACCCAGATCACCACCGCGATGCCGGCCAGCGCGAGCGCGCTGGTCAGGCCGAAGATGCCCGCCAGGCCGACCCAGCCCGCCAGCAGCGGGGCGATCACCAGCGAGAGCGCGAACATGAGCGCGATGCTCGCGCCCACCATCGCCATCGCCTTGGTGCGCACGCTGTCGCGCGTCACGTCGGCCAGGAAGGCGGTGACGGCGGCCGAGATCGCGCCCGCGCCCTGCACCGCGCGGCCGATGGAGAGCCAGGTGAGGTCGGGCGCCCAGGCTGCGATGGCGCTGCCCAGCGCGAACACCAGCAGGCCGGCCACGATGGTGGGCTTGCGGCCGAAACGGTCGGAGGCCAGGCCAAAAGGAATCTGCAGGAAGGCCTGGGTCAGCCCGTACAGCCCCATCGCCAGCCCGACACGGGCCGCGTCATCGCCCCCGGGCAGGCGCGCGGCCTCCAGCGCGAACACCGGCAGCACGATGAACAGCCCCAGCATGCGCAGCGCGAACACCAGCGCCAGCGCGCCGCTGGCACGGCGCTCTTCGGGCGTCATGCGGGTGGCAGTGATGACTGAAGTGGCGACTGGGGTAGATGAGATCACTGCGGCGTTCAGGTAAGGAGAAAAAGGAGCAACGCAATTATCGTCACCGTGCTGTCAAGCCGGTCCGCAAAGGCCATTCACGCCTCTATCTCACAGCCTCCAACAAAGCACCCCAGAGCCCCGGAGCATGGGTTGCGCCCCACCTCCCGGCGATCACCAAGCAGATGACCGGAGGTGAGATAAAGGAAAGGGGAGAGGCGCGATAAATCGGGATTTTGGGGGACTGACCGGTCCAAAGTGGGACGGGGCCGGAAAAGTTTCTTTTCCCCTGCAAAAGCGTCAGCGCCAGCGCTTTGCCCCCTACCTTCGACCGCCCTTGCCCCTGGGCGGGTGGCCGAAATGATAGCCGCCGCAGGACTCGCACCAGTAGCTCGTCATGAAGCCCTGGTATCCCTTGCGGCGGTGCAGCGCGTTCATTGCGACCAGGGCGTGGCCCAGGCTGGTGTAGCGTACTTTCCCGGTGCATGCGGATCGACGGGTGCGGCGCTTGCTGCTCATGTCAGAACGGGATGTCCCCGTCGTCTATAGCCACGAGCTGCGGCAGGTTGCCTTCGAGCAGCACCTGTCCGCTGATCGAGATGTGCGTCGGAATCTTCACGGTCCTGGACATCGACCTCGCTTCGAAGACCACGAAGTGGTGGCCAGGATGAGCCTTGTTCAGGCGCAGCGCCTCGGCTTCAGCGACCTCACGGCTATGTTGAAGGATGGACGGCCGACGAATGTCCGGGATCAGGTGCCCGCCGTGACGCGGTGGCCAGTGGTCGATCTGAGTCACGTCCAAGATCAAGCACGGATTGCTCATCTCATTCCCCCAGCATGTACGACCGCACCAAGTCGGCGATGTTGATCTTGTCGGCCTCTGAGGCTCCCAGGAAGGGGCGGGCCGGGATATTTCCCCAGAGGTGGGGGAAGTCGCTTTTCTTGCCGCCGTACTGCTGCATGGCGGCGTAGACCATGGGGCTGCCGATGCCGACCTGGTTGTCATCCAGCACCTGGTAGTTGATCGTGGTGGCCAGCGCGCGCGTTTCACCAGTGAGGGGCTTCTTGCCGGCGATCTTGGCCGCGGCCTTCTTGGAATGCGTGCCGTCCTTCTTGCGGGCGAACAGGTCGCTGTACCTGGCGAGAGTGGTCGCGCTGTTCGGTGCCCATGCTGTGCCGTCCGGGGCTTTCGCGGTGGCAAAGCGCCTTTTCGTGGACTCGGTCTGGTCTTCGCCAATCTCGGCGAGCACCGGGCGCAGGTTCTTGCCGCGGTCGAGCATGGCCTGCAGGTAGTCCAGGCCGCTGCGGTTGGTGAGTTCGATCAGTTGCGCCATGGCGACCCCCACACTAAAATATGTGTTCCCTGTGACATCAGCCCCCGGTGGTTTACGCCGGATTCGTTTCGAACGTCTTGGCTGGGGCTCACAGGGTTTCTCATTTCTGGGCCTTGGTCTTGATCACCAGGCTCTCCAGCTGCAGCGAGCGGTTCCGCTTCCCGGACAGCACCTCCCACACCGCTCGGAACACCTCGCCGTTGATGGTCTTCGTGGCCACGACGGTGGGGTTTCCATGTCGTGACGCCTTGCCCGCGCGCAGGGAATCGGCGTCATTGAGTGCCTGCAGCAGCAGTGCGAAGTCGGCCGGCTTGGCTGGGCGCTGGCCGGCGCCGTCGAACTTGTGGGAGCCTTCCACATGGCGAGGCGCTTCGGCCGGCAGCATGACGGTGAAGCCTTCCACGGGTGTGCCCGCCACGGCACCGAGCTTGCCCGGCTGCTCGACAAAGCCCATCCACAGCGGCTCGCGGCGCTGCCTGTCGGCCAGCACGTCGCGCACGAAGTCCTGCACCAGGTCCTGCGCGTTGATGGTCCGGTTCACATCGGCCGACAGGGCCTTGCTGATCGCTGGCGGGTATTCGATCAGCTTGTCCTGCACGAAGGTGCGCAGATCGTCGTCGGCGCGGGCGCCTGGTGCGTAGTCCCAGCCTTCGTCGATGCCGGCCGGTGCGCCGGTCTTCGGGTCGGCGGCCAGCCAGCCTTCTGGTGGCTCGGTGGCGTCGCCATCGGCCGGCGCTTTGACCGCGACGACGCGGCATTTGCAGCCCCATCCGTTGGGTGGGAAATGGGTCGCCCAGAACGGGTGATCGTGGCGCAGGGTGAGGCCCGAGTCGCCCCAGGCCTTGTGGTGCGGGCGCGGGCTGGTCACGCTGTCGTCGTGCACGTAGCGCCAGAACGGGCGGCGCGAGAGCAGCGCTGGATCCAGCAGTTGCTTGCGGCGGCCGGCCGCGTAGGACGTGGCCAGGTTGGTCTGGTAGATCACCCGCGTGCGCCAGGCCTCGCCGGCCTTAGTGCCTTCGCCGGTCCAGCCGGTCCAGCCGTTCTTCTGCACGATGGCCTTGAACTGCTTTCGGAACTCGCCGATGCTGCCGCCCTGCACCGCGTTGTCCACCGCACCGCTCAGGTCGTGCAGCAGATCGGCCTTCATGGCGCCGGCCACCATGAAGGCTCGGTCGTGCGCGCCGCGCTGAATGTCGCGCCAGGTCTCGCTGGGCAGGTTGAGCTTCTTGCGGAAAAAGTCGATCTGTTCCTGGAACTGCTGCCGAGCACCGTCCAGTGTTTCCTCGGCCGTCAGTTCGTCAGCCACCCGTGCTCTCCTGCGCGGCCGCGTCCATGCCCTGCAGCTGGGCCAGCGTGAAGGCCAGTTGCATCAGCTCCTGCAGCTGCTCAACCGGCAGGTCGCCATAGGCGCCCAGCAGCGCTTCCTGCAGGGCAGTGGGGCTGTCGTACGCCGGGTTGCTGACCAGCTCCTGCAGGCGGTCGATCCAGTCACCCACCAGGTGGGCCGAACCGTCGCCCAGGCGGCGCGTGAGCGCGTCCGTCGCGGCTGCGGTGGCCACCGAGGCGGCCTCGGCGAAGCTGGCGGGGTTCCCATTGCCTTCAGGTGACGCCGCCGGTTCCAGCGTTTTCTCTCCGCCCTTGGGCGTGGGGATGCCAAACGCGTCGCGGACGAACTTCTCCGGGATCTTCATCCCCAGTTTGGTGAAGCGGTCGAGGCCCATGCTGTAGGCGTTGATCAGCGCGGCATCGTATTTGGTGCTCTGAGCCGCCCCCTTCGACTGACCTGGCTCGCCTTCACCTTCACCCTCACTGGCCGCGCCATTGCCTGCGGGAATCGATGCCTTCTTCGTCCAGCCCTCACCGTACTTCGAGCGCAGCGTGTCCTCGTCGAGCTCGTAGCCCATGTCGTGGATGATCTTGTCGGTCTCGGCGACCGACTTGGTGTCTTCTTCTTCCTTCACCTGACGGTACACGGCGCAGGGCTCCAGGCCGTTGAGTTCGCAGATCCACGCGATCAGCGTTTCGTTGAGCGTTTCGCTCAGCAGATCGCTGTCGGCCTGGGTCAGGTCCTGGCGCACGTTCTGCCGCTCTTTTGATGCAGCTGCGAGCGCGCCGCCACCGGAGCCCGAGGGCTCCTGGCCGGTCAGCACCTCGGCGATCCATTCGTCCATGTAGCGCACGAGCTGCTCTTGCGTGGTCACGTTGCCGGCCAGCTTGCTCTCTAGCAGCGCGATCTCCATGCCCTCGGGCGTGGCCAGGTAGCCGTCATTGCTCATGGCGCGCAGCGCGTCCACCAGGGTGGCCTTTTCCTTCGGGCTCGCGTTGCGCGGGTATTTGCCGTGCGGCGTGGGCGAGCCGAAGCGGTCGTTGAGCTTGTTCCAGGCCACGATGCCCTTGCGCTTGAAGAACACCGGCCAGTACAGCTGCAGGCCCAGGCCCGTGCCATAGGGGTTGTCGTCTTCCTGGTTGACGCGGTGGACGATGAACTTTCGCTCCGGTACCGGGATGCCCTTTTGCATGGCCTCGCGCGTGAGCATCTGCAGGCGGGGCGGGCTGTTCTCGTCGTCTTGCACGTAGACGAAGCGTTTCTGCGCGCGCTTGGGCACCCGCACCGGAGCCACCAGGTTGTTGCGAATCGTCCAGACGATCTCGGCGATCGCGTGGCCGGCCAGCAGCGCCTCCTGCATGTCGGAGCACAGCCGGTCGAACGCGAAGCCCTTCAGGATCTCGGTCAGTGTGAGCGCGTCGGCGCTGGCCTTGGCCGAGTTCTTCTCGCGCGGCTCCACCTGCCAGGCCTTGCCCACCAGGGCCAGCTGGCGCTTCTGCAGGCCGCTGAACACCTTGCCGTCACGGCGCAGGTCGCGGTACAGCTCCACGCCACCGTTGCCGCGCTCGATGAGCAGCGGGTCGTTGGTGCGCAGGATGCCCATGTAGGGCGCTTCGAAGGGATCGCGCAGGCGGTTGGCGAACTCGGCGGTGAGTTCGGGTGCGAGATCGGGTGTGATGCCCGACTTGCTGGCCTCGGCCGGTGGGGTCTTGGGCTTAGCCATGGACGAAATCTCCAAAATTTGAACTGCTCTCGCGCGGGTCTCCGCTCATAAATTCGATCGGGTAGCTCAGGTGCAAAGATGCAAACCAGCCCAAGGCCAGCATCACAGCGCTATCGCCGTGGCGCTGCAGATCGGGGTCTTTCAAGTCCGCGCGCCGGAGCTTGTTGATCATGGGAATGCCGTCGATCTCCTCGATTGCGCGCAAGTCCTGATCCATGTTGGCGTCTTGCGGGATGTCGATCATTCCGTCTTCAAAGCCCTGGATGAACTTGGGCATCCAAGTGCCGTACCAGCCCCGGTTCAACGTGACCTGGTGCACGTGGTCATGCCCGAACTCATCAGCGGTTTCTTCCGCGAGTGACTCCCCGCTTCCGGTGGCGTCCATTGCCCCACCGCAGCGCTTAGGCAGCGCCTTGATCGCGTGCCAGGTGATCTGCTTTTGTTGGGCGTAGGGCACCTTGTGCATCTCGATGGACAGCACACACTGCCGCCGCATCGTTGCCGTGATGGCGTGTCCGCCCCAACTGGAAAAGTCACGGTGGCGCGCGTAGTCATGCGAGAACACGTGGCGTGTATCGGGGTCCAGCTGGGCCAGCATCGGATCGAGATAGCGCTTGATCCAGTCTTTCACCCATGCCTCGCGGGACTCGGGTGGGCGCCGCACAAAGTCATCATCCAGCGCCAATCGCAGAACCCGGGTTGCCGGCAGAGACATGGCCTGGTCGATCCAAACGCCAGGCAGGCAGACGCCATTGCCATCGCGAGGGATCGCGTCCAGCTCCTCGCGCATCGCAGCCTTGCGCACCCCGTAGGCATTGCGGATCTTGGCGTACCACTTCGCCTTTCCTTCGGCCGTTGGCTTTTCGCCCTTCATCCAGCACACGCGCTCGTATAGGCCGTTGGCCACCGCTGTGTCAAATGTGACCGTGACTACGATGGCGTCATCACCATAGCGCCCGGCCTCGATGTCTCGGCAGAACTGCGCGAACGGGTTCTTCTTGCCGTTGTGCGAGCTGATGACCGTGATCTGACCGCCCCAGATCAGCAGAGCGGAGGCCGCGTCCAGCACGTCTTGAACGTTCTGGTGGAAGGCTGCCTCGTCAATGACCACGTGGCCTTGCAGACCTCGGATATTGGCTGGCCGGCTGGACAGGGCGCAGACCTGAAATCCACTGGCAAAACGGATGCGATAGGCGGTGATGTGGCGCGTTTTTCCGGTCTCAGGGTCCTGGTCTTCAAACAGGAATTCTTCAATCCCAGAAACCTCGCCCTGCGCCTTCGCGATGGTCCGTGAGAAACGGGCGCAGTAGCCAATGGCCTCAAGGCCTTTTTCCTTCGTGTCACCGATGTAATAGACGTTGTCGCCACCAGCCTCTTTGCTGGCCGCAGCCACCAGCGTCTTGCGCAACATGACAGCGAAGGTGATCCCAGTGCGTCGCCCCTTGGGGATCGCGATGATCGACTGCTTCAGCGCCACCACCTGCCGCTGGTGCAGCATCAAAACGCCTTCTGCAACGGGGTTGAAGTTGGCCGGAATCTCGCGGGCGCGAGGCGGCAGTTCGTCCCACTCGACGATGCGAAGCGTGCTGGCGAGTGGTTTGACGCCGGCCATCAGCGAACACCGAGGAAGTCTTTGATCCAGAAGTCCAATTGATCCTGGCTCATGCCCTGGGTCTTGGCGATCTTCTGCAGGTTGGCTTGCTGCTCTTCCAGCAGCTTGCGGCGCGCAGCCGCTTCGACGGCCTCGCGCTCTTTGAGGCTCATGGTGCGGGCCTGCATCGCGGCGCGTGCGGCGCGGGCCAGCTCGGAAACCTCCTTGATCGAGATCTTGTCGTCGTTGTGCGCGTTCAGCGCCGCGTTCGTGGCCAGCGTGGTCACGGCCTGGGTCAGCAGCGCACCGGCCTTGTCGCCCATGCCTTCGCCGAGTTCGTCCACCAGGACGCCGGCCGCTGTCTCGATCTCGCGCATGCGCCCCACCATCTCGCCGAAACCCGCCTTGTAGCGGTGAATGCCCGAGCGGCTCACCTCCTCTTCGGGGTACTTTTCGCGCACCTTGGCGAGCAGCTCGTCCAGCGTGTGGCGGTCTTCGCGCAGCAGCTTCTCCAGGAACCGGCGCGCGGCCGGGTCCATGCGGGAGACGGCAGACTTGCGGCCCATCTCAGGCCCCCGGGCGCTTGACGCCAGGCACCACCGCGCGGCCCGCGGCCACATCGGCGCCGCGGGTGGTAAGGGTGGCGATGTGCACGCTCTCGACTGCCTCCACCGTGACGAGTCCCTGCTCCTGCAACCAAGCCAGGTCGCCCTTGATCTGGTCGGTGCTGGGCTCGTGGCCGAAGCGCGACAGCAGGGTATGCAGCAGGAACGAATTCGTGCGGTAGGCCGGCAGATCGGACAGCACGCGCAGGATCACCAGGCGGCGGTCTTCGGTGAGGAAGTTGGCGAAGCTCATTTTTGGTTCAGCAAAAAGCTCTCGACACGGTCCACGCTGCGCGTCAGCGGCTCGATGCGCGCGGCCACCGACTCGATGCCGCCGGCCACGCGCTCGACCTTGGTCACCAGGTCGTGCAGCTGCTGCTGGCTCGGCACCTGGTCCATCTGCGCCTCCAGCGTCGTGATGCGGATGCGCAGCTCCATCATTTCTTGCGCGCTCGCCGACTGGCGGCCGATGATCCAGGCGTAGATACCGATCGCGGTGACCACGATCCATTGCATGGCTTGGAAAGAAAAACTCATGTCGGTCAAGTTCATCGGGCTCTCGCTCCCTTGGTGGTTTTCTCGTGGCGCTCCTGACACGCCACGCAGTACTGACAACCCGGCACCGCCACCCGGCGCGCCTTGGGTATGGGCTGATCGCAGCCCGGTGCTTCACAGAACTCGGCCGAGTCGGCCACTGTCTTGCCCTGCAGCCCGGCGCGGAGCGCCTGGTCTCGCAGCGCATCGGCGCGCATCTCGGCTTCGCGCTCGCTGGCGCGGTCGATGTCATCGGTCAATCGGCTGGCTCCGCTGGTGGCTGCTGCGCGTGCCAGTCGATCAGGGCGTTGAGCCGCTCGCGGCAGGTCTCGTGCTGCTGGCCGACGGCGACGGCCCAGGTGCCGATGTCGGTATCGGTGGCAGTGGCCCCACCTTCTGCAGCAGCTCCGGGCCCGGCCGCGGGCAGGCCGCCAGGGGCGGCGACGCTGAGACCCGGGGCGGTGTTGAGCACGCGCAGAGCGCGATCAGACAGGCAAGCGCGGCCAGCGGTCGAAGCTTTGATGGCATGGGTTTTCTCCTGGGCAAGGGTGGCGTTTGTGGCGACCTGGCGCAGCAGCTGGACGCCGAGCGCCTGGCTGCGGTCGGTGGCTTCTTGCAGGCGGGCAGCGCTGGCGATCGCGGCCTTGCGCAGCGTCTCTGCGTTGTCTTCCCGCAGACCTGCGTTTTCCATACGCAGATCGGCGATGTCGCCCTGCAGCGGGGCGCGGGCCAGTGGCCAAGTAGCTCCTGCCGCGATGGCTCCGGCCAGCAGGTAGGGGATGAGGCTGAGCCAGCTCATGATTGGCTCCGGTCCAGATCAGGCTGGTCGAGCACACGCAAGACGATGATGGCCAGCGCCAGGCCACCCGACACCCAGGGCCACTTGTCCGCGGGCACCAGGGGCTGCACCAGGGGCAGCACATCGGCCTGAATGCCGGACAGCACAGACAGCAGTACGGCCGCCTGCACAGACAGGAACCGCCAGGCCAGGCGGTAGTCGGGGATGAGCTTCATACGATGCCTCGCAGATACTGCGTGGGCATACCGCCACGGAAGCGCGCCGTGAGGCACTCGCGCCGGGGAATCTGCCCGGCCTCGGGTATGGCCACGTGCACCCAGGTGCCTTCGAAGATCACCTGGTCAAACTGCAGGCCGCTGTCTCGGATGGCCTCGGCGATGGCTTTGGGCCGGCCATACTTCGGCGCGATGAGGTCGGCCGCCAGGCCCTTGGTGTGGGCCGACGGGTAGGCGCCGCCCACCAGGTTGTTCACGGCCGGGCTGCGGTAGCCCGAGCTGACCAGGATCGGCGAGTTGAACAACAGGCCCCGGACCTGTTCCAGGAACAGGGCCAGACGCGCGAGATTGTCCAGCGCGGTGCCGACGGGCCGGTTGCTGAGACCAGCGCGGTCAGCGGCTTGGCTGACCGTCAACTCCGCGAGCGAGAAGTTGGGGCTGAGACGGTGTTCGAGGTGGTTGGACTGCGACATGCACGGCACTGTGCCGCGCGCGCGCGAGGCCCGCTAAATGGCGCACGTCATTGTTTTCCGTGGGCCCTGGGCAGCGATCATCGGGGCATGAACACCCCTCATGAAGACCCCGGAACCTGGACCCGGCGCATGCTCCAGGACCACCAGCGCGCGTTCACCGTGCCAGCCGTGCAGGCCGCGCCTGCGCCGGCAACGTTTGAGGAAGACGCCCGCCAGATGCTGGCCGACTGGTACCGCGTCATCCGCAGGAAATTTGCCGACGCGCCGCACGAGCCCACCGATTTTGGAAAGCGCTTCATCGAGAACGGCGCCGTGTGCATGTGGAACTGCGCACAGGACCTGGAGCGGCTGCTAGAGCGGCAGGCCGGGCAGGCCCCGCGTGATCTCGGCCTTGAGGTAGTCCAGCAAGACCCCAAAGGTCCATGAGCCTGCGGGCTTGATCACGTCGTCCTTGGCCTTCTGCCAGAGCGACGTGTCCTTGATCGCGTCGGCGAAATCCTGCCCTGCCCACGTCAGGCGCCACACCACCGCCGCCGTGGTGCGCTGCTGCACCGCCTGCACCGCTGCGGTCACCAGGCCCGCCTCATCCAGCAGCCGCACGTGCTCGGCGAACACATCGGGTTCCAGGCCGTCCAGGCCACCCACGCCGCCCTTGGCTTCGCGCACCGCCAGCACGATCTGGCGGATCACATCCATGTCGCGCCTCATCACTCCACCGCCCAGCCACCCCACTTGGCGTGGTTCTTGGTCCAGGCTTCATTCAGCTTGCCGTTGTGGATCTCGCACGCAGCCCTCTTGATCACATAGCCGCCGTACCCGTTGGTGGCGTGCAGGTCCATTGAAAACACGCGCTTCTCTTTGGTCAGGTTGGTGTAGTAGGCGCCATGGGGATCGCGCAGCAAGGGCCGGTACCAGGCCAGGCACATGTCGGCTTCGACTTCCAGGGGCGACTTCGCTGCGGGCCTGTTGCCTTGCGTGAGTGGTTGAGCTGGTGCCGTTGCAGGAGCGATCGCAGGTGCATCAGCCGCAGGAGGAGGCGTCTGTGGTGGCGCCGCGCTGGCGCCCCGCCCGCTGGCCGGCCGCACCACCAGCGTCTCACCCTTGCCTGGGCAAGGCGCATCCTGGAACACCACCCGGCCGTCGATGGTGCACTTGTTGATCGCCCAGGCGGGTGACACCGCCAGGCAGGTGAGCGCGAGCAGCGCTGTTTTGATGTTCATGACTTCCTCCTTGAATCGGATTTCTTCTGCACCACTTCGACATAGCGCCGCACCCGCAGCACCTGGCTCGGGCTCAGGTCCATCACCATGCGTGAGCCGAACTCGCGCTGCATGAAGTTGAACACGGCCTCGGCGCTGGGGGAGCGGCGAATCAGGGCCAACAGCTCGCGCTGGGCGGGCGTGGTCAGCCCGGTCTGCGGCGTTGGCGCATGGTGGTGGTTGATCACCGTGAAGTTCCCGCCCACCTGACCCACCTGCACGTTCGACTTCCCTGTGACTTCTTGTTTTGGCAGCAGCTGGCTTAGCCAGGCCAGCAGCTGTTTGGGTAGCTCTTGCAAAACCGAAACCTCACTTTTTCTTGATGCCGATCTGGATGTTGCCGTCACCCACAGCACTCTGCGAGCCACCAGCCCCGCTCAATGCGGGCGCGGCACTGAGGCGCTTGATCAGGCCAAAGATCAACAACTGATCTGACTGCGAACACTGGTGCCAGCGTGCGAGCAGCGCCCGGTCTTCCTGGCTGACCTTCGTGAAGGGCTTGCCTTCGCGTGCCGCCGCGATCATTTCCCGCGCGGCCTGCGCAAGACCGGTGACCACGTAGTCCGAGTCAAAGCCCAACTGCGCCCCGAGCGCACGAACCCGGTCTTCCGGGAATGCGTCGCGCTTTTTTCGGTCATTCAGGGCGGTGGGCGACATGCCCAACCTAGCCGCCACTTCCTTGTCCGTCTGCACCTGCAATACGCCCTTCAGCCGCAGCAGGGCCGCTTCAAAACTTGTGGCCACAAAAACTCCTTGCACAGTATCCAGAAATCAGGATATAGTCCGTATCAATGAATCAATTTTCAATACCCATTTTGAGTAAGGGCGAAAAATGAAACCTGAGGATATCAAAGCGGCCATTTCGCGAGCTGGAACCAGCCAGAACGCGATTGCTGATCACTTGGGCGTCACCGCGAACAGCGTCAGCCGAGTCGTTCATGGACTCATGCGCTCGGCGCGTATCGAAGCCGAGCTGCAGAAGATCACCGGCCAGCCGCTGCATGCGACCAAAGCGGTGCGTGGTCGCAAGAAGACGGTGTGGACCGGGCGCGGTGTGTCGCGGGGAGCTGCTGCATGAGCTCGCAAAAATTCGCAGCGATCTCCCAGCGCTGCAAGAACTCCATCAGCCCATCGGCAATGAGTGACCGTGTGCTGGCACTCATCCTGGGGTGGTCTCCAGAAAACTTCGCCATTGCGAAAGCCAGAGGCCGCTTTCCGATACAGGACCTCAAGGACGTGGCGCGCAGCTTTCCAACGCTGGGGCTGGATGTGGACTGGATCCTGCAGGATGGTGCCAACCCACACGAATGCCCGCCTGCGTTCCTGCCCGCATTCAAAGAAATAACTCTGTTTGAGATCCCTTCGCTGGAAGAGATGAGCGCCCACGTGGACGCCGAGATGCAGCGCCTGGGCGTCGGCCCCTTCGCACCGGGAGCCGCAGCATGAACACCATCAAGGTCACCTACACCCGCACCTGGGACAACAAGCCGCTGGTGGGCATCGACGGCGGGCCGTTCTGCGGTGTCGAGCGCACGCCCGCGCAGCTGCGCGAGATGGCTGCGATGCTGCTCAGGGTGGCGGACGCTGGCGAGGCCCGGCCCACCACCGGGCGCCACTGGGTGCCCGGGCGCGTGGTGCTCACAGCTGCAGGCGAAGAGGTGAGCGCGTGAGCACCACCTACCACACCACCGACGAGCTGAGGTACGCGCTCAACAACCTGCCCGCGGCCATGGCCGCGCGGGGCCTGACCATCAGGGCCGGGGCCTACGAGATCACCTTGCTGCCCGGCCGACTGGCTGATCGCCTCGCCGATGAGTTGAGCCAGGGCCTGCAGCTGAACGTGATGCAGCGCGAACAGGCGGAGCGGCCAGCATGAGCCGCGCCACCGACTACACCAATCAGGCGCAGCAGCGCCTGATGAAGGTGGTGATCGCGCTGTTCGGCGACGTGATCCACGGCTACCCGCCGGCCGCGCTGGCCAGAGCGGTGGAATGCTCGCAGAGCGTGATCACCAGCGACCTGGACAACCTGCTGACCGCCGGTTGGGTGGAGCGCGACGAGGGCACCGGCCACTGGCGCCTGACGCCCCGCCTGCCGCAGCAGGCCATCAAGGTTTTCAACGCCCTCGACGCCGCCCAGCGCCGCGTGGACGAAGCCCGCAACCGTTTTACGAGGGAGCCCGTCTGATGCCTGAAATGCACTCAGTCGTGATCGCGATGAAAGGGCAATCGCAATGCAGGGTGATCGTGCCGAGCTTCGAGCCGGCTGGCGATGACGTGGTCGCTGAATCCTTGCAACTTCTTCGTGACCTCGCCAACTGCTCGGACAGCGAGCTCATTGCCTCAATTCACCAAACCCACAACGTCACAGACGTGGAGATCCAGAAATGACAAAGACAGGCCGTATCGCAAAAACCACTGTGGTCGCACAGGAGCCCCGTGTGGATGAAGACAAGCTCGGGACAGCCATGGTTGCCATGCGCGACCAGGCGCAGGAAGGCCTCGCCGAACTTTGCGAACTTGCCGGCGACGTGCGAGGCATCCAAATTGCCGACATCACTGTCAATTTCCTCGCCGCGGCGAGGATTAGATTGTTTGAGCGAGTGCGTGAATCCAAAAGAATCAAAGACTTACCGCTACGCGATGCCGCTGGGAACCTCGCCACGGCGAGGAATTTGGAAGAGTTCTGCCCGCTTGTGTTCGGCCGCAGTTATCAAAAAATGGTTGAGGAGTCGAGCAACCTTGAGGCCTTGGGTGAGTTGGCTTACGAGCAAGCAAGCCGTCTCGGTTTGAACCGCTCTTCCTTGCGGGCGGCCCGCGCGTTGCCGCCGGAGAAGTTGGAGCTTGTGCGCGTCGCCATCAGCAGCGGCAGCACCAAGGGGGAAATCCTCTCGGTCATCGAAGACCTGGCAGAGAAGGTCGAGACAGCCGAAAAGCAGGTGGTCGAACTGCAGGCCGAAAAGGAAGCCGCCGACCATCTGGTGGAAGCCAAGAACAAGACCATCGACAAGCTGCAGCGCGAGGTCAAGCGCTTCGAGAAGCTGCCGCCAGACGAGAAGCTGGAAGCCCTGCTGAAGGACTGCACCGACGCCATGAACGACGCCCGCGGCTCTGTGCTGGGCCGGATGCGCCTGGCCTTCGTGGCGGTGGCGAATGCTGGCGACGACCGCCACGCGCATGACATGTTCCTGGCGGGGTTGGTGGGCCAACTCCAGGCCGAACTCAACGAGTTGCGGGATGAGTTCAATTTGGTGGTGGTGGGAGGCGAGCCGGAGTGGGAGCGCTGGGCCAAGGCCCAGGAACTTGCCAAGACGGGCAAACAGGCCAAGGCGAACTGAACCCGCCATGGCCCCCGCTCTGAGCCCCGCCCTGATCGCGGCCTTGCTCGATGTGCAGCGCCGTGCCGCCGAGAGCGGCCACGGTGGCAAGGAAGGCGTTTACGCCGAAGCCTGCCAGCACCTGGGGCTCAGCCGCGCCACCCTCATGCGCCGCCTGAAGGAAGTCACCGTGAAACCTCAACGCAAGCGCCGGTCTGATGCCGGCAGCTCGGGCCTGTCGCTGGTCGATGCGCAGCGCCTGAGCGCCCACATGATGGAGGGCTACCGCGCCAACGACAAGTCGATCCAGGCGCTCAAGCTCACGCTGGTGCAGCTGCGGGCGCACTTCCCGCTGTTCGCCAGCGCGGTGGATGCCGAGACTGGCGAGACGCGACAGCTCTCCGACTCCGCATGTGCCCGTGCGCTGCGCGCCTACGGCCTGCACCCCGAGCAGCTGCGCCAGCCCGAGCCGGTGCAGGCCTTGGCCAGCGAGCACCCGAACGACGTGTGGCAGATCGACGCTTCCATCAGCACATTGTTTTATGTGCCAGAGAGCGGTGGCGCGCAAGACATGGCGCCCGGCGTGTTCTACAAGAACAAGCCCGAGAACTTCGAGAAGATCAAGCGCCAGCGCCTCACGCGCTACGTGATCACCGACCACTGCTCGGGCAGCATCTTCGTGATGTACGTGCCCGGTGGCGAGAGCACGGTGAACATGGCCGAGGCCTTCCTGGCGGCGATCGCGCAGCGCCCCGACCAGCAGATGTATGGCGTGCCCTTCCGCTTGATGATGGACCCGGGCAGCGCAGGCGTGTCGGGCGCGTTTGGCAACCTGTGCCGCCGCCTGCTGGTCGATCCGATCGTCAACAAGGCCGGCAACGCCCGCGCCAAGGGCCAGGTGGAGAACGCCCACAACATCGTGGAAACCGACTTTGAGAGCGGCTTCAAGTTCACCCACGTGCCCAGCATTGAGTGGATCAATGAGCGGGCGCAGATGTGGATGCGCTACTACAACAGCGCCCGGTTCCACCGCCGCCACGGTCTGGCGCGCTGGGCGAAGTGGCTGGAGATCACACAGGCCCAGCTGCGCCTGGTGGATGCCACGCTGGCCCGCCAGCTGCTCACCCACGCCCCCGAGACGCCCAAGGTGGACCGCGAGCTGTGCGTGCGCTTTGCTGGCCGGGTGTGGAGCGTGCGCGATGTGGCGGGCGTGATGGTGGGCGAGAAGGTCACCATTACCCACAACCCGTTTGACCAGGCAGCGGCCTTCCTGGTGCAGCACGATGCCGAAGGCCAGGAGGTGTTGATCCCCGTGCCCGAGGCCAAGCTGGGCGCCCACGGCTTCCGCGACAGCGCGGCGCTGATCGGCCGGGAAATGAAGTCGCTGCCGGACACGGTGGCCAGCACCAACCGCAAGCTGGTGGAGCGCCTGGCCACCGGCACAGACACCGACGAAGCCGCCGCCGCTGCGCGCAAGGCCAAGGCGCTGCCCTTTGGCGGTGCGATTGACCCCTACGCGCACCACGAGCCGGCGTTGCCCGCCGCCACGGTGTTGCCGCGCCGCGGCACCGAGCTGGACACCGCCACCCGCGTGGCGCAGGCCGAGCCGAAGCTGCTCACCCACTTCAAGGCCGCCCAGGCGCTGGTCGGTCTCGGCGTGGCGATGTCGCCCGAGCTGATCGGAACGCTCAAGAACCTGCACCCCGAGGGTGTGCCGGAAGACCAGCTGACCGACCTGGCGGCGCGCCTCACGGTGCGCGCCGGTCTGCGTGTGGTGGGAGGGAGCAAGCAATGACGGCCGCCACCCACACCCTGCAGCCGGTGCTGGCCGAGCACGGCATCCCCCAGTCTGACCTGGTGCGTGCGCTGGGCTTGTCCAGGTCGGCGGTGTGCCGCCTGGTCACCCACGGCCAGCTGCCCGCGCGCCGCGCCGCCGAGGTGCGCAAGCGCGCGGTGGATTACCTGAAGTCGCGGGGGGTGTCCATCGCCGCCCTGCGCAGCCTGGTGCTGCCCTCTGTGGCGGCGCCCAAAGAAGTTGGCCCCGACGTGGTGGAACACGCCGAGGCCGCCCCCCGAGCCCTGGAACCAACCGAAACCCTGGAGGAATTGCAGATGTTACTGAAGAACGAGACATTGACGCCGCTGGCGCGCAAGCACTTTGCGTTGGCGCGCAGTCCATTCGTGGACGACATCAACGGCCGCGAAGACGTGTTCGCCAGCAAACACGGCCGCTACGTGCGCGCCGCCATGCTGGACGCGGCCACCGCCCACGGCTTCATTGCCATCATCGGCCAGAGCGGCAGCGGCAAGAGCACGCTGCGCGAAGAGCTGGAAGAGCGCATCCGCGAGGAGCGCCGGCCCATCGTGCTGATCAAGCCCTACATCAACGGCGTGGAGCCCAGCGAGGCGCGCGGCAAGCCGCTGCGCAGCGGGCACATTGCCGAGGCCATCGTGGACGCCCTGGCGCCCGGCGTGTCGCTCAAGAGCAGCCCGCAGGCCCGCTACAAGCAAGTGCACGACCTGCTCAAGGGCAGCCGCACCGCGGGCTACACCCACCTGCTGGTGATCGAGGAGGCGCACCGTCTGCCGGTCCCCACGTTGAAGCACCTGAAAAACTTCATGGAGATGAAGGACGGTCTGCGCCGGTTGCTGGGTGTGTGCCTGATCGGACAGAACGAGCTGGCCGACCTGCTCTCGGAGCGCAATCCCGAGGTGCGCGAGATCGTGCAGCGCTGCGAGCAGATCACCATGGAGCCGCTGGACAACGACGTGGAGGCCTACCTCCAGCTCAAGTTCGAGCGCGTGGGCGCGAAGTGGTCCGACGTGTTCGAGGCCGACGCCATGGACGCCATACGCGCCCGCCTGATCCAGGCCGCGCACGGCCGCCGCACGAACGAGGTGGTGTCCATCTGCTACCCGCTGGTGGTGAACAACATGGTGTGCCGCGCGCTGAATGCGGCGGCAGCGGTGGGCTACCCGAAGGTGGACGCCCAAGTGATCGCGGGGTGCTGAGCCATGAACATCTTCCGCATCCAGGTCTCTTTGCCTGACCAACCGCGCTTCGCGTTCGTGGGCCTGTTCAAGGACGGCTTCGAGGCCGCGTTTCAGGTGCAGGCCGACTACCCCGAAGCCATCGGCATTTCGGTCATCCATATCACCGGAGCCACGAAATGAACTGCTGCAACGAAAAGGGCGAATGCCGCAATGGCCCTGGCTGCGCGGCTCGCTCCAGCGCTCAGCCCATCGTGTTCGCGCCCGGCGTGATCGAGGTGCACCGGGTGGGGCTGCTGGGCTCGCCCGCCCAGCGCCGCGAGCTGCTGCGCCTTGCCAAGGCCTCGGCCTGGTGGCTCACCTGGTGCGGCCTGGCCGGGCTGGCGGCGGGGTTGATCGTGGGAGCGCCGCTGTGAGCAAGACGCCCGAACTCATTGCCTGCCCGGCCTGCGGCACCGAGCTGAGCCTGGAGCACCTGGTGGGCCACCTGGACGACGAACAGGCGTTCTCGCGCCTGGTGGCGCTCAGCGTGCCCATGGCGCACCTGGTGGTGCTCTACATCGGGCTGTTCACGCCCGAGAAACAGCGCCTGACGCTGCGCAAGAAGGTGCGGCTGATTGCCCAGCTGCTGCCCGACCTGCGCCGCCAGGCGATCACACACCGGGGCCGCGACTGGCCCGCGCCACACGCCACCTGGGCCGCGGCCATCGAACAGATGCTCGCCGCCCGCACGGCCGGCCGGCTGGACCTGCCCATGACCGGCCACGGCTACTTGTACGCCATCTTGGCCGGCATGGCCGACAAGGTGGAGGCGCAGGCCGAGCGCGAGCACGAAGCCGAGCGCCGCACCGGGCCGCGGCAAGACACGGTGCAGGTGCGCGGCCAGGCGCTGCCGATCGGCGAGGCCCTGCAGGTGGCCTACGGCGGCAAAGACCCGGCCCTGGCCCGGCTGGAGGCCGACAGCAAGACCGCGGCACCCATGCCCGCCAGCGTGCGCGAGCGCCTGGCTCAACTCAAAGGAGGGAAATCGTCATGAACGTCTCTGAGCAAATCACCCAGGTGCTGGACTTGACCGACGCGCAACTGCAGCAGCAGGCCGATGTCGCCCGCCGGCTGCTGCAGATGGCCACCCTGGGAACGCCGCGCATCGCCAGCGGTGACCCCTTTGCCCCGCAACTGCTGGTGCTGCACGCACTGGCCACGGCCTACCTCGCCCTGGCCACGGCCACGCCCGGCGTTACCCGCGCGGCATCCAACGTGGCTTTCGACATCGGCCACGACCTGCGCCGTGCGGCCGATCGCTGCGCCAAAGCCAACCCCAACTGAACACAGGAGCCACCATGGCAAACGACAAACCGACCATCCCAGCCGGCTACTGGCAAGACGCCAGCGGCAACCTCATCCCCGAATCCAAGGTGAAGGACATCGACAAGCTGCGCCACCAGGTGGTGGTGGATCTGTGCACGATGGCCGAGACCCACCAGGCCAACCTGAAGAAGTTCAAGTTGGACGCCATGCAGGAAGTGGCCGCTCTGGTGGCCACCAGCCTGGAGCAATACGGCGTGCGGTCGGGCGGCGAGAAGGGCAACGTCACGCTGACCAGCTTCGACGGCCGCTACAAGCTGGTGCGTTCGATGCAAGACAAGATCACCTTCGGCGAGCAGCTCATGGCCGCCAAGGCGTTGATCGACGAGTGCGTGCACGTGTGGTCCCAGGGCGCCGACGACAACATCAAGGCGCTGGTGAACCATGCCTTCCAGACCGACAAGGAAGGCAAGATCAACACCGGCCGTGTGCTGGGCCTGCGCCGCCTGGACATCCGCGATACGAAGTGGCAGAGCGCCATGCAGGCCATTGCCGACAGCATGCAGGCGGCCAGCACCAAGCCATACGTGCGCTTCTACAAGCGCAACGAGTCCACCGGCGGGTATGACGCCATCAGCTTGGATGTGGCGGCTGTATGAGCAACACCACCCCCATCATCGAAGCCGGCCGCTCCGGCTCAGGGCGTGTGACCGCCACCTTCGTCCAGAACCTCAAGCGCAAGGCCAAGACCGTCGGCCGCAGCCCTGGCGTTTCGTATGCCAAGGCGCTGGACATGGTGGCCGTCGAAGCCGGGTTCCATCACTGGCACGACGTGGCGGAGCAGCACAAGGTTTGTCTGCAGGCGCGGGACGGGAGCACCGCATGACCAAGTCCAGAGGCATCCTTCAGGCGCGTGAGTTCTGGCCACCGCACCACATCGAGATCCTGGGCCGCTTCTACGCCGACCTCCGGACCCAGGACATCGCCGATCTGCTGGGGAAAAGCATCTCTCGGGTCTACGCCAAGGCCAACGAGCTGGGCCTGAAGAAGAGCGCTGCATACCAGGCCAGTGTGCACAGCGGCCGGGTGCAGCGTGGGCAGCAAGACCCGCGCATGCTCGGTACGAGATTCCAAAAGGGTCTTGTGCCCTGGAACAAAGGCCTCAAGGGCCTGAGCTACGAGGGCGGCAAGGCGACCAGATTCAAGAAGGGTGAGTTGAACGGCACCGCGAAGCTCCTCTACGTGCCGATCGGCAGCTATCGCATCAGCGCCGATGGCCACCTGGAACAAAAGCTGACCGATGACCCAGCCATCGCGCCGGCGCGCCGGTGGACGCCCGTTTCCCGGCTGGTGTGGGAGCGAGACAACGGGCCGATCCCAGCCGGGCACATCGTTGTTTTCAAGCGCGGTCAGAAGACGGCCGTGCTCGACCTCATCACTGTGGACCGTCTGGACTGCATCACCCGCGCCGAGAACGTGCGCCGCAACCACTGGACCAATCTCCACCCCGAGCTGGCCGCTGTCGTGCCGCTCAAGGCGGCGATCACGCGCCAGGTCAACCGTATCAACCGCGCGGCCCGAGAGGCCGAGGAGTCACGAGCATGAGCAACGTCGAATCACCAGCCACCCGCACATCACCGAGCTGCAGGCGGTGCTGATGGACACACTGAAAAGCCTGGGCAGCATGGGCCGCGGCGCGGAGAAGCTCGACGTCGAGCAGATCAAGGCCCAGGTCAGCATCGCGAATTCGATGAAGGGCGTGGCCGACACGCTGGTGGACACCGCCCGCGTGGAGGTGGAGTACCTGAAAGCCACGGGGGCTGATCGGTCGAACTTCCTGGAGGGCAGAACCGGAGGGGTCGGCCTGCCGGCACCGTCCACAACGCCCACGCCTCACAACCCGTTCCCGGTGTCGAAATCGCACAGGCTGGGGGGAGTGACCATGAAGACGATCAATGACCTCGCCGCGTCGGCCTGCGCCGCGCACTCGAAAGAGCTTCACCGTCTGGCTGGCATCAGCGCCCTCCCGTGGGCCAAGCTGCCGCTCGACTTTAGGCGCTCTTGGGAGGCGGCCACCCGCCAGATTCTGGCCGAGGCGTGCACGGATGGCGTGCTGATCGGCTGTGACCGGGCAGGGCCTGACAACCACTCGGTGGCCTCCGACCCGCTGCCGTGGATTCGCGACGACCGGGCCACGTACTTTGCGCTGTGCCAGGCAGGCGGCCACGACGTGCCCGAGTCGGCAATCCGTGGCTGGTCTGACGAGCAGTGCATGCAGGCCGAGGACTGGGCGCGTGCGTACTACCTGCGCGTGCACTACCACGGAGAGGTCCAGATGCCGGAGATGCCGGCGCATGTGGCTGTGTATCAACTGCAGAAGGGAGCGAGCGATGCGATTCGGACCTGAAGGCATGACGCCGCCGCCAGAGCACAAGATCGAACGGGCGGAACCCACCGCGTCTGAGCGCGCGGTGATGCACATCCTCAAGCGCATGAAGGCCGACCCGCGCCTGGCCTATCTGATCGGCCCCGGGTTGCAGACGTTCGACCTGCTGATGGCTGCGGGTGCTGACATCTATTCGTACGACGTTGGACCGTACACATCGACGTTCACCGCCACGCTGGAAACCCGGCCGGTGCCTGGGCTTCGGGAGTCGGCCGCTGTCATCAACGACGAGCACTTGCACCGCATGTCGCTGGCGAATGATGGCGTGATGGACCTGGACGATCTGGTGAATCACTTCATCGGCCTGGGCCTGAAAGCCTATGAGGCGAGGCGCGACGCGCACACCGAGGAGATGTTCTGATGGCCCGCCTCGTCCAGCTCCAGATCAACCAGTCCGGCGCGTGGCGTAGCGGCCTGGATTTCGACGCCACCGATCTGCCCAACGAGTTCTTCGATCACCTCGACCAGGTGTTGCGCCTGGCCTACGGCGACAAGACGACGGCCCGTGTGGTGATGGCGCGCACGGGTGCCAACGGCCGCCCGGTGGGCACGCACGAGGCGTTGATGCGCTGGTCGCGCCAGGAAGGCTGGGTGACCGCATGAGCACAACCCACACCAATGCCTGGGCCTCAAATCCCGCCGCCGAGGCCTGCAACCCCGTCCCAAATCGTCCCAAACGGTTTTTGCAGGGGGTTGGTGCGGCGAGCGGCTTGCGCGCCCCTGGCGCCTCGGGGCATTTGGGGGCGGAAACGGCGGTGATGGATGAGGCCGTGGGCGCGGACATGGACCACGACGGCGAGAAGTACTGCCACAAGTGCAACGAGTGGTGGCCGGCGGACGGTGAGTTCTTTTTTCTGCACCAGAAAAGCCGGGACGGGCTCTGGTACTGCTGCAAGGCCTGCTACTACGAGGGCACGCGCCCGCATGGGCGGCCGGTGGCGCCAGCAGCGGAGCGCCTCACGGACGTGCTGGCCGACAGGCTGGCGCTGTCGTGGGTGGAGACCCGCTCATGAGCGCGGCACAGCAGCACCTGGCCGCGATCCACGTGCTCAAGGGCCAGCTCAGCCTGACGGACGATGACTACCGCTCGCTTCTGGTGCAGCTGACGGGCAAGAGCAGCTCCAAGCTGCTGGACGACCGGCAGCGCGGCGCGGTGCGCGACCACATGCAGGCGCTGGCCGAGCGCATGGGGGTGGCGAAGCCGACGCGCCAGCGGCCGATGACGGGCAAGCGGTTTGCAGAGAAGAAGGCGGCCACGCCGCCAAAGGAACGCAAGGTGTGGGCGCTGTGGCACCAACTGCACCGGGACGGCAAAATCCAGGACAACAGCGCCGCAGCGCTGAATGCCTGGGTGGCGCGCACGGTGCACGTGAGTGCGATGGTGTGGTGCAACGATGCCCAGCTGGTGACGCTGATCGAGGCGCTGAAGCGCTGGGTTGAACGGGGGAGTGAGCATGCGTGATGACCGATTGCGCGATTGTTTGATTGACCGGCTGGATCTGTCGGACCTGACGCGCGAGATGATCGCGCCGCTGGAAGCGTTGATGGACCGCGAGTGGTCCGAGGTGTGGCGCAACCTGGCGCTGAGCACCTACATCACGCTGACCAGCACGCGCACAGAATTGCAGACGCTGGAAGACTGCGCACAGATGGCGGTGACGCTGGCGCTGGGCGTGGCTCAAGACATGGGCGGAAAACAGCACTACATTCAGGCCGGCACGCACCTGCTGCAGAACCGCCGGGCGCAGCGGGTGATGGAGTTACTGCGCCAGGGCGTGGGCTACCACGCGGTGGCCAACGCCACGGGTTTGACCGAGCCGCGCGTGCGCCGCATCGAGCGCAACTGGCGCACGGCCCAGAAGGCGGCTGCAGCGCAGCGCTACGCCAGCGCACAGGGCCGCCTGCAGCTGGACTGAGCTTTCCCCCGGGCCGCCTGCAACGGGCGGCTCTCAGAAATGGCGCGCGTCCTTTTGCCGATATAGACGCAGGCCGCGACAGTGCGGCCCATGCCCTCAACCGCCACCACTGCCAAGCCTGCCGCCTCGTTGCCGAACGGCATCGAGATTTTCCGAGCGGGCACTCGCACCGACGACGCCGGCAACACCCACACGATCACCGAGGCCGACCTGGCCGCCGCCGTGGCCGCCTACGACCCTGCGTTGCACGAGGCGCCGCATGTGGTGGGCCACCCGCGCCACAACCTGCCGGCCTATGGCTGGGTGGAGCGCCTGGCCGTGCAAGACGGCGTGCTGCAGATCGCGGCGAGCAAACAGGTGGAGCCTCAGTTTGCCGAGATGGTGGACGCGGGCCGGTTCAAAAAGCGTTCCGTGAGCTTCTACCACCCCAGAGAGGCCGCCAACCCGAAGCCGGGCACCTGGTACGTGCGCCACGTGGCGTGGCTGGGCGCGCAGCCGCCGGCCGTGAAGGGCCTCAAGGACGCTTCCTTTTCCGAAGACGACGCGGACAGCGCCGTCTGTTTTTCCGAACCCGTTTCCCCCGTCACACCACAGGAGCCCGACGACATGAGCAAGGAACTTGAAGAGAAGCTGGCGAAGGCCCAGAAGGATCTGGAAGCCGCGAACGCTGCTGCAGCCGCGGCCACCGCCACCGCCGCAGCCGCTACCAAGAAGGCCGACGAAGCCACGGCCCAGGCCGCGAGCTTCGCCGAGAAGGCCCGCGCCGACCGCAAGGCCGGCTTCGTGTCGTTCGCCGAAGCCCAGGTGAAGGCAGGCACGCTGCTGCCGAAAGACAAGGACATGGCCGTGGCCACGCTGGACGCCCTGGCCGACGCGCAGCCGGTGGAGTTCGCCGAGGGTGACACCACGCGCAAGGTGAGCCCGGCGCAGTGGCTGCAGGACCTGATCACCACGGCCAAGCCGGTCGTGAACTTCGGCGAGTTCGCTGGCGGCCAGATGCCCGCGGGCGCTGGCGGCGCCAAAGGCAAGACCGACGCCGAGATCGACCAGGCGGCCAAGCGCTGGATGGCCGAACACAAGGGCGTGAACTACGCCGAGGCCCTGACGGCTGTGACCGCTTCGTTCACCAGCTGACCCACTCAACACCTCCACCTCCGAAGGACGAATCACCATGAGCATGACCCTTGCCGAAATCCGGCTAAAGCAAAACCCGATCCTGACGAGCATGTTGCTCGGCATGGGCACCGGCGCGCGCATTGCCGAGAAGCTTTTCCCGCGGCTGCCTCAAGTGCTTTCGAACGCCAACATCGCGAAGCTGGGCAAGGAGCACATGCGCCAGCACAACCTGCGGCGTTCGCCGGGTGGCGAGACCAAGATGATCAACATCAAGTACGAGAACGTGGTTTACACGGTCGATCAGTACGCTGTTGATGTGCCGCTGCCGCGCGAGTGGTTCCGCGAGGCCGACGAAGCCCGGCGGTTGAACGTTGGCATGCACCTGGAGCTGAGTGCCATCGGCATGAACACGGCGAAGTATGTGCTGGACCTGGGCTACGAGATCGAAGTTGCTGCGATGGCGATCGACCCCGCCAACTATGCCGTTGGCAACTCGCTGGCGCTGGCCGCCGGTACGAAGTGGTCTGCGGCGACGGGCACGCCGGTGACCGATATCCGCACCGCTGCGGAGATCATCCGGAAAAAGGCAGGCGTGCGGCCGAACACGCTCACCCTGTCGCCCGATGCCTTCCTGGCGGCGAGCATGAACCCCGAGGTCAAGGGTTACTTGCCAAACACCACCACGGGCCCGGCCACCATCGAGCAGCTCAAGACGATCTTCAACGTCAAGAACATCGAGATCGGTGATGCGATCTGGGTGGACGAGAACGACGTTGGCCAAGATGTGTGGGGCAACGCAGCGATTCTGGCCTACGTGCCCACGATCAAGTCGGGTGCGGTGACGGACTTCAGCCTGGCTGAGCCCGCCTTCGGTTTCACCAACGTGATCGAGGGCCATCCGTTCGCCGAGACGCCTTACTACAAAGACAGCCGCAAGAGCTGGATCTATGGCGCCACGTTCGAGCGCCGCCCGAACACCGCCACGCCGGAAGCTGGCTTCCTCTTCCTGAACCCGAAGTAACAACCCACCAAGGTGAGGCCGGCAACGGCCTGTGAGACCCCCGCAGGACATTGTTCCTGCGGGGTATCCGAAACCAAAAAAGGAACTTTCCCAATGAGCAAATTGATTGCAATGGTGGCCACGGCGGTGATGGTGGACGGTGTGCGCACCGTGATCCAGCCCGGCGAAGAGCTGCCCACCCTGACCAGGCACGACGAGCGCGAGCTGCTGAAAGCCGAAGCCGCCAAGTCCCCCGACGTCGACTTGGCGAAAGCCAAAGACGCCGATCGCGCGGCCGCTGACGCTGCGGCCGAGTTCGAAGCGGCGCGCAAGCGCGTTCAGGACGAGCAGGCCAGCACCAAGCCGGTCCCGGCCGCCGCCAAGACGGCCAAGAAGTAACCCCCCAACACCCCTGACCAGGAGAGACCCCCATGGCATCGCAGAACAACACCGGCCGCCAGTACGACAAACAGCACGCCGTGACCCTGGTGGCCACGGCTGCGTTGGCGGCCCACCGCTTCGTGGCCTACGACGGCGGCTACCCCTCGGTGGCCGGTGGCGCCAAGGATTCGCAGGGCGTGACCGAGACCGCGGCCGAGATCGGCGACGCCGTGACCGCGGTCACCGGCTACAGCTACCTGGTGGAGGCCGAAGCCGCGATCGCGTTCGGCGACCTGGTGAAGGTAGGCACCGACGGCAAGGCGATCACCGGCACGGCGGCCGACCACTGCGGGCGCGCCCTGGGCGCTGCCACGCAGGCCGGGCAGCTGATCGAAGTGCAGCTCTACAAGCACGTGCACGCCTGATCCAGCGCCTGATCTGCCTGACCACCACACCCCCGGCCCATGAACTACGCCACCCCGCAGGACCTGATCGACCGCTTCGGCGAGCGCGAGCTGATCGAGCTGACCGACCCCGACCTGGTGGCCGTGCAGAGCGAGAAGGTGGAGCGCGCCATTGCGGACGCGCAGGCCTACGCGGACAGCTTCATCGGCCGGGTGTACACGCTGCCGCTGACCGGCTGCGTGAAGCCCGCGCCGGTGGTGGGCGACCCGTTTGCCACCGAGCTGGTGGCGCCGCCGCAGCTGACGCGCATCGCCGTCGACGTGGCGCGGTACTACCTCTACAAGGACTTCGCGCCCGAGAACGAGGTGTACCTGCGCTACAAGGCCGCTGAAAAAGAGCTGCTGGCCATCGCCGACGGCAGGGCCGTGGTGAGCTGCCCCTGGGGCGGTGCACCGGGTGCGCTGGTGGCGGGCAGCCAGCCGGGCGAGGCCGAGGTGTACAGCAGTTTCAGCCCGCGCTCGATGAGCGATGACAACCTGGCGGGCTACCGATGAGCACCGCCGGCATGACGGTCGAGCAGTCCAACGCCTTCATGGCGCTGGAGCCGCGCTTGGTAACGCTGCTCAAGCAAGCGCTGGCGGGCATGAGCCCGGCGGTGCATGTGCTGACGGCGGCCGACCTGGCCGACGTGCAGGAGAGCAAGCAGCTCACGCCAGCCGTGCACCTGGTGTATGGCGGCTACCGCATTGACCAGGACATCGGCAGCGCCTGGCGCCTGGAGCACACCTGGTACGCCGTGGCGGTGGTGCGCAATGTGGCCCAGGTGAAGAGCGGCTCCGCAGGCCGGCAGGACGCTGGCGTGATTGCCACCGCCGTGGCGCTGGCCCTGGCTGACGCCCAGGTGGACGGCGCGGCCGAACCACTGACCCTGATCACCCCTCCAGGCCCGAGCCACTCGGCGCCCTACACCTACCTGCCCACGGCCGTGCGCGCCGTGACCCATTTTCAAAAACCCCCACTCTGAGGACCGAGCACCATGGCCGCCATTGAAATCGTCAAGAAGATCTACCGCCCGACCGCCCGCGTTGGCAAGTTCTACGCCGCTGTGTACGGCGGCACCGTCCTGCTCCCGATTGGCAACGTGTTGACAGCCACGACCAAAATCACCGAGAGCGTGGAGAAGCAAGACGACATGACTGCGATGGGCGGCGGCACGCATGCCACGCTGCGCCGAGTGACGGGTGTGACGTTCGAGGCCGAGCTGGCCGACCTGAACATGGTGAATTACACCCGCGCTGTGCGCGCCACCATGACGCCCGAGGACGCCGGCACCGTGGTGGACGCGCCTTACACCGCCACGCTGGGCTCGCTGATCCCGCTGCCACACACGGGCGTGTCGTCCCTGGTGGCGAAGGTTGGCGCCACGGTTGGCGCGGCCGTGGTGGTGGACGCCGCTGGCTACGAGCTGCTCCCGGAGGGCGTTTGGCTCAAGGAAGACGCCGCTGGCGTGGTGAATGCGGACAAGCTGTGGCTGTCGTACAGCTTTGCCGACCAGGTGGTGATGGAGGCGCTGACGGCTGCGGCCCCGGAGCTGTACCTGCGCTTTGCCGGCATGAACGAAGTGGACGGTGGCAAGCCCAGCGTCATCGACATGTGGCGCGTGAGCCAGGGCGTGGCCAAGCAGCTGGATCTGATCAAGAAGGGTTTCACGACACTGCCCATCGAGGGCGAGCTGATCAAGGACCCGACCAAGGAGGGCGCCGGCATCAGCCAGTACATGCGGATCATCGAACGCTGACCAGACCAGACCGCCGCGCGCGGCCTGACGACAAGGGTGGCCGCGTGCCACCCTTTTTCATTCACGCACTGACCACACTGCCATGGCCACAGAGAACCGCATTGATTTCAAGGTAGGCGTCACGAGTGATGGCCTGGCGCCGCTGGCCAACGACCTGGAGAAGGTCGAGGCGAAGACGGTGGAGCTGGGCGAAGGCGCCGCGCAGGCGGGCGAGCAGCTCGACAAACTCGGCACCGATGCGGCCGACGCCTCTAGCAGGGTTGGCGGGCTGAGCGACGCCGCAGCCGGAGCGGGCGAGCAATCTGCAGCACTGGGCCAGGGCGCGGAGCAAGCGGCAGACGGCATGAGCGCCGTGGCCAGGGCCGCAACCGAGAAGACGGCCGCGATCAAGGGATCGCTCGATGTGGAGCGCTCAGAGATCGAGCTCGTGCGCCGCACTCTGGACCTGCAGAAGACGCAGCAGCAGGGCCTGCTGCAGCTGGCACAGGCCCGCGGTGATGAGGCTACTGCCACGCGCGCCACGAACCGGCTCAAAGAGATCGAGGTCGAGCAGCTGGCGGCCACCGCCCGCGCCAAGCGCGCAGAGGCCGCGGCGGTGCAGGATTCGGCAGACGCCAGACGCGAGGCGCTGGCGGCCATTGGGCCGCTCACTCAGGCCCAGCAACGCGAGCTGCAGGCGGCGGAGAACACCGCCAAGGCGCTGCGCACCGAAGCCGCCGCGGCCGACGAAGCGGGGCGCCAGGTGCGCGCGCTGGGCAACAACCTGCAGGAGACGGCAGCGAAAGGACCGCCGCTGAATGCCGCGCTGTCATCGGTGGGCAAGGCGATCGCAGGCCTGTACACGCTCAACCAGGCGAAGAACTTCGCGCTGGACACCATCGCCCTGGCCGACGCCTACGGTCAGATGGCTGAGCGGATCCAGATGGCCACGCCGATCGCCGAAGAGTACGACCTGGTGCAGCAGCGCATTCTGGAGACGGCGAACCTGACCTATCGCCGCCTGGACGAACAGCAGGAGCTGTACATCCGCACCGCCGACGCGCTGCGGGGCATGGGCTTCGCCACGACCGATGTGCTCGACATCACGGACAGCTTTTCATATCTGCTGACCACGAACGCGGCCACGGTAGAGCGTGGTCAGAACGCCATTGAGCAGTACACGAAGTCGATCCAGTCCGGGAGGATTGAGGTGGACTCGTGGCAGTCGATCATGGCTGCAACGCCGACGATCGTGAATGCGGTGGCGCAGGCCACAGGAAAATCCGCTGACGAAGTGCGCCGCCTGGGCATCACGGGCAAGCTGTCGATCAACGACCTGAATGAGGGCCTGCGCCAGACCGTTGAACTGAACAAGGAAGCCGCTGCCGGCATGAGCGCCACGGTGGCCGACGCGGTGACCCGCTTGACCAACACCTGGACGCAGTACATCGGCGAGGCGAACCGCGCGAACCAAAGCACTGAGAAGATCGTCAACACGATCAACCTGCTCACCGAGAACCTGGACACGGTGGTGCGGGTGGCGACTGCGGCGGGCGAGGTGATGGCGGTGGTGTGGGGTGTGAAGGCGCTGGGCGCGCTCCGTTTGTACATGGCGGAGGTGGCTGCGGCCGCCACAGCAACGTCGGCCGCAATGGCTGGCATCACATCCGCGGGCGAAAAGGCAGCGCTGGGCCTCAAGGCGGCGGGAATGCTGGCGGCTTCAGGTTGGGCGGGATGGGAGATTGGAACCTTCCTCAAGGACGAGTTTGAGGTGGTCGAGCAAGCCGGCATCGCGACGGCCGCTGGCCTTAGCCGCGCTGCGGCGCAGTACCAGACCGCGTGGGAGATGGCCAAAGCGGTGTTTACAGACGACACCATTGAGGCGGCCAACCAGCGCCTGGCGGAGCGCATCGCACAGATCGACGACGTGTATGCCGACATGTTCGCCAACGTCGGTAAGGGGATGCCCAAGGTCGCGAACGACACCAAGAATGCGGGCGATGCGGCTGCTGATGCGGCGAAACAGATCCGCGATTTTGAGGCTGCCCAGGTGGAGGCCTGGGAAGCCGCTCGCGTGTCCAAGGTGGGAGACACCCAGGCCGCCGAAGCCAACCTGCAGGTGCAGCTCAAGCTGGCGCAGCAGAGCGAGCAGATGGCCCTTTTCATGGGCGATGAGTACGAAGCGCGCAAGGCCAAGATTCTGCAGATGGAGATCGAGATCCAGCTCGTGAATGCCAAGGTGGCTGTGCAGCGGGCGGAGGCCGAAGGTTCGATTGCCGTGGCCCAGGCCAAGCTGGCGGAGATGGCAGCGAACAAAGAGGTCAACCTGGTCAAGCAAGCCGAGCTGGAGAGCGCCATCAAGCTGGCCCAGGCCAAGCTGGCCGAGGCCGATGCCACCGGCAAGAGCACCGAGCTGCTCCAGAAACAACTGAACCTGTTCCGCAATGGCGGTAACGCGGCCGACGGCTACCGAGGGTCGATTGACGGCGTCTCCGGGGCCCAGGCCCGGCTGGCCCAGACTACCGATGCAGCCACGGCCGCGATGCAGCGCCAACGAGATCTGTACGCCAGCCCGTTGGGCGCGGGAAAGTACGGCCGGCCCGAGGGCGGGAGTGTCATAGGCAATACGCGCGAAGACAGGTTGGCCGGACAGAACGCGGTGGACAACAGCCTGATGTTCGAGTTGCGCGCCAAGCTCGATGCGGGGTTGCTCACTGCTGCCGACAAAGCGGACATCGAAGCGGTGATCGCGGCGCTTGATCAGAACGAGGCCGTGAACCGCGACTTGGACCGATTGAACCCGGGCGCCTTCAGCAGCGCGGGCGCCGCTGACCGAAACGAGTGGCGCCAGGTGCGCACCCGCTTGGCGCAGGCGCTGGGCAATACGACGTTGGGCGGGCAGACCGGTGGCGGGCGAGGTGAGTCCATCTCGACGCCGAGCAAGACGGTGAACGTGCGCATCGACGGCGGCCGTGGCCGGCGCGAGAGGGTCAACACGGACGATGCCGGCGCTGCCGCCCTGGTGCGCTCGCTGGAAGTGGCCGCCGGGCGCTCTCGCTGACGCCAGGCGGGCGCCGTCAAGAAATGACGCCCGCCATTTAGCGCCCCTCGCGCGCGCGCGGCACAGTGCCGTGCATGTCCATCACCCTGACCTACAACGGCACCGTCGCCCAGCTCGGCGAGCGGCTGCTGTGGACCGACGAATTCACCTGGTCGCCAGTAAGGCAGGTCACCGGGCCGAGCACCGCCGGCGCGTTGCTGGTGCACGTCGGGGTGCTCCAGGCCGGCCGGCCGATCACGCTCGACGGCGTGGAGTCCAAAGCGTGGATCACGCGCGCGCTGTGCGAGTCGCTTGAGGCATGGGCTGCGCTGCCGGGCATCGTGCTCACGCTGGTGCTGCGCGGCGTATCGCGCCAGGTGATCTTTGACCACGACCAGGGCGGCTTCGAAGCCGTGCCGGTCTGGCGCATTGCCGACGGCCACCAGACACCCGAGCAGGTGTTTCTGCCTACGTTCCGGTTCCTCACCTACAGCGGAGTGACTTGATCATGACCGATACCTCTACCCAACCAGTGGCGGCAGCGTCCGCCTTTGCCCGCGCACGGGCTGCGCTGGTCGCGCTGCGCGATCGCTTCGCCACTTTGTGGAGGGAAGCGAACCGTAAGTGGCCTGTGACGGGGATCGTGAGCGTGGCCGTGCTGCTGATCGGCACCGTGCTGCTCTACACCTGCAGCGACACGCGTGGCCTTGAGAACGCGCCGGCCGTCGAGCAGCCGGCGGTGATGCAAGTCAACCCGCTCGCCGAGCTCGTGGACCGCATCCACGCGCTTGACGCCGACGTTGCCGAGCTGCAAGACCGCGTCGCCGAGCTCGAAGACCGCCAGCCTGTGGCCGCACCACTGCCTGGCGCGCGCCGCGCGTCCGGTATCAGCCAGAACCACCCACCCAGCCCGGCCCCAAGGAGCAAGCGCTGGGGCACCACCGACCTTGATCGCGAGATCGAGGAGTTCTCCCAATCCATCAGCCTGGAGTCCGCCAAATGAAACGAACCCTCATCACCATCGCGCTCGCGGCCCTGGCCGCCATCGGCCTGAGCGCCTGCCAGACCAACCCGGCCAAGCCCGAGCCCACCACCGCCGCGCCCGCCGCGAAGAAGACCCTCGTGGAGATGGAATACGAGCTGCGCAAGCTGGAGATCGAAGGCCAGAACGCGCGCGAGGAGCGCTCGCAAAAAGCGCTGATCAAGTTCGGCTCCGAGGCCGACAACGACTTCGCGAAAGGTGTCGTCGCTGGCCTGTTGGGTGGAGGCCAAAAGCAAGCCTCGGCGCCTGAGCCCTCGCGCCGCAGCTTGCTGGATTCGGTGACGCAGGCGGAGGCGATCGAGCTGCGCAAGCTGGAGCTGCAAGACAAGAACAGCTGGTGGAACCGCGGCCTGCAGGTATTCGATCGCGCACTGGGCTACCGCCAGTACAGCAAGGGCCTGAGCCTGCAGCGCTTCGGCATGCAGCTCAATGCCGACCAGGACCGATACCGCCTGGATGCGATCCGAGGCGCTCAGCAGGATGCGTACGAGTTCAGCTCTGGCGCTTTCGAATCGGGCAGCACAGCAACGCTCAACGGCGTAGCCGCCGGTCGGCAGCCGTCCAACGAAACCACCACTCCTGCAGCCGAGTAAGCAGCCATGCCCATCCAGTCAGACGATCTGAAAATCCTCAAGTCGGCCGTCATGGCCGACGTGCCAGAGGGCGGCGGCGGCATGACGGGAACACCCATCGTTGACGGCCTGAGCAACGACGTGTTCAACGACATTTCCGCCGACGACCGAGCGCACGGCGACTGGTCGTGCATCAAGGGCTTTGGCATTGCGCACACCGACGACACCGACACCCTGCTTGGCACGGGCTGGGTGGTGCTCAAGCCGCCGGAAGACCCCAACGTGAGCGTGATGGTTTTCGAGACTGACGGTTGGTTCGATGAGCGCACCGACGCGGTCGCTCTGGTCGAGAGCGCGCTCGTGAAGGCGCCGCGCCTGCTGTGCCGCGTGCAAGACACCCACTACACCGGCGTGAGCCTGCTGCAGCTCTACAACCCGGCGCCGGGCGAGAGCTTCCCGAAGGATGGCGATTCCATCATCATCCGCAACCCGAACGGCACCGAGCAGCGAGTGCGCGCGCTGCGCGTCACGATCACGCGCGGGGTGAGCGTGTTCGACGATTCGGGTGAATACAAGGTCAACCTCGCCACCTGTGAGCTCTCGCGCCCGCTGTCGATGGACGTGCTGGGCAAACCGCCGCAACGCAGCACCCCACCGAGCAGCACCACGGCCACGGTGTTCAGCACCGCCCCCGCCGCGGGTGCCCGGTTCCATGGAGTGAAGCCCCTGGCCGAGCCCGTCGTTCTGGGTGTGCAGCCCATCCGATCGGTCAAGCTGGCCGGCGGCATTTTCCAGCAGCTGGTGCCGAGCACCACCGTGCCCACCCCGGTGACCGACGTATACCCGCTGGTGCAGCGCCCCACGCTGAGCCGCACCGCCACGGCCCCGCTGCAGGTGACGGCCGCGGCGGTGGCGCTGACCGCCGGCACCGTGCTGCAACTGCCAACGGCCGCCGAGCCAGGGCAACTGAGCATGACGCACGGTGCGACGGCCTTCACGACCAACCTCGCTGGCGACCTGCTGCAGGGCACCACCAAGGTGGGCGAGGTGAGCTGGAGTGGTCGCACGATCACCATGGGCTCCAGCGCGCCGAACTACGGCAGCGCCACCAACACCATCACATACAAGCCCGCCACAGTCACGGGCGCCACTGCGCACAGCATGGCGATCGAAGTGACCGAGGCCAACCGCTCGACGGCCATCGTCCGCGTGCTGGAGCCGCCGCCGGCTCCGGGCACGCTCACCGTGTCCTACATGGTGCAGGGACAGTGGTATTCGATCTCCGACGACGGCACCGGCAAGCTGGCCGGCGCCGACAGTTCGTATGGCTCGGGCTCTCTGACCTACGTGACCGGCTCCATGCTGGCCACCATCCCTCTGCCCGACATTGGCAGCGTGATCATCCTGACGTGGGGCGAGGCAGACAGCGCCCGCACCGCCACCGGCTTGCCCACCCGGGCCAAGGCCCGGATCGCGCTGGCCAAGTTGCCCCAGGCCGGCACGCTGGCCATCAGCTACCCCGTGGGCGCTGCCACGCGCAACGTGACAGTGGCCGCCAATGGCACAGTGACCGGCCCCGCGCAGGTGGGCACGGTGACGCGCAACGAAGACACCGGTCTCTACGAGTTCGACCTCTCGCCCGACGAGATACCCACCGGCCCGGTCACCTGCAACTACACCGCCGCAGCCGAAGAGCTGGGCTTCACGAATGACGGCGGCGGCGGGTACACGTTGGCCCAGCCGCCCCTGGCGAGCTCGGTGCGCTTCACGGTCGTCGGCACCAGCGGCAGCGTGGCCAAGGCTTACAAGGCGCACACCAGCGGTACCGACGTGTTGATCGGCTCCACGTTGATCGGCCAGATCAACAACACCACAGGGGTGATGACGCTCAACGGCGCCAGCGCCATCGGTGTCACCACACACATTAAGACCAAGCAATACGCAGGTGTTCTGGTCGCGTCAGCAACGGCATAAAAACATGGACTACCCAACGCTCGGCCGCTACTACTACAAGACCACGTCCACCACGGTCAACTACGCCCTCGACCTGGACGGCGTGATTCAGATCGCCTACCAGCCCTCCAGTGGAGGCGGTGCCGAGAGCGAGGCGTTCAGCCCGGACTGGTATATCGATGCGCCGCCGCCCGATGGCTTGTCCCTCGTGTCCAACGGCTTGGCGTTCTCGCTGGGCGGGGTGCCACACTTCAGCCGCGACGGCGCGCTCTTCGCGGGCTGGAATGCCGTGACGGGCGCCGCCGCGGCGGCCGGCAGCGTGAGCAGCGAAGGCCGGGTTTTGCTCACCGCCATCGTCCCGGGCGTGGCCAACACGATCACATGGTCCAACGCGGCGCACGATGCGCGCGGCTCGCTGGACCTGCTGGGCGGCGTGTTCCGCGTCGCGAGCGCCCCGATCCAGGCCGGGCAGTTTCAGCTGCAGGCCGGCACCGAGGTGGGCACCGCCGACAGCGCCGGCGTGCTATCGGGCGACTTCGAGGGCCTTGTTGACAGCGTGCGCGGCGTGGCCGCGTGGGCCGTGGCAGGAGTCGGACCGGGCGAACTTGAGGGCACCCCGGTGCGCGCCGACGAGGTGACCTATAACGCGGTGTTTCTGCAATACATCCCCATCGACCCGGAGCTGTTGGGTGTGGACCCCTCGGGCCTGCCCATCGACGGCCTCGTGCCCATGGTGCACGTGGGCGGCGGTGCCCTGGTGCACCACACCGACGTGTTCGTGCTGCCGGACCCTGTGGTCAAGGGCACGCCGTACCACGTGGGCGAACAGCGCATCTCCAGTGCGGTGCTGCGCGACTCGGTGGGCACACGCCTGCCCGGTACGCTCTACGAGGTGGACCGCAACGCCGGCAACGTCACGGTGCTGGTGGGTGCTGACATTAGCGCCTACGCGCTGCCCTTGTCTGCCACATTCCGCATTCAGGACGAGCTGCAAGTGACCAAGGCCGACATTGACGGCACGGTGCTCTTCAGCGGCGCGCTGACCCACAACTTCCCGGTGCCCGGCAGCTACCTGAGCAGCAAGCTGCGCCAGGGCGACAAGTTCGCCCGGGTGCACGGCTATGCAGACCGCGCAACGTGGGCCGGCAGCTGGGACGCAACCAAGGCAGGCGCCGGGATCGCTGCCGCGTACAACGAGGTGGACTTCCCGATCACGACCACAAACCGAGGCTCGATCAAGGAACGCTGGTACGCGATCTTGCAGAGCAATATTACCCAGGTGAACGTCTACGGCGAAAACGTTGGCCTTGTGCTGTCGAACGTCTCCATCGCAAACGTGATCGAGGCCATCAACCCGCAGACCAGCGTGCCCTACTGGTCGATCCCCCCCGGTGGCTGGGGTGGCGGGCGCAGCGCCGGCAACGTGCTGCTTTGGGAAACCGAAGCCGCGGGCGGCCCAGCCTGGTTCACCCGGTCCGTGCTGCCTGGCGCTGCTGCTGTGCTGGACGACTCCGCAACCCTGGCCTACATCGCCGACGTGGACACACCATGAGCCTGCCCATTCGATTCGATAGCACCGAGACTGGCGCGCCGGTCCTCGATAACGTGGCCGGCAGCAAGATCGCCCTCCTGCGTGCCTGCTTGAAGGACGGGTTCAACGTCAAGGCCATCACCACCATCACGGTGGCCTCTGGCGTTGCCACTGTGCAGTGCCCGACCCACGCCTACAGCTGCGGCCCCGCTCAGCTTGTGCGCATCACCGGGGCATCTGCGCCTGCGCTCAACGGCGACAAGCAGCCCGCTCTGGTGGATGCCAACCATTTCACGTTCCCTGCTGGCGGTGTTGCAGATGGGAGCTACACCGCCACCGATGCGCGCAGGGCGCCTTTGGGGTGGGTGGAGCTGTATGCAGACGGTAGCGCAACCAAGGCGATCTTTGGCCGATCCGCTGTGGGCGCCAACGACGTCCAGCTTCGTGTCGATGACACGGCTTCAGCGCCGGCGACGGTGTCATACGCACGGGTTCTGGCTGTCAGAGGCGCGACTTCTGTAGACGCCTTCACCGCGCGCGCGCCTCTTGACGCGCAGGTCTCTGGCGGCTTGGCGGCATTTAAAGGTGCGAATACGGTCGCGGCCAAGCACTGGGTTCTCGTGGGCACCGACCGCGATCTGTGGCTTTTTGTGGCGGACCCGGGGGCCGTGAAATTTCAACCAAGCATCTGCCTCTTCGACGGAGAGCCGTATCTCCCTGGGGATGCACTTTTCACGGTGATTGCCGCCACCAACGGCTCGGCAGTGACCAATGTACAGAACGGCGCATTCAGCATTTTTCAGTTGACAGGCACACCGGCCACGCCAGGCTACGGGGTAATTTTTTCCGACGCGGCGGGGGTCGGAAACCCGGAGCCATTTGCCATCGGCTCGCCGTTCAGGCCAAGCGGTGGGCATGGGGACAACGCGGCAGGCGTTCCCACCGACGCTCTCAATTTTGTGGTGGCATTTGACCTGTACATCCGCGGGGTATCGTCGGGCGTGCGTGGGACCGTCCCCGGACTCGGCGAGCCGTTTGTGGGTGCTGATTCGTTGGTTTTCGACCGCCACAAAGTGCAATACGCCAGCAGCGGTGCCACCATGTTGATGGTCAAGATCAACTACGGCGGCACCATCACCGGAATGACCGCGTTCATGTTGTCCGAGGAGTGGCGCTGATGGCTGTCATCGCACGCACTCGGAGGCGCGTCCACGCCAGCATCGAAAACGGGGCGTACAGCACGCCGGTCGGCTCCACCAGCAAGATCGGCACGCCCAGCAACACGTTGGGCAGCTACCGCGTGCACATCCACGACCAGTTCACTGGCAGGCTGCAGCGCGTTGGGTGGTCCACCCCTGCCACCACGGGGCAGTGGCAGTTCCACGGGTTGCGCGCGAGCACCTACTACGTGGCGGCCTTCGACCACACTGGGCAATATGGCGGCGTGATCGAGACCGACATCGTCCTGCCCACTCCAGCACCATGAGCCTGACGCTTGCCGTTCGCCGCGCCAAGCTGCTGGCCATCCGCGACCACATCGACGCCGGTGGCGGCGGGGCGGTGCACATCTTCGGGAGCACCCGACCCGCAACAGGTGAGCCCAGTGCGGAACCGCCGCTGTTGATTGGCGCGTTCGGCCCGGTGTCGTTCGCGCTGCACGCCACCTACGCGATCCTGACTTGCACGCTGGAGGCCAATGTCGCGGTGTCGGGCCTGCCGGTTTGGGCGAGGTTCGTTGACGGGGCGGGCGTGGCCGTCATGGACATGTCCGCCGGCTTGCCAGGCAGCGGCGCCCAGGTGATCGTCAGCGACGGCCAGCCCGTGCCCAGCATGCAGATGTATGTGGGCGGCCTCGTCACGATCAACTGCTCGCTCATGGAGCCGGAATGAGCGCGCTCGATCTGGTCTTCAGCCGTCCGGTCTACGCGGGCGGGTCGATCGACTTGGTATTCGGCGACGACGGTGGTTCCGCGCCCATCCTGCCGCTCACTGCCGATATCACCGTGATGTTCGGCAGCACGGTGGTGCAGGCCACGGCGGCTTACGACAACCGCCTCCCTCACACCGTGAGCGCCGCGCGCGGCCTGCGCCACCAGGTGGCGGTACCCGCCGAGGCGCAAGCCATCGCTGCCTGGGTGCCGCCCACGCATATCGACCACCAGCACGCTGCCCAGTGGCAGGCCGCAACCTCAAGCGCAGGCGCCCCCGCCACCGGCTGGAACACCACCGCCCCGGTGCAGCACGAGGCCCGCGTGCGCGGGCAGTCGGGCACCACGGTGAGCGCGGCGGTCCGGCTGGTCCATCAGGTGTGCACCCCGGTCGAAGTACTCAAAGCCATCGGCTGGCAAGGCTCCATTCCCTTGGCTGTGTCGCTTTTAGCGCCCCACCAGGTGGCCCACGGCCTGCAGGTGGCGCCCTTGCTACGCCTGCAGCAAGGGCAGACCCTGGCGCGCGCGCTGCTCGCACCGCACCAGGTGGCCACGCCTGCACAGCGCGCCCTTGTGGCTCGCTGGCAGCGGGCCCAAGCCATTCCCACCGGTCGAACCATCTACGTGCCACCAGGTGGCGAAGAAGGTGAAGGTCGCGAGATCTCGCTCGACCTGGTGTTCGCCTGCCCGGCCTACGAGGGCGGACCGGTGGATCTGGTTTTCGGGCATGTGTGCATGCCTCCGGTTACCGCCGGCATCGTTATCCCTGTCAGGAGTTGCTACGTGGTTCACAACAGCGTCACCCTCTACCGCCTTCCGGCGGGCACAGAGTTCAAGGCGGAGAGCTTCACCCTGGACATTGACAAGGATTCCTGGACCTTCGGGTGGTCGGCGTCGCTGCACAGCAGCGCCCGGGCGCACCTGCTGCGGTCGGCGCCAGATGAGCGCGTGGAGGTTGAATGCGTCGTCAACGGCGTGTCGTATCGGCTGGCGATCGACAGCATGGGGCGTGATAAATCGTTCCCGGAATCGCGCATTGCGGTGCGGGGCCTGGGCCGGGCGGCCGAGCTGGACGACGTGGATCTGTCGTTCGGGAACACGGCGCCACGCACGGCCCAGCAGCTCATGGACGACGTGCTCACGGTCAACGGGGTGAGCCTCGGCTGGACCCTCGACTGGCAGATCCAGGATTGGTTGGTGGCGGCCGACGCGTTTCTGTTCCGAGGTTCGTACATCGGTGCGCTGCGATACATCGCAGAGGCGGCCAGGGCCTACATCCATCCGCACACGACAGACAAGGTGCTGCGCGTGCTGCCGCTGTACCCACAGGCGCCGTGGGACTGGGCGACCCTGCTGACGCCCGACATTGAGCTGCCGGCAGCCGTGGCGGCGGTCGTGAACGTCGAAGAGGTGATGCGGCCTCGGTACAACCGGGTGTTCGTGGGCGGCGTGGGCAAGGGTGTCTTTGGCCCAGTCGACAGGACTGGGACGGCGGGCGACAAGGTCGCGCCGCAGGTCCTACACCCGCTGATCACCGCCGCCGAGGCCCACATTCAGTGCGGGCGGGGGGTGCTGTCTGACACCGGCCTGCAGGAGCACTTTTCAGTGCAGACCATGGTGCTTCCGGAGACGGGGATCATCTTGCCGGGCAAGGTGCTGCGCTTCGTCGACGAGGACGGGCCGCACCTTGGCATCGTGCGCAATACGGCGGTGAAGATGCCGGAGTTTCCGATGCTCAGCCAAACCCTGGTGGTCGAGACCCATGTTGAGTAACCCCTACGCCCGATTCCTGGCACTGCTGCCGCCCCGGCCGCTTCTGGTAGGCACCGTGATCGCTGTCGATGGGGATGTGGCAACCGTGGAGCTGCCCGGAGGCGGCCAGCTGCATGCCCGTGGCGCTGCGGTGGTGAATGACCGAGTTTTCGTCCGCAATGGAGTGATCGAGGGCGAGGCACCGAACCTGACCTACATCTCGGCCGAGGTGTAGCGGGGGGGGGCAGTGTTTTCTGACGGAGAATTATCTTTCCCGTCGCGAAAGCATCACCAGCATCTATTTATCGCGCTTACGGAGGCTCATTTATCGCGCCGCGCTTCAAGCAGACGCCGGAGAGTTTCGCGTCTTGGTATGCGCTTTTTCAAACTGCTACCATAAGCAACACAATTTGCAACACATCAAACGGTCAAGTTGCATTTGGCCATAAGCGTTACATCGGTTCGAGCAGCGCATGAACCTCTCTGCCCAGAGGGGCGACAAGTAGAAAGCAGGGAGTGAAAGCAATGCATCTGCCGCTGTGGTCCTGCCACAGGAATCCACCCGTGCCCCACAGAGTTCTGGTGGGAATGGGTCTGGCCCTGACTGCAATGCTCCTGAGTGGCGTGGGGCATGCCCAGACCTACGTCAAGATTGACCACCAAGGGCAGCCCCATTGGGCCAGTCACCCGACAGGGCCCGACTACCAGCTCACGCAGATTGGCCCCATAAAACCACCGGGCTCGAATCCAGCAGCGGAAGCTAAGCGCGACCAACCCCTTGCGCAGCGGCGAGCCTTGATCGAGGCCCAGGCGGTCAGGCCTCTGGTCGAGCGCATCAGCCAGCGGCATGGCATGGATCCGGCCCTGGTGCTGGCCTTGATCGATGTCGAGTCGTCCTTCAACCCACGCGCGGTTTCGCCCAAGGGTGCAAGGGGCCTGATGCAGCTGATGCCAGACACCGCGAGGGCCTATGGCATGCGAGACCCACGCGAGTTGCATGTGCCCGAAAAGAACCTGGACTTCGGCATTCGCCACCTCAAAGACCTGCTCCAGGCCCACAACAACAATTGGGCGCTCACCCTGGCCGCCTACAACGCGGGACGCAACGCGGTGCAGCGTCATGGCATGCGGATTCCCGCCTACAACGAAACCCTTATCTATGTCCCCTCCGTCCTCGCCCGAGTGGATCGCCACCGTGTGCGGCCGAGTCAACCCGATTGAACCACCCTGCACCATGTATCTCGTTCGCCGCCAACCTCGTGGATTCACTCTGTTGGAGCTGCTCGTCGTCATTGCGATCATCGGGCTGCTGGCTGCTTACGTCGGACCAAGGTACTTCAAACAGATTGGCAGATCAGAACAGGCCGTGGCCAAGTCACAAATCGAGGGGTTCATGAAGGCCCTGCACACCTATCGCATCGATGTCGGGCAATATCCCTCGACCCAAGAGGGGTTGGACGCGCTCATGCGCCCGCCGGCTGACTCCGCACTGGCGCGCAAATGGAACGGCCCTTATTTGGAGAAGGCAGTCCCTGCAGACCCTTGGTCCCGTCCCTACATCTACCGCAACCCAGGCTCACAAGAACAGGACCTTGAGATCATCAGCCTGGGAAAAGACGGTCAACCAGGTGGTATGGGTGATGCCGCCGATGTGACCAGCCATTGACGGCCCGGCCATGCATGGCAATCGGTACCAGGTGCGTGCCCTCGATTCCGGACAACGCATCATCAGCCTTGAGATTGACGCCATCGATGAAATCGATGCCCGGCAACAAGCGGTCGCGCGCCAACTCACCCTATTGAGTCTGCGCCCGGCCTCCGCCGTACTCAAGGGTTTCGGAGCCCGATCAGCCCATTCTGAACTGAACCTGTTGCTGTTCGTTCAAGAGTTGCATGCGCTGGTTGGTGCGGGTCTGGGTATTGCAGAAGCTCTGGAGGTATTGCTCGAACGGACCGTTCGTCCGCAAGGCCAGCGGGTCCTGCAGCGCTTGTTGTCCCACCTGCAGGAAGGCCAGCGGCTGTCACAAGCCATGCAACATCAGTCTGGCGTTTTCCCCGCACTTCTGGTGGGTATCGTGCAATCGGCGGAGGACACCAGTGATCTCCCCAAAGCACTGCAACGCTACATCCACTATGAAACCCAGCTACAAGGTCTGCGCCACAAGATCATTGGCGCTGCGATCTATCCCATCATCCTGTCGGTGGTTGGGGCGTGTGTCGCCTTGTTTCTTCTGGGCTACGTCGTTCCAAAGTTCTCCTCGGTGTACCAAGGGTCGGGGCGCGACCTTCCATGGGCCTCCATGTGGCTGCTCCATACAGGGGAATGGATCGCCGGACACCAGGCAATGGCCCTGGTTCTCGTCGGAACCGTCCTCACCCTCGGGGCCATGTACTTCGTCCGCCTACGGCGATCGGGTCAATGGTGGCAGGCACTGAGCATGCTGCCCGGGGCCGCCCCCCGACTCGAGATCCTGGAACTCTCGCGGCTGTACCTGACCCTGAGCATGCTGCTCGAAGGAGGCATCCCCATTGGTCGGACCATGCAACTCGCGAGCGCGGTCCTGACACCCAAAAGACATGTGGCTTGGGATGCCGTACGGCAACAGGTCACCGAAGGCACGCCATTGACCACCGCCCTGGAGAGCAACGGTCTCTCCACCATGGTGGCATCCCGGCTGTTGAGAGTCGGCGAACGCAGCGGGCAAATGGCAACCATGCTGGGCAAAGCCGCCGCCTTTCATGAAGCCGAGACCGCCCGCTGGATCGACCGGTTCACCAAGGCCTTCGAGCCCATTCTCATGGCCATCATCGGCGTGGTCATCGGTCTGATCGTGATCCTGTTGTACATCCCCGTTTTTGACTTGGCAGGTAGCCTGCAGTGACCGATCCAGCCGCTCCCCTTTTCAACACTCCGCCCCGAACGCCGGACTTTCGGCGCTACCGCGAGGTGGCCCAAAGACAGGGGCGCCCCTTGCTGGACGTCATGTCCTCCGACGCAGGGATATCCGTGCGCCAGGCGTGCGAAGAGCTGGCCAGGGCCTTTGGCCTGCGCATGCTGGACAGCGCCGGGCTGCAGGCGCTCGAACCGGCTTTTTCGGCGTGGCCACTGACGTTGGCGCAACAACGACGTGCGCTCCTCATGTCAGACGCGATCAACGGAAAAATGATCGCCGTCACGACGGACCCCTTTGAAACGTCCGTTCTGGTGCAACTCGAACACGCCGCCCAAAGCGCCATCGAGCACACACTCGCCACGGCCGAAGACATCCATGCCTATCTGCACCTGCAGGAGTCCTCCCTGCGCGCCATGGACCAACTCGGCACGGAGACCGAGGCCCTGGACACAGCGGAGCGCTTGTCCGGCGTGCAAATCCTCTCTCTGGCCTCGGTGGCCGAGGCCACCAGCCCGGCCGTCCGACTGGTCAGTTCCACGCTCTACGACGCACTGCGCTCTGGGGCAAGCGACGTTCACCTTGAGTGCATGGCTTCGGGTCTGTGCATCAAGTACCGGATCGATGGCGTCCTGGACGAAATCAAGCAAACGCCCGGCAAGGAACTGGCCGAACAGGTCATCTCCCGCATCAAGGTCATTGCCAACCTGGACATCGCTGAACGACGGGTCCCGCAAGACGGCAGCTTCCAGGTTCAGGCACAGGAACGCCTGATCGACCTTCGTGTCTCCATCATGCCCAGCATCCATGGCGAAGATGCCGTGATCCGGATTCTGGACAAACAAGCGATCGTGGAAGCCCATGGCAGGCTCAGCCTGGACGCGCTCGGATTCGACGCTGGGTCCATTGAGTTGCTGAGAGAACTGACCCAGGCGGCCTACGGCATGCTGCTGGTGACCGGCCCCACCGGCTCCGGCAAGACCACCACGCTCTATGCCGCCCTGACCGAGACCCACACCGGACAGGACAAGATCATCACCATCGAGGACCCCGTCGAATACCAGTTGCCCGGGGTGCTGCAGATACCGGTCAACGAGCGAAAAGGCCTGACCTTTGCGCGGGGCCTGCGGTCGATCCTTCGCCACGATCCGGACAAGATCATGGTGGGCGAGATCCGGGATCAAGAAACCGCTGAAATCGCCGTGCAGTCAGCACTCACCGGTCATCTGGTGCTGACCACAGTCCATGCCAACAACGTCTTTGACGTGTTCGGACGGTTCACCCACATGGGGCTGGACCCGTACGCCCTGGCTTCGGCCCTCAATGGCATCTGGGCGCAGCGCCTCATCCGCATCAACTGCCCGAACTGCAGCCAGCCTTATGTCCCCGATGCTGCGGACCTGCGACGCTTCGCGCTCAGCGACGAGCAGGCGCAGGCCTATCAATTCATGAAAGGGTGCGGCTGCGGGGACTGCCGCGGCACCGGCTACCGGGGCCGTCGCGCCATTGCGGAAATCCTGCTGCTGGACGACGAACTGCGCGAACTGATTGTTCAGGGCGCGCCCGTCAAACGGATCAAGGACCACGCAAGACAACGCGGGTTCGCCACCTTGCAGGGCTCAGCCCTCACGCTGGTCAGAAAAGGCCTGACCACATTGGAGGAGGTGCGCCGTGTCACGCTTTCCATCTGATGCCCCTTCGCGGGTTGTCGTCGTCGCCCCCCACTCGACCGCATGGACCGACACCCACGTCGGCAAGCCCATCACATGCATCCCCGGACACGCGCCGGTTGAGTCCGCCGCATGGGCCGAGCTGCTCTCGCCAACGGCTTCCAGCCGGGCCTTGTGGGTGATCGGCAGCTCGGTCATGCCGTTGTGGCTGCAGCCCGTTCCAGAGGGTGTTCGCAGTCTGACCGAGTTGGCGAGCGTGGCCCGCGCCCATGCCCACCAGCGATTGGGCGCCATGAATCACGAGAGGGACTGGGTCGTGCAAGGAGACTGGCGAGCCGATCGGCCATTTGTCTGCCAGGCGCTGCCACGGACCTTGTTCAGCGCCATGGGCAAAGCGCCGATCGTCAGCTCTCCCTTCTCGCTTGGAGCTGCCCGCCTTGACGCCAGGGGCGTGCGCGACGGCTGGTGCGCCATCACGACGCCGTTCGAAGCCCATATCGTCTACCGGCGCCGTGGCAGGCATCTGCACCTGCGCAGTTGGAGGCTCAGCGGACAAGCATCCACGCCCCTGATCGAACAGCCCCTGGTGGACGAATGGCAGCGCGAGCGCCTGAGAACGGCCTGGCCTGACGAAACCTTGCACTGGCTGCATCTGGGGACGACACACCACAAGAGCCCCGGCCAACGCAACCTGCGATGGGCCGACGAAAAACTGCAGCACGCATGGAACCAAAGCCCGCAGGGCCCCGAGGCAGACCCGCCACCCGATGAGGCGTCCAGCCATCTGCGTGCCGCCGTTCGGTTGCTCAACATGGGAGTCCAGCCTTGAAAAACCACGCCATCCGGTTCGAGGCTTCCCCGTCCCTGCGGATGTGGGGGCATGCAAGCCTCCGCCGTCGCCAGTCGATGTCCTGGTTGGTCCTGCTGGTGGCCCTCGCGCTGGCGGGCTGGGCCACCGTGGAAAGCTGGCACGCCCTGGGCCAACTTCGGGCGTTGAGCGACACCGAGTCTGCGCTGCAAACTCAAATCGCCCATGCCGCGACCCGATCAATGCGCGAAGTTTCGAGCACCTCCGACCAGGCATCGGAACTGCCGCCAGACACCCGCAAAGGCATCAACCGCGTCATACAGCGACTGAACACGCCGTGGCCAAAGGTGTTCGCCACCATCGAGCAGCTCACGCCCCCCCAGATCGCCATCCTGCGGCTCGAACCCGACGGCCATGGCGTGCTGACCATCGAAGCCGAATCCACCTCCATCGACCACGTGATCGCCTATGCGGGCGACCTGGCCCACCAAGGCGTGTTCGGCGATGTCAGTTACCGCCGCCACAGCACCAACGACCAGGACCCGAACAGGCCGGTTCGCCTGACATTCCAGCTCAAGCTGAAGGAAGGCTCTTGAGACTCATCATGCATTGGGGCGCATCCCTTCGCCTGCGCACCGGGGTCTGGCTGTGGCGACACGGCTGGGGCGTGCTGCTGCTGGCGGGCGCCGTTGTCATCGCGCCGGCCGCGCATCTGGTGCGGCTGCAGGTGGAGGCCCAGTCGCAGCAGGCCCATGTGCGCATCGGCAAATTGCGAAGCTCGCTCGCGGCGGCAGCACGGCAGCCGGCGGCTCCAAAAACCCCTGCGTCGCCCGATCAACAGACCCTGTCCGCCCTGCATCGCATCGTCTACTCCCAGGGCGATGTCAATCGCATCGTGCGTCAGCTGTACGCCCTGGGCACGCAACACCAGCTGGACCTGCAGCAAGCCGATTTCCGGCAAGACACCCAAGGATTCGGGGGCCTGGTACAGCAGCAGGTCACGCTGCCCGTGCAAGCCCGGTATCCGCAACTCAAAGCGTTCATGCTGCAGGCCCTGCAGCAGTTTCCCGGTCTCAGCATCGACCAGATCGTCATCCAGCGTGAGAGCGTCGCGCAGGATCGCCCGGAGGTCACGCTCAAGCTGTCCATTTGGGTTTCGCCGGGCACCACGGCGCCGACGATCAAGACAACCCAGCCCGGGAGGGGGTCTTGAGCACCACCACAAGACCCGCACCAACAGGCTCGCACCGCCGTTGGTGGCTGTGGTTGCCGCTGCTCGGGCTGTCGGCTCTGCTCGCCTGGCAATCCCCACCGCCCGAGGCGGACGCCGGGATCGTGAAACCTGTCGTCGGCGCCCCCCGCCCCCAGCGAAACCAGAAGCCGCCAACGGACGTGGTGGCGCTGCTGCCCATCCAGGACCGCAAGGCCTGGGCAGCACTTCCAGCGGAACAGGCCACCCAGCAACCCATCGACCTGTTCGGCCAGCACAACTGGACTCCCCCGCCCAAGCCACAACCCACGGTCAGACCACCGCCGACCGCACCACCATTGCCATTCACCCTGCTTGGAAAGCAATGGAACGGCGCTGCCTGGGAGGTCTATCTGGCCCGAGGGGACCACAGCCACATCGTCCGTGAAGGCAGCCAGTTTGCACAGAGCTACCGCGTTGAACGCATCGCACCACCCCACATGACACTGACCTACCTGCCCCTCGAACAAACCCAGACCCTGTACATCGGAGAAGCCCCATGAAGGCCCCGAGTCGTTTGACCGCACTCTGGGCCAGCCAGAGCCTGGCCATCGTTGTGCTGCTCTCGGGCTGTGCGGCGCAATGGGAAAATTTTCAAGGCCAACGCCTGACCCGCGCCGGGCAGCACGCCGAAGCCGCCCAACGGTTCGAGCAGGCCAGCCAGCTGGAGCCAGACTCCGCCCGCTACCGACTGGCAACCTCCAATGCCAAGGACGCCGCCGCGCATCAAGAGCGCACCCAAGTGCAGCAGGCCCTGGACCGCGGTCAGACCGAGCAGGCCCGCCAGGCACTCACGAGTACACCCACCACGTCCAGGGCCGCCGGTCGTTCGGGCGACCTGCTGCATGCACTGGAAACACAAGACCGGCACCGGGAGTGGGCTGCCGCGGCCAAAGCCGCCATGGAGCGCAAGGAGTGGGACAAAGCACGCAACCACGTCCGGCAGATCCTGATCGAAGACCCACGCCAACCCGATGCTTTGCGCATCGCCCAGGCGCTTGACAAAGCCGACGCTGACAAACGGGGCGGCAACCGCCAAAACCTCAGCGACGCCTTTCGAAAGCCCATCACCATCGAGTTCAAGGACGCGCCCCTGAAGTCGGTGTTCGAGGTGATCTCGCGCTCATCCGGCATCAACTTCCTCTTCGACCGGGAAGTCAAGCTCGACCAGAAGACGTCGATCTTCCTCAGGAACTCCACCATCGACGCCGCCATCCGCCTGACATTGCTCACCAACCAGCTTGAGCAGCAGGTGCTGGACGGCAACACCGTGCTGATCCACCCCAGCACGCAAGCCAAGGTGCGCGAATACCAACCCTTGAAGGTCCGGGTGTTCTATCTCTCGAACGCCGAAGCCAAGACCGTCGCGGCCACGCTCAAGACCATCCTGAAAACGCGCGACCTCGTGTCCGACGACAAGCTGAACATGCTAGTCATGCGCGACACGCCCGAGGCCATTGCCCTGGCCGAAAAGCTGGTGGCGGCGCACGACGTGGCCGAACCCGAAGTGATGCTGGAAGTCGAGGTGCTTGAGGTCAACCGCAAGCGCCTGCTGGAGCTGGGTGTCCGCTGGCCCGACCAACTCAGCCTGACCCCCCTGGGCGCCAACGAAAGCGGGCTGACACTGGCCGATCTCTGGAGCGTGAGCCGGGACCGCACCGGCCGGACCATCGGCGCGTCGGTAGGCAGCACGAGCATCAACGCCCGCAAGGTGGACTCCGACGGTGAAATCCTGGCCAACCCACGCATTCGTGTGCGCAACCGGCAAAAGGCAAAAATCCTGATCGGGGACCGCGTGCCCAACATCACCAGCACGTCCAGCGCCACAGGCTTCGTGGCCGAGTCGATCACCTACGTCGATGTGGGCCTCAAGCTGGACGTGGAGCCCACGGTCTACGTGGACGGCGAGGTGGCGATCAATGTGGCGCTCGAGGTGAGCACCATCGTCGATCAGCTCAAGACCCAGGCCGGTTCGGTGGCCTACCGCATCGGGACCCGCTCCGCCCAGACCGTGCTTCGGCTCAAGGATGGGGAAAACCAGGTGCTGGCCGGCCTGCTCAGCAACGAGGAACGCTCGGCGGCGAACAAGGTCCCCGGGCTCGGGGAGTTGCCTATTGCCGGCCGGCTGTTCGGCAGCCACCTCGATGACGAAAACAAGACCGAGATCGTGCTGTCGATCACCCCTCGCATCCTGCGCAACATCCAGCGCCCGGGCGCATCCACGCTGGAGTTCGATTCGGGCACCGAAGCCTCTCTGGGCGCGTCGTTCCCGGCCGGCGCCATTGCCGCTGACGCGCGGGCCGAGCCCGCACGCGGCCCCGCTCTGGCCCCGCCGCCGCCGGGCGCACCCGGCAGCGGTGAAGCCCAGCCAGAAGCCCAGGACCGCGCCGACCCCGCAGGCAACGGCGCCGACCCCGAAACGGGAGCCACCCGCATGCGCTGGCAAGGCCCCAGCCGGGTCCGCAAGGGCGACACCGTCGCGATCCAGCTGGTCCTGCAGTCCGAACAACCGGTGGTCAGCCTGCCGGTATCGGTCGCCTTCGATCCGAAGGCGCTGCAGATCCTGTCGGTCAGCGAGGGCACCCTCTTCAAACGCAGCGGCGGCAAGAGCAGCTTCGCGCACCGGGTGGACCCCGCCGGGCAGGTGGTGTTGACCTCCACCACGGCGGCAGAGAGCGGCGTCAGCGGCTCCGGCGTGGTGGCCACCTTCAATGTGCGGGTGTTGAGCTCGTCGCCGCCCGAGACCGCGCTGGGCGTGACGGCGGCAGCACCCGTGGGCTTGCAGAGCGCGACCCTTGAGCTGCCACCACCACCCCCCATGAAGCTGGCGGTGAACCCATGATCTGGGCACCACCGCCCCTGGCCGCGGTGCCACACCCTGCCGCAGGCCCGCGCCCTTCCCGCGGCTTCACCCTGATCGAACTCATGGTGACCCTGGGCATCCTGGCCGTGCTGGCCACCCTCGTGGTGCCCACGGCACAGGTCGTGGGGCAGCGGCACAAGGAACAAGAGCTTCGGCTGGCCCTGCGAGAAATCCGCGACGCCATCGACGCCTACAAGCGGGCGGTGGATGAAGGCCGGATCGCCCGGCAAGCCGGTGACACCGGCTACCCGCCCGATCTGGACGTTCTGGTGGACGGGGTCGAGGACAGGCGCCACCCCAAGCGCACAAAGATGTACTTTCTGCGGCGCATTCCGCGCGACCCATTCCACGCCGATGCACAGGCGTCAAACGCCGACATCTGGGGCCTGCGCGCCTACGCCAGCGACGCACAGGACCCCCAGGCCGGCGACGACGTGTACGACGTCTATTCGCGCTCCGAGCGGGTCGGGCTCAATGGCGTGCCTCTCAAGGCGTGGTGAGTCATGACCGGTCGGCCTCTCACCCCATCGCATCGCCGCCACGGCTTCACCCTGATCGAGCTGCTGGTCGTGCTGGCCATCGTGGCCACGCTGCTCATGCTCGTCTCGCCCCGGTACGCGCGGCAGATCGATGTATCCAAGGAAGCCACCCTGCGGGAAAACCTGCGAACCGTGCGGCAAGTCATCGACAGTTTCCACGGCGACAAAGGCCGCTACCCGGAAAGCCTGGAAGAGCTGGTTGAAACCCGGTACCTGCGGGCCCTGCCGGTGGACCCGATCACCGAATCCGCCACCACCTGGCGCGTGGTCGAAGTACCCGAGGGCCAGGAGGGGCAGGTCTACGACATCCACAGCGGCGCGCCGGGCACCGCGCGCTCTGGAGAGCCGTATGCGGACTGGTGAAAGCGGCTTCGCCTACGTCTTGCTGCTGGTGGCGGTGGCCATCGTGGCCGCCACCGGCGCCAGCGCGCTCTCGCGCGGCAGCGCCATGGGCCAACGCAGCGCCGAGCGCGAGCTGCTGTACGTGGGGCAGGCCTTTGAAAACGCGCTGCACAGCTATGCGGGGGTGCGCCCGCCGGGCGAAAACACCCCACGGGCGCCCACGCCGCTGACGCTGGCCGGCCCGATGGCGCTTGAAGACCTGCTCAAAGACCCCCGCACACCCGGCCTGCGGCGCCACCTGCGCAAGCTCTACGCCGACCCCATCACGGGGCAGGCGCAATGGGGTCTCGTCCGCGACGCGGCCGGGCGCATCGTCGGCATCCACAGCCTGTCGGAACGCCCTCCGCTGAAGACCCATGGCTTCGACGCGGCCCACGCACGCTTCGAACAGGCCCAGCACTACAGCGACTGGGTGTTTGGCCTGCCTGCGGCACAGGTGGTTGGGGTGCCGGCTTTGCGGGCACCCTGAGCTTGGGCGGGTGGGGGTTCAGTGGCAGCGCCGGCTTTCGGCGCTCTTCGATTCGGGGCGCTACGCTTTGGATTTGAACCCACCCTTCACAGTAAACGCCCCTTTGCACCTGTCGCGGAATGTGTCTTGAAGGATCGGTCAGCAGGTACCTGGATTTCAACGCGTTGGCGATAGGCGGTTGTTCTTTGCCGCTAGGATGGCTTCTTTCAGGCACTTCAGGAGCCCGTCAACCGTCTTGTGTGCTTCCAGAAACAGTGGTTCGTCCCAATGAGATTCCCGGACGACCCTGACGACAAACTCGCCTTCCTCAGAAAATTCCGGATACCAGCCAATATCCAAGACCACATCGCCCGCGTACCTGACTTGGGCAAGGTCTTCCTTGAGATCGTCAATCTGGTCCGCCAACGGCTTCAACGGCACTAGAAATCCCAAACCCCAAAACACCACTTCGCCGGAATCCCAGTCAATTTGATCAGGGCGCATTAACTCTACCTCAGTGATCGGGTGCCCGTAAATGGCTCCCCCGACTTCTCGACGCATATCCAACGACTTGGCTTTCCGTTGAGTGTTGCACCTCACATTCAAGCGGCTGCCCTTTGCAACAACTAGTCAGGCTCTAAGTCGTTGATCAGTCTACAAACTTCAACTCTTAATTGATCAGCATTGAACTCATATTCCTCTCTTAGTTCGTCATCCGCACAATACATATCTGCCGCACAGAATATGCTTGACAAACACTCGTTCAATGCCGGCGCATCCCTGAGAAGGATCCCCTTATCTCGCTCTATCTTCCAAAGCTCAATGTATGCCTCGGAGAACACTCCAGCAGGCAATCGCTCCCCTACAAAGGATCTTGCAAACTCCAAAAGAAGAATACTCATCGCAAAACACCATTCTTGATAAAATTCTCAAACTGCTGAGTCCCTGGGGAGAGTCTGAATCCCGTAACAAAGTTGCCCGTACCATCAACAACAACAGCGTTGTTCGTCGTTGTGTTAAAGAAAACCTTCGAGTTTTTTACAAAGCCATATGTACCTTGCTGCACAGTAGACGTAGAACTCATATGGGTCCTGATTGCTGATTCAAACTGAGCAAGCGTTTCAGGATTCTTCTTCGTTGTTACAACGCCAAAGTCAGATGCATGTTTGAATTTTTTATCAAGCTGTTTCTGAGTGATGCCAGTGAGATCTCCCGCCCTCTTTCCAGCAAGTTTTCCAATAACCCTACCAGCCACCTTGCCAAACGCGGCCCCAAGGACCATTCCGCCCATTTCATATAGGGCCTCACGCTGCATTATTGAATTGACTTGATCTACACCCGCTCTCGTTGAGGTATCCACACCGTAGATCGATGGCGCGAAATCCGTCATAAATAGGCCAGAGTCCAACATGTAAACGAAGTTGGGATCTCTCCCATCCGGATCCAAATACTTCACCGGATTGTTGTTCCCATAAGCATACCGGTTGAAGCTGTTCAGATTGTCTTCCTGGAAGCCCACCGGGTCCACGCCCATGAAGCGGCCCACCGCCGGGTCGTAGTAGCGCGCACCGAAGTACTGCAGCCCCGTGCTCGCATCGGCTTGCTTGCCGTGGAACCACTGCCCCTGCCCCTCGCTGCCGGGCTGCTGCAGTTGCCGCTCGCCGTAGGCCTGGTAGTTCTCTTTCCACACCACGTTGCCGTTGGCATTCGTCGCCGCCAGCGGGCTGCCGCTGATGTCGGTGTGGATGTAGGTGATGGTCTCACCGGTGTCTTCTTCCACCGTGACGGCGACCGCCGCGCTGGTGGTCGCGGCGCCGTTGTTGTCGGTGGCCACGGCGGTTATCTGATAGCTGCCGGCGGGTACGTTGCTCCAGCTGAAGCTGTAGGGCGCGGTGGTGGCTGTGCCCAGCAGGGTGGCGCCGTTGTAGAAGGCCACGCTGGCGATGCTGCCGTCGGTGTCTGCTGCGTCGGCGGTGAGCGCGATGCTGGCCGGGGCAGTGAACTGAGCACCCGCCGCAGGGCTGGTGAGGTTCACCGTCGGCGCATGGTTGGGTACGGCAACACTCACCGTGACCGCCGCGCTGGTGGTGACAGCGCCGCCGTTGTCCGTGGCTCGGGCGGTAATGCTGTAGCTGCCGACGGCAACGTTGTTCCAGCTGTAGCTGTACGGCGCGCGGGTGACGGTGCCCAGCAGGGTGGCGCCGTTGTAGAAGGCCACGCGACTGATGCTGCCGTCGGAATCGGCAGCCGCAGCGGCGATGGTGACGGTGCTGTTGGGCTCCAGCGTTGCACCTTGGGCGGGTGAGGTTATCTCCACCGTGGGTACGGCGTTGGGCACCACCGTCACCGCAACGGCGGCGCTGCTCAGGGTGCCGCGTGACGCATCGACCGGCACCATCCTCGCGGTGATGCTGTAGGTACCCACGGGCAGGCTCGATACATTGAACTGGTACGGCGGCGCAGCCACCGTTGCAAGCACGGTATCCCCGTTGAGGAATTCAACCGCTGCGATGCACCCGACACAGTCCTCGGCTCTGACGTACATCATCTGATCCCCGGGCGACGGTACCCGTCCGAATGAACTGCCTGAAATCTGGATGCTTCGCCTGTAGACAGTGAAGTTCACCCACTCGGTCACCCGGATCGCGCCCTGGTTGGTGGTGGCAATGGCCCTGACCCGCCAGCTTCCGGCCAGCATGGGACTCAAGTTCCTGTAATCGCTACCACGGAAGAACTCACCCGAAAAAGTCGACGATGGTCCAACCCCCTCCATCCGCACGCTGGCCAGGTCGTTCCATTGCGCAAGCAGGCCACCAACGACCACAGTGTTGCCGCTTTGCGGCAATTGATCGCCTTCCGTTGGTTCGCTGATGTAGAGACGCGCAGGGTCCGAAGGCGCAAGCACACGAACCCGTCGGACCGCCTCTGTGGCGGCGCCATCGGTGGCGATCGCCCGAATGCGAATATCGTGGATCCCTTCAGGCAAGTCCGTCAGGGTGGCGGCAAACTGCGACGTCCCGCCCACTCGGGCGTTTGCCGTGACCAGCGTTTGCCCGAGGTAGATCTCCACACGGTCAAGCGCTGGGACACCAGGAATGTGCGTGTAAGCCTGGGTAATGCCACGAACAGCAATCTTCGCAGGGACCGCATACTCTGTAAGGTCTGTGGGCTCCGAAACGGTGAGTCTAGGCGCTGTCGCACGGGAGAAGTGGCGTGCCGGCGAACGCGCGAGTTCGTTCCCGGCAGCGTCCAGCGCCCGCGCAATGACGCTGTATGCACCACCGTTCTCAAAATTGGATGCATCAAGGATGGCTTGAGGACTGATCGTTGCAGCCCACCGACCTGCGTGGACGCTGACCACTCCGTTGCGAGTCAGCTGGAATTCAACGCGATCCACTTGGCCGAGAGCATCACGCACATGGGCGTCCACAGGAGCTCTATCGGTGGACGCCACAACCTCACCGGCCGTTGGCCAAACAATGTCAACTTGAACGGGCACCGTCTCCGACATCACCAGCACCTCAACGGGTGGGCTGGTGGTGGTAACGCCGAAATTGTCCGTGACCACTGCCGTCAGGGTGTAGCTCCCAGCGGGCACATCGTTCCACTCACTGCTGTAGCTACTCATGTTCTTGACCGACCTGAGCAGGGTTGCACCGTTGTAGATGGCGATGTCGCGGATGCTCCGATGAGCGCCGGGCTGGGCGCGAACGTCCATGGCAATGTTCGCAGGCGCTGTGAAGCTAGCGCCCGATACCGGTGCCAGGAAGCTGAGGGTAGGCGCCTGGCTGGCGTCCGAGACTTCGAAGAATCTGGCCGGGGTGGTGGTGGTGGCGCCCGTGTTGTCAATGGCGCGCGCGCTAATTTCGTAAGTACCTGCGGCTACGTTGGCCCAGCTGTAGCTGTAGGGGGCGCTGGTATCGGTGCCCAGCAAGGTGGCACCGTTGTAGAAGGCCACGCTGGTGATAGAACGTTCAGAATTGGCCGTCGCATTGGCGCTGAGCGTCACGGCTGCTGGGGCCTGCGCGAACTGAGCGACCGCAGGTGCAGTGAGCACCACGGTCGGAGGCCGATCGTCGGGAGCAACCACCACCGTGACCGGCGCACTCCGCCCGACCGCTCCAGTGTTGTCGATAGCACGGGCAGTGATCTGGTAGGTGCCAGACGGTACCCCGACCCAGTTGCGTTGATAGGGCGCGCCGAAGGACACGGCAACCTCGGTGTCGCCGCTGTAGAAATGCACTTCAGTGATCGTGCGCCCAACGCTGGCAGAGGCCTGTGCACTCAGACTCAGGGTAGCGGGAGCCAAGAAGCTCTCTGCATCCGTCGGCGACGTCATTTGGACAGTGGGAAGCAGGGTGTCGGGCGCGCTAACGACCTGGATAACGACCTGCTCGCTGGTTCTTTCTGCGCCCCCATCGTCGGTGGCGCGTGCGGTTATCTGGTAACTACCGGCCGGCACATTGCTCCAGCTGTAGCTATAGGGAGCACTGGTATCGGTTCCCAACAGTGTGGCGCCGTTGTAGAAGGCCACGCTGGCCACTGCGCCATCGTTGTCTGCCGCTTCAGCAGTGAGTGTGATGCTCGCCGGGGCCGTGAACTGCGCACCTGCTGCAGGAGCGGTCAAGCTTACCGACGGTGCTTGGTTGGCAGGGGCGTTCACCGCAACAGCCACCGCCGCGCTGGTGGTCACCGCCCCCTGGTTGTCGGTGGCTTGCGCCGCGATGCTGTAGTTTCCAGCGGCAACGTTGGTCCAGCTGTAGCTGTACGGCGCGCTGGTGTCGCTGCCCAGCAGCGTGGCGCCGTTGTAGAAGGCCACACTGGCGATGTTGCCGTCGGAGTCGGTTGCATCTGCTGTCAGCGAGATGCTGGCCGGCGCCGTGAACTCCGCTCCCGAAGCCGGAGCGGTCAGCGCAACCGTGGGTGACTGGTTGGCTGCGCTTACCGTGACGTTCACCGCAGCGCTGGTTGTGGTGGCGCCATCGTCATCGGTGGCCCTGGCCGTGAGGCTGTAGATGCCTGCAGGGACATCAGCCCAGCTGAAGCTGTAGGGCGCCGTCGTGTCGGTGCCCAGCAGCGTGGCACCACTGTAGAAGGCAACGCTGGCCACTGTGCCATCGCTGTCTGCTGCTTCAGCAGTGAGTGTGATGCTCGCCGGGGCGGTGAATTGAGCACCCGCCGCCGGGGCGGTCAGGCTCACGGTCGGAGCCTGGTTGGCGGGCGCGTTCACCGTGACGGCGACTGCCGCGCTGGTGGTGACGACACCACTGTTGTCCGTAGCTCTGGCGGTGATCTGGTAGCTGCCGGTGGCAACGTTGGTCCAGCTGTAGCTGTACGGTGCACTGGTGTCGCTGCCCAGCAGCGTGGCGCCGTTGTAGAAGGCCACGCTGCTGATGCTGCCGTCAGTGTCTGCTGCGTTGGCGCTGAGCGTGACGCTCGCCGGGGCGGTAAATTGAGCGCCCGCCGCTGGCGCCGTCAGGCTCACAGTCGGAGCTTGGTTGGCGGGAGCGTTCACCGTAACGGCCACCGCTGCACTGGTGGTGATGGCACCACTGTTGTCGGTGGCTTGCGCCGTGATGCTGTAGTTGCCAGCGGCAACGTTGCTCCAACTGAAGCTGTATGGCGCGCTGGTGTCGCTGCCCAGTAGGGTGGCGCCGTTGTAGAACGCCACGCTGGCGATGCTACCGTCACTGTCTGCTGCGTTGGCGCTGAACGTGATGCTCGCCGGGGCGGTGAAGCTAGCACCTGTAGCAGGGGCGGTCAGACTCACCGTCGGAGCTTGGTTGGCGGGCGCGTTCACCGTGACGGCTACGGCCGCGCTGGCGGTGACGGCGCCACTGTTGTCCGTGGCTCTGGCGGTGATCTGGTAGCTGCCAGCGGCAACGTTGTTCCAACTGAAGCTGTATGGCGCGCTGGTGTCGCTGCCCAGTAGGGTGGCGCCGTTGTAGAAGGCAATGCTGGCCACTGTGCCATCGCTGTCAGCAGCATTGGCGGTGATGTTCACTGTCGCAGGCGCCGTGAAGCTCGCACCCACCACCGGGGTGGTCAGGCTGACCGTCGGGGCCTGGTTGGGTGTGCTGCCATTCACGTTGACGGTCATCGCCGTGCTGGTGGCCACCGAGCCCCGGGTGTCGGTGGCGCGGGCGGTGAGGCGGTGGGTACCGGCCGGGGCGTTGGTCCACTGGAATTCGTAGGGCGCCTGGGTGTCGGTGGCCAGCAGGGTATTGCCGGCGTAGAAGGCGATGCTCTGGATGCCGTCGGGATCGTAGGCCCAGGCCGCCACGGTGAAGCTGGCCGGGGCGTTGAAGGTGGCGCCCTCCCAGGGCTGGGTCAGGCCCAGGATGGGTGGATCGTTGGGTGCGTTGCCGTTCACGTTGACAGTCATCGCGGTGCTGGTGGCCACCGAGCCTCGGGTGTCGGTGGCGCGGGCGGTGAGGATGTGGGTGCCCGCTGGCGCGTTGGTCCACTGGTATTCGTACGGCGCCTGGGTGTCGGTGGCCAGCAGGGTGTTGCCAGCGTAGAAGGCGATGCTCTGAATGCCGTCGGGGTCGTAGGCCCAGGCCGCCACGGTGAAGCTGGCCGGGGCGTTGAAGGTGGCGCCCTCCCAGGGCTGGGTGAGGCCCAGGATGGGTGGATCGTTGGGTGCGTTGCCGTTCACGTTGACGGTCATCGCGGTGCTGGTGGCCACCGAGCCCCGGGTGTCGGTGGCGCGGGCGGTGAGGATGTGGGTGCCCGCTGGCGCGTTGGTCCACTGGTATTCGTACGGCGCCTGGGTGTCAGTGGCCAGCAGGGTGTTGCCGGCGTAGAAGGCGATGCTCTGGATGCCGTCGGGGTCGTAGGCCCAGGCCGCCACGGTGAAGCTGGCCGGGGCGTTGAAGGTGGCGCCCTCCCAGGGCTGGGTCAGGCCCAGGATGGGGGGCTGGTTGGTCTGTGCCCACAGGGTGGTGCTGCCCAGGGCCATGAGGCCCGCGAGCCACAGCGCTTTGGCCCGTTGGGCCCAGGTCTGGCGGCGCAGCTCGGGCTTGGCTTGTGTGGGACGAAGATGTTGTTGCATGTTGGGTGTTCTTCTGGTGCCGCTCTAGCGGCTTGGGTCTTGCCGGCCAAGGCTTGGCCTTTTGTGCGAGAAGGCGCAGAGTCCGCGCCCTCCCCTTGTCTAGCCTTTGTTGGTCTGTTGGCGCACCGCTCAGTGGCACTGGCCCTGGGTGTCTGCTTGGCGCCTGGGCGGGCAGCGCATGGGGCCGGGTGCGCCAGTGCTGGCCTGGCGCATGGCCGTGGCCGCTGTGCGGGTGGACTTGGCGGTGCCGGCCCCTGCCGGTGTTGCGGCGGCTCTCTGGTTTGAGAGCACCACGCTTTGCTCGCTGCGCATGAGAGGCTGGGTGGCCTGGTCGGGCACCGGCAGGCTGCCCAGCACGGGCTGGACCCTGTCGCGCAGCAGCTCACCGCTCTGGCCCGGGGAGCGCTCCTGGGCTTGTGCACCCAGCACCCACATGAATCCTGCGGTGGCCACCACGGCGAGCCGCGCCCCTGCGCGCAGCCGCTGCCCGCAGCTTTGATCGCTTTGCGTTTGTGTCATGGTGCGTCCCTTCAGTTCGTGCGGGTGCGGTGCTCGGCCACCTGCCGACGCCCCAGGTAATACAGCTCTTTGCGTTCCACGCCGGGCGTGTCCGTCAGCACCAGCAGGCCTTGCTGGCTGTACAACTGGTAGCTGACCACGCCGCCTGCCGTGCTCTTGACGCGCATGCCTGCGCCGTCGTATTCGTGGTTGACCTGCGAGGTCTGCCCGCAGTTGGTGCACCGCAGGTTGTTGGCGCGGTCGTAGCCGAAGGTGAACCGGCCGTCGCTGATAACGTTGCCCACGGTGTCGTATTCGTAGGATCGGTTCACCCAGCTGGGAAACCACTGATCGGCGATGAAGCGGCCCGAGATGCCGCTGAGCCGGCCACTGGTCGTGTCGTAGGAATAGTCCGCTATAAGCGAACCGACCTGTTGACCCAAGAGGTTGCCGCGCTCGTCGTAGCCATACGAATAGGCCAATCCATTGCCCAGGCTTTCCTCGCGCAGGCGATGCACCGAGTCATAGGCGTAGCTGCGGTTAAAAACGCTATCCACGGCATCGTCAATTTCCAGCAAATTGCCCGCATGGTCGTACTCGTAGCTGCTCTGCACCAGGTTCGAAGCACCCGGGCGTGACACCGCCAACGATGACGGCCACTGTCGCGCATTCAAGCCCATGGCCACGCTCACCCCGTTGGCATAGGTCATCTCCGAGGGCATGCCGTTGGGGTGGTAGGCCACTTGGGTCAGATAGGGCAGCGCCGCAGTGGCCCTGCCAAAGCCGTCCGGGTTGTACTGGACCTGCCGCCCCGAGGGATAGGTCAGACTGGCAAGGGCTTCGTTGTCGTTGTAGGCGTAGTCCAGGGCGTAGGCCTTGTCGTCCACCGTCAGGCTCTCCTGCAGCAGCTTGTCGCCTAGGTCGTAGGTGTACTGGCGCATCGCGCCGCCACTGGCAACACTCTTGAGCAGGTCGTTGGGGTAGTAGGTCTTGGTCACGTCGGGCGCGCGCGACACCGCGGTGTTTTCGGAGTCCGGGTAGTGCACCTCGGTCACCCGGTTGCGCCCATCGAGCAGGAACGTCGTCTCGGGCAGCGCGCCCACTTTCAGGCTGGTCAGGTTGCCCACGGCATCGCGACCGTACACCGTTGTGCCTGATTCCGGCTCTGTGGACGAGACCAGATAAAAGCGCGGGTCGTACCCGTAGGAGCGCACCGCGCCACCTTGTTCTACGCGGGTCAGCTGCCCCTGCACGTTGCGCGACATGTCTGCCGAGTGAACAAACAGCACCATGCCATCCTGCAGGTAGCCCTGCGAGAGCTTCATTGTCTGCTGCTCGTTGGGGTCGCCGAAGGCCCGGTACTGGTTGATCGTCCAGGAGCCGGCGGGGTCGCGATGGTACACACGCAGGTTGCCGTATTGCAGTTGCTCGTAGGCGGCATAGCTTGCCCTGTCGGGGGTGGAGCGGTGGTAGGTGAAGGTCGGACGCCCCAGGGTGTCGTAGTCGTGGCCCAGGCCCAGCGAGCTGTTGGGATACGACTGAAACACCTGCCGACCCAGCGCGTCGTAAAGGAAGTCGACCGCAATGCTGTCTTGCCCCATGGCACTGACCTCCCGGCGCATCAGCCGGCCGAGCCCGTCAAAGCTGCTCACGTCACGCATGCCGCCCCGACTGACTTCACGGCTGCGGGCCGCCCAGGTGATCTCCACGGGGTTGCCCAGCGGGCGCGCGATCCGTGTAAGGCGGTTCAGGCTATCGAAGGTGTAGTTCGTGGTCGCGCCACGCGCGTTGGTTTCCGCAACCACGTTGCCCGCCTGATCGACCTCGCGCTGCACCGTCACACCCTCGGGCTGCACCTCGGTGCTCGCGATGCCGCGCTTGTAAGCAGAGAACGTGACAGTGCGCCCCAGAGCGTCCTGCTGCGTGGCCAGGTCTCCGCTGGGGTGGTAGGTGTAGCTCGTCGGCACTCCAGCCACCGACTGCGACCGTACGTTGCCCTGGCCGTCGAACTGCCGGGTGGTGGTGTGCGACTCGCCCGCCACAGTCACCGTCTGCTCCTTGACTTGCCGTAGCAACCACTTGCTTGTGTCGATCTCGTAGCTCAGTGCCGTCTGGCGGGTGTAGGTCGCGGGCACACTGTCAAAGTGCTGCCCGGTCTCCACCACGCTGGCTGGGTTGCCCCAGGCATCGAAGTTGGAACGCTCCACCAAGAAGGATTCACCGATGCGGCCGCGCCAATGGCGACTCATGACCTTGGCGCTGACGTTGTGGGAGTTGCCATACATCGAGCCGACCACGTCCTCTTGGGCCGAAATTGGAACGTCATGGTAGGCATAGCTCTGATACTCGGAATCAGAGGTGCTCCCTATGTAAATACCGATGTGTTTGGGAGCCAACTTGACCGAGTTGATGCCCAGATGGAAGTGTTCCACCACCTTGCCTAGCGGGTCAGTCACAGTGGTCACGTTGACCTGCGCGCGCACCGGTGGCGGCACGTTATAGCTGTACTCAACCCAACCATCCGGGGAGTCCGTCCTGGGCAATTCTTCGCTGGCCACTTCGTAGTTCCAGGTCCACACATCGGCCAAGCCCTCGGGCGTCACCAACGGACCAGTGGGCGTGTTGGTCTTGACCGTCTTTTGCTTGAGCACCGTGCTTGGCGTGCTGTTGATCGACCCCGCACGGAAGTGCACATGGTCGTAGACGTAGTCGATGGAGCCCCCGCTGGGGTATTCAATGCGGCTCATGGAGCCCGTACCCGGCGTATTGGCGTGGTATGCGTACTTCCACGACAAACCGTCAGGCCGCTGCACCTCGTTGAGGTACACATGCCCGCCGGGGCCGCTGGCTACCGTGTAGCGCCAGACGCGGCCGGTAAGGTTGTCGGTGATGGTTGAGAGTGTGGAGTCGGCGGTGTAGTCCAGAGAGACCGAGCGCCCGTCGCTGGTGGTGATCTGGCTCAGCGCGTAGGTGCCATAGGGCAGGAACACATAGTCCAGCTTGATCCAGTTGCCATTTCGGTCGACGATGCGCCCGGCGTAGTAGCTGCGCTGCAGACTGCCCGGATCGCCAAACGAATGACCCATTTCCGTCATTTCGTAGGTGGTGCCGTCAGGCGACTGCACATGGAAAGCTCCGCTCTGGCAGGTGGCACGCCAGAAGTCCTTGGTGATCCACATGGTGGACTCGGCCTGATCGTGCTCGTAAAGCACTTGGCGGTTTCCATCAGCCCGCTCGAACACCGGGTTGGCGCTGGCCACGGCCCATTGCGAAGAGCAGATTTGCTTTTCGGCCCCCCGGATCACCCGCCCCATGTGCATCGTCCAGCCCAGGCCCACCGGGCTGCGCTCGTACGTACTCCAGTCAGCAGGCGTGGCCAATGGGTCATCAATGGCGTTGTAGCTGCGCTGGATGGCCAGATCCATGCCCCCGTTGCCTGGGATGAACAGGTCGGTGAAGTGGTACTGCAACCGGCCGGAGAAGTTGTCGACCGCTTCGTTGACAGCCTGGTTCTCGTAGCCCTTGGTGCGCGAAAGGCCGCCTTCCTTGAAGTAGTCCGGAATGCTGGGCAGGCTGGTGGTGTTTTGAGCCCAGGCAAGGGGCGCCAACGAGAGCAAGCCTGCCAGCAACCAGAGACTGGCGATGCGTTTTTTTTTGTTGTTCATGGATGTGTTTCGAAGGCTGATTGGCATAGAACCCCTCCCAGGGGAACGCAGGAATCTAGGAATCAATGATGGGGAGGTGTCGTGGTCCTGGTGGAAGGACACGATGACGGTGCAGCCATCGCTGGCTTGCGCGTCGAGGGATGACTGACGCGGCGCAACCGCCCCGGCGCGGGGCGTGCTCAGACTCACGGTGGGGGACGAGAGGGTGTGCGCCCACAGGGGGTGCACTCAGTACCGTCAGGCGCTGCCAGCCTCAGCGCTGGGATTGGGGCCGGCCACTTCTGGCGGCCGGGCTTGGGCAAGGCGCCTTTGCCCATCAAGTTATTGGCACACTCTCGCATCTCACCCCCTCAATAGCGGAAGCGGTCAATGCCGCTCGCCATGTTTTTTGTGTTTTCAGAGAAGCGCCGTGAGCTGCCTCCCCCCATTTGAAACAATATTCTACAAAATAAATTTTTTGTTTCCGAGTGACAAAATTCGACCAAATTTGCCCTCCATCAAACTGAACTCAGATTCAAAAGTACTGCTTCATCATGAAATCACCCAACACCGCTCGAGAACGTCACATGAGAAATACACCTTGGATACCAAGCCAGCGCCGGCTTTTCCTGGCGGCACTGGTGGCTGCGACGGGCTCTTGGTTGGCGGGCTGCGGGGGTGGTGACGACAACTATCAATCGCCCGATCTCGACGCGGCGTACGAAGCCATTGCAGGGGGGATGAGCTACGCGCATGTGCGCGGCATCGTGGGCGCTGACCCGGGGTCACAGGTGGCCGATGGCGACAAGGTGCAGCTGTACCGATGGGAATCAGGACAAGGGACGTACCTCTATACGTCCTTGCTGGTTCGCATCCACGAGCGTGATGGCGTGACCGGCAAGACGGTCACGGGTCCGAACGGCAACAAGACTGAGACCTACGGGGGCGAGTAGCACCAGCAACAAGACGAACATCCGCTCCAACGCGCCGCTGGTGCGGCACCGGGGAGCCTCAGTCCGGCAGCTGCCGGGCCACCATTTCGACCACGCTTTCAATCTTCGTGGGCCAGGCATCGGCTTCGGCGCCCGCCATCGCGTTCAGGCGGCAACTGCCGCAGGACACCACCACCGTGTCGGCCCCGGTGGCGTCGATCTGCTCGCGCTTGATGGCCCAGGCCTGGTGCCGCAAGCCTTCGGTGCGGTTGATGAGGAACACGCCCGCGCCACCGCCGCAACACCAGTTCTGCTCGGCCGTGGGCGTGGTTTCGCGCAGGTCCATGCCCAGGGCCTTCAGGGCTGCGCGCGGCTCGTCCACCACGCCACCGTGGCGGGCCAGCTTGCAGGCGTCGTGGTAGGTGATCTTGCGGCTGGGGTCTTCGGGGGGCCGCAGCCGCAGCCGCCCGGCGGTGATTTCCCGCCCCACGAATTCGGACGCCGCCAGCACCTCGAAGGGCAGCGGCTGGCCGTTGGCGAGCCGCGCCTCCCAGCGAAGCGCCGGGTAGGCGTGCCCGCACTCCGGCAGGATGACGGTTTGGGCGCCGATGGCCAGCGCCTCGTCGATCAGGCGCTGGCTGGCCGCCTTCTGCAGCGATTCGCTGCCGGACAGCAGGCCGAAATTCGCCGCCTCAAACCCCGCGCTGCGCAGGGTCCAGCGCACGCCCAGGTGGTTGAGGATGCGCGCCGTGGCGGCCAGCGCGTCCTGGTAGAGCAGCACGTCGATCACCGTGGTCACCATCATCAGGTCGGCCTGCGGTTCGTCCAGCGGGATCGTGATGCCCTGGGCTCGCAGCTGGTCCACCACCTGCCGGAGTTCGCCCGGGCCGACGCCGAACACCGTGCCCCGCCCGGCCTGTTCCTGCGCCACCGCCGTCAGCTCCAGCGGGGCCAGCCCGGCCTCGAACAGCGCTTCGCGCATCACGTTCACCCCGCGTGCGGTGTTGATGCCCATCGGGCAGATCATGCTGCAGCGCCCGCATTCCGTGCACGAGTCGTAGACCAGATCCTGCCATTCCTTGAGGTCGTCCAGGGTGATGTCGGGCAGGAACAGGCGCTTGAGGGGCGCAAACGCCGAGGTTTCGCGCGCGTGCACCCGGCGCAGCAGGTCCAGCTTGCGGCTGGGGCTGTATTTGGGGTCGTTCGTGCTCTGGTAGAAGTGACAGGCTTCCGAGCAGTAGCCGCAGTTCACGCAGGCCTCCAGGTCCAGCGCCAGACCGCGGTCGGTCTTGGCCCGCATGACCGCCTTGGCGCGGCCCAGGCGGTCGGCGTCGCTCAGCGCATCGGGCTGCGCCATCTCCGGCAGGTGGTGGATGGCTTGCAGGAAGCCATGGAAGACATCCATGTTGATCATGAACGCACCCCGCGACGGCCAAAGAACGTGGCCAGCTGCATGCGCGCCGGCAGGAACAGGAAGGCGTGCATCAGCTTGCCGAACGGAAACCAGATCAACAGCAGCTCCAGCGACAACAGGTGCACCGCCAGCGTGTCGCGGTAGATCACGTGGTCGCGCGCCAGGATGGTGGCAGAAGGGTCGCCGATCACCGCCATGCCGGTGACGAAGGGCAGGAAGGTGAGCACCCAGGTGATCCCGTCGTCGGCGGTCGAGATCCGTCTCAGCACCGGATCGGTCAGGCGGAACATCAAGGCCATCAGCAGCGACACGATGGTGGCCGCCGCCGCGGCGTACATCACGGCGTCGGGAAAGGCTGGCCACGACAGGCCGGTCAGGCGGCGGATGAAGGCGATGTGGGGCGCATAGCCGAAAAACACCAGCGCGAGCCCGATGTGGAACACATAAGGGTTCGCGGTGACGAGCGTGGCGCTCGGGTGAAAACCGCCGCGCGGCAGCATGCGGGTGAAGGCTGCGCGCATCGCCGCACCGGTACCGAAGGGCTGGCGCTCGGGTGCGCCGGGGGCGGCCAAGTGGGGCAGGCGCCAGAGCGCCAGCAACCGCCAGGCGACGCCCGCGACAAAGACGAAAAGCGACAGCGCCAGCAGCGGGCCTCGCACCCAGTCCAGAAAATCCATGGGGAACCCGCCCTTCTTGTTGCCACCAAGGTTTGCACAGTACGCCCAATCCGCCCGAAAAACCAAGTCCCGTCATCCGCCGCTGCGCGGTGTTTGCGCTCCGTCATGCCCTGGACGCCGCCCGGTCCGGTGGGCGCACCCCGGAAGTGGTCCCGCCGTATCATGTCGGGTTGCCTTTTTGACGCCAGAACCCAGCCCTGGTGACCCCGCCTTGAACCAGAACCCGACCCCGATGACCGGCACCGCGCCGGACACGCCGCCCGCCCCGCTCAGCCCCGCCCACGCCGCGGCCCTGCGCACCGCGGCCACGCTATCGGTGCGCGGCGCGCGCACGCACAACCTGAAGAACATAGACCTCGACATCCCCAAGCACGCGCTGGTGGTGATCACCGGGCTGTCGGGCTCGGGCAAATCGAGCCTGGCCTTCGACACGCTGTACGCCGAAGGCCAGCGCCGCTACGTGGAGAGCCTGAGCGCCTACGCCCGGCAGTTTCTGCAGCTGATGGACAAGCCCGACGTGGACCTGATCGAGGGCCTGTCGCCGGCCATCGCCATCGAGCAGAAGGCCACCAGCCACAACCCGCGCTCCACCGTGGGCACGGTGACCGAGATCCACGACTACCTGCGCCTCCTGTACGCCCGCGCCGGCACGCCGCACTGCCCGGACCACGACCTGCCGCTGGCCTCGCAGAGCGTGGCGCAGATGGTGGACACGGTGCTGGCGCTGCCGCAGGACACGCGGCTCATGATCCTGGCGCCCGTGGCGCGCGAGAAAAAAGGCGAGTTCCTGGAGCTGTTCGCCGACATGCAGGCCCAGGGCTATGTGCGTTTCCGCATCAACGGCGAGGTGCTGGACTTCGACGCCCTGCCGGCGCTGAAGAAGACCGAGAAACACAACATCGACGTGGTGATCGACCGCATCAAGGTGCGCACCGGCGGCGAGGACGAAGCGGTGAACCCGCTGCGCCAACGGCTTGCGGAGAGCTTCGAGGCCGCGCTGCGCCTGGCCGAGGGCAAAGCGATCGCGGTGGAGATGGACAGTGGCGCCGAACACGGCTTTTCCGCCAAATTCGCCTGCCCGGTCTGCAGCTACACCGTGGGCGAACTGGAGCCGCGGCTGTTCTCGTTCAACTCGCCCATGGGCGCCTGCCCCAGCTGCGACGGCCTGGGCCACACGGAGGTGTTCGACGCCGAGCGCGTGGTCGCCTTCCCCACGCTCAGCCTGGCCAGCGGCGCCATCAAGGGCTGGGACCGGCGCAACGGCTACTACTTCGCGATGATCGAAAGCCTGGCGGCGCACTACAAGTTCAGCGCCGAAGCGGCCTGGGAATCGTTGCCCGAAGCGGTGCGGCAGGTGCTGCTCTACGGCTCAGGCGAGGAAGAGATCAAGTTCAGCTACGCGCTCGAATCCGGCGAACGCGCGGGCAAGAAGATCAGCAAAAAACACCCCTT
>Ga0156085_1155_pt1 | contig 88061 bp, 87 predicted proteins | sample RifCSPlowO2_02_FD_107738 | JGI IMG/M metagenome (GOLD analysis project Ga0156085, IMG submission 107738) | Burkholderiales bacterium RIFCSPLOWO2_02_FULL_67_64 | reverse complement strand
GCCGTCAAGCTCGAATTCGTCAACGGTCGCGAAGGCAAGGTCGCCAAGGCGGTGCTGACCGCCATCAGCAACAGCCGCCGGGGCAGCGGCGAAGAGCGGTCCGAGGAAGCCACCGCGATCCAGTGGACGCTGTGGGCCAAGCAGGCCGAACACGCCGCCGAGTACCTGGGCAAAGGCTCGCACGTGAACATCGTCGGGCGGGTGCGCAACAACAACTACCAGGACAACGACGGGGTCGAGGTCTACGGGCTGGCCTTCACCGTGGACGAAATCGACTACCTCGACAGCAAGGCCGAAGGCGAGGCCCGCCGCGCGCGCGAGAGCGCAGGCGATCCAGCCCCAGCCGCCCCCAGCGCACCCAACAGCAGCCGCAAGGCCCGCAGCGAACGCCAACCGGCACACGCCTGAATTCACACACCGGGCGGTTCGTCCGCCCGGTATCCCTCACTCCGCATTTTCCGAACCAGGAGCATCACCATGATCTCTACCGCCCATTCCCCCCGACTGGCCGCCCGCTTTGGTCAGAACACCTTTGTCATCCGTAGCGAAACCCCGCTGGCCGAAGACCAGATGCGTCAGTCTGCGCCGTCCATCTTTGCCGAAGGCAAACACGGTAGTCGTTCCGAGCGCTACACCTACATTCCCACCATCGACGTGCTGCGCGGTCTGCGCCAGGAAGGCTTCGAGCCCTTCATGGTGGCCCAGAGCAAAAGCCGCATCGAAGGCAAGACCGAGTTCACCAAACACATGATCCGCATGCGTCACGCGGGTCAGGTGAACACCCGGCCCGAGGCCAACGAGATCATCCTGATCAACAGCCATGACGGCGCCAGCAGTTACCAGATGCTTTCGGGTCTGTTCAGGTTCGTCTGTTGCAACGGACTGGTGGTCGGCGATGTCACCAACGACATCCGCATCCCTCACAAAGGCAACATCCAGGACGAGGTGATCGAAGGCGCCTTCCGGGTGCTGGAGGACTTCGAGCTGGTGGACGCGTCCACCGACCGCATGAAGTCCCTGCCGCTGCAGCGCGAGGAACAGCAGGCCTTTGCCACCGCCGCCCTGGCGCTGCGCTACGGTGAACGAGGGGAGGGCGAACCACCTGCGCCGGTGACCGCCGAACAGTTGATCGAAGCCCGTCGGCCGGAGGACTTCGGCAACAGCCTGTGGACCACGTTCCAGCGGGTTCAGGAAAACGCCCTGCGTGGTGGCCAGCCCGGTCGCGGTGCCAAGGGCAGGCGCCTGCACACCCGCCCGGTGGGCAGCATCGACCGCAGCGTGAGCCTGAACCGGGCGCTGTGGGTGCTGGCCGAAGAGATGCGCAAGCTCAAGGCGTGATGCACAAGGATTGAACGAACTCGGCGCTGGATTCAACCCCGAATCCAGCGCCGCCCATACGCCGCAGCGCACCCATCATCGGACGGTGCGTGCGCGTGAAGTTTTGAAACGCGCTCGCCGGCCGGCGCCGGCTCGCGCGATCCCGGCCGCTGGCGCATCGAGCGCGGCGCCCGGGAAACGTCCTCCGCCTCGACCTCCCTTGTCGGTCGCGCTGGAGGACTCCCCATGAAGACGCTTGTGCTCGCCAACCAGAAGGGTGGCGTCGGCAAATCCGCCGTCGCCACCTTGCTGGCCCACTACTTCCGCAAACTCGGCTGCCGCGTGCTGGCCATCGACCTGGACCACCAGGGCAATTTCTCCGACCCGCTGCGCAAGTCCCAGCGCGCGGCCGTGGCCGATGTCCCGGCCAGCGCCTTGCTCACGCAGGTGAACCCGGTCATACCGGCGGCGGACTTCGTCCTTGTCGCGGCCGACCGGGACCTGTCCGGGCTGGAGCGCCAGCCCAGCCTGCACAACGACTTCGCGAACCACCTGCGGGCCTTCCTGAAGGCCATGGACGACCGGTTCGATGTCTGCCTCATCGACACCAATCCCAACCCGGACATCCGCATGATCGCGGCGCTGGCCTCGGCCGATTTCGTACTCTCGCCGGTCCAGCTCAACCAGGAAGCCCTGGACGGCGTGCACGCACTGCTCAACCACCCTCGGGTGGGGGTGCGAAAGATCACGTCGATGCTCAACCCGAAGCTGCACCTGATCGGCTTGCTCCCGGTGATGGTGGAGGCCAATCCGTTTCAGCGGGAGAACTTCCTGCAGCTGGTCCAGAAGTTCCACCCCATCCTGATCCCCTACGGGCCCAGGCCAGGGCAGTACGCGTCCATGCCACGCCGCTCGGCCGTGGCCGAAGCGCAGGCCGAAGGCCTGGCGCTGTGGGAGATGAAGAAGACCGCCGCGCGAGACGCCTGGCGCGAGATCGAGATGGCAATGGTCGTGATCGCCAAAGCTGTGCTGGATGGAGTGCCGACACAGACAACCCCCATCACCCCCATCAACGGAGCGGACCATGGCCCTGTCGCTGGATAGTCTGGACCTGCTGCCGCCGACCGGGGGAGAAGGCGGGACCCCCTTGCGGATTCCGCTGGACACCATCGACGAAGACCCGGACCAGCCCCGGCAGGAGTTCGACGATCAGAGCCTGGACGAACTGGCCGAAACCATTCGAGAACGGGGCGTGCGCCAGCCCGTCTCGGTGCGCACACACCCCACCCAGCCTGGGCGATGGATGCTCAACTTCGGCGCCCGTCGCTTGCGAGCCTGCAAGCGGGTCGGACTGTTCGAGATACCCGCCTTCGTGGACCAGACCGCCAACAGCGTGGACCAGTTCATCGAGAACGAACAGCGCAAGGGCCTGAGCCCGCTGGAGATTGCGCTGTTCGTGCAACGGGCGTTGAACCAGGGGCAGACGCAGGCCGACATCGCACGGGCCATCGGCAAAAGCCGGCAGTACGTGACCTTGGCGACGGCGCTGATCGACCCGCCGGACTGGTTGCTGGCTGCGTACCGGGAACGGCGCTGTCGGGGACTGGCCGAGCTGTACGACTTGCGCAAACTGGCGGGTCAGCATCCCCAGTACGTCGAGGCCTGGGCATCAGACCGGGACGCCATCACCCGTGAGAGTGTCGCTGCTCTGCGAAACGATCTCACGGAAGGTTCGGGCAGTGTCCGCCGTGGAACGTCGGCGCTGATCGAATCCATGGAAGCCAGTCTGGGGCAGGGCGCAGACCAGGGCCAATCTGTGAAGGGGCACAAATCACCTCCTGTTGCCCCAGAACCTGTGACCCGTGCCCCTCGGCCAGCACCACTGAGGCTGATAGCCAGTCTGGGCGATGCGCAGGTTGTGGTGAACACTCTGCAGGCGCCACCACAAGTAGGGCAGGTCTACGTGACTCCCGAAAGTGGAGGCTCGGTGCAAGCGGTGCAGGCCAGTCAGCTGACCCTCATGGGCTGGTCGGCGAAGTGAGTTGTCAAACGGTTTGACAACTCACTCGGTCACAACAACAGAAGTTCGACGTTCTCCCAGCAGCAGGAGCCCTGGCTTTGACGCCATCGACCTGCGGCAAATCTCCCTCTGATCGCGGTCCCTTGCCTCACCGGTTGTCAAACGGTTTGACAACCTGGTGGGCGGGAGCTTGCCTGCGTTCTGCTGGATTTTGGGGTGAATCCAGCACCTCGGATCGGTCGATCCTCGGAGAGCATAGGTGCATGGTGGATTGCAGGATAGGCGGCCGGCCGCCAGTTTCACAAACGCCTCGCTTCGCTCACGTTTGCAACCTTCGGTAGGCACATGAACACACACAACCCTGACTTCGTCACGGTCGATATGCGCGGATTGAAAGCCGCGCTGGTTGCTCATGCAACAGCCCAGCGGGTGAGTGTGTCGGTGCTGGTCCGGCGGGCTGTGACCCGCGAACTGGGCTTGGGTGATGCCCCTGTGCAGGTCAAGCCCCATGCGCTGCAGGGCATCACCTCGGGTGCAGCCATCGTGAAGTTGTCAATCAGATTGACAACCGACGAGGCCGAACGGCTGGTGGCTGGTGCCCGTTCGGCGGGGCTCTCGCGTGGGGCCTACCTGGCCGGGCTCATCGCGGGCATCCCCGTGCTGACGTCCAGCGTCAGCCGAACCGATCAGCTCGCCGCGCTCACGGCGTCCAACGCCCAGCTGTCCAGCCTTAGCCGCAACATCCACGCCCTCACACGGTTCCTGACCCTGGGCAACGTGCCGCAGGCGCTGGTCTACCGCGACATGCTCGACACGCTGGATGGGGATGTCCGGCGCCACCTCGCCCAGGCCGCTGGCCTGCTGGCCGACCTGCGCCCGCGTGGGCACACCGCCAAAATGCGGCACCGTTCCAACCGCTGACCCAGGAGAAGGCCATGGCCCAGGCACCCAACATCGATGGCGTACTTGTTCAGTGGGGCGACCGCCTGTTCTACCCGGGCAACCGGGTCGTCAAGGTCAAACCCCAGCCCCGGCTGGATGGGGCTGGCTTGCGGGAGCGAGCCGCCGCCATCCGCCATCGCATAGAGGCCACAGTGGTGCGCCGGGCGCCGCAGGTCATGGTCAAGGTCACCGGGGGAGGGCTGGGCATGCAGGCCATTGCAGCCCACTTCCGCTACATCAGCAAGAACGGTCGGCTCGACATCGAGAACGAGCAGGGCGAGACCGTCCGTGGCAAAAGCGCGGTGCACGAACTGGCCGACGACTGGCGGTTCGGGGGCAGCCTGATCGACGACATCGGGTACCGGCGTGAGGCTTTCAACATCATGCTGTCGATGCCCCGGGGCACCGATCCACTGATCGTGCAGAAAGCGGCGCGCGAATTCGCGCAGATCGAACTGGCCGACCACAAGTTCGTGATGGTGTTGCACGACCACCAGGCCAACCCGCATGTGCACATCAGCGTGCGGGCCGAGTCGCGATATGGCAGGAGACTCAACCCGCACAAGGCCGACCTGCAGCGATGGCGCGAGACCTTCGCTGAGAAGCTGCGTGGCTATGGGGTTGAGGCCGAAGCCACGCGGCAGGCCACCCGTGGCCGGAACGTGAGCCACCCGGACCTCTGGCGGCTGAAAGCCCAGGCGGATGGGCGATTGAGAAAAGCTCGACCCACTTCCAGTTCAGGGGACAAGACGCGCACCAGCAGGGCGGAAGCATTGAAGGGCTGGCTACACATCGGGCAAGCCCTTGCGGGGTCACCCGATGCCAGGGACGTGAGGCTGGCTGGATCGATTGCCTTGTTCATTCAGGAGGCGACTTCGTCTTGGAATCCTCAGAAAGCCATGCAAGAAGTTGGCAAGGATACGCAGCGTCCGATACCCTTGATGAGTCCGCAGATTCGCCGCTAGCGTCCCTCCAGCGTGCGCACTACTGCGTAGCAGATGGTTGCTGGTGGCGCAGGGGAAGTTCAGGGCTATCCTGCGATCAGCCTCTACGGCTCTTGGACGTCGCGTGCTCGCACAAGGTTTCTACAATCGTGTTGCGCGCTTTGCGCATTTTCATCAATCGAAAGTAGATATACCAATGGCAACTGCAAAGAAGACCATCGCTGCGAAGAAGGCAGCACCCGTTACGAAAAAGGCAGTCGCAGTCCCCAAGGCCGCTGTGACCAAAAAGCCAGCTGCAAGCGTGGCGCCCCTGAAGCCGATCAAGACGGCCTTCAACAAGACCACGCTTCAGGTTCACCTCGCTGAAGTCGCCGGCGTCGAGCCGAAGGCCGCCAAAGCGGTCCTGGCAGCGCTGGAAGCCACGATCATTGCCTCCATGAGCAAGAAGGGCTTGGGCGAGTTCACGCTGCCAGGTCTGCTCAAGATCACCGCGCAGGCGATTCCGGCGAAGAAGAAGCGCCGCGGCATCGACCCCTTTACCAAGGTCGAGCGCGAATTCGCAGCCAAGCCTGCCACCGTGCGCGTGAAGGTCCGCCCCCTGAAGAAGATCAAGGACGCCTCCCTTTAAGGTCTCTCGGGCGCTCGGCCGTAGGCTGAGCGCCCGAATCGGTGGCTCTTTATCTGCGTAGGAGCCATGAAGAGTCCCGCTAAGCCAATCGGGCGAGCTCCAAGAAGCTCGTCAGCCGTTAAATGCTGTAGATCTCCGAGCGGAGCTTCGCCATCCGAGATCTCCAACGGAAGTGTGAGTGACCCGAGACTTGCATTGCTGACTTGCATGGCTGAAACATATGGTCGTCGAACGCAGGGGCAACCCAGATCGGCAAGGGTTCACACGAAAGTATTTTGAAGTCGAAACGCTTTCGAGCGCGAATATTGCAGATCGTTGACCAGTTGAGAGGCAACGGCCTCTTCGGCGATGGCGATTCCATTCGATCGCATCGACTCGCCCAACGCAGTGTCCCAAGATGCGGCAACGTGCACATCTTCCAAGTCTCGTTCCTTGGGTGCGATGGTCCTGACTGCTTGAATGTAGTCCTCGGCTCCAAAGCGCCATGATCGAGCATCGCAGAGCTTCATGACGTTGTTGGCGATGTGGATGCCGGCCCAATCAAAGTCGCCGTGATACAGCAACTTGGCTCCTGCGTCGGATAGCTGTTTCAACAGCACACGCTGTGCGGCTGCAGGCATGCCGTCGGTACAAACGAGTGGTGCGCAGGCAGCGCCCAGGCGATCCGCTGCAATCGAGACGATGTTGGGGTTCTCACAGACATAGATGATCTGATCCGCAACATCCCAGGCAGGGGGTGTTCTTAAGAGCCGACGCAGGGAAAGGAAGTCTGGTTCACCAGGTGTGGCCAGAGAAGCTGATGGGCTGCGGACTGGCAAATTCAGGAACAGGGCAGGGCGGGCCAGCTCGTTTACAAGCACGCCCGATCGAGCCCAGATATCTCGCAATCGCTCGGCTGGTCGACGAGTGCCATGTGCTTCCTCCGTTGCTCCCTCCGAAGGGATCTGCTCCTGTTCATTGCCGTTGGTGCCATGTTGCAATGCTGCAAGCACAACTGTTGCCACTGCTTGTCCATTGTCGAGGGCATGAGCATTGCCGAGCGCATCGGCGGCGAGTTGGGCGCGTGTCAGACCTTGGGCCGGCAAGTGTTGCATGACCGCGTGTGCTTGCTGCAGCAGTTGGAGGGCAGTTTGGGGGGCTTGTTTGGACACCCGCTTGAGTAGGCTGACGGCCGATGCTCCCCGCAACCAAGCACACAAGTTGGGATGTAGCCCTTGATCGTCGGTGACGCTGGCCCAGCGTGACAGCAAATCGGCCTGGGCCGCCGACCGGTTCACGATGGGACCATCAAGCCGTTCCAACGCTTCATAAAGCGAGCTGGCCACGCCTGCATTGCGTAATGCCGCGTCGAGTTGAGCGATGTCGATTCGGACGGATCGGGTGGAACGGGATGGGAGACCGATGAGCAAAGCCAACGCCTCATGTTCCACTGCACTGAGGTTGGTCAGATGGAGGACAGATTTTTCTGGGCCCAGTCCATTGCGCTCGAAATGTCGCCTCATCCGTTGACGGAGGCTAACAAGTTCGGCACCCCCGAGCCGCCGCGTCAGTCTTGGATCAATATTGGAATCGCTCGCCATGTGAATCACTGCGTGGGAAAACGGCGGTCCGGATCGTCTTCTCGCCGCTTAGCACGACCGTCCCAAGCCCATCGGGAGACGAATACAGCGTCCACGCCTTCGCGGCGCTGCAATTGGCAAATCGATACGCCGGGCAGCTCTGCGTAGCAGGCCCATTCGCGTTCACTGGTGATGACAAAGTCCAGGTCGAATTCTCGAATCAGGCCCATGCAGTGGGCACGGGCTGCGTCGTCGATGCCTGCAAATGCCTCGTCGAGCAACATCAACCGAGGTGCGTGCGGGCTGCCGCCTCGCCCATAGAAACTGGAAATGGCGGCAAACAGGGGGACGGTTAGTCCGAGTGCGCGTTCCCCGCTGGATGCCGGGCCGGAGAGCTTGCGCCATTGGCCATCCTGATGCCTTTGAACGCTAAACCTATGCCAACGGCGGTAGTCGAGCGCCCGGGCCAACTGCTCAACCAGACTCCAGCCCGTGGTATCGGCATCTGCGCGCGCGCGTTCCGCAGCAATTTGCTGTTGGAGCATGGCGCCCACCACGCGCCGATCGTCAGCTGACCACATGTCCGCACTTCTATTGAGTAAGCGTTCGCGGGCGACATCTAAACCGGCAGGCGCTCCCTGTTCAGGCGTCAGTGGTAACCATTGCAAACGGTAGCGAACACCCGTGGAAGTGGGGCGTTTGCGTAGCTCTTCGTTGATCGCCTCGACCTGCTTGTCTGCCGCGCGCATCAGTCGCTGAATCTCAGCAGCGATTTCAGCCTGTAAGTGATTTTCCAGAACCTCTCGTTCCTTGGCTGTGAGCAGCTCACTGCGTTGTGCGATCTCGTCAGCCAGTCGATGTGACAGGGCATCGGGTCGCTCAGGTCTGTTCTGATAAATGACGTGAACAGAGAACCCCCAGTCGTTGGGCTCCGACGTGGCCTGATGACCCAGTGAACTGAGTGATCGTTGCAGCTCAGTCAGATCTTCAGCGACCTGGCGCTGAATGCGATTCCATGCGGCCTCATCGTCTGCAATATGAGCGAGAGCCTGTTCTGCCCGGCGAGCAAGATTCAGGGCAGGATCAATGGTCCAGGGGATGTTCCCATCCGGGAGCGGAAAGTCCGGTAGCGCGGACGCCAACAAGCTGCTCTCGGTGAAGCGTTGCAGGCGTTCGATGGCATGGGCACGGGTGGCGGTTCGCTCTGTCAGCAGGGCATCGGCGCTGTCCGCCTGGCTCGCAGCCACCGCTCGTTTCTCACTTGCCGCTGATAGAACAGACTGAGCGGTTTCCCACGCCCCATTGGATATCGAGACCTCTAAGGAGGCCTCTTTCAGCTGTTGGCGCAGCGTGTCAACCTTCGCACCGATGGTGCTTTTCAATACCTCATAGCGAGTAGCGGCCTTCGCTACGCGCTCGCTAGCAGTGAGGAGCGCCTCTTCCCGCTGTCCCAAGGCTTCGATGGCCTCTGTCTCGCGTTCCTGTTGCTCCTGATAGTCGGGCCAAGCATTGCACCATTCCCGCGCAGCTTGAGCCAGCTGCTGATGGGCTTCGGTGAATCGGTCCAAGGCGCTGTTGATGAGCACCAACTCCGGCAATGCTGTAGGCAGCAGAAGGTCGGAGGCGTCGCGCTCCAGTGTCTCTCGCGCGGACTGAAGTTCCGCTTCAGCGGCTCGACATTGGTCATCGGCTGTGTCGAGCCGCTGACGAGCCTGAAGGATCTCCCGCTCGGCACCGGCCGAAGCCAGGATCGCCACGCGCAGCAGATTGTCGGAAGGCGCGTCTCTCCATTCTCGTTCTGCATTCTGTCCGTCCAGTTCCAAATCCTGGAAGCTTTGCAGCAGCTCGGCCAGCTTGGCTTCGATGTCTCCCAATTGGTCGGCAATTTCGTTCAGACGGCGTTGTCGCGCTCGCGCACGGGCCGTATGGCCAATGTAGACAGCTTCCGGTTTGTGCCAGGCCCCGGCAAGGGCGCCCAAGCGGTAGCCCCCATGGTCGCTGACCCACGATTCGCTCTCATCCGGATCATCCGCTCCATACGCCACCGCAGTTAGCAAGGATGTAACCTGCGCCGATGTCACCGTGCTGTCGTCCTGAACGGCAGGGTGCAGCGCGCTGGCCAGGTTGTTTCCATGAGCTCGGGGGCGTTGCACCCAAGAGCTGTCGAGAAGCCGGACTCCATTGGAGTCGGTCAACGTTCCATCGGGGGCCAGCCAGGCATCCAGCAGGCCTGAAGCTTCGAGTGAGGCTTCCAGTCCTGCGCGCTGCCCGGCGTCGAGATCCGGCTGAAAGTCGACCAGTCGCCACAAAGGTTCCCCAGGACGTCCCTCGCGAACCCCTGCGGCGCGCGTGACTGGCGCAGTGGGAACTGCATCATGGCCAGCAATCAGTCGGTTTTTTTCGTCGAGGAGCGTGGCTTGCTCTGTCTGCAGCGTGTCCTGTTGGGTGGTCAGCTCCGAATGCCGACCGGCTTGGCGCAGGGCCGATTGTCGATAGGCCTCGGTCAACGCCACCTGAATGGGGTTGGCGCCATCCGGACGCGCAATCCAGTCGATGAGCAGTTCCAGTGGTTCAACGGGGTCAAGGTGCAGGTGGTCGAGGTTCGAGCAATGGGAGTTCCACGCCTCCATCAATTCGTTGCCTGCGATTTCGGCATTCAGGTCGGCCACGGCTCGTCGCTCTGCCGCGTCTTCCAGTTCAGCTTGGCGTTCACGTTGCGAGGTCAGCAGATTGTTCAGCGTCTGTTGCTTGCCGTTGACCGCCGCATGGCGCAACTCAAGATGGCGAACATTCTCCCGGCGCTTGCTGGTGGCTTCACGCAACAAGGTCGCAGCCGGCGCGATCTTTGCAAGAGCCAGTTGAGAAAGCTCTTCTGGAGCGAGGGTGGCAAGCAGGTTGTTCGAGAGCGTGGTTGCTGTGCCCGCAGTTTCAGCTGCTTCAGCGCATCGTGTACGGGTGGTGAGTAGCTCGCTCCACGCCGTTGCAGAGCGCTGGTTCGAGCGACGACTGCGCTCTTCCTCGCGAGTCAGGTTCAGTCGGGCTTGATCCCGGAGGGTTTCTGCGGTGCCGGCTTCGGCGTGTCGCTCCTTGGCATCGGTTTCGGCTTGGCTCAGGCGGTTGGCATCCTGATTGGCGGGGTCGCTTTGAAGCGTTTCCAAGCGCACCCGGGCTGCTGCCAGAAGCTGTTTGGTCTCGGCATGATCGGTCTTGGCCTGATCTTCTTCGTCCTGGGCACTCTGCAATGCCACATGCGCCTTGTTGCGTCCCTCACTGGCGTTGTCAAACCCTGTCTGGGCCTGTCTCAGTTCTCGTGTTTGGCGTCGCGTCAGCGTGCCTGCATAAGTGCGGTAACGCTGCTCGAAATGTTTGATGGCCCGCTCCAGCAAACGAATCTCTTCCAACTGGATTCGATCTTCTTCCAGCTGGTTGAGGGCCTCCGCCACATCGCTCAGCAGTTCGGTCGGCATGGGCGGTAGCGCTTCGGTCAACGCGTGCGACAGGCCCGCTTCATCCGGCTTCTTCGACAACTGGGGCTGGCGGAGCTGGATCAAGGTGTCCATCAGCGCTTCATAGCGCTTGGTCCCGAGCCGGAACAGCCGTTCGTCGACCGCACGGCGGTAGCTGTGGGCGTTCTCGAAAATCTTGCCTCGACCTTGACCTTCAACGGCGTCCCGCAATCGCTCCCGGGTAAGAACCATCCGCTGCTCGTTGGTGAGCCAGATATCCTGGCCAATGCGGGGATCTGCGCCATTTGGCCCACCTTCAAGGATGAAGAACCAACTGTCCACTTGTGTCTTTCCCACCGCAGCCGACAGACCGGCGCCCAGCGTGAGGTAGTGCGTTGCCCCATCTGCGGTCCGGCGACCAAATTCGATCCAGGTGTAGCCGATTCGGCGCTGATAGGCGCTCATCAGCAGGTTCCAGGCCATTTTTTTGCCGTTGTCACCATCAGGTTCAATGCGCGATGGTCGCAATTGCGCGTCGAACAGAAAGGGCAAGGTCAGTGAAAGCACCTTGGATTTGCCCGTTCCGTTGTTGCCGCGCAGGAGCAGATGGCCATCCCTGAACCAGAACTCCTCGCTGTCATAGTGAAAGAGTTTGACCAGCCCCAGCCTCAGCGGCTGCCAACGCTCCAGCTGCGGCTCGGGGAGTGCAGGGCGATGCGGTGGCGGTGGGGAGAAGAGGGCGTCGGTCATTCGTCAAACAGCGTATCTGCAAGGCCATGGCGGGATGCCGGTTGGCGCACTTGTGTTTCTCCGAGCGCAAATCTCGCGATGGCGGGGAGGGGGTGAATCCAACCTTTCTGGCGATGGACGAGCTGGAGCTTGTAGAGCCTGTCCAGCGCGATGTCGGCCAGCTCCTGTTCCGCTCCGGGCTCCCGCGCCGACCTGCGCCAGTAGCGGCCATATTGCTCTACGGCTCCGCGCAGAAATGCTGCGATCGCCTTGTCCGTGGTCGCGGCAGATTTGGAATCGTGATGCAGGCGTTGAGCGAGGTATTCGGCAACCAGCAGCGTTGCATGAGCTTCGGTTCCTTCTGCTGGCATGGAGACATCCGTCAACTGGCCTGATTCGTCGGTAAGTGCCAGTCCTTCGGCTCGCTGCTCGGCGGTCAGGGCAGTTGCTTCGCAAAGTCGGCTTGCCATAGCGCCTCGCTGGTTGACGAAATATGCTTGTGCATCCGGATCCAGTGACGCGGTGTATATCACCGGGTCGTCCAGCAGGCGACGAGCAAGGTGATGGCGCAAGGCATCGCGGTGCCCCTGTTCACTTTCGATCTGGTGTTCGACGACCAGGGATCGCAATCTTTCCTCGAACTGGATAGGCGCATCCTCGGCACGCCACGTAGAGGGGCCACGCACGGCGGCGAGCATGCCGGCCAGCATGCGCCTCTGTACGTCGTAAAGAGCATCGTGCTGGGTTCCGTTGCCATCGTGGATGAAGCTTTCTTCCTCGCCAGCAACGCGTTGGAGAACACCTTGCTCAAGCAAAGTCTTGCAGACAGCGACCAGGTCACGTCGTTCTGCAGAAGTGCGCAGCGTGAACTCGAATCCTCGTGAGGCCAGCGTGGGTTCCGATGCCCACTGGATCACGCGTTCGCCGAGCAACTGAAGCGTGATTTGCGGGTCAGCGCGTTCCAGTACAGCGCATGCCAAGCACAGCAGCACGTAGCGACGCTTGTCGTACGCGGGAATCCCACGGGTGTCGTCGCTGAGATTGGCTGGGCGCTTGAACAGTCGTGCGCCTTCGCGCTCCACATGCAAAGGCCACCCCGTTTCCCTGGCGAACCAATCTCGCAACCTCTCAGACTGACGCCGCACTGCGGGGAAATCTTCGTGTCCGGCCGCCATCAAGGGATGCATCAACAATGCCCGTAAGCCTCTGCAGAATTCATCCTGTTGTTGCGCCTTTTGGAGATCACCAATGCGCTGGCTGTCTGGACGTAGTGCAGCACGAGTGTTCACATCGACTCCTGGGTCAAGGAGATCGTGAGCAGATGATCGCGACCGATGAAGACGCCGCTGGATGTGGTGATGCGGGCTTGGCTGTCCACCTCCAGCGGTTCCATCCGGATGCGCAACAGCCCATCGCCCGTCTGACGCTCCACGACCTGATCCGGTTGTGCCTGCTCCGCCAGAGCTTCACCCAGTAGGCTGAGGAACAAGCCAAACGCGTGTGTGTCCAAATCGCCCAGTTGAGAGAGCTTCACCGGGCGGCCGGTGGCCAGGCGCTGTCGCGCGGCTTCTACTTGACGCGATTCTTCCGAGAGCTGTTGTGCCATCTAAGCCCGTTCGGCGCTGCGATCGCGCACCCGGGCCAGTGGACCACGGGGTGCAGCTTCTCCATACTCACGCAGTCGGGGGCTGATCTGCAAAGGCGGAGCATCCATCCAAGACGTGCTCGCAGGCAGATCGTCTTCTGGCTGCGGGTTGAGCGAAAAGTGTCGGGCTGGATGAAGTGCGAAAGCCGCACGCGCGAGGCGGTGCGCTTCGCTCTCGGTTTCGCAGGCCGCAAACCATTGGGCGAGCATGCGAAAGTCTGCGGAACGGTCACTGCGCCCGCTGCGCCGTTCGTTCATCGCAGCGATGGCTCCCAGCAACTGAGGGATGGCAGCCCGTGCTCGGGCACGAAGCAGTTCTGCCTGTGGCGGTTCGGTGCCCGTTGAAATGAACCAACCTTGAAGCCCTTTCCACCGCTCTCGCCAGCCTTGCCAGCGACGCATCTTTTCGTCTATCTGGTCTTGTGTATCGCCAGGCGCTGCATCTCTGGCCTCCCGCTCTGCAATCTGCAGAAAGATGTGGTCGATGCGAGAAGAGAGGTGGTGAATGAGCTGAGCGATGGCCTCTGAACGGCGGACCAGATCACCCATGAAACGTTCGAGATAGTCGATCAGGCGTCGCTTGTAGGTGATGACAGCGTTCGCATCGGCCTGTTGCAACTCCAGGCTGCGAGCAACACCCGCCATGAAGGCTTGCGCATTTTCTGCCAAGTCCTCAAATACGCGGACGAGGTCCCGCAATACCTCATGCATCTTGGCGACGTCTGGTCCATCGGGTGAAGTGGTGTCGTCAACCAGCTGCCGCAACGCTTGGAGGCGGCTGGTGATGTCCTCCAGGGCCACGGTCTGCAGTTCGGCGCGACGGTACAGGGTCTGGAAAAAGACCGCCAAGCCGGCTTCCACTGCTTCGCCTCCGTGGGAGAGGCGATAGAGAAATCGAGCACGGTAAAAGTCGTTCAGCGAGGACACGCGCGCGGTGTCGGGCTGAGACTCGAGATTGCCCCATTCCGCCAGTTGAGCCAAGGCGCTGCTGACTTCTTCGAGACGTGGCGGCGCATCGGACCAGTTCGCTTCCGCCAGCACCTCGTCCGGTCGCAACTGAAGGCGGTACTGCCGCTTGGCCGCAGCGAAAACGTCCATGATGCAGCGGTAGAGCGCGAATTTTTCTGCGCTCAAGTGCCGAAACAGTTCTGCTGCCGTGTTTGTTGTCAGCACTGGTAGTGCTCCTCCTTCGTTCTCCTTGTCAGCCAAATAGTAACCGGAGTAACGGGATGTCAAGTTAGAGCGGTTCTGTGCCAGTTCAGATCAAACGGACTGTTGTCAACGCCTTATGCCGCGTTCGCTTTTTCTTGTATGGCTCGGCATTGATGAAGGAGCGCATCGAAGGATTCGACCTCATCGAGGAAAAGACCATCATCGACCATGTGCTGGTAGTCGGCAGCCAGAGCGGTCAAGGCGCTTTTGTCGGGTACCAGGCGAAGCCCTCCCGTGACCGCCGCGTGGTAGTCGATCGGGTCGCCGTCCAGGCTCCTCTCCGCAAAGAAGATGCCCTTGTGATCGGCCACTGCCTTCGCCAGCTCCGCGTCAGCGATCGCCGAGTCAGCGAAGCCTGCGGCATCCAAGCGGGTCACGTCGTGCCAGTGACGTGCAAACCGGTCACCGCCCCGAAAGACGCCTTGCGCGCAGAAGACGTGAATCGCGGTAGCTTTTTCCCAGAAGGTCCGCTCGGCACGCATCACGTGCGGCGTCGCTTCGGGAAACTCCACGCCCTGCAGGTGTGCGGCTGCATCGCAGTGAACGGAGCGCAGTTCGCAAGGCTCGCCGGTGGATCGCGCGCCAAATTCGAGCATGACTGCAGACGGGACATAACCCGTTCCCGAGGTCAAGGGCGTGTAGTCGATGAACACCTTGTCGCCTTCGGCCCGGACCGTGGCTGGCAGGCCATGCTGCCCAAGGTCCTGCTGGAGCAGCGGAACGACATCGGTGGCCACCCAGTCAGCCAAACGGGCGCGGATCTCCTTGCTCCACTTCTTTTCCTGGCTCTTGCTGGCCGGGAGCGGCACACCCGCATCGCCGATCAGATCAGCGGCGATGGCGCGGATGTCGTAGGTGAGGTCCACGTCCTCGGAGAAACGCTGAATGACGCCGTAGGCTTTCGAGAGGGATGTGCCGCCCTTGAAGACGAGATGCTGCGCATAGGGCGCGGTGAAGAGGTGCTTTAGGGACCACACCACCCAGATGTCTTTTTCCAACAGGTGAGGAGGGCGGCCGGAAGCGTCGGCGGCCTGGGCAAGAGCTTCCATGCGCTCATCGGCGGAGAGTTCGAAGAACTCAGCCATGCGGCACCAGCGCGCTAACCTCCTGCGCCATCCAGGTCGGCAGGCGCGCACGTGCCGACGCCACTTCCTTCATCTCGGCCGGCGGCAGTTTGGCGCGCAGCGCCCGCAGCGCAGCGCCGGCCTTTTCAGGCCCCAACCATGCCAGCGCTCGCACCACATCGCCGGCAGCGCGGCCAGGAAAGATCAGCTGCCACACCGGCGCATGCCGCAACTCCACGGTCTGGGCACCCAGCTTCAAGCGGCGGCTGGGGCCGGACGTCAGATAGACGGACCGTATCGGCACCTGAGTCGTGAGCCCGAGCGCGTTGGCGGCGGACGCACCATGCGACACGATGGTTTCTCCGCGCTGGTGAGCCAGCCCTTCGACCATTTTGGAGGTCGACGGTGCGCGCGACCCGAAGCGGCTTTCCACCGGCAGGACATAGATGCCGCGGCCAGCGCGCAGCAGGGCGCCGCGCTGCACGAGCCGGGACAGTACCTGGTCCACCGCTGCCCGGTTTCCCAGGTGCAGCAGTTCCTTGGCGACCAAGGGCGTGCCTTCCGGCAATCCGGCGGCGTGCTCTAGAACTTGTTTGGCGAGGGTCTGCATAAGGGTGACTTTTTGAGTGGTAGAAGTATGACGTAGTTTCTGACAGTTTTCAAGTCGCCTGCCGCCAGCGTGCGTCGCCGCTATCGCTACTGACCGCGAATCCCGCGCAATCTCAAGATGCCCCTTGCAGTGATAAAAAAAGATTGGTAAGATATTCTTACCGGCCGTAATGGCCTCACGGAGGTTCAAATGGATGCCGCTTTGATTCAGACGACCCTGCTGGAAGTGCTGCAGAACATACAAGCCACGAGCGAGCTTGAGTGCCCACGCCTTGGCGGCGCGACGAAACCCATCGAAGATCTGCCGAAATTCGACAGCAAGATATGGCCCGTCGCCATTGGCATGCTGGGCGCGAAGCTCGGCATCAACATCGCCAATGATGTGAACATCTTCCGGCAGGACGATTCCTGCATTGCGCTGACGATCGACGAGATCGTGGCCAAAGTGGTTGCCCTCGTAGAAGCCCAGGCAGTGGTTGAACCCAAGCAGGCGAACGCGCAATGACGGACGGCCCGGAAACCCACCGTTCGGCGCTCGCCGAACGCCTGCGAGAGGCCAGAAAGGCCGCCGGCCTGTCGCAAGGCCAGGTGGCCAAACTGCTGCAGATGCATCGGCCGACGGTTTCTGAGATCGAGGCCGGCAATCGCCGTGTTTCTGCAGAAGAACTGACGAAATTTGCGGAGACCTACGATGTCACCGTTTCATGGCTACTGGGCGAAACAGCTGAACAGCTTGAAATGAATGATCCGCGACTTCAGCTTGCCGCGCGCGAACTGAGCAAGCTGAAACCCGACGACCTGGATCGACTGCTGCGGTTGCTGGCGTCGATGCGTAGCTCGGACGCCGAAGAGGGAGGGGAGAGCAAATGAGTGCTCAGCTCTCGAACACGTCGGCCGCGGGGCGAAAAGCCCTGGTGATGCAAGGCATGCAGGCGTCAATCACGGCGCGCGTGAAGGCGGGCGTGGATCTCAAGAGTCCCGCCTGTATCTATGGCTTGTGCGAGGCGCACAACGTCGCAGTCCGCTTCAACGATATCAATATGGAAGGCATGTACGACCGGACGCCGAAGCCGCGCATCCATGTTTCTGTGCTCAGGCCTCTGGCGAGACGAACTTTCACGTGTGCGCACGAACTGGGGCATCACGTCTTCGGGCACGGTTCGACCATCGACGAGTTGCGGGAGGATCAGGCCAATAGCACCGATCGCCCTCCGAACGAAATCCTGGCCGACGCTTTTGCGGCCTTCGTCTTGATGCCAACGCTTGGCCTGCGGGAGGCTTTTGCGAAGCGCGGCCTGGACCCGAACTGCGCAACAGCCCTGGACATGTACGCCATCGCCTGCAACTTCGGTGTAGGGCAAGCGACTCTGGTGAACCACCTTGCCTACGGCATCAACATGATCAACCAGGTGCAGCGTGATCGCCTGGGGCGGATCACGCCAAAGATGATCCGCACGGAACTGCTGGGCGAGGTCGTTTCCATGCCGCTCACGGTAGCAGATCGGCACTGGAATTCACCAACGCTCGACATCGAGCAGGACGGGCTGCTGCTCCTTCCAAAGGGTGTGGTTGTGGATGCCTCAATGCTCGTGCCCGAGCGTGAGCTAGCTGCTGGGCGACTCTTTCGAGTGGCAAAGTGTGGCATCACACGAGTGGTGATACCCGGTACCTCGTGGGCCACCTATGTTCGTATCGCCCGGCGCCAATATATTGGCTTGGCTAGATTTCGTCACCTTGAGGAGCCTGTCGATGAGTAAACACGCCTCCGCTATTAAGCCGCTGCTCGTGGATGAGCGCAATCTCTCTCACGCATGGGCGAGGGCATTTCTTCATGTGATTGAGCATCCGGGGAAGGAAATATCTCCTCTAATCATCAGCGTCACGGGGTTTGAGGATGACGGCGCTGCTATTGAAGACGAGAGGGTTCGGGGCGCTCTAGAGAAGGCTCTATCAATCAAGGGAAAACGGAATATTGAAGATGTCGCATTTACGATTTTTCCTCAGCGACTTTGGAAAATGGCGCAGGGCGATAGGGCAAAACTTTTTGACATGTATAAAAACGCATTCCCTCGGTATCAGGCAATAAACAAATCGGCGAATCGCCGGGGACTCTATTTTCAGCGACTGATTACCCAGGGGCCAGATCAGTGCCAAGGGAATCAGCTCGAATGGATACTGTCTCAGTTCGGCGGCCGCCAGGGCGTGCGTGATTCCATGTTCCAAGCAAGCATTTTTGACCCTGCACGAGATCATGTCGCCGATGCTCAACTGCAGTTTCCGTGTTTGCAGCACGTTAGCTTTCAGCCCACCGAAGAGGGTTTGGTTGTAAATGCTTTTTACGCAACGCAGAAGCTGTTCACCAAGGCATATGGAAACTACTTGGGACTTGCGCAGCTGGGGGCATTTATGGCTCACGAAATGAAGAAGAAGCTGATCAGGATGAATGTCTTTGTTGGTGTGGAGAAGTTTGATGAGTACCCGAAATCGGAAGCCATTTTTCAGCCTTTGGTAGAAGCTGCGCGTGCTTGTTGTGTTGATGAGTTCGCTGCTGCGCCGGTATCAACCAAAGAGATCGCGTCAGTTGTCGAGACTGCAGCGTGAGGGTTGGCATCAGCAAGAGTTGCCGGCCTTCGGAAAACGAGCCGACAGCCGTGCTTGAGCCGACTGCAAGCCCATCGCACTTGCTGCCGATCAAGGTGACGCCGGTATTCGATAGCTACTGGCGATTCGCCGTGGAGCGGCAGAACGTGTTCTGCCAAAGGTTGAAGGGGAATCCAGCGCCGTGGACTACCGATCCTGTGATCTCTGTCCACAAATTTACAAACGCGTATCGCGCTTCGGATCGTGTCAGCCAGTACTTGATCAGGCATGTGATCTACCGCGACGATCTCCCGAAGTCGCTGTCCGAAGTGCTCTTTCGTACTTTGCTGTTCAAGCTCTTCAATAAGATCGAGACGTGGAAGTTGCTTGAGCACACTTTCGGCGAGATCACGTTCAAGAACTACAAGTTCGAGCACTACGACAAAGTTCTGAGCCAAGCGATGCGGGCAGGGGGCCGAATCTACTCGGCCGCCTACATCATGCCGCCCGGCGGTTCCGCCTTCGGACATACGGCCAAGCATCAAAACCATTTGCGCCTACTGGAACGAATGATGGCTGACGATCTCGCGGGCCAGTTGGCGCAGTTGAAGAAGATGCAGACCGCATTCGAGCTGCTCAGAAGCTATCCAACGATTGGGGACTTTCTGGCGTACCAGTTCGTGACGGACATCAACTACAGCGAAGTCACCGACTTCTCGGAGATGGATTTCGTCATACCGGGTCCCGGTGCTCGCGATGGCCTCAGGAAGTGCTTCAGTGAAAGCGCGGGCCTCAACGAAGCTGAACTAATCCGATTGATGGCCGACAACCAGGAGCGCGAGTTCGAGCGGCTAGGCATCAAGTTCCAAACCTTGTGGGGACGCCGGTTGCAATTGATCGATTGTCAGAACCTCTTCTGTGAGGTCGACAAGTACGCACGGGTTGCCCACCCAGACGTGGCCGGCATTTCCGGGCGAACGCGCATCAAGCAAAAGTTCTCTCCCACAGGCCCGTTGGAACTGCCTTGGTACCCACCCAAATGGGGCATCAACTCGAAGATCGAGGCGGATATCTCCCACCGCGTCACCTCTGTGCGGGGTGTGAAAGCCGCGAGGTCAACTGCCCAGTCAACCTTGGACTTAGGAAGCTCGTCATGAACTTGAACACCTACCAGCGACAAGCACAGGAGACCGACCGCGTTCCTTCGCGACGTAAAGGCGGCGACACGGGAGCCGACCTCGTGGTTCCCTTGCTCGGGCTGGCAGGTGAGACGGGCGAACTGCTCAGCGAGTACAAGAAGCACCTTCGAGACGGTGATTCCCATCTCCTGTTCAGGGAGCGTGTATCTGAAGAATTGGGCGACCTGCTCTGGTACGTCGCAAACGTCGCGGCGAAGTTTGATCTCAAGCTTGGCGATGTTGCGCAAGCAAATCTGAAAAAGACGCGGGATCGCTGGGGACCGCAGGATACGGGGGGGGGGTGCTTTTGATGCTGAGTTCGACGAGAACGAGCGGTTGCCTCGACGGTTCGAAGTTGAACTTAGCGAGGTTGTCGTTAAGGGGCGCAAGAAGATTCGAATGCGCATCAACGGCAACAAGATCGGCGATGACTTGACCGACAACGCTGATGACCCCGATGGATATCGGTTTCATGACGTTTTCCATCTGGGGTACGTCGCCGTACTCGGTTGGTCGCCTGTTATTCGGAAGTTGCTGAAAAGAAAGCGTAAGAGCGTTCCTCAAGTGGACGAGGTGCAGGACGGTGGTAGGGCCCAGGTTCTGGATGAGGGCGTCGCAGCGCTGGTGTTCGACTACGCAAAGGAACATCGATGGCTCGAAGGCGTCGGCGATTTGGACTACAAGTTGCTGCGCACGATCAAGGGCGTGACCTCGCTTCTCGAAGTACGAGAACGGTCGCTAGGTGAGTGGCAGCGCGCAATCCTGCTTGGATTCGAGGTGTGGCGCCAGGTTCTGAGTGCTGGCGGTGGAAAGATTCTCGTCGATCAGGATGCGAAGAACCTGACCTATCTCGGGCCGCCAGATGGCGCTCGCCGGAAACTCCCACGCAAGTCTTGATAGCTATTTGACTTGGATGACAGCATGAAGCGTGGCATGACCGACAAGAAGCAACCCCTGAACTTCGGGAACGTGGTGGCCCATGGTTTGGACGTCGTTGACATGGCGGATTTTTCCCGCCTGATGAACGAACAGGCGAGTGACTTTTTGGATCGGTACTTCACACCAGGGGAACTGGCCACGGCGGACGAAGGAGGTGACCGGATCGAGAGACTTGCCTCGCGATTTGCGATCAAGGAGGCCGTGTTGAAAGCGCTTGGTACAGGCTGGGGTGATGGCATCGCGTTTACGGATGTCGAGGTCGTGTCTCAGCGGACAGGCGCGCCATCGGTCGTACTGCATAGGCGTTTGGTGGCAATTGCAGAACAGCAGGGCATTGGAGGCTGGCTGGTGAGCGCGAGCCACACTGGCTCGATGGCGATGGCGAGTGTCATAGCGCTGGCGCGATAGACAACTGAAGATCAAAAAAATGAAGGCTGTACGAACCTACCTCTCGCGGCGCTCGCGGATTGAAATATGAAGCACATCACCAAAGTTGTCCTCAAAAACTTCAAGAAGTTTGCTACCTATGAAGTCGATTTCGTGGAGGGGCTCAACATCCTGGTCGGAGACAACGAGGCTGGCAAAAGCTCGCTGCTGCTGGCCATCGAGCTCGCCCTGAGCGGTAGCCGCAGCAAAGTCGAGTCCATCGGTTTTCAAGCGCTGTTCAACAACGCCGCAATTGATGCCTTCCTCAAAGGTGAAAAAAAGTTCGATAAGCTGCCGATCCTTGTGGTTGAGCTCTACCTCAACGAGCAGGGAAAGCCTGGGCTCAATGGGAACGGAAACTCCAAAGGCATCACGCGTGACGGCTTTCGAATGACATGTGAGCCCATGGACGAGCATTCGAAGCACATCGCCGAGGTGCTTGCCGATGCCGACCCCAACTTCCCTTTCGAGTACTACGCCGTGAAGTTCACCACCTTCTCGCGCGAGGCATACAGCGGCTACGACAAGTTTCTGCGGCACGTGGCGATCGACAGCGCTCAGATAGGGAACGAGCAAGCCTCGCGTGCCTACACCAGATCAATCTACGAAGCTCAGACCGCGCCCGCGGAAAGAAGCATGCGCGAGAACCAATACCGTAAGCACAAGGGCCTGTTCGCCGACGAAAGTCTATCGGGCCTCAACAAGACGCTCGAGGACTACCAGTTCGACGTGCGCACTGGTGCGAAATCGAATCTCGAATCTGACTTGATCATCAAGGAGGGGGGCATCCCGCTGGACAGCCGCGGCAGGGGCCGCCAATGTTTCGTCAAAACCGAATTTGCGTTGAGGGGCGCGAAGGCGGAGCGCGCGCTCGACATTGTTCTCTTGGAGGAGCCCGAGAACCACCTGAGCCACTCGAACATGCGCAAACTCATCGCCCGGATGGCGGAGTCCAAAGACAAGCAGATCATCGTCGCCACGCATAGCAGCCTGGTCGCCGCGAGGCTCGACTTGCGGCGGGCGATCCTCATGGACGGCGTGAGTCCGAAGCCATCCACTCTCGCAGACCTTCCGGACACGACGGCCGGATTCTTCATGAAGGCACCGGACAACAACATCCTCGAATTCGCTTTGTCCGAGCGGGCCCTGCTCGTGGAGGGCGACGCGGAGTTCATCCTCCTCGAAGCACTTTACGGAAAGCACTCCGGAAGCTCGCTCGCCAAGGACCGCGTGCATGTGATATCGGTAGGCGGCACTAGCTTCAAGCGATACCTTGATTTGGCCAAGTCCTTGAAAATAAGGACGGCGGTTGTCCGCGACAACGACAGGCAATTCGAGGCTAATTGCGTAGCCCCCTATGCAAACTACGTCGGCCTGGATCATGTCGCCGTCTTCGCCGACAAGGACGAGGCACGGTGGACCTTTGAGGTCTGCTTTTATCAAGACAACCAGGCCGTGTGCGACGAGATCTTCGCGGCCCAGCGCAAGAAGCTGACCGTCGAGGAATATATGCTCGACAACAAAGCCGAAGCCGCATTGGCACTGCTAGACAAGAAAGGCGAGGCGGTGGTCGCCCCGGCGTATCTCCAAGAGGCGATCGCGTGGATAAGAAAGTAGTTTTCGCCGTCGCCGGGTCGGGCAAGACCACGTCGATAGTCGAGCGCCTAGATTTGGCGCAGCGCTTTCTCATCGTCACATTCACCCACGCGAACCACGACAACTTGCGCGCGAAAATCATCGGGAAGTTCGGCTGGCTGCCCGACAACATCGTCTTGATGACCTACTTCTCGTTCCTGTACGGCTTCTGCTACCGTCCGATCCTGGGCATGGGCATGGCCGACAAAGGGATCGACTACCGGCCTCCCGGCAATGAAGCGCGACGATTCAGGATTCTCGACGACGGCTACTTCATGGGGGTCGGCCGCAGGCTCTATTCGAACAGGATCGCCCGGCTCATTGAGGCAAGGGGCGCGTTCGCTGACGTGAACCGTCGGCTGGAAAAATACTACGACGTATTGTGCGTTGACGAGGTGCAGGACATCGCCGGCCACGACTTCAATTTGCTGCTGTCGCTGTGCGGGGCGACCATCGACATCTATCTCGTTGGAGACTTTCATCAGCACACGTTCGACACGAGTCGGGACGGGGCTGTCAACACCGGCTTGCACGAGGACTACGAAGCCTACAAGAAACGCTTTGCCAAAGCTGGGATGGTGGTAGATACACGATCGCTCGCCACCAGCCGTCGATGCGCGCCCGACATTTGCGATTTCATCACCCGTGACTTGAAGATCGCCATCAAATCAAGCGAGGAATCGACGGGGAAAGTTGTAGAAGTCGCGACACAAGCGGAAGTCGACGAACTTGTTGTGAGGGACGACGTCGTCAAGCTGTTCGTTCAAGAGCACTACCGGTATGGCTGCCATTCGCAGAATTGGGGCGCATCGAAGGGAGAGGACTCGCACACGGACGTCTGTGTCGTGCTTCATGACGCTGCCGGCAAAGCGCGCGCGAACGGCGGCTTGGCCGGAATGCCCGCCCAGACGGTGAACAAATTGTATGTGGCCTGTTCGCGCGCGCGAGGCAATCTCTACCTCGCTCCAGCGAAACTGTTCAAAATGCACAAAGCGGCCTAACCGGTCGCGATCTGTGGGCACACCTCAACGACGCCCCACCCGCTACAGACACTGTCGAGTTGGAGAATACAGTTCCAAGCTGCGGCGATAGTTGACGATTGATGCGCTGGAGTAACCGCCCCGCAAACCGAGTCCATCTCCCGCGCCAGCAAAAGCGCTCGCTTTTTGACGGTAGAAGTGACGGTAAAGTACGATGCCCCGACCCCTCAAAGCAAGCATCCATGCGGGTTTCCGGCCCTCGGAAACCATTGAGTGGGCTTGGTTTCTAGGTACGGGGTGCCGCCGCGGCCCGATTCCCGCGGCTCCTGATTAAGTAACCCGCTGCAGCGGCACAACGTTGTTGGCCGTCAAGATGGCGTCAATTCGCTCGCCCTATAGCCGCCTGCCTCACGCTTTTCTTCGGCATAGTCATGATGCAATAGTGCCTGCGAACTTTGCTGCTTGGCAACACGAGATGGTTCTGGCCGAGATCAATTACGTCTGGGCTGACGCGCAGGGCTTGCAGCATCGTAGAGGCAGTCCGGCGTAGGTCATGCGGCGTCCATGCTTTTTTTTCGATCAGCCAGCACCAGAGAGTCGTCATTCCTCCGATGCTGATGCGCTCCGGAAGCTGAAGGGCTGGCGCCGGGTCTCACTCTGCGCCGGTCGGCTCGGGCGAGGCCGACGGCTGCGCGTTGAACTGGCGCCGCGGTAGTGCGGGCACGTCGCTGAGGGCTGGGTTCCACCTCCAGGCAGGGCCGCTGGAGTCCGGCGTTGGCGCGGAGCGATCGGCCGGCAAACGCGCATTCAGGTTGTGTTCGCGGTCAATGAACAAGGGGCATGGCTTCGCGCCGCAGTCCAGCAAGCTGGCACACACCAGCGCCTGATCGCCTTGCATGTTGTACCGCAGGCCTTTCACGAAGCAACGGCCCTGCCGAACCAGTGCCTCGACCAGTTGTCGGTCCCAGCCGTCGTCAACCGGCAGCCACTGGCTGGTGGTGAGCATGAGGGACATTTCCACGATGCACGGAGTACCGGCTTCGTCCACCCGAATGGTGGCGACCATAAGCAAGTGCAGGTCGGGCTCCGTGCTCCAGAGGCTGAGTTCGCATTCAAAGCATCTGCCCAGGCGTCGGTAGAGCGCATCGTCCAGTGCGAACGCCTGGTCTGGGAGGTGTTTGATGACGGCTTTGTGACCAAATCGGGCGGGCGCGATCTCCTTGACCTCGGCACGGTGGGCAGAGCAGGGCTTCAAAAGCTTCGGCGTCGGTCTGAGGGGAATCACAGCCATCGACGCCGAGGGCCATGCCGAGATCGTCGTGCCTGGCGAGTGTTATGAACAGCGCGCCCACCGATGATGGCAGCGACTTCGAGAACACCAATTTCAACAGCCCTTGCGGATCGAAGTGCTGCAAACACCACTTCTGGCGCGCTATCAGTCCCCCGGCGGCCACCCAAAGTGCTCCACTTATGGCCACCCAAACTGCTCCACCCTGGCCACGGTGATCTGACGCATTGAGTCCATTGCGTCGGGCGCCCTGAGGCCCGACAGGCAGGACGTTACTTTTGCTCCCTTATTCCGAGGGAGCCCGAGGTTGAACGTCTTGAAGCCACATCTACAAACCACCATCTGGACGCTGCTCAAGGGCGGCGCCACCCAGCGCGAGATCGAGCGCATCACCGGCATCTCGCGCCACACCATCCGCTCGTATCAGCAACGCTTTGCCGCCGACCCAGCAAACTGCCCCGGGGTGGCCACCGACCCTCGCATCCAAACTGCTCCACCCTGGCCACCGACCCTGACGCCGGTTGCAACACCGGTGGCCACCTCCAGATGCGAACCCCACCGCACCTTCATCGATGCCCAGTTGCGCCTGGGCCGCAACGCCACCGCCATCTACCAGGACCTGGTGGATCTGCACGGCTTCGATGGCGCCTACAACTCCGTCAAACGCTTCGCGGCACAACTGCGCCACAAGGAGCCCGAGCAGTTCGATCGCCTCTCGTTTGCCCCGGGTGAAGAGATGCAGGTCGACTACGGCGAGGGCGCGCCCACCCGGGTGCCCGGCACCGAGCGCTGGCGCAAACCCCGCCTGTTCGTGGCCACGCTGCGTTACTCGCGGCGCAGCTTTCGCCGCGTGGTCTGGAACTCCGGCCAGCAGGTCTGGGCCGAGCTGCACGAGCAGGCCTGGCGCTACTTCGGTGGGTCTGCCCGTTATGTCGTGCTGGACAACCTCAAGGAAGGCGTCTTGAAGCCCGACCTGTACGAGCCCGCTCTCAACCCGGTCTATGCCGCCACGCTGGCCCACTACGAGGTGGTGGCCGACCCGGCTCGGGTGCGAGACCCCAATCGCAAAGGGACGGTAGAGCACGCCATCGGCCACACCCAGGCCACCGCCCTCAAGGGCCGGCGCTTTGAGAGCATCGAGGAGCAGAACGCCTTTCTGGAGCACTGGGAGGTGAAGTGGGCGGCCTCGCGCATTCACGGTGCCGAACGCCGCCAGGTGCAGGCCATGTTCGAGGAGGAGCGCGCCCACCTGCAGCCGCTGCCGATCACCGGCATGTCGTACTTCACCGAGGTGCAGCGCACGGTCTGCGACGACAGCTGCGTGCGCATCGAGCACAGCAGCTACGCCGCGCGCCCCGCACCCATTGGCTCCAAGGTGCTGGTGCGGATCTTCGAGCGGCGCATCGAGATCCGGGACTTGCGCACCCAGACCTTGCTGCGCACCCACGCCCGGGTGGAGCGCCCCGGCACCGTGGTGCTGCCCATGGCCGAGCGCGTGTTCAACCCCTCGCGCGAGACCCGCTTCATCCTCAGCCAGGCCCGAGCCATCGGCCCTCAGGCGGCCCGGCTGTGCGAGATGCTGTTCGCCATCGAAGGCCGTGTGGGTCAGCGCAAGCTCTGGGGCATCGTCAATTTGGCGCGGCGCTACCCGCACCGGTTCATCGACGCGGCCTGCGAGGCGGCCATGGAGCAAGGTGTGCACAGCTACCGCCACGTCAAGGCGCTGACTGAGCGTCTGGTGGCAGATGCCTTGGCGGCCTTGGAGGCCGACGCCCCGACACCAGCGCTCACCCAGCAACACGCGCTCATTCGAAGCGCTGACGAGTACGGCGATCTCTTTGTCCACGCCGCCACCGCCACCCAATCCTCCGAGAGCACCCAGCCATGAACATGATCGAGATCGAACGCGCCCTGCGCGAATTGCGCCTCTCCGGCATTGCCGAGACCCTGTCCACCCGCGTGATGCAGGCCCAGGCCGCCCAGCAGCCCTTCCTGGAGACCTTCGCCGCCATGCTGCAAGACGAGCTGGACCGGCGCCGCTCTCGCTTGACCGAGCGCCGCTTCAAGCGCTCGGGTCTGGATGAGCGGCCCTCGCTGGCGGACTTCGATTGGCGTTTCAATCCGAAGCTGCCGCGCAGCGCCTGCTTCGAGTTGCACACCCTGAAGTTCATCGGCGAGGGCGCCAACGCGCTGATCATTGGCAAGCCCGGCACCGGCAAGAGCCATGTGGCCAAGGCTGTGGCCTACCAGGCCACGCTGCAGGGATACGACGTGCGTTACGTGGAGGCCGACACCGAGTTCGCCCGCTACGGGTTGGCCAGCACACAAGAACAGGCCGAACAGCTCAAGAGCTGGATCGAGCCAGACCTGCTGGTGCTGGACGATCTGTTCCTGGCCCGGCGCATCGCCGATGTGGGTGCCGAGTTGCTGCAGGCCATCGTGCACCAGCGCTACAAGTTGCGCCGCGCCATCGTCATCACCTCCAACCGCGTGGTGCAGGACTGGGGCAAATACCTGGGCGACGCCACCATGGCCACCACCATCCTGGACCGACTCATGCACCGCTGCGCGATGCTGGAGTTTGAGGGTAAGAGCTACCGTTTGAAGGAGGCCGCCTCACGCATCACCGCCACGCCCGTATAGTCACCATCCGACCGTCCTGCCTGGAGCAGTTTGACCGGCCATAAGTGGAGCAGTTTGAGGTGGCCATCGGGGATCAGTCATGACCTCGATAGACGACACGATCACCAACAAGCTGCGAGACCTACGCGACGACGTTAAACGTCGCGATCCCGTGGCCTTTCGCATGCACCTTCACGAACTCGCACGACGGGGCCTGTACGACGGCATCTTGGATGCGTCGACTCGAGACTTATGGTCGACAGGGTTTGACGAAGACGTTTGGAAGCGCGTAGCCGAGCGGCTTAAGGTCTTGTGGGCCAGCCACTCGGGTGCTTCGGGGGGTGAGTTCGTGGATCAACTGGAAAGACGTTGAAGGAAGGCCTGCGTTGCGCGATTTACTGATATTCGATTTGGACGAGACGCTCGTCCATGCGAGGGCGATGGAACTGCCGCACGCTGCCGCTTTCAGATGCACTTCCTACTTTGTTTACGTGCGGCCCCACTTCATCGAGATGCTCGATCAAGTAGCAGGCCTCTACGACATTGCTGTTTGGTCCTCGTCCTCACGTTCTTATGTCGATCAGGTTGTTTCCCAGATATTTCCCTCCCATCTTCGCTTGAGGTTTGCATGGTGCGTCGATCAGTGCATTCAGAGAGCCGATCCGCACAGCGGGGGGTATGTCTACATCAAGGACCTGCGTAAGGCTCAGAAATTTGGCTACGCTGTAGACCGAATGATCATGGTCGATGATTCGACCGAAAAGGTTGCACGTCAGCCACGCAACCATCTACTGGTGTCTCCGTTCGAGGGAGACGCAGACGATCAAGAGCTTCTATCGCTAGGCAGACAACTGCTCGCGCGGCAGTCGAAGTAAGAGGCTGACAGTTCCGTGTTGATGGGTGCCCGTTGGAGTCGGTCAGCCTGCCAACCTCTTGGACTGGAGTGCAGCGGAAGCGGCCGGTGGAGGAGACCACACGAGCTAACGCTGTCTGCCAACAAGCGGTCATCGTGCCCAGCGAGGGTCAGGGCAGCATGAAGTGGTGGGGGGAGGGGGCCCATGCGGTCACTCGATAACCACATAGAACGGGTCACTCTTTCCTAGAAGCGCGTCGTCGGCTTTGCGAATCAGGAACGCCTCGACCATGTGGACTCCTCGATAGGACAGTTGCTCCCAGCGAACACCCGGCTCATCGGAGCGGTAGTAGTCACCGCGCAGCGCGTTTGCACGACGCGCGACTTCGTCCGTGTTGGTCACCCGCCATTCGACCATGTAAGTCTCCGGGAAAGGAAGCCCGAGATTGTTGCAGGCGTTGAAACGGACCCAGTATCCAGGCGGTGTGGGGGTGAGCGAGACAAGGGAACTGACAATCTGTCCATAGCGAGATGTCCGCAGTTGCGCGCCAACATTCACGGTCAGCCGCGAACCTGCAGTTGATCGCCACCGCGGGCGGCGCATGTGCGGGAGACGATCGAAGCCGCTGGGCAGAGCCGCACGCCCGATCTTTTTCACCAATGCCACCAGATCGGCCACGCCTGCCGACACCGAACTTCCCCGCACGACCAACAGCGCAGCTTCACTGACCCTGCTAGCTTTTTCGACAGTTTCCCGAACAGCAAAGTCATCACCGAAGACACGTTGCCACTTCCCGATGCTTTCCTCCCTGTCCAACTCATCGTACGCGTCATCGATCCACCCGCGGTACAGATTGATCTTTGAGCGGAAGTTCGAATACTTCGTGTCGTCCCAGGCCGTGCTTTGGATCTCCTCAAACAGCACGGGATTTCGCACCGTCGGCTTACTCGGGTTGGCCTGCAGCCAGTCATCGAGCCGATTGATCAGCGTCTTGAGCGTCGTGGGAACATCCACGAACCCTGCTGTTCCTCTGTCTGTCGCGTACACATGCTTGCCGAGCAGCGTCGTCAACAGGAACGAAGGACAGGTGAAGTTGGTCTTGATGTCCCTGAGGTACTTCAGCAACCGCGTGGCCTTGCGGAAATTGTTGTTCCCACAGATGTTGTTGCGCTCGATCAGCCAGTCCGTGTAGTCGAGCGGGTTGGACTTTTCGAAAAGATTGGTATCGCGATTGCAAACTTCCCAGACACCCGTTTGGAGACGCTCCTTCACGCAAGGTGCCACGTCGATCTTGCGCTCCCCCGTGTACTCGATGGTGATGCAGTGCGAGTAGCGCCTGATCTTGTCCTTGTACAGACCGAGCTTGCCCATCTCCGCATACAAGTCGTTGATGTAATCCTTCGCCTCCCAGCCCGCGACCGGCTTCACGTAAACCAGCAGATCCGCATCGAACGGATCTCCAGGCAGCGGCTTGATGATGGTCTTGTGAGCCCAGGACCCTTGCGCGGAGAAACCGACGATGGAAGGCTTCCAGTCCAGCCCTCGCACCGCCATCTTGATGGCGTCGATACTGCTTTCGAGTTGGTCGAAGCGTGTGCTGTTGAGGTTAACGGTATCGTTCAGGAAGGTGTTGAAGTCTTGGACCAGTTTCATTCATCTACCCGCCTTCAGTTCACGCACCAACTCGTCGGCACCAGCGTTCATCTGCTCCTCCATGCGGCTGCGCAAGAGGTTGTAAACCCAATCAAATATCAGTGGACTGGAGGCGCGGTGGTTGAAAATGGCATCTTGTAGCTCGCGCGAGCGCATGCTTATTTCCTGCTCCGTAGCACCGCTGCGTGCGCGCTCAAGAAGCGTCTTGACCTCATCGTTCAAACGATTCAGCAACTCAATGGTCGCGGCCTGCCGGTTGCACTCCCTAAGCGCCCAGATCACCACCGGCGTCATTGGGGCCAGCGTCGAGAGCACAAAATTGGTCATGGTGTGATCGATTGCAAGTGAGGTGAATCCAGCCACTGCGATCAGCACTACGCAGCCTGTCAAGAGAACGCGCCGATAGCGCTTGCGCAAAGCGCTGTCGTACCAGAGATTGGTGCGTTGGCACACCAGCCTTGCCAAATGGAGTGGCAGTTCCTTGACAGTGAGCGGATACCAGTCAATCAGCCGTTGCTCGTCCTTGTCACTGAGCTTCTTGCATGCGTCGGCAAACACATCTTCAGGGTCAATGCGATTGCCGACGAGGAAGGTGTTCCAGTCCATCTGCAACACCGTGCAGTCGAAATCCTCTTGCAGCTTCGCTGCGTTCTTGAGCTGTGCACGGTGCCAGCGATCAAGAAGTAGAACCTCCAGGAAACTGAACATCAGGGCCGCGAACGCGATGAACGGCTTCGACGGGAGGAGCAGCGCTGACACGATCAGGCCGACGATCGGGAACACGAGCGAGATGATCAGGCCTACCGCCTGGACATTCTTGGCCCGACGATAGATCAGCGTTCTGGCACGCAGCAAGTTGAGCATGCGCGTCTCCACCTGCTTCTTGTCGATTTCATTCATGCTGTTCTCAGTTCCTTGCATCATTGCCGTTGTATTGCGACCTCGGTTGTCGCGGGCTCAAGCCCAACGCTTCCTGCGTTGCTGCGGGTGCTCGCCGCCGCCAGCCCACACGCCTGTGGTCAACCAATCCTCGAAGTGCCACAGCCACTCCGCAGTCCAGGCGATGTAGGTATCGACCAGCTTCATCTGCGGAAGCCACTCACGTTGCTTTGGCCACCAGAGACACAGCTTGGTCCCGAGACTGTTGTGGGGATAGACATGAGGCAGCGCAGTCTCGTCGGCCAGGGTCGTCAAGTCAGGACCCAGCACGAACATTTCCGGTGGGCGCGAATCGGGTGTCAGGCGCAGTTCGCACTCGTAGACACGACCGAAGTCGCTCGGTGCCAGTCGGAATCGATAACGTAAAGCCCGACCCGACAGAAACACCAGCCGGGCATTATCGAGAGGCAGGGCGCGCAGTTCCATGGCCCGCTGGGCCAAAGTCGGTACGGGCGGAGCCGGGTAACGTGTCATCAGCGACCGAAATACGTATGGGGTCGGGCTGCGACACTGACCGGCGCGGCTGCCGCCGACGAAATCAGCGTCACTCGGCCCGCAACGCGGCTGGTTTGACGCCGCTGGGCCTGGTCCTGCTGGATGGCGCCCGCGCAGCGAGGTCCAAATGCATCCTCCAGCGCCTTGAGCAAGACATCCATACCCTCGTGATTCTCGATGGCATGCAAGATGCGTTTCAGATCCCCGATCAGGTGGCGGTGCCACGAAAAAAATGCCTCCTGTCGGGCTGGAGAATTCATACTGCCAGCCAGGTTGTCCCGGGGGGCGGACGGGTTGGGCAAGACCCATTCTTCGAAACCATCGGACCGCAAAATCCGCTTGAAGTGCAGTGGCATCCGTTCCACGATATCGAGCAGCAATTCCAGGGGACTATCGTGCGGCTGCGGCGCCTCTACCGCATAGGCCATCGCGGCCAGTGTCGTCAGGAAGACGGAAGAAGGTGCCATGTCCTGGCTTCCGCGCGCTACGCCGAAGGCCACATTGCGATGCAGCTTCAACAGTTGCACCAGCCGGCACAGCAGCCTGTCGAGCACCTCCTGCGCATCAGGCAGTGGCGTCACTTCCGCGCGCGTCACTGAATCCATCGCTTTGGCGAAGCTCACTGCGTCCGAGAAATTCGGTGAGATCGCGGCGGCGAGATCGAAATGCTTCGCGTACCCGCGCGGGTTCGTCGAGTCGAAGAGCCGTAGCTTGCGATCAGGGATGAGACCATGGGTGTCGCCGAACTGCGCCGCCAACAATGGCGCGTCAATAACAGGCGCGATGTCGGCGCAGATGCCTTCGGCATACTCCAGCGTCGCACAACGCTCCCAACGGTGCAGCCGGAGACCGTGTGCATCGGCGTAGCGGGACAAGGCGCGATGCAGCCGGTCGAGCAGCAAGGCTGGTCCGTGCTCGCCGTCGTATTTGTGACGCGCACCGTACGCCAGGCGTGCGATCAGATCGATGTCGAAGCCCTCCCGCGAGCCATCACGGGGCCGCACGATGGTGCCCAACTGCCGGGAACCGTGGGCGTGGATCTGGATGAGATCGCCCTGGAACTCCGGGCAGGCCGAGAGGAACTCACCGGTGCTGTTGTATGAGCGCTCCAAGGCCAACAACTGGGTGGCCGTGGGTTCATTGGCCCGGGCGATGACGTCCACCAAGTGAAAGAAACGCGCCGACGACCGCATGGAGATGCGGGGGCGCTGAGGGAGAGTCACAGGTTCGCGGATCACGGGGTCTCCTTGAAATTCTTGTCGAGCGCTTCCTGCCGCACCTGGAGTCGCCCCGGCTCAGCGTTTGTGTTTGGTGGGATCCACCAACTTGTAGCCTTGGCCAGGCCGCGGCGTCGGCGGCAGCGGCTTTCCTTTCACGCCAGTCACTTCATTGCCGGTGCCCGGGTTCTGGTACTGACCGGATTTCGGTGCCGGCGTACCGGGCTTCAACGTCTTGCTCATGGTCGCCCGTTTCAGGATCGGTTGGTTGATTGCGACATCCGTCTTCCGTGCTCCCCCGCTGGCGGTGTTACCAAATCGGGGTTGCGCTGAAAGTTCGGAACTACCACAATAAAAATTGTGGACTCCCGAACTCCAGGAGTCAAGTACTTTTTTTATCGGAAATCCGAACAAACATGCCAACACTGGGTGAGAAGGTCCGCACACTGCGGAAGAAAGCAGGCTTGACGCTGGAACAGTTCGCCGAGCAGATCGGTGCGTCCAAGTCATCCGTATGGGAACTGGAGAACAAGGAAAAGGCCCGTCCGTCCGCCGACCGGATCAATGAGGTGGCCAAGGTTCTGGGCGTGACGCCCGAGTTTCTGATGAACGACGACGTCGCTGAGCCCTCGATCGACGTGGCCGATGAAGCCTTCTTCCGCAAGTACCAATCGCTGGACAACGGGGTGAAGCAGCAGTTGCAGGAGATCCTCAGCGTTCTGGACAAGAAGGCTGGCTCTTGAAAGCGGGGCTTTCCGCATCGGGCGAGGCGATCAAGCTGGCGAAGCTATGGCGCGCCGTCCATGGCCTCACGTTTCCGATCAACGCTGGAGCGTTGGCGCAGGAATGGTCCAGGAACGTGGCGCCCGAGGCACCCATCGGCGAGTTGCATGCCCAAGAGCTGAAGGGCTTCGAGGGCGGATTGTTCTGGCTGAAGGAGCGAAAAGTCTGGGCGCTGTTGTACCACCCGCACCCCGACCTACCTGGGCGGTCCAACTTCACCGTTGCGCACGAGTTTGGGCACTACGTCCTGCATCGCAAGCTGCAGGAGATGTTCCAGTGCTCCCAGAGCGCGACACTGGGGATCACCGGGGCCAGGATCGAGCGCGAGGCAGACCAGTTCGCGTCATACCTTCTCATGCCTATCGACGACTACACACAGCAAGTGCGTGGACGCCGAATCACCCTGGATCTCTTGGGCGAATGCGCCGCCCGTTACGGCGTCTCTCTTACGGCCGCGATCCTGAAGTGGCTGGAATTCACCGATCAGCCAGCTGTCGCCGTTATGGGGCGGGAAGGCATGTTGCACTGGTGGAAGGCCAGCAGCAGCGCAAAGAAATATACGTTTGGAACGCTGCAGGTGGGTATGGAACTGCCTTCGAGTTCGCTCGCTGTGAGCCCAGACCAAGCGCTTTCAAGTGTGGACTATCGGTTGGGCGTAGAGCACTCGGAAGGCGTGTGGCCGATCAGGCTACCTCTACGTGAGATGGTCGTGCTCTCAGACCGGTACGACATGTCCATCTCACTGTTGATTCTCGAAGCACCGGGTGTGGAACACCCGGACGAGCCGGACGAAGACATGACGACCAACTTGCCGTCGTTCTAAAGCTTGCAGTTGGCCGCTCAGGTATTTGCACGTCCGATGCAGCACCCGCGTAGTTCAAGTTCGACTGAACTGACGCGTGTTAGAAAAGACGACTCTTGCTTGGGACCGTTCTCGGGCAAAGCCGACATTGATCAATTTGGCCTGAACTTGTGCGGTCAGTCTGGAGGACTAAACCGCTCGCGCGGTAGTCTCCGAACCGGGATGGTTGGTTGACGGCAATGGTGCACGCGCCGATGTTGTGAGCCGAGGCAATTGGCCTCGTTCACGACAGGAGCACCATCATGAATGCACCCCATCCGACGGTTTCACCGTTGCGCCAGCGCATGCTTGAAGACATGCGGATGCGCAGGCTGGCCCCCAAGACGCAGACCGCCTACATCCGAGCGGTGCGCCGCTTTGCCGCCTACCTGGGTCGGCCTCCAGACACCGCCACCGTGGAAGAACTGCGGAACTTCCAGCTGCACCTGGTGGACCAGGGCACCTCGCCCACCTCCCTCAACTCCACCATCACCGGGTTGAAGTTCTTCTGCGAGATCACCTTGGATCGCGCAGAGTTGACGGCCAAGATGCAGCCTGTTCATGTGCCTCGCACGTTGCCGGTGGTGCTCAGCCGCGAGGAAGTGGCGCGCCTGATTGCAGCAGCACCCAATCTCAAGCACCAGACCGCGCTGTCGCTGGCCTACGGCACGGGCTTGCGTGCCAGTGAGGTGGTTTCCTTGAAGGTCGGCGACATCGACAGCCTGCGCATGACGCTGCGCGTGGAACAAGGCAAAGGCAGCAAGGACCGCTACGCCATGCTCTCGCCCGTGCTGCTGGAGCGCCTGCGGGTCTGGTGGCGCGTGGCCCACGCGCAAGGCAAGATGCTCGAGGGCGGTTGGCTGTTCCCGGGCATGAATCCCGTCGACCCGCTCACAACCCGGCAACTCAACCGCGCCATCCACATGGCGGCCGAGTCGGCGCACATCGACAAGCGCGTCTCCATGCACACGCTGCGTCACAGCTTTGCGACCCACCTGCTGGAGCAGAAGGTGGACATCCGGGTGATCCAAGTTCTGCTGGGGCACAAGAAGCTGGAGACGACAGCGATGTACGCACAGGTGGCCACCGACGTCCTGCGCGAGGTGGTCAGCCCGCTGGAGCAGCTCAGCACCGCGTAGGCCCATCATGGGCACCGCTGCCCTGGAGGTGGCGGACATCTTCCGCACCCACGGGCCGGCCTGGCGGCAAGCCCAGAGCTCCCACCTGAGCCTGGGTCAGCTCAAGGTCATGACAGCCATCGAGCAGTGCCGCAGCGCGGCACTGGGAGGACATGTGCTGCGCTGTGAAGACTGCCAGCGCCTGCAGGTCGCCTACAACTCGTGCCGCAACCGCCACTGCCCCAAGTGCCAGGCCAGTGCTGCACAGCGCTGGCTGGATGCGCGCCAGGCCGACCTGCTGCCCGTGGACTACTTCCATGTGGTCTTCACGCTGCCCGCACCCATCAGCGAGATCGCGTACTGGAACAAGGCCGTCGTCTACGGCCTGCTGTTTGAGGTGGCGGCACAGACGCTGCGCACCATCGCCGCTGATCCCCGACACCTGGGCGCGCAGATCGGCGCCACCCTGGTGCTGCACACCTGGGGTTCGGCGCTCACGCACCACCCGCACGTCCACGGCATCGTGCCCGGCGGCGGGCTCTCGCTCGACGGCCAGCGTTGGGTGGCTTGCCGACCGGGCTTCTTCCTGCCGGTGCGCGTGCTCTCGCGCCTGTTCAGGCGGCTCTTCCTGGAAGCACTGGAACAGGAGCACCGCGCAGGCACGTTGCAGTTCTTCTCGCAACACACCGCGCTGGCAGATCCGAAGGCCTTTGCGCGATGGCTCGCGCCGCTGCGCCGGTGTGAATGGGTGGTCTATGCCAAGAAGCCGTTTGCGGGGCCACAGGCTGTGCTGGCCTACCTCTCGCGCTACACGCACCGGGTGGCGATCTCCAACTCTCGGCTGGTGGCGCACGACGAACGCGGGGTGACGTTCCGCTGGAAGGACTACCGTGACAAGGGTCGCAAGCGCCACAAGACGATGACACTCGCGCCCGAGGAGTTCATGCGCCGCTTCCTGCTGCACGTGCTGCCCAGCGGGTTCCACCGGATCCGGCACTACGGGCTGCTGGCCAATACCCATCGGCGGGAGTGCATCGAGCAGGCGCGCCAGCTGCTTGTGCCTGAGGAGCCGGGCGGGCAGATCGAGAAGACCAGGTGTGCTGATGCTGAGCCGGTCCGGCCGACCTTCGTGTGCGTTCACTGCGGCGCGACGATGCTCATCGTAGAGACGTTCGCACGCGGGCAGCCCATGCGCACACCTCACCAGCGAGGACCACCATGACCGCGTTGGCATGCGTGACCTTGTTGGTGTCTGGAGCGGGCTCACCAGGGCTCGCTGGAAACAGTTGCGCCCGAATCGGAAATCCACCGTGCTGGACCCGCAAGAACTGCTGCAGTTGTTCCTCTGAAACCGCGCGGCACTCAGCAGTGACGACACCGCTCCGGGATCAGGCGGCGCAAATGCCGCTCCCTGCAACACTGCGCACGGTCAAATCCCCATAGCTGCCAACTGGTACACCCAGATTGGTACTCACCGCGGTTTCCTCCCTAGAGGCTTGTACGACGCCCACCCTCAGTGGTCGGCGTGTGTCGACGGCGCGCCTGCACGGGAGGGCGTCCTACAACCCTTAACTCTAGCCGACTCACGCTGGCGCTTCTAGCTGCGATCACAGCATGGACTGCTCGTCGTCCTCAGGCCGGCTGTGCGGACCAGATTGGGCCAACGCCATCCACACATGGAAGGGCAGGCGTTCAACGGCATGGCGTGGTGCGTTGCAGGTGGTTTTGTGACAGAGACACGACCAGCCCAAATACATGCCCCAGGCGCCTTCCAGCGTGCTTTTGACGGGCGATGTGCACGCATCCCTCCCCATCAAAAAAACCTGCTGCGTATGCCAGCCCGCGTTCTCCGTGCAGACGGGCGTCGTCGTTGTTCAGCGTGATTTGGATTCGTTGGCTCATGTTGCGTCCCTTTTTGGTTGGTGTGGAGGCATCATATGATGCGTACACGCTAATTTGTGGGGATTTTATGCAGGCATGCATCGTATGTTGCGTATACGCTACGTAAGCTGATCTAACATCGCTCATGACTCCTGGAGTAACGAATGATCAGACTACGACTTGCAGAACAACTTGCCGAGAAAGCCTTTCAAGAAAAGCGCCGAATTGAATGGAAGGAAGTGTCGGAAAGCACGGGTATCCACCGCACTACGCTTTCAAAAATGCTGAACGTGCAGGGCTATAACGCCACACTTGAAAATCTCGATCGTCTATGTCGTTACTTCCAGTGCCCAGTTGGTGATCTCGCGACCTATGTCGCAGACGACGACAAGGAAAAATGAGGAATGGCAAGGGGGTTCTGGTGCTGAGCAATGGTGGAGTCGTCTTGGCTGGGCAAGCGAATGTGTGCCCGCACCTGTGTGTTCCGACGCCCCGCATCTGGGCTTCTGTGGACTCCACGCCAAAAAATGGCCAAGGTGGCTCAGCGTTATCGCTCGCCTCTGACTTAGTCAGCACCGCCAGTACCGGGTTCTCCCAGCAGTCGGAGTGAAAAGGCCAGTCATGGGCGCCAGCGACCTGATCATCCGCGGCACAGGCGCTGTCTATGGAAAGCTTGAACGAGGAGGTTTTCTTGGCGTGAAATGCAACCTCAAAGGCGCTTGATTGCCGAGCCATCTCTCTATAGTCTGCATTTTTTAAGCAGGAAAATTCGTCGAGAGTCTCAGAAAGTACGTTGAGTCTGGGAATATTCGATGGTCCACCAAGCTGGCAATATTTGTATCCACTAACGGCTTGCGTGGAGAAAAATACGTCGTGAACTTTTTGGGTTCTCTGAAGACGGCAGGCGTCGTTTTTTTCAATCGATCAAGTTTCATGGCGATGCTTTTCATGCTCGGAAGAACGGCAGGCGCATCGCTTCAGCCCTTCTTTGCCCTTTGCTCTAAGATTTTTTTGAGGCCCGTCCATGATCACCACACTGACAGCTCCTTCGGCCGGCACGGAGCCCATCCACTTCCACGCCAAGCCCAAGCCTGTTGCAGACGCCGGCTCCACCAATCCTTGGAGCGTCGACGACGTGGCCGCGCTGTTTGATTTGCCGTTTTCCGAGCTGATCCACCGCGCGCAGACCGTGCACCGCGAGCAATTCGACCCGACCGAGGTCGAGCTCGCCACGCTGCTGTCGGTGAAGACCGGCGGCTGCCCCGAGGATTGCGGTTACTGCCCGCAGTCGGTGCATTTCGACACCGGCCTGGAGGCCGGCAAACTCATGGGTGTGGCCGCCGTGCGCGAAGCCGCGCAGCGCGCCAAACAGGCCGGTGCCACCCGCTTCTGCATGGGTGCGGCCTGGCGCGCACCCAAAGACCGCGACGTGGACGCCGTGGCTGAACTTGTGCGAGCCGTGAAAGAAGAAGGCCTGGAAGCCTGCGCCACCCTGGGTATGCTCAATGAGGGCCATGCCGAAACCCTGCGCGACGCCGGCCTGGACTACTACAACCACAACCTGGACAGCGCGCCCGACTTCTACGGCGAGGTGATCACCACGCGCGACTACCAGGACCGCCTGGACACGCTGGAGCGCGTGCGAGGCGCGGGCGTCAAGGTCTGCTGCGGCGGCATCGTGGGCATGGGCGAGTCGCGCCGCCAGCGCGCCGCGCTCGTGGCCCAGCTCGCGAACCTCGCACCCGACTACCCCGAGTCGGTGCCGATCAACAACCTGGTGAAGGTGCAGGGCACGCCGCTGGCCGACCAGCCCGACCTGGACCCGCTGGAGTTCGTGCGCACCATCGCGGTGGCGCGCATCACCATGCCGCGTGCCCGCGTGCGCCTCTCGGCCGGGCGCCAGCAGATGAGCGAAGCGGTGCAAGCCCTGTGTTTCCTGGGCGGTGCCAACTCCATCTTCTACGGCGAGAAGCTGCTCACCACCGGCAATCCCGATGTGGCGGCCGACATGGACATGCTGGCCCGGCTTGGTATGACACCGCGCCGAGCGCCGGGTGCTTGAGGATCAGGACGATGTTTCGCACTTTGCTGAAATCCAAAATCCATCGCGCCACCGTCACCCACTGCGAGCTGCACTACGAAGGCTCTTGCGGCATCGACGAAGATCTGCTGGAAGCGAGCAACATCCGCCCCAACGAACAGGTGCACATCTGGAACGTCAACAACGGTGAACGTTTCATTACCTACGCGATCCAATCGCCACGCGGCAGCGGCATCATTTCACTCAACGGTTCGGCGGCCCGGCGTGCGAGTGTGGGCGATCTGGTGATCATCGCGGCCTTCGGCATGGTTCATGAGGACAAGCTCGACGAAGTGGTGCCCCGGCTCGTATTTCCTGACGCGGCCAACCGCATCGTGGCGATCCGAAGCGAACCCGCTGGTCCGCAGGCGGGTTATCCGGTCACCGTGCCCTTGAGTGTGTAGCACTGATGGCCGCTCCGTCCACCAACGAAGGCTGGCGCCAGCGCAGCCTCGCGGCAGTCTGGCACCCGTGCTCGCAACGGCACCGTTCGACTGGGTCTCCTAACCAAGAAACCGGTCGCCCGTCTTCGGCAGGGTATGTCCAGATGCCGACGTCGCTCGGTGTCAGGCCTGGGCGATGACAACATTTGACATTGGCAGGGCAACGCAGGGCAGGCAATAGCCTTCCAACTATTCCTCGGCGCTCAGGCCGGGCCAGGGAATGTCGTAGCGCACTTGCCCCTGTAGCAAGCGAGCAATGCATGTGCGACAGGTCCCGTTGCGACAGGACACCGGCCATGGAATTCCCGCGTGCGTCATTGCAGCGAACAAGCTGGTCTCGCTGTCGGCCACCACGTCAGCCGCCTGGCCGCCAACCCGGATTCGAAAGTTTTTCATGCGCATTGGAGGTGGGATGCCGTGGGCTTAGACCTCTTTGCATGACTCTGGAATATTGGAAGTGTGACGCGGGCACCGACTCCGTCGCCTCCCTGGTGATGCCCGCTGCACTGGGCCGCGAGCGCACCTTCGACCTCGATGCAACACTGCTGGTATATGTGCCGGTTTATGGGCTCGACGCATACCGAGCCACAACCGTGGCGAGGCCGACAGTTTGGCACCCGCAGAGCTGCCGATCCGGGCGCTCAGCTTGCGGCCAAGCGCCCGGGAGACCTTAAAGGGAGGCGTCCTTGATCTTCTTCAGGGGGCGAACCTTCACGCGCACGGTGGCAGGTTTGGCCGCGAATTCGCGCTCAACCTTGGTGAAGGGGTCGATGCCGCGGCGTTTCTTCTTGGCGGGGATCGCCTTCGCGGTGATCTTGAGCAGACCTGGCAGCGTGAACTCGCCCAGGCCCTTCTTGCTCATGGAAGCCACAATCGTGGCTTCCAGTGCAGCCAACACAGCTTTGGCGGCCTTCGGCTCGACACCGGCGACCTCAGCCAGATGAACCTGGAGCGTGGTCTTGTTGAAGGCCGTTTTGATCGGCTTCAGGGGCGCCGCGTTTGCAGCCGGCTTCTTGGCCACGGTGGCCTTGGGGGCCACGACTGGCTTTTTCACGGCGGGTGCTGCCTTCTTCGCAGCGATGGTCTTCTTTGCAGTTGCCATTGGTCTATTTACTTTCGATTGATGAAATGCGCAAAGCGAGTAACACGATTGTAGAAACCTTGAGCGAGCACGCGAAGTTCAAGAGCCGGGGAGTCTGATCGCTGGATAGCCCTGAACTTCGCCCTGCGTTACCAGCGACCATCTGCCGCGTAGAAGTGCGCACGTGGGAAGGCAACTCAAGACTGGCTGCAGCCGGTCAGGTTTTATGTCCCGGCGAAAGCCGACGCCAGAAACCTGCCATCTGTCATACCGCTAGGCGACTGACCGCTGCACCTTCAGCAGCGGCAACTCAACTGCGATGGGCCGACCTGGAACGAGTCGTCAGCGCATGGCGCAGTGGCTCCCCGGTTGGCGGTGAGCTCGACGACTGGCAGGATGGCGGACACTGGTAAACGCGTGTTCGTGGCCGGGACTGCCAGTTCGGATTCGACACCGACAGCAGACAGTCAATCCGGCGCAGGTGAATGGACGGTCTTTGAGGCGGGAACCGCAAATTCCCCACCCGTTTCAGTCATGGAGCAGGCGAGATTGTCTAGTTAAAGGAGCCCTTCACCGGGTGCGAAACGCGCAAAGAAGCGCCAGCTGCCGGTGCTCGCCGGTTGTAGGGAGGCGACCCCGTTTGCCTCCTTCACGCGATTCAAGCGGCGTTTCGCAACGGCAGCGTTTCAAGCCCGCGCAGGTTGATCAGCTTGCGCCAGATCGGCGGCTCGGCGGGTTGGGCGAGCGCCAGCAAAGGGAATTGCTGCAGCAGATGCTCAAAGGCCACTTCGGCTTCCATGCGAGCCAGAGGTGCGCCCACGCAGTAGTGGATGCCAGCGCCGAAGGCCAGGTGCGGGTTGGGACTGCGGGTGATGTCGAAGCGGTCAGGCTCGGCAAACACCGCCGGGTCACGGTTGGCAGCGCCTGTCATGAAGAAGATGAGGTCGCCGGCGGGCACCACGGTGTCGCCGATGGCGTAGGGTGCCACCACATGCCGCGCCACCATATTCACCGAGCTTTCGAAACGAAGCATTTCGTCCACCGCGCCTGGCATCAGCGTCGGATCGGCGCGCAGCTGCGCCAAGGCCTGAGGGTTCTGCAGCAAGGTCAACAGGCCGTTGCCCAGCAGGTTGGTCGTGGTCTCGTGCCCGGCCACGAACAGCAGGATCAGGTTGCCCAGCAGCTCGTCTTCGCTCAAGCTGCCATCGTCAGCGTCGTGTGCGGCCACCAGCGTGCCCAGCAGGTCGTCGCGTTCGCCCGTGGCGCGGTGGTGGGCGATGTGGGCACGCAAGTAGTCAACCATTTCGACCGCTGCGCTGTCAGCGGCCAGGCGCTCAGCGCGGCGCACCACGGGCTCGACGATCAACGCCAGCGCATCGGCCCATTGCTTGGTCTGCGCGAAGTCGTTGGCCGGCAAGCCGAGCACGTCACAGATCAGGCGCACCGGGAGTGGTTGGGCCAGCGTGGGCATCAGATCGAAAGTCGCCTCGGGCGCCTTCGGAAGCGCGGCCAGCAGCTCGGTGGTGATGGCGACCACGCGAGCGCGCAGCGCCTGCACCACGGCAGGTTTGAAGGCCGCATTAACCAGTCGTCGCAGCCGCGTGTGCGTGGGCGGGTCGTTGAACAGCATCCAGCGCTCGCATGTTCGTTCCAGGGTTGAGTCTGCCAAGAAGGGCCTGAACTGCGCGTAGCCTGGCGTGCGCTGCACCTCGCGGCTGAGCTGGCTGCTGCGCACGCCGGTGCTGCAGTCGGCGTGGTGCGTGGCGAGCCAGATGCCGATGACGTCGCGCTCGGCTCGTCCGCGCTCGCGCACACGGTGCAGCAGCGTGTGAGGGTCGTTGCGGAATGCAGGGTCGCGCATGTCAACGGTGGGGGGCATGGACATCGGGCGCTCTCCTGAATTGCAGAGGCACAAGACTGGTCGACGTGCGCAGTGGTCAATCCAGTGACGCGGTCAACTCGGACAGACGCGCGACGGCTGGCTTGATGGCTTGGCGGTAACGCTGCATCAAGGCGACCTTCTCGGTCTCGTAAGCCTGGATGCGACCGGCGGAGTGAAACATCGAATTCAGGCGCGATTCGGCGAGCCACTGCTGAAGTTGTGGGTGCCTGGACCAACGCTGCTGATTTTTCATGCTGACCTCGAGCATGCGCAGCCAGTCGGTGGCCAATGTGGGCGGCACGATCGGCGTGCACAGCGCGTTCTTCTCCGCGTCGTCGCCCATGGTGGCCTCTATGTGCGCGATGAGCGATGCGCTGAAGACGGTGCCGAAAGAACGTAGCCACTGCGGCGTGATGCGGTCGCCGGACCACACGGGTACCGACTCGACGCTGGGGATACCGGTCGCACTGCAGTCCACCACCAGGGTGTCGGGTGGCAACGGGATGCTTCCCTGATCGAGGTGAATCTGACGGCCGTCGATGGACTTGACGTGGCCCAGCCTGACGATACGGAGGATGCGCCGCAGTTGGGCGAGCTCGGGTTTGCTCAGGATCGCACCGTGGTACACGGTGGGCATCACATCGGGGTCGATGCGCATCAACTCGCCGACGGCTTCGAGCCGCAGCAGGAGGTCCTGCACATTCTCGGCCGCCACCACCGATTCGAGCTGGCCGGCCAGATTGCCAAAGGTGTTCATGAAGAACTCGTCACCCGACTGGACGTTCGCACGGTCCTGCACCCAGGAATCGCGTGGCATGACCCACTGGATCAGGTCCGGGTCCACACCCTGCTCCAGCAGCCAGAGGCAGGCATCCATGCCCGTCTTGCCGGCCCCAACGACGACATAACCTGCCTGCGGCCGGGAGAGCTTGACCAGATCATTCAGTGGAACGCAGCTGACCCCCGGTGCCACCGCGTAGCGGGGAGGTGTGGAGGACGGCACCTGCATGCGCGAGTGGGTACCGTCGACCACCTTGCGGCGCACCGTCACCGCCTGGCGAGCTCCGGTGAGCAGCGACTCCACTTCATATTCGCCCACCACCTGGCTCATCGGCAGAAAGAGCACGCGGCCCGAGGGCAGGAAGCGTTGCTGCATGAGTTGATCGAAGTAGGCGAGCAGCTCGGCGCCACTGGACAGGCTGTACATGCCTGCGTTCAGGCCCATGGTGTCCTTCTGGCCATGACCTAGTTCGAGCGAGTTGACGCCGTAGGCGGCCGCAGGCTGGTGCAGGCGCACAAAGGGATAGGCCTCATTCCAGTGGCCCCCGGGCCGGTGGTGTCGATCGACCATGACGATCTGCGCCTCGGTGTCGGTCAACAGGGTGTCGACGAACGCCATGCCGATGGCACCAGCGCCAATCACCAAGTAGTCGGTTTCGATGGGGGTCATTGCTTTGCTCCTTGTTTATCTGAACCAGCACAACTGTTCGGTCGTCGCCAACAGCGTCCCGTCGCTGCTCCAAAGATTGGAGCGTGAGCCCACGGTCGACTGTTCGATGCGTGTGCCGACGAAGTCCGACAGGATGTGGTCGTTCCCGCAAGCAGCAATCTCCTCCGGCGTCCCGTGGATATAGGTGGACAGCGTTATCGTCGAAGAGGGACGCGGGCTTGCGCCCAGCGCCCAGCAGCGCGGCCAGCCGACGTCGCTCATGTAGACCAGCAGCAGCGCGTCGACCGGCCTGTCACCGGACTCCCGCAACCAGGCAATCGAACGCGTCGTCGGTTGATTGAAGGGATCGGCGCCAAAGGCACTGTGAATGTTCATCGTTTCACCGAACGACCCGGGCGGGTGGAAGACGGGGAACGTGGCGGGTGGTGCCACTTGCGGCATGGACAATTCCGCGAAGCGATCGCTCTCACGCCGATTGGAAAGCACGATGTGCGCGGTGGCTGCGACGCCTTCGATGCCATCGACCCAGAGTTCGCAGCGCCAGTGCGACAACGACCTGCCGCCGCCGAGCGGCTCGCTGCGCAGCGTGAGAGCGCTGCCCGGCAGCACGCGGCTGATGTAGTTCACGGTGATCGCGCTGAGCGATCCGGACGCACGCGGATCGCCGAGAGCCGCTTTGGCCAACAGTGCAGCGGTCCAGCCGCCGAACATCCCGGACGTGGCTTCACGCGCAGCGTCGGCTTTCGCGCGCCATTGGCCTTCGCCAGCGGCAGTCAGGCCAAGCGAATGGTCAAGCGGCGACATGTTGTGGGCTCCAGTTCAAACTTAGGAATCGTTCCTGCTCTTGGCGCGTCGTGATGGACTGACGTCCTCAGTTACAAGAATCTTCTTCGGGTCGTGGACTGTCATGACAGCCAGCTTCCAGCCTGCAGGCAGGTGGCGCCAGATGTAGGTGATCCCGAACGTTGCCATCTCCGTGCCTTCTGCGGTGACGCGCACGCCCCTTCCGCTGATGACTGCGAGCCCCTTGCCCAGGGAGTGCGAGTAGAGCTGCGGGAACACCGTCTTCGCGTAACCGGCGCGCTGCAGGTCCTTGAAACCGGGACTTAAAAATGCTTCCGCGTCCGCACGCGTTGCTACGGTCACTGTGCGAGCTGCCGACACATACATGAAGGGTTCGTCGTAGTACGTTGCCACGCGCTTTGGGTCGAGGCTGAAACTTGCGAGAAGATACTCACCGTACGTATCGAGAACGTCCGATTCATCGGGCTTACCGGGCAGTGGCTGCATGGGTCATCATCCTTCGGTCGCGCCGGAGGCAGGCGCCGGCCGGTGCATCACTTCGTACAACCTTCGCACCGTGGACGTCATGTTCGACATCTCCGGGGCCAGCAGCGCCTCTGGTCCGGCAAGGCATTTCACGAAGGCGGCCTCCACCACGCGCTTGATCACGCCCGGGGCGACTTCCTCCCGATCGTAGCCGGGCATGAAGCCCACGAGCGTGTAGCCATGGCTCTCGAAATAGCGCTGCGCCGCACGGTGCTTCAAGGTCACCAGCGTGTAGATGAATTCAAGTCCCATCAGCTTGGCCAGTTCCTCGAGGTAGTCGCCCTCGAACACCGCCTTGCCGCCTCGGTGCGCGGGTGCAATCACCACGAGACTGGCGTACAAGGACCGCGCGTCCACGACTCGCTCCTGGGACAACATGCCTACGAGTTCATCCTCGCGCCGAATGAGCATCACGAACACGTTCTGTTGCGGGCCACCATCGAGGAAGACGGAACTGTCGTAGTAGCTTTCCCGCAGAAAAACACTCGCGGCTCCGACGCTCCAGTTGGGTTCCCAAGCACCCAGCGCTGCAATCAGTTCGGAGACCGTCTCCTTGCGCAGCACCTCGTAGCGGTAGCCCGCACCGGGCGGGCAGACGCTGGTCATCATGTCAGCGGTAGGCCAGTTCATGGGCTCCTCGAGGTGCTTGCGGCCGCGGCGCCATCAGGTGGTTTGCCAGATGGCATCGCGTGTCGCGCCGCCGATGAAGCATTCCGATGCACCGTTGACCAGCTCCCAATACTTGGGATCCGCGAGCATCTTGGTGGTGATGGTCTCCATGGCCGCCATGTCGGCATAGCGGGTGGACCAGGCGATGCGCTGCGGATTCCCGCCTACCGGGCGCAGCACCTCCAAGTCCAGGTGATAACTGCCCTTCAGGAAGGCCGAAATTTCCTTGGCGAAACTCATGGCAGCCCCTTGCTTGCCCGGCTTGACGCAAGCGACGCGAACGAATGCAATCATTTGAAGTCTCCTGACGCCGTTGGAGAATTCCTTTGATGAGCCCCGGCGACTTGGACTTTTAAAGGTGGTGCGTCATCAATGAAGCGCCATCTGGACTGTCGACGCTCAGCGGTGCCTTGTCCTTTAATTTCCCTAAACCGGGAGCGTGGCAGTTAAATTGCGGGACCAATCTGACGAAAGTCTCCATGGCCGATTCGCTGGTCTTCGGACGCTTCGAGCTGTTGCTCGAGCAACGCCGCCTGCTCGAGCACGGTTCACCGGTGACCCTGGGCGCACGCGCGTTCGACCTCCTGGCTGCGCTGGTGCGACACCGCGACCGCGTCGTCTCCAAGGACGAACTGCTCCGGCTGGTCTGGCACGATGCAGCTGTGGAAGAGAACAACCTCAGTGTGCAGGTGTCCACCCTTCGCAAGGTGCTGGGCGCAGAGGCACTGCGAACCGTGTCGGGTCAAGGCTACCGCTTCGCACTTCCAGTGTCGCCAACAGCGGGCGTGGCCGCTGCCGAAAGCATGGTGCTGGGGCTGCCCGACAAGAGGTCGATCGCGGTGCTGCCCTTTGCCAACGCTGGCGGCGTGCAGGGCGATGCGGCGTTGATCGAAGGTATCAGCGCTGAACTCATCGATGCGCTGTCCCGCGTGCGGTCGATCTTCGTCATCTCAAGTCACAGCGTGAAGGGTTAGGAGGGTCGTTGCGTTGATCCACGCACTGTGGCGCGCGAACTGGGCGTGCGCTACGTGCTCGAGGGCAGCGTACGCCGCTCGGCCGAGCAAGTGCGCATCGCTGCCGCGCTGATCGACGCGGTCAGCGGCCAGCAGATCTGGGGTGAGCGCTACGACCGCAGCCTCGACGAGCTGTTCGCGCTGCAGGACGCGACGGCGCGCGCCATCGTCATTGCGATGGTGCCTCACATCGAGCGCTCGGAGATCGAACGAGTCCGCGGGCCTCGGCCGCAAAAGGACAGCGCCTACGCATTGGCTCAGCGCGCCTGGGCGCAGGCCCGGGAAGGTCTGTCGCGCTCGAATCGCGGTGCGCGCGACGCTGCTCTCGCGCTGGCGCACGAAGCACTGTCCACCGACCCGCGATGCAGCGCGGCGCACAACGCTATCGTCGACGCACTCTCGTGGCACCTGTACTTCGACACCGCCACGCCGTCGGGGCTGAACGACGCGCTGGACGCGGCCGCGCAGGCGCTGGCCATCGACAGCAACGACGCGCTGGCCTACCGCGGCCGGGGCTGGCTGATGCTGGTGAGCGGCAAGCTGCCCGAGGCCACAGCGGACTTCAGGCGCTCGCTCGAACTGAACCCGAACGACGCCTTCACGCTGGCCCGGCTGGGTGCGTGCGAGTCCTTCGGCGGCGACCCGGCGGGGGGCCTGCGGCAGTGCCTGAAGGCGCTGCGCCTGAGCCCGCGCGACCCCGCCCGGTTTCATCTGCTGGACAACCTGATCTGGGCGCAGTTCTCCGCCAAGGCCTACGACGACGCCATCGACACCGCACGGCAGTCACTGCGCGAGGCCAACTTCGCGGGCACGCGCCTGTGCCTTGTGCTGTGCCTGGTCGGCGCGGGTGACCTGGCGCGCGCTGCCGCCGAGCTGCGCGAGCTGAAGCGGTTGGAGCCCGATATGGTGGCCGCGCGGCTGGGAGGCCGGTGGCTCGCCGGGGACGCTGAGGTGCGTCAGCGCGAGGTCGATTTTCTGCATGCGGCCAATGCCGTGGCGAGCCTCTGACGGGCACGTCCGCGCTCACAGCATCGTGTGGAGCCGGGACGGAATGGTCAAAGGCTGAGCAGCTGCTCTGGCGCCCCCGTCACAAGTGCGCGAATGACGGGTCTGTGCCACAAGTTCGCGCGACGGGGAAGCGGTCGCCGAAGCGGTGAGACCGCCCAGCTGGAATCCAAGGTCGGCTTCACCTCGTATGGCGGCCGCTCGGGTTCGGGCTGTTGGCCGCACCGAACATCGACTTCATGGCGGTCAACGTGAGCATGCCAGCACGCACCGACCGGATCTTCACGCTGCACACCGACCCTACATCGTAGATCTGAAAACTGCATAGCCACGTCGGCTCCTTGCCCTTGACGTATCGAAAACACATGTTATCGATACAGGGACCCCCACAGTTTTCTGCACCGTGCAGGGAAGGGGAGACACCCAACTTCGATGCACCCTCGCGAACAAATCTCCGACAGCATTTCCTCGCACACCCACAGCCCCCGCTACCTGCCCGAACGCGCCGCGGATGATTGCTCCCCTGATCGGCCCCCCTATCTGCCCACCTGTCTAACCACTATTCGGTCCCCGGCCAGCCACTTCGCCGAGTTGGGCGCCATGGCCATCGAGGCGCAGTGGCTCGCCAACTTCGCCAGCGCCTGCACCCGGCGCGCCTACGCCGCCGACGTGCGCGACTTCGTGGCGTTCTCGGGGATGAACACCCAGGGCGAGCTGCTGCAGGTCTCGCGCTCCCATGTGCTGGCCTGGCGCCACCACCTGCAGGCCCAAGGCCTTTCGCCGAGCACGCAGCGGCGCAAGCTCGCGGCCCTGTCCTCGCTGCTGGAGCATCTCGTCGACGAGCAGCTGATTCCCACGAACCCGGCTCGCGGGGTGCGCAGGCCGCGCCTGGAGAGCAACGAGGGCAAGACCCCGGCGCTGTCGCTGGAGCAGGCACAGGCCCTGCTGGAGGCGCCCGATGCGAACACGCTCAAGGGCCTGAGAGACCGCGCGATCCTGGCCGTCATGCTGCTGGGCGGTCTGCGCCGCGCCGAGGTGGTGGCCCTCAGGGTGCGGGATTTTGATTGTCAGCGCGCGGGTGTGTCGCACCTGCGCGTGTTGGGCAAGGGTGGCAAGACGCGGTTCATTGCCGCTGCACCCCTCATGTGCGAGAGGGTGCAGCGTTACCTGGCGATGAGGGGCGCGGAGCCTCAAAGCGATGAGCGGCTGTTCGTTCGGATGAAGGCTGTCCGCCGTCACTCCGGTGCCGGGTGCGATGTCAATCCTCAAGGTCGTCCTATCGAGGAGGAGGGCGGGCTATTGAATGACAGCGGGGGCACTAGGCGACGCGCCAGCGCGTCCCTAGACAATGGGCCCTGCACTGCGGCGTTCGAGCGCATCCAGGAGAGTTCTAAAAATCTGCAGACCAACGCTTCTCAGCAGTCGCAGCGTCAGAGGCAGTCCGACGCACCACTCAAGTCTTCTGGACTCACTGCCGGTGCTTTGGCGCGTAAGCGTCCGGCCACCCCATCTTGACGGGCGCTCTACAGGCGCAGCTTCCCCATCGCGGCGTTCACGGTATTGAGGTCGAAGCCAGCTGGATCGAAGGGCCCTCCGTTCCACCGCCACATTGCCAGGTGCTCCGTATGCACGGGGTCGACGATAGCCTGCAGGAAGTCGCTGTATCCCGGTGGCCCGCCCACATCTTCAGGCGGACATGCGTTGGCACCGGCCACGCAAAGCGGGCGACTGTTCTTCTCGTTGGGCTCCAAGGCCGCCTCGACCTGGATTCGGTGGCGCCAGTCGTCTCCAAAGTCGTAGGTGTAGATGAACTCGGTAGTGCCGTCGGCCAGCACCGCCGCCAGATCGAACAACCGTTCATCCCGCGTCTCGACCCTGGACGGCCAATCGGGGTCGGGTATCGCGTAGCGCACTGAACCGACGGCGAAGGCGTGCATGTGGGCGTTCTTCCAGCCCATGGCGGTCTGAATGATGCGGTCGAGTTTGTCCAGCGTCACGGTGTCGGGCACCCAGAGCCGGCGCCAAATCGCAGGCTCCAGGTATTCGAGCTGGATGTGCAGTTGGTAGACGCGCTGCACGGCGGTGGAGCGCTTGGCATTCTTGGGCTTGCTCATGCCCCAAGGCTACCAGTCTGCGACTCAGCTCATAGGCTGCCAGCGATGCGGCAGCAGCTCGCCGATCTGGCTGGCGCGCTGCATAGGCAGGCGTGCCATCACATCGCGCAGGTAAGCATACGGGTCGTGCCCGTTCATGCGCGCTGACTGGATCAGGCTCATGACCGCTGCCGCCCGCTGACCCGCGCGCAGGCTGCCAGCGAAGAGCCAGTTGTTGCGGTCATGCGAAGGTTTGCATGACCGCAATAAGGCGAACTCCACTTTTATGCGAAGTCGGCGCGGCGTGGGGCGCCGGTGGCGCAGTCTGCTTTCGCCACCTCGGTCTGGTGACCTACTGGACTTCGCATAAGAAGTCGCGTCTCCTGAAGTGCCAACCCCACTTTAGGAGATCGCGATGGATGTCTTTGATTCCCTCACGGAGCTGACCGCTTCTCGACTTCGAGCCAGCGCCTTTGCTCCGTTCGTTCAGCCCTTCTGGGATCGATTGTCTAAGCAACGGTATTCGCCGGGAACAGCTCGGCAGTACATGAACTGCGTGGCCCACTTCGCTCACTGGTCAAGGCGGCGGCAGTTCGTGCTTCAGACTCTCGATCAACATATCGTTGCCTTCGTGGTCGAACACCTGCCTCGCTGCACTTGCGCGGCCCCGGTGCAGCGCAGCCGCCACCAGCTCCAGGCGGCTCTTCGGCACCTGAAGGCCATTGTCTGCGCTGCAGGCGTGCAACAGGATGATCGCCCTGATAGTTGCGTCGACGAGCAGTTGCGGGGCTTCGACCACCACCTGTTGCACGCCAAGGGTCTCGCTGACAGCACGCGCCTTCGGCGCACGACGATCGTTCGAGCGCTGCTGTCCATGACCTCGAACTCGACGACGCCGTCGGCCGAGGAATTGCGATACTTCCTGGCCCAAGAGCTCTCGCGGGTGAGTGCCGCCAGCGGAGCCATCACTGCGACAGCAGTGCGCAGCTACCTACGTTTTCGTGCCTTCGAGGGCGATCGCATCGAGCACCTGCTGCCAGTGGTCGCCGCGCCGGCGCATTGGCGTCTTGCACCTTTGCCGCAGACGCTCAAGCCCGACGAGGTCAATCGGCTGCTGGCTGCCTTCCCGGCGGACTTGCCGTCGCGCCTGCGCTGTTACGCCCTCGTGCGCTGCGTCGTCGACCTAGGACTGCGCAGCAGCGAGGCGATCGCGCTGGAGCTCGACGACATCGACTGGATAGAGGGCACGGTTCGCATCAGCAGGAGTAAATCGCGACGAGCCGATGTATTGCCCCTGCCGCAACTCACCGGAGCTGCCATTGCTGACTACGTACGATCGGAACGCCCCCAGACCACGAGTCGCCGGGTCTTTGTTCGGCACGTAGCGCCTGTAGATGAGCCAGTGGCTGCCGACGTCGTCAGGCGCGCAGTGCGCCAAGCGTATCGCCGCGCCGGGTTACCTCATACACGGGTGCACATCCTGCGCCACACGCTGGCCAGTCGGCTTCTAAACACTGGCGGAACGCTCAAGGAGGTCGCTGATGTACTTCGCCATCGCGAGCTGGACACCTCCCTCATTTATGCCAAGGTCGACTTCGGCCGGCTGGGTGTGGTGGCCATGCCCTGGCCTGGGAGCCGGCTATGAGTGCGGCGACCCCGATGCAAGCCGCGGTGCAGCGCTACCTCGAGGATCGCCGCCGCCTGGGCTTTGCGTTGACGGCGCCGGCCACCGAGCTCGCGCGATTTGCTCGGTACACCGATACACGACAACACCGGGGCCCACTCACGCAGGAGTTGATGCTGGGTTGGGCACGAGAGCATGTGCATCGAACCAGCGACGTGACTGCAGCACGCCGGCTGGAGACCGTGCTGCCATTCGCCGCGCACTACCGGCAGTTCGAGCCCGGCACCGAGATTCCCCCCAAGGGCATCCTCGGTCGCGGTAATCGGCGCCTGGCGCCGCACATCTACACGGACCAGGAGATCATTCAGTTGCTCGACGCTGCAGGCCAACTGACCTTGACTTGGCCTCTTCGAGCGTTGACCTACCGCAGCCTGTTCGGGCTGGTCGCAGCGGCTGGCCTCAGACTGTCCGAAGCGCTGAAGCTCACACAGGTTGACGTCGACCTGCAGGGCGCTGCGCTCACCGTGCGCCAAACCAAATTCCACAAGTCCCGCTGCTTGCCGCTTCATCCAAGCACGGTGTTGGAACTTGAACTGTACCGGCGCACGCGAGACCGATACCAGAGTCACGAGGACAGCGCCCCGTTCTTCGTGTCGCATGACGGTGGGCATCTGCCCAGGCGTACGGTAGAGAACGTCTTCCTACGCCTGCAACCAGCACTCGGCTGGCAGGCCCGCGGCGACCATCCCCATCCTAGGATCCACGATCTGAGGCACACCATGGCTGTTCGGCGCCTACAGCGCTGGCGTGAGTCTGGTCAGTCCATCGAACAGGCGATGTTCTGGCTTTGCACATATATGGGTCACGCCAAGATCTCCGACACCTACTGGTACCTATCCGGCGTTCCGGAGTTGATGGACACCATCGGCGCTCGGTTCGAGCGCTTCGTCAGTATCGTCGAGCAAGGAGGCGCGCGATGAGCCGTCATACAGCACCGACATTCGCCGGCCTCGTACAGGAGTTCTTCACAGACTACATGGTGCAGCAGCGCGCCTTGAGCCCGCGCACGGTGGCCTCATACAGGGACACCTTCGTGCTGTTGCTGCGGTTTGCCGAAGACATGCTGCAGCTGCCAGCGCACGGGATGACGATGACCGACCTCAATGCCCGGTTCCTTGCCGACTTCCTGGATCATCTTGAGGCCCAGCGGCACAACTCCGTACGAAGTCGCAATGTTCGATTGGCCGCGGTGCGCGCGTTCCTGAAGTTCGCCGCCAGGCGTGATCCGACCAACCTGGGCGTGATCGAGAACGCGTTGGCCGTGCCGATGAAGCGCTTCGAGCGCAAGATGGTCGGCTTCGTGCCGCACGAGCAGATGCTGGCGGTGATCGATGTGGCGACCGACACCTGGATCGGGCAGCGGGACAAGCTGATGCTGACGCTGATGTTCAACACGGGTGCTCGCGTGTCCGAGATCATCGGAGTGCGCGTGGCCGACGTTGTACTTGGACCGAGCAACAGCATTCGACTACGGGGAAAGGGGCAAAAGCAGCGCTCGTTGCCGCTTTGGAAGAGTTCGGCAAGAGCCGTGCGCGACTGGCTACATTTGAATCCGCAACTGTGTCAGGAGTCGCCGCTGCTGCCCACACGAGACGGACGTGCTATGACCAGGGCTAACGTCGCCCAGCGCCTGAAGCTTGCCGTCGATGTGGCATCGCTCAAACACTCGCAACTCAGGACGATGTCGATATCGCCGCACGTCGTGCGGCACTCCACGGCGATGAGCCTCCTACAGGCTGGGGTGGACCCCTGCGAGATCGCGCTCTGGCTCGGTCACGAGAGCCCATCAACAACTCACATGTACGTCGAGGCGGACCTGACTATGAAGGAGCGCGCGCTGGGCCGGCTGAAGCAACCGGAGGTCAAGCAAGCACGGTACCGTGCACCAAAGGCCCTGTTGGCGTTCCTGCAAGGGCTGTAATTATGCGAAGAAGTGTCGGTGCCCTGAAACGATCTTGCACAGGGTGCCCACACTGCGGCGTCGCGCCGACTTCGCATAAAAGTGGAGTTCGCCTTATTGCGGCCAATGGCAATCGGCCGGATCTGGTTCTCGATCCAGTTGTTGTCCGCAGGCAGTTGCCCGTCATCCGCGAACCGAGTCAACGCCTCCCAGCGCCGCAAGCTGTAGTCGAGCGCCTTGGCGCTTGCTGAACCCTCGGGCACCTTCTGGCGTTGCAGCACCATCCACTGGTGCAAGACATCAAGCAGCGGCTTCGTTTGCTGTTGCCGGATGGCTTGGCGCTGATCGGTCGGAAGCTCTTTGACCGCACGCTCGATCTCGTAGACCCGCGCGAACTGCTGCAGCGCGAGCTCGGCGATCTGGCTCTGGTTGGCGGCATGCAGGTCAAAGAACTTGCGCCGCGCGTGCGCCTTATGCGGAGCTCCGCATAACTGGCATTATCTTGAGCGGGATTTTATCTCTACGCCGATACGGGATACGGCCGCCAGCTCAAGGCGCTGGGTCGGCGCGCAACTCCAGATAAATCCAGCACAGGCTACATACCTCGACATCCGATTTGGTCTGGCTGGCGTATCCCATTCAAATGGCTACCCCGTCCTGCAAGACACAGCGCCCCGTGTGCACGCCCCGCACGCAAGACATCCTGCGCGTGTGGCGCGACGATCGCTGCGTCAGGGCGAGCACCGCGCAGCAGTACCTGCAGTGGATCGGCCGGTTCAAGAGATACTGTCGCGCCCTCGGTCTTGATGAGCCCGCCGAACTGACGCACGACGGGGCCAGGCGTTTCCAGGCTTGGTATGCAAGTTCACGCCAGATCAGCACGACCCACCTCGGCCTGGCAGGTTCGTCAGTGCGCTCGTTGCGTCGCGTCTATGAGGTCATGGGTATGCCGATTCCTCCATGGAGACCCAACGAGCCCCGCAAACCGCCCGCGGGTGCGGTTTTGCGCGATTACGCGTCCCAGCTGCGTCAACAGCGGGGCAACCCCGAGGCTACGATTCGCAAGAAGATCGAACATGTTCGCAAGCTGTTAGAGCACCTCGGCGCTGCAGGCAAGACCTGGCGGAGCTTGAGCCTGCCTGATATCGACGCGTTCCTCATCGACTGCGCTCGCCGCTTTGCTCGCGCGACGACAGCCGATATTGCCGGCTCGGTCAGGTCCTTCGCCCGGTTCTTGCTGGCCAGTGGGCGTATCCACAAGGACCTGGCCGACGCGGTGATCTCTCCAGTGCAGCCCAAGTTCGAACGACCCCGGCGCGCGTTGCCATGGGAGGATGTCCAGCGACTTCTGCGCGCGGTGGACACGAGCACGGCGTGCGGACTGCGCGACCACGCACTGCTGGTGATGATGAGCACTTACGGACTGGGCGCTGGCGAAGTCATAAGCATGCAGCTGCAGGACATCGACTGGAAGGCAGGGACGCTGCAGATGTTGCGTCCCAAGACTGGCGTCAGCTTCGTGTTGCCGCTGCTGCCCCCGGTGGCCAAGGTGCTGGCACAGTATCTGCGCCATGGGCGTCCGCCGCAGACACCCACGCGCCATGTGTTTGTCCAGATGAAGGTGCCGTTCGGTGCCCTCACAGCATCGTCTGCGGTGAGGCACATGATCATCAAGCATGCCAAGGTCGCGGGCATAGAGGCAGCCTACCTGGGCAGCCACGTCTTGCGTCACTCGAATGCCGCGCGGCAACTCGATGTCGGCACCAAGGCTCGGGTGCTCTCGGATCTGCTCGGCCATCGGGATTCGGAGTCGGTGTCGGCCTACGTTCGCATCGCCACGCAGTCGCTTCGAGAAGTCTCGCTACCTGTTCCACGGAGGCCGTGATGAGTACGAAGGTCACCGCCGATACCCTGGCCAGTGATGCAATGCAGTTCCTGGTGTTCAAGCGGGCCATGGGCATGGGCTATCGGCGGGCCGAGTTCGTGCTCAACAGCTTTGTGCGCTTCGTCCGTGCTCAATATGGCGAACGCCCGGCGGCGTTGGATGAGGCTATGACCCGGTGGGCGACGCGCATCGAAGGTCGCAAAGCCATCACGATAGGCAATGAGTTCGGCGTGGTGCGCCAGTTGTGTCTGTTTCGCCGCCGCAGCGACCCGAAGGGCTTCGTCCCCGATCACGCCGTGGCACCGGTCAAGGAATCAGTGTTCGTGCCCTACATCTTCAGTTACGAAGAGGTGCTGTCCATCGTGGACGCTGCTACGCAGCACGAGGGCCGCAATATGTGGGGGGCGATGCTGCGGGTCCTCACACTCGTTCTGTATTGCACCGGGATGCGGCTGGGTGAAGCCACCCGGTTGCACATGTCTGACGTTGATCTGCGCCAGGCCGTCTTGACGGTACAACGAAGCAAGGGGCGCGCACGCATCCTGGCGATCCGTGACGATCTCGTTGCTGAGTTGCGCCAGTACCTGCGGTTACGAGAAGAGGTCTTGGCATCCAGCGGGGCCGGCGACCCAATGACGTTGTTCATCCGCCGCGATGGATCGGCGCTCACCCTGCGTGCGGCGTCGGATGCGTTGCGAGGGCTGCTTCGGAATCTGGGTCTGAAGCCGCCACGCGGCCGCTCGGGCGCTAGGCCTTACGAGTTTCGGCATGCCTTCGCCGTACATCGGTTGACAGCCTGGGCCGTCGAAGGTGTGGACGTGCACGCCAAACTGCCGTGGCTGTCGGCCTACCTGGGACACCAGAACCTGCTTGGTACAGAGGTATACCTCAAGGCTACGCCACAGCTGCTGCAACTGGCGAGTCAGCGCTTCGAGCAGCACTCACGCAACCAGCGTCGCCTGCAATGAGTCGCCCGGCCCTCGGTCTGTTCACCCATGTGCAGTCGTACTTCACGGAGTACCTGCCGAAGCAGCGAGGCGCCAGCGTCCACACCATCCGAGCCTACCGAGATGCGCTGACGTTGCTGTTCAAGTTTGTTTCCGAGCAGCGCGGTCGAGGGATCGCATCCCTGCAGATCGGCGACATCGACGCTGACTCGGTGGCGTGCTTCCTGAATCACATTGAGGCCGATCGATCCAACTCAGCGGCAACGCGCAATTGCCGCCGGGCGGCGATCCGTGGCTTCTTCAAGCATTTGCTTCGGTCCGACCTGGCACATTCACAGCAGTGCATACGGGTGCTGGCCATTCCCGCGAAGAAGGCGCGGCTACGTCCTGCGACCTACCTTGAGGCAGAAGACGCTCGCTTGATCATCAACATGCCAGACAAGCGCACCGGCGATGGCTGGCGAGATTACGCGCTGCTTCTCTTCCTCTACAACTGCGGCGCCCGGGTCAGCGAAGCTGCTGGTCTGCAGTGGGACGATCTGCAACTGGCTGCACCCAGGCAGGTGCGCCTGCGCGGCAAGGGCAAGAAGGAACGGCTGTTGCCACTGTGGGCGGAGACGGCCAATGCGCTGCATCGACTTCGCGGCATGTCGAATGGCTCGGGTGGGCAGTGCGTGTTCGTCAATCGGCTTGGTCAGCCTCTGACGCGCGATGGCTTGGCCTACATTCTTACCAAGCACGCGACTGCTGCAGCTCGCGACAATCCGGCGCTGAAGCACAAACACATCACACCACACGTCTTGCGCCACAGCTGCGCCGTGGCGTTGCTGCAGTCTGGTACCGACGTGACGGTGATTCGCGACTACCTGGGCCACGCAAGCGTCGCCACGACAGGCCGGTACATCACGACCAACCTGCAGATGAAACGCGACGCCATGCAGGCGTTCTGGAAGAAGGCTGGCATCGAACCGGCGAACACAAGAGCATGGAAACCCAAGGCCGACTTGCTCGCGTTCCTGCAGTCGCTGTGAGCGATACAACTTTATTTGGAGTTCGGAGCGCAGCTCCGTGTTGCAGTGGCTCGCAACGGTCGACGTCGCTCAAGATAAAACCCCGCTCAAGATAATGCGCCTTATGCGGAGCTCCGCATAATGCACACACGCGACGCAACATCTGGGTGTCAGACCACTGCGCCTTGGCCACGAAGTGGTGCAGTGACTGGTGTCGAGCACTGGCGTGCATCGGATCGACCCGCGCGGCCATGGGCTCCACGCTCTTGCGCGACAAGCGGAGCATCAGGCCCTTGCAGTAGCCACGCAGGCCAGCGTGCCGGTCAGCATGACCAAGGCCTTCACTCAGATGCTCAAGATATTGATCAAAGCGCTCTGCTGCATTCATCGATCCTCCAGCACGAAGTCCTGAAGATCGTATTATGTCATTTATGACACAGTAAGACTAGTACATCAACACGCAAGTTTCGGAACGTAATGTCGACTGAGCTTCTGGTCTGCATCCTGACGAGTGAACGTCCACTCGATGGTTCGCTGAGCAGCGTTGCGAGCCTGCTGCCAAGCGTCAACCTCGCACTGCAGTCGGTGTCGGCATTCAACACGCCGGTCCAGGCGCTGCCGATTGAGGATGCCGATCTCGATCTCCGCCATGTTCAGCCAACTCGCGTGCTTGGGCGTGTAGTGAAACTGCACCCGGCTCAAGAGCTTGGTTGCGGCAGGTTTTCCCAACACGTCCTCGAAGCACTTTCTGAAGTGGATGTTCAGGTTGTCCAGCACCAGATGCACTCGTCGAGCCTTGGCATACGTGCGGGTCAGCAAGTCGCCGACGAACGCCACGAAGTCTGCCTTGCCTCGGCGCTCTGTGACCGAGACGGTCCGCTGCCCAGCTTTGGGCTCGACAGCCACGAACAGATTGGTCGTGCCGTTGCGCACGTACTCGTAGTCCACTTTTTCGGGGCTGTGCGAGTCCATTGGCAACGGTGCACGGCTGTGGCCGATGAGTTGCAAGCTCTTCTCGTCGATGCAGATGACCGGCTCTGCGTGCGACATCGGCCGTGCGTACAGCTCAAGCAAGGCGTACATGCGACTGCGGTACTCCTCAGTCAACGCGCCAATGCACCATATCAGCTTGCGCCAGGGCTTGAGATCGTTTTTTTGAGCATGCGCCGCACGGTTTCCCGGCTCACGTTGGCCATGCCAGGCTCCTGGCGTGCGACCCGCTCGAGTTCCACCATCGTCCAGCGCTGCCGGCCCGCAGGCGGCTTCGAACACGCCAGCGCCGTCACTCGCGCTTCGTCGTCCGTGTCGTACTGGCGTGGCCTCCCCGAGCGCGCAACATCGAAGACCGCCAACTCCACACCACCTTGCAGATACGCTGCGCGTGTGCGCCACACAGCCGTTCGCCCCATTCCCAGAACCGCCATGATCTGGGCTTCTGGAACGCCTCTGTCCAGTGAGGACAGGACGTGAGCCCGATTGACCTCTCGCGCTTGATGCAGCCCTTTGCTGCGAATCTCGTCCACGAGCGCGCGATCCACGTCGGTCAAATGCAACTCCGTCTGGCGCATGGCAACACCTCCAAGCATCAAGTAGTGATGATGAGAGTGTATTCATGTTTCGTTACTTACGTGTCAATATACTAGGAGTCTGCGCGGCAGAAGCGTGACGAGTGCGAGAAGGCTTGGTAGTTTGCGTGCATGGCCGCAAGTTACCTCCCCTACGAACCGCAGCAGCAACGACTGCTGCCTGACGCACTGCAAGACTGGCTGCCCGAAGGGCACCTGGCGTACTTCATCAGCGACAGCGTTGACAGTCTTGATCTGAGCGCCTTCCACGCTCGGTACGCAAAGGGTGGCCCGCGCAACCAACCGTTTCACCCGGCCATGATGGTCAAGGTGTTGATTTATGGCTACGCCACGGGCACCTTCAGCTCGCGCAAGCTGGCGGCCAAGCTGCACGAGGACGTGGCCCTGCGGGTGCTTGCTGCAGAGAATTACCCCGCACACCGCACGTTCTCGGACTTCCGTGCGCTGCACCTGCAAGAGTTGGCAGCCCTGTTCGTGCAGGTCGTGCGCCTGGCGCACGAGTGCGGCTTGGTCAAGCTGGGCACCGTGGCGGTGGACGGCACCAAGCTCAAGGCCAACGCGAGCCGCCACAAGGCCATGAGCTACGAACGCATGGTCAAGGCCGAGGCCGAACTCAAGGCGCAGATCGACGGCCTGCTCAACCGCGCCAAGGCGGCCGATGACTTGGAGAAGAACGAGCCCGACGTTGACATCCCCAGCGAGATCAAGCGCAGAGGCGACCGGCTGGCCGCGATCACGGCGGCCAAGCTACGCCTGGAGCAGCGCCAGAAGGAAGCCGATGCCGCTCGCGGGCGCAGCCAGGACGACCAGCGCAAACCCCGCGACAAGGACGGTAGACCCAAGGGCGGGCGCTACAAGCGCGACTTCGGTGTTCCCAAGGACAGTGCCCAGGAGAGTTTCACCGACACGGACAGCCGGATCATGAAGCGCGCCGGTGGCGGCTACGACTACAGCTACAACGCGCACACGGCAGTGGACGAAGCCGCGCAGATCGTGATGGCGGCCGAACTCACCAACAACGCCGCCGACAGCGAGCGCCTGCCGGTGTTGCTGGCGGCGGTGAAGGCCAACCTGGAGCAGGATGCGCAACAAGTGCTGGCCGATGCGGGGTTCCGCTCGGAGGCGGTGTTCGAGCAGCTCAAGGACAGTCCCAGCGAGCTGATCGTGGCACTGGGGCGCGAGGGCAAGCAGGCGATGAGCATCGAGAGCGAGCAGTACCCGCACACCGCGGCCATGGATGCCAAGTTGAGAACACGCCGGGGACAGGCCGCTTACCGCAAGAGGAAGTGGATCGTGGAGGCGCCCAACGGGTGGATCAAGAGTGTGCTGGGCTTTAGGCCGTTCAGCCTGCGGGGGTTGGAGAAGGTCCAGGCCGAGTTCAAGCTCGTGTGCCTGGCGCTCAACCTGAGGAGGATGTGCAGTTTGCGAGGCACTTGAGGGGAATGCAGGGCCCCACGAGGCCGTAAATTCCCATCTTCAGACAATGCAGCGGGCGCATCCTGCTCCGCTTTGCCCCACCAACCATCAAATCGACCGCGCCGGCGACTCCTCACACATCAAGCCGTCCGGCAAAACGCTCTGCCGCGCAGACTCCTCAGCGTCCTTGCTGGTCGGTGGCGCAGCGGTTCCAGTCCTCGCCGATGCGGAGGTATCAGAATGAGGGCCCCGGCATTGACCGTGACCCGACTGGCCGGCGCGCTGGGCTCGACCTGTCCCAGCCGCTGCGCCAGGATGACCTGGCGGCGCTACGCAGTGCCTGGCTGGCGCATGGCGTCGCCTTTTTGCGCGACCCAGTAGCTGACGCCCGGGCAGTTCCTGACCTTCGCCCAGGCCATTGGCACGCCGGTGGAATACCCGTTCGTCGGCGGCATCCCGGGCTTTCCGGTCATCACCGGAGTGAAGAAGCTTGCGCACGAAAAAGTCAACTTTGGCGGCGTCTGGCACAGCGATACCGCCTACCTGGGTAGCCACCGATGGCCACGCTGCTGCTGGCGCGCGAAGCGCCGCCTTACGGCGGTGACACGCTGTTTGCCAACCAGGTGCTGGCCTACGAGGCCTTGTCGAAGGGGATGCAGCGGCTGCTCGACGGCTTGGTGGCGGTCAACACCTCGGCCAAGGCCGATGTGTCACGCATCCGCAAAGACCGCCTGGCCGAAGCCGGTCGCACCGACCAGCACAACCATTACGAGGCCGAACATCCCATGGTGCGCACCCATCCGGAAACCGGCCGCAAGGCTTTGTATGTCAACTGCGCTCACACCGCGCTCTTCGTCGGCATGACCGAAGAGGAGCGCGCGCCGCTGCTGCAATTTTTATTCACGCACCAGAAGAAGGGGGAGTTCACCTGCCGCTTCCGCTGGCAGGTGGGTTCCCTGGCGCTCTGGGATAACCGCTGCACGCACTACTACCCGGTCAACGATTACCACGGCTTCCGCCGGGTCATGCACCGCATCACGCTGGCAAGTGACGAGCCTCCTCGGTAGGGACGCCGGTACATGCTCACGGGGGGAGAACGTTTAGGTTTGTTCAACGCAGCTTTGCGGATAGTCGGCCGATGCGGACACGAAATCATGGTGGAAATGGTTCACCGATTCGGCCAAATTCCGGAGGCAGGTCGGGTTTGGTGGCAGCCACATCCTCTCGGATCGAAAGCCGGCGATTAACATGTCGGTAGACAAGGCCGCGAGAGACGCCCAGTGCGCGCGCGGCCTTTGAAACATTGCCGCCGTACTCGGCGAGCGTCCGTTCAACAAGTTGCTGCTCAGATTCGCGCAGGCTGGTGGGTAAAGCCGGTGTCATGTCCGGCGCAGCAGTGGCCGGTTCAGGTTCCGCCATGGCCTGCGCGTCTTCCTGCGGATCGTACAGGCTGAACACTTCCTTTGCACCGTCGGCGCTTTGCATGTGCGCGAGTAACCAAACTGCGAGGCCGTTCGGGAGATGGTGCATCGTGGCGTCAACCCGCCGGGTCAACGCGGCCAGCACCCGGAGTTCGAGTCCGAACACCTCACTCATTCGCATCGACAGGCCGACCTGCGGCACGTTGAGCAGACGTGCTGCAGCGCCGTTGACCCAGGTCAACAGGCCGTCGCTGTTCACGCCTGCCAGCCCCTCCATCGGTGTGCCCAGCAGTGTGGGTATGGTCTGCAGCCGTACCACGATGTGCTCGCGTGACTGGACTTGCAGAAGCCGGTTTTCGATGGAGGTGGCATGCAATGCAACCATCGAAGCTGCATCGAAGCTGAACGGTTGCGATTCGATCGACACGTCCAGCACGCCTGCCACCTGCTGATGAATGTCGCGGATCGGTGCGGCTGCGCATTGCAATATCTGCATGCACTCGAAGAAGTGTTCTGCTGTCCTCACTGATGAGGGCTGGCCGGTTCGCACCACCATTCCGGGCGCGGTTGTGCCCACACATTCCTCGGCCAGATTGACGCCGACACGGCTTGCCAGCCGCAGCACCTGGTCATGGGTGGCGGCTGAGTGGGTGGCATGCACCACCACGCCCTTGGCGTCGGTCAGTATGGCCTGGCAGGCGGTGCCGGCGAGCGTGGTCTGGAGCTGCATCAACTCGTCGGCAGCGGCATCCAGCAACATGCGGTTGCGCGACAGCACCGAGTGGACGCGGCTGCGCGTGACCACGTTGAAACCGACGGCCTCGCACGGTTTGCGGCGAGCCTGTATGCAACGGTACCAGGACTGGATGACGCCTTCTCTGACCAGTCCCAATGGCCTCTCTCCTTCCTCGAAGAATCGCTCGCGCGCAAATGCTATGCGTTGCTCTTCTGTGGTGAAAAACGGCTGTGCCAGAACGGGCTGGAAGCGTCGGCTGAGCGTCATGTTGGGGCCTCTTGATCGGATCGGTAATTTGCCATCGATCAATTTGATCTGAATCGGAACACTTTTCGCCTAGGGAAAGTACCAAGTGGGCGTCGAGGTGCCCGCTAGATATTCTCATTCCCTCAACTTAAAGGAGATCGATCATGTCGACTGCAATGAAACCATCGAATATGGATGGAGGGGCTGGGCTGCAGTCCAGTCGAAGTATTTTCAAAATTTGGCCGGTGGCCTTAGGGTTGGCTGGTGTGGCGGCTCTCTTGGCTTTTTACCGCTTGTACCAGGGCGCCTATGCCTTTAAATACGGGCTGGACTCACAGACACCGGAATTTGAAAAATATTGGGGGACGATGTTCCTGATAGAAATTCCGGTGATATTCGGCTTGGGCCTTCTCACCGTGGCTTATCTCTGGTTCACGCGGGACAAAAATCTCGCCAAGATCGATCCAGAGACTGAGCTTCGGCGCTATTTCGTCCTGGTTGGCTGGTTTTTGCTCTATACGTTTTCTTTTCTCGGGATTGCCAGCTTTTACGGTGAATCCGATGGTACCTGGCACCAAACCGTGATCCGGGACACGGCACTGACCCCTAGCCACATTGTCGTGTTTTACGCCTGTGTTCCGTTGTACATGTGTTTTGGTTTCAGCACCCTGATGTATGCAATGACGCGCATACCAAAATTCTCCAAGGGCTATTCGGTATCACTCCTGTTCGTCGTATTTGGCCCGGCACTCATTCTGGCAAACCTTGGCTACAACGAGTGGGGTCATGCATTCTGGTTTACCGAAGAAATTTTCAGTCACCCGTTGCACTGGGGATTCACGGTTCTCGGCTGGACTGGTTTGGCGCTGGGTGGGGTGCTGTTGCAGGTGGTGATGCGCATGTCTGAGCTTTTCAAGGAAATCAGTGCGGCTGATAATTTGAAGGCGGTCGCGTGAAAGAGTAAAGCGTCAGCGGACTTTGGGATTTTCAGACAAACCGGTGTGAGCATGCAGCTGTAATCTAATGTACCAACAACAGCATTATGAAATTTGAAATAAAAATCAACAGAAAAATGATGAACAAATTGACTGAAAGTGCACAAAAAGGGGTATTTTATGACCGTAAATGACCAAGCTGTACTGGACGTCGCGGAGATGTCGCCAAAGATTGCAAAATGGTCAAGGACATTAGATGCTCTGATCGTTATTGTTGCAGCATTCCTCATCATGTCTGTTTCGCACATCGGCTTTTTGCTGCTTGCGGGCGATTGGGATTTTTTCATTGACTGGAAGGATCGGCAGTATTGGGTTGTGATCACGCCCGTCGTCACGATCATGATGGCTGCTGCGTTTCAGTCGATCTTTTGGAAGCTGTTTCGACTGCCCATTGGCGCCACTGCCAGCGTGTTGTTATTTTTGCTCAGCGTCTGGATTGTCCGCTACCACAGTTGGGAAGGCTTGGCGTATTTCCCGTTGAGTCTGGTCGTTCCTGCAACCTGTTTGGTTGGGGCTATTCTGCTTGACGCCATTCTGGTGTTGACACGAAGCTGGCTGGTGACGGGCGCCGTGGGTGGCGTGCTTTTTGGCTTGATATTTCTCCCTAGCAACTGGGTCTATATTGCACCTTATTTCCAGCCAGTGGAAAATATGGGGCAGATGACTTCACTCGCCGATTGGATTGGTTACACATACCCTCGCGCGGGTACACCTGAATACATCAGGATCATTGAACGCGGAACCCTGCGCACGTTTCAAGACTCTGCGATGTGGGTGTCGGCATTCTTCTCTGGGTTTATCTGCGTTTTCATGTACGTCGCCTTCTGGTGGCTTGGTTCCGTGGCTTGTAGCATAAAGTATGTTCCTGTTGGAATAAAAATGAAGGAAGCGTTCGGATCCAATAACGCAGCAAAGAAGGTGGCAGCATGATTTTAAAATTCAAAAAAATAATCCTGGCATGCCTGGCTGTCGCGGCATTTCTGATCTCGGTATTCTTACCGCAGACTGCTGCTGCTCACGGTGAAAGGGCGACTGAGCCTTCCATCAGAACCCGAAGCATCCATTGGTACGACCTCACGTGGTCCACCGAAAAGATCGCAGTCAATGACACCGTGACGATGCAGGGCAAGTTTCGTTTGATGAACGATTGGCCAGATGCAGTCGCCCAACCCAGCCTGGTGTTTCTTTCTACTGGCGGGCCAAGTGCAGTCCTGACCCGGGTGGAGACGTATATCAACGGACTACCGGCGCAGCAGTCATTCAAGAAGATGGAGCTCGGGCGCGACTACGATTTCAAGATCGTCATGAAAGGCCGGGTTCCAGGCAATTGGCATCTTCACCCAGTGATGAACGTCCATAACGCTGGCCCAATCATCGGGCCTGGCGCGTGGGTGACTGTCGAAGGCAATATGGCAGATTTCAAGGCACCGATCAAAACGATGCAAGGACTCCAGATTGATGATACAGAGAACTATGGTGTGGCGCGGGCGCAGATGTGGCAAGCGGGGTACGCGTTGGTTGCCGTTGCCTGGCTGCTCTGGTGGTTGCGCAGGCCGTTGCTCATTTCGCGCTGGCGTGTTCTTCAGAAGGGGCGAGAAGATTTGTTGGTGACTCGCGCCGACGACAAGGTGGCTGCTGGGGTGGTGGTGTTGCTTTTGGTGGTGGTGATTGTTGGTTACATCAAAATTAATGCCGAATTTCCACAGTTGGTGCCGCTCCAGGGGAGTACTGTTTACACAGAGCCGCTGCCAGAGGATACGGGTGGTGTTGCGATCAAACTCAAAAGAGCCGAATACGACGTGCCAGGGCGCAGCATGCGGCTCAGCGTTGAGATGACGAACAACACCGATCAACCGCTGGGCATTGGCGAGTTCACCACCGCAAACCTGCGTTTCATCAACAAAATGCTTCCAACGGCAGTGGCGGCTATCGATCCCAAATATCCAAAGGAATTGATGCCGGCTAACGGGCTCGTCGTCGATAGCAATAAGCCTCTCGCCCCAGGCGAAAAGCGCATGGTCATGTTGGATACCACGGATGTGGCCTGGGAAGTGGAGCGGCTGGTGAGTTTCCTGTCAAACGTCGACAGCAGGACGGGCGGATTGATATTCTTCTATGACCCCCTGGGGAAACGCTATATCAGCGAGGTTTCTGGGTCGATTCTTCCGGTATTCAAGAAAACAATTTAAAAATGACAGGGCAGGCCGACGAGTTCAGTTTCCGTTGGCCTGTTCTTCATACAAATTGGCATTGAGCGGCGCTGTAATGATCGCCGCTTGATGTATTTGGCATAAATTTGATACTGGACTATGCGATGTTTGAAAGAAGAAGTGCGCGAGCATGCGTTGCTATTTTTTTGGCAGTGTTACTGTTCGGCTCCATGCACGAGCGGTCTTTCGCACATGGAAGCCTTTCCATGGAAAAGGATATGTGCAAGCTGCAACTGGGCAAGTACTCGTTGCACTTCACGGGTTATCAGCCGGAAGCCACTGGTAGCGAGGAATTCTGCGAAGACATACCCAAGACGGGTTCCGTCGTGATGGCGCTTGATGCCATCGATGCCGAGTTGCGGGAGATGCCCATTGAGGTGCGGATCATTCAGGATGCCGGAGAAAAAGGTGATACTGAAGCTGTCACCGTGTTGCATCTTGCACCCCAACGTTATCCGACCGGGAGTATTTCGATCACGCATCAATTCGATCAACCTGGAAAATTTGTTGGTTTGGTGACTGCTGGCGAGAAGGGCGAACATGTATCCAGGTTTCCGTTCAGTGTGGCCATCAGCAAGCCGGCCTATCAGAAATACCTGCCGATTATTGTTGTAGTCCTGCTTGGATTTGCCCTTTATCTGTTTTCGGGGCGTGTCCGGCGGGCCACAGAGGCGCGTGTGAATACTTCGTCTACCAAATTATTGTGATACTTGGCTTCATTAGGGGGGGGGTGCTTATTGCAATGCTGGCGGTCGCCGGAATGAGCGCCTGCAGCGGTGATGAAGCGGGCCCGGCAGATATTGCCGGGCGCTATGACTACCGAGCGGCGATACCGTCTAGTTGTCCAGGCGGTCCCCTGGCAGAAGCTGTGGTTGCGGGCAAAGTGAAGGAAGGCAAGCTGTCGTATCTTGTACGAACGCCGGTCAACTACGACGCGAGGTTCGCTCACCCCCTGCTGGTGGTCTACGCAGCAGCGGGTGCCAGCGCCCGTCAGACCGAGCGCTACACTCGGTTGACGGCGGCGGCGACATCGCGTGGCTTCATTGTTGCCTATGTCGATCACCGGCCAATGAACAAGAAAAATGTCCTTGAGTTGGGCGGCGTGGCGCAAAGCGCAGCTAAGCGTTGGTGCATTGATCGACAGCGTGTCTTTATGACGGGCCACTCGGATGGAGGCACCGTCTCAACTGGATTGGCGTTGCTGGAATCGACGCGAACAGATGTCAGCGGAGTTGCTGTCAGTGCTGCGGGTTTCACCAAGCAGGATCTGGAGTCGATGCAATGCCGCTCGCCGATCCCGGTGATGATCATGCATGGCGCGAAGGACACCCTGTTTCCCGGCTGGGGGAGAGAAACGGCACACTGGTGGGCGCACTGCAATGGCTGTGCGGCACCGGTTGCGGGTCCGGATCCGTCAGGCTGCGTGAGCTACTCCAACTGCGCCAGCGCAGCACCAGTGCTTTACTGCGAAGGAACACAGTCGCACCGGGAGTGGCCAGGCCTTGAGGTCCGGATCGTTGAGTTTTTGCTTGGGCAGCAGGCCGGTGCGGGCCCAACTGCAGGCGCAAGTTGAGTTGCGCTCGAGCGCAGCTATGAACACCGGAATTAAGAGCGCTGACGCTCTTAAAACAACAGTGGCTCTCTACGCTGGATAACGCCGCATGTGGCTTACATGTACATAACCTGAGGATCTAAACATGAATATCTCCGACATTAAACACCTCATTTCTGAGAAGGCTGGAACCTTTCTAGCGCGCGGCACGCACTCTTTGCTGATCGACGGGCAATGGGTTCAGGCCGAGAGCGGTCAGACCATTGACGTTATCAATCCAGCCAACGAGGAAGTCATTGCCAAGGTGGCCTCGGCCGGTAAAGCCGACGTGGACAAGGCCGTTGCCGCGGCGCGCCGCGCCTTCGACCAAGGCCCGTGGGGCAAGATGCGTGGCGCCGAGCGTGAACGCCTGCTGATGAAGCTGGCCGACCTGCTGGAAGCCAATGCACAGAGCTTTGCCGAGGTCGAATCTCTGGACAACGGCAAGTCCGCAGGCATGGCGCAAGCGGTGGATGTGGCGGTGGCGGTTGATACTATCCGTTACATGGCAGGTTGGGCCACGAAGATCGAGGGTGCAACCACCGATATCTCGGTGCCGTTTGCGCCGCAGGCCGAATTCGTGACCTTCACGCGCCGTGAGGCGGTTGGTGTGGTGGCCGCCATCGTGGCGTGGAACTTCCCGCTGCTGCTGGCGGTTTGGAAGCTCGCGCCGGCACTGGCCGCTGGCTGCACGGTAGTGCTGAAACCTGCCGAGCAAACCCCTTTGACGGCGATCATGCTGGGCGAATTGATCGCCGAGGCTGGCTTTCCCCCGGGCGTGGTGAACATCATTGTTGGCGACGGCCCGTCGGCTGGCGCCCCGCTGGTGAGCCATCCCGGCATCGACAAGGTCAGCTTCACCGGCTCAACCGAAGTCGGCAAGCTGATTGGCAAGGCGGCGGTAGAGAACATGACGCGCTTCACACTGGAGCTGGGTGGTAAGTCGCCGGTCATCGTGCTGGACGACTGCGACCCCGCCACCGCTGCTGCTGGCGCGGCGCAGGCCATTTTCTTCAACCACGGCCAAGTTTGCTGCGCCGGTTCACGCCTGTATGTGCAAAAGAAAATGTTCGACCGCGTGGTCGCCGATGTGGCACAGATCGCGCAGTCCATGTCGCTGGGCCACGGTCTTGATCCGGCGTCGCAAATGGGCCCGCTGGTCTCGCGCGAGCAGATGGATCGGGTCTGCAAATACATCGACATCGGCCTCAACCAGGGGGCCAACGTCGTGACCGGCGGTGCCCGGTCCGGGGAAAAGGGTTATTACGTTCAGCCCACGATTCTGACCAATGTCAACGCCGACATGCGCGTGGTGCAGGAAGAGATCTTCGGCCCGGTGTTGACCGCCATGCCGTATGACGACATCGAAGAAGTCGCGGCTTGGGCCAACAACACCCACTTTGGCTTGGGCGCGAGCATCTGGTCGAACAACCTGTCGAAGGTGCATCGCTTGATCCCCAAAATCAAGGCTGGCACGGTCTGGGTCAACTGCCACAGCATGCTCAACCCGGCCATGCCCTTCGGCGGCTACAAGCAGTCGGGCATTGGGCGCGACTTGGGCAAGGCGTCGCTTGATTCCTACCTGGAAACAAAGTCGGTGTATATCGCGGTCTGACGCGAAACGCCAACCGATGGCGAGCGGGTCGAGCCGGCCCGCCGCCATCGGTGCCAGTCTGCGTTCTGGATCACAGGCGTGCTGGATTGTGGCACCACAATCAATTCACATGACCCTCTCTCGCGACCCAAGGGAAAATAAGACGGATGGACTACAACAAACAGCTTCAAGCCAAGCGGCGCAGCGCCAATGAGGTGGCCGCGACCGTCAAGACGGGCGACCGGCTGGATTATGGTTTTGCGCTGGCCGAACCCGACCTGTTCGATGCCGCGCTCGCGGCGCGTAAAAGCGATCTGCGCGACGTCGTGATCCGTGGCGCCTTGAGCCTGCGGCCGCGTCAGGTGATGGAGCAGGATCCGCAGCAGCAGCACTTCATCAACGAGAACTGGCACTTCTCTGGCTATGACCGCAAGAAGTGCGAGCAGGGGCTGGTGAGCTATGTGCCCTTCAACTTTGGTGAGGGGCCGGCGATTTACCGGCGCCACCTGGGCGTCGATCTGCTGGTGATGAAGACCGCTCCGATGGATCGTCACGGCTTTTTCAACTTCGGCGCCAGCAACACCTACACCCGCGCCATCTGCGACGTCGCCAAGCGCATCGTGGTTGAAACATCTACCACCATGCCGGTCTGCTACGGCGTCGAGAACATGGTTCACATCAGTGAGATCGATGCGGTGATCGAAGGCGCCAACGACCCGCTGCCTGAGCTTCCTACTGCCGCGATCACCGATCTCGACCGCCAGGTAGCCGATTACATCGTGCGCGAGATCGACGATGGCGTGTGCCTGCAGATCGGTATCGGCGGCATGCCCAACGCCGTCTGTTCGGCCATCGCGCAGTCCAACCTGCATGACCTGGGCATTCACACGGAGATGTTCGTCGATGGAATGGTCGATCTGGTGGAGGCCGGTAAGGTCACTGGCCGGCGCAAGCAAAGCCACCCTGGCAAGATCGTGTTCACGTTTGCCGTGGGCAACAAGCGCAGCTACGATTTCATCGATCACAACGAGAACTGCCTGTCGCTGCCGGTAGACCAGACCAACCTGCCACACAAGATTGCAGAGAACCACAACGTTGTGTCGATCAACAATTGCATGCAGATGGATCTCACCGGCCAGGTGGCGTCCGAAAGCGCTGGCCACCGGCATGTCTCCGGCACCGGCGGGCAGTTGCAGTTTGTGCGCGGCGCCTTCATGTCCGACGGCGGCAAGTCCTTCATGTGCCTGTCGTCGCGCTACATGAAGGGGGTGAATCCGGCGTCGCGCATCGTCTGCGGGCTCGAGCCCGGCACGGTGGTGACCACGCCGCGCACCGATGTGATGTACGTGGTGACCGAATACGGCATCGCCAATCTCAAAGGCAAGAGCGTCTCGGAGCGTGCGCGGGCTTTGATCGTTCTGGCGCACCCCGACGAGCGGGATGCCCTGTACGAGTCCGCCCGCAAGGAAGGGATGCTCGGAAGGCGATTTCTGTAATGAGGCGCCGTCGTTCATCTCAGGTTTGCAATAACGTCTGTTATGCATCATGTCGCGCGGTTCTGGCTGCGCATTTTTCCCATGTCGGTCCCGGTCGCTGGTTCGACGGGTTTCAGGTTTTTTCATCAGGAGTCTTTATGAAGTTGAAGTTTTTCACGCTGGCCTGTGCGCTGACAGCAATGGCAAGCATGGCCGGGCTGCCCGCCCGGGCCGCTGATCATTCGCATCATGGATCCGGACATGTGGACATGCCCGTCAGCAAGTCAACGGTGGAGCCGCGCCCGCTGCCGTCCCTCACGATTATTTCGCCGATGGAGGGGGCTCAGGTGGACCCCAGCATCGCGGTGGTGTTCGAGACCGCCGGGGATCTGGCGACGATGACCATGGGCGCCAAGCAGATGGGTATCCACCTGCACCTCGATATTGATGGCACGTCCCTGATGCCGATGATGAAAGACTTGGTGGCGTTGGGCAAGAATCAGTATCGCTATGTATTTGATCTGCCGGTCAAACCAGGCAAGCACGTGGTCAGCGTCTATTGGTCCGATGCCCAGCACAAGACCATCGAGTCCACCGTGCGCAAGGTCAACGTTTCGGTCGGTTCGGCTATGGGAATGAAATAGGCGAAAGCCCAATGGAGGCCTTGAAAATGATGTTCCAATTCAAGCAAGCATCGGTGTCGACCGGGTTCGGCGACCGAGTCGTGATGCGTTGTGCGGCCGTGCTGATGGCAGGGCTGATGGTGCTTGCGTTTGCCCCTGCTGCCTTGGCACACGCGGCGCTGGTGAAATCAGAACCGGCACGGCGCGCCGAGCTGAGTAAAGCGCCCGGTCAGGTGCGGCTGTGGTTCAACGAAAAGATTGAGCCCGCCTATGCGACGATCAATGTGTTCCGACAAGGCGGCGTGCCGGTGGTGCACTCGACCGCGCGGGTTGACAAAGTCGATGCCAAACTGCTCGTGCTCGATCTGCCTCAGCTCGATGCCGGCGCCTACACCGTCAAGTACCGGGTGCTCTCGGTCGACGGACACACGGTCGACTATGGCTACACCTTCACGGTGAAGAGTGCATCGGGTTCACCATAAATGGAATTCGTCGGTGTTGCTCTGCGCTGGCTGCAACTGGGCGCCGGCCTGGGCCTGATAGGCAGTTTCTTCCTGTTGTTGCTGAGCGGTCCGAACGTGGCCCCGGCGGCCGTGCGCTGGCGAGATGCCGTCCTGGCCGCGACCCGATGGCTGGCTGGCCTGCTGCTGCTGGTCGGTCTGGGCTTGTTGATGGTGCAAACCGCGTCGGTCTCGGGGCGGGCGGAATCGGCCTTGCGCTGGGCCGACATTTCGCGTTTGCTGGAAAATTCGCGCTTTGGCATTGTGTGGCAGGCGCGGCAGGCCATTGTGCTGGCGCTGTTGATCTTGCTCGTGGCCCGGAATCGGTTGGTGGCCTGGTCCGGCGAGCGTGGTTTCGATGCCTTGCTGTTTATCCTGGCTGTGATGCATGCGACTGCAGCTGTGCTGACCGGGCACGGTGCGGCCACCGAGCCGATCTGGCTGGCCGGAAGCGGCCACCTGGTCCATCTGCTGGCCGCTGGGCTGTGGGCCGGCGGTTTGCCGACACTGATTCTCGGGCTGCGACTGGCCGCGCGCAGCGACGATCCTGAAGCCCGGACGCATTTTGCGACGGCACTGCGACGTTTCTCGGTGGTCGCGACAGCGAGCGTGCTGCTGCTCGTGGTCTCCGGCTCGGTCATCGGTTATTTGCAGTTGGGTGCGCCAAGGCAGTGGCCGGGCGGCGGCGACGGTCTGTTGGCGGGCTTGTTCACTCTGTTGGAACGCACGGCGGCCCCGCTGATCGCGAGCAACTATGGGCTGCTGGTGCTGGCCAAGATTAGCTTGCTCGTGCCCGTGTTGCTGGTTGCTGCGCGCGTGCGCTTCGTCTGCATGCCGCGTGTCGGTGACATCCGGTTTGACCAGCGCGCGGCACTCGCCGGCGCGGCGCATCTGGTGCGGGTCGAGTTGGCTGTAGTACTGCTCATCCTGCTCGCCGCGGCAACCATCAGCGGGACATTGCCCGCCGCGCATGACCAGTTGGTGTGGCCATTTTCATTTCGCTTCTCGGTCGCGGCAACTTGGGGCGGGGACTGGGTGGCGTGGCGGGTCACGGGCGGGGTGGTGCTGCTGGTCATCAGCGTAGTGCTTGGCGCGGCGGCGCGACAGCGCCTGCGCGGCATCGACGCTAAAGCCGGCGCCGCGCAGGCGCGTGGCCTGGCGGCCATGGCGGCGGTCACGCTGCTGGGCGGTCTTGCCCTGAGCTTGCCGGCGCTGACTGTGGATGCCTACCCGGATACTTATCGCCGCACCGACACTGCCTATGCCGCTGTGTCGGTGGCGCGCGGCGCTGAATTGTACGGGCAGCACTGCGTTGCCTGCCATGGCGCAGGTGGCAGGGGCGACGGCCCGGCGGCGGCACGCCTGCCCAAGCCTCCCGCCAACCTGACCGAACCGCACACCGCGCTGCACACGGCCGGCGATATCTTTTGGTGGCTGACCCACGGCAAGCCCGCGGGCGGCATGCCGGGCTTCGAGTCTAAGATGTCGGTCGAGGAGCGCTGGGACATGGTCAACTTCCTGCGCGCCTTTTCTGCCGGATTCCAGGCCCGCATTCTTACGCCTTCCGTGGTGCCTGGAAAACCCTGGTTGGCCCCGCCGGACTTCAATTTCATCACCACCGCAGGGACTTCGACCGCGCTCAAGGATTACCGTGAGCGCCAGGCGGTGCTGCTGGTCTTCTATGCCTTGCCGCTATCGCAGGCGCGTCTGGATCAGTTGGCGAGTTCGTATGCTGCGCTGCGCACGCGCAACACCGAGTTGCTGGCGATTCCCTTGCCTGACACGCGTGGCTTACCACCCGTGGAGCTTCCTTACCCGCAGGTGAGTGACGGTGCCCATGGGGCCGCGATGGCCTATCTCTTGCTGCGGAGAACCCTTTCCGATCCCGGCCGCAGCGTGCTGGGCGAGCCACCGCGGCATCTGGAGTTTCTGATCGATCGCTTCGGCTATGCTCGCGCGCGCTGGCTGCCTGCAAACACGGTCGACACGCAAGGTGGGGACTGGCGGGACATGGATTTTTTAATGCGCCAGATCGATCTGATCAACGCCGAACCGCGCTTGTTGCCGTCACCAGACGATCACGTTCACTGAAGTCTGTTGTTCAGTGCAGCTAGCCCGGTGCGCTTGCACAACGAACCTTTAACCGAGTCGCAGGGACACCGACGGATAGAGGAACATCTGCGAGTTGTTGATCACTGTTTGGAAATCGAGTGCCGGTATTCAGACGGTGTCACGTTGAGCGTTTTGCGGAACCAACGCGTCATATGGCTTTGATCGGAGAAGCCGCTGCTGGCCGCGACGACCTTCAGCGGTACGTCCCGGCGAGCAAGCAGGCGTTTTGCATGCTCGACCCGTTGCTTTATTACATAGGCATGTGGCGGGCAGTTGAATTCGGCCTGGAATTTCCGGATAAAACTGAAGACGTTGAGTTGCATTACCCCGGCCAGTTCTGCCAGGGAGATGTTTTGATCGATGTGCTCTTCCACATAGTGGGTAAGGAGCCGGCACTGGGCCGACGAGAGCCGACCGTAGGAGCGATATTCGCGAAAACTGGTCTTCGCGTAGCGGCGCAAGAGGTGGATGCACAACTGGTTCCTGAGTGCATCCACGTAGAGGTGGCCACCGAGTCCGCCTTCGTTCAATTCATGTTCAAGCATCGCCATCATGGCGATCATGACCGGATCCTCGGCCCTGACCAGGTCGCACATCTCGACATCATTGATGTCCCGATCAAAAACCTCACCGGCAACCTGCGTAAGGGCGGGCTGGGATAGGTAGAGGTGGGAAACATCGATCGGCTTGCTCCAGCGCCATTGCGATTGCTCGGCGCGGGTAAGGATCGACACGATGCCAGGCTCAACCCTCTCGGAGTGCCATGGCCCGCCGCTGCACCGACTCATCTCGGCGCTGCCACTGCGGTAAACGACGATCATGAAATCGCGCATCTTCGGGATTGCCACTTCCAGTTCGGTGTAGCAATACCCCTTGAGCGTGATGCCTTCCCAGGCCAGCGGACTGCTGTCCCGCGTGAGGTTGCCCGGAATCCACTGTGGAATTTGTTCCGGTGTGACCAATGCACCTGTGCCGCTAACCCTTGCCATTGTTCGCGCTCCTGTTGAACTTGCTTGCCGATCCGCTGTCGCAAGATGGGTTTTCAGGGTACAGAAAACGCCATTCGCGTTGCGTGACGCGGAGGCTAGGCGCGCAGAGGGTCAATATCAATCAAGTACTTTCCCTGCTGGAAAAGTGTTCCGATTCAGATCAATGCAGGTGCATCCTGTTGCGCTATTTTGAACAAAATATTTGTATAGGCTGTTCAATACTTTGGCTGTCCTAATTCTGAAAATGAAGTCTCCAACGATCATTTTCACCAGGAGACAACATGAAACCTTCATCCGAGGCAGACTTTCTACGCGCGCTCTACCAAGGCTGGTCTGATCGCATGGCGGCGAATCCGGCGATGACCATCGCCGATCTGCGCGGCCTCTTCGACGAGTGGCACCAACCGACCCTGGAGCCCGAAGGCGTGACTTACAAGTCCGATACCGTCGCCGGGGTCGAGGCCATCTGGGCGCTGCCGGTTGACGCGGACACCCAGAAGGTCATCCTCTACACCCATGGTGGCGGCTTTGCGGTTGGCTCGGCCGCCAGCCACCGCAAGCTCGCCGGGCACCTCGCCAAGCACCTGGGCGTCACGGCCGTGGTGCTTGACTACCGGCGCGCGCCCGAGCATCCCTTCCCGGCCCAGATCGAAGACGCGACGGCGGTGTACCGTGAGCTGCTCGCGCGCGGCTTCAAAGCGCAAGACATCACCACCTGCGGCGACTCGGCCGGCGGCAACCTGGCCATCTCGACGGTGCTCAAGCTGCGTGACGCCGGCGTGGCGCTGCCGGGCGCGGTCATCGCCTTCTCGCCGTGGCTCGACATGGAGCACGTCGGCAAAACGCTGCAGATAAACGCCGCCACCGATGCCCTGGTGAGCAAGGCCGTGCTGGAGGCCATGTCGGGCATGTTCCTGGGCGAGAAAGGCTCGCGCACCAACCCGCTGGCCAACCCGCTCAAAGCCAACTACACCGGCTTCCCGCGCCTGTACATCAACGCCGGTTCCCTGGAAACCTTGCTCGACAACGCCACCGACCTGGCCGAAATCGCCAAGGCGGCAGGCGTCAACGTCACCCTATCAGTCGTGGACGGCATGCAACACGTGTTCCCGTTCCTGGCTGGCCGCGCGGTCGAAGCGGACGACGAAATGCGCCGCATCGCCAAATGGTTCAAGACTGCTTAAAGCGACCTTCTGACAAAACATCACCCCGACACGACTCGGGGACAACTTGAACGATAAAGGAAACAAACAATGACCCTGACAACACAAGACAGCCACCCAACCGAGACCGACTACGACGCAGTGGTCGTGGGTGCCGGCTTCGGCGGACTCTACATGCTGCACAAATTGCGCAACGAATTGAGCATGAACGTTCGTGTCTTTGACAAGGCCGGTGGTGTCGGTGGCACCTGGTACTGGAACCGCTACCCCGGCGCCCTGTCCGACACCGAAAGCTTTGTGTACTGCTACTCATTCGACAAAGCCCTGCTGCAGGAATGGCAGTGGGACACGCGCTATGTCACGCAGCCGCAGATTCTGTCCTACCTGAACCACGTGGCGGATCGTCTTGACCTGCGCCGCGACATCGAGTTCAACACCGGCGTCACGGGCGCCCGGTTTGATGAACAGCGCAATCTCTGGGAAATCCAGACCGATACCGATAAAACCGTCACGGCCAGATACCTGATCACGGCACTGGGCCTGCTGTCGGCCACCAACGTGCCCGACATCAAGGGCATCGAGACCTTCAAGGGTGAGCAATACCACACCGGCGCCTGGCCTGAAGGCATTGACTTCAAGGGCAAGCGGGTCGGCGTCATCGGCACCGGCTCCACCGGCCTTCAGGTGATCACGGCCATCGCACCGCAGGCCAGCCACCTGACGGTGTTCCAGCGCTCACCGCAATACAGTGTGCCGGTCGGCAATGGCCCGGTGAGCCCGGACTACGTCAAGTCCGTCAAGCAGAACTACGACCAGATATGGAAAGACGTGCGCAGCTCGGTGGTGGCCTTCGGCTTCAAGGAAAGTGCGGTTCCGGCCATGAGCGTGTCGGAAGAAGAGCGCCGCGCCGTTTACCAGAAAGCCTGGGAGACCGGCGGCGGCTTTCGCTTCATGTTCGAAACCTTCTGCGACATCGCCACCGACGAAACAGCCAACGAAACCGCCGCCGCGTTCATTCGCGGCAAGATTGCCGAAATTGTCAAAGACCCGGAAACCGCCCGCAAGCTGACGCCGACCGACCTGTATGCCAAGCGGCCGTTGTGCGACAGCGGCTACTACGCCACGTTCAACCGCGACAACGTTTCGCTGGTGGACGTGAAGGCCAACCCAATTGCCGAAGTCACGCCCAGGGGCATCAAGACAGCCGACGGCGTGGAGCACGAACTCGACGTGCTGATCTTCGCCACCGGCTTTGACGCGGTGGACGGCAACTACACCCGGATCGACCTGCGCGGGCGCAACGGCAAGACGATCAAGGACAAGTGGAAAGCCGGCCCGACCAGTTATCTGGGCGTGGCGGCGTCCGACTATCCGAACCTGTTCATGATCCTCGGACCCAACGGCCCCTTCACCAACCTCCCGCCCAGCATCGAGACCCAGGTCGAGTGGATATCCGATCTGATCAAGCACATGAACGACACCGGCCGCCAGGTCGTTGAAGCCACTCACGAAGTCGAAGACGGTTGGACCGCGAACTGCAAGGAAATCGCCGGCTACACGCTGTTCCCGAAAGCCGATTCGTGGATATTCGGTGCGAACATTCCGGGCAAAGCCAGGACAGTGATGTTTTACTTGGCCGGCCTGGGAGCCTACACCCAAAAACTGAACGAGGTGGCAGGTAGCGGCTATCCGGGTTTTGATATCCGCTAAAACCAAATTCATCGACGGTCGGTCAATCACCAGCCAATCCGGCAAATCACAGGAGTTACTATGAAACGCGTACAAGACAAAGTCATTCTCGTCACCGGCGGCGCCATGGGAATGGGCAAATCGCACAGCGAGCTGCTGGCCAGCCAGGGCGCCTGGGTGTTCGTCGGCGATATGGACGCCGCCCGGGGCCAAGCCACGGTGGACGGCATCCGCAAGAGCGGCGGCAAGGCCGATTTCCTGTTGCTCAACGTGACGCAGGAGGCCAACTGGAACACCGCGTTTGCCCAGATCATCGAGAAGGCCGGACGCATCGACGTGCTGGTCAACAACGCCGGCATTCTGGTCCTGAAGCCGGTGCAAGACACGACCAATGAGGAATGGGATCGGGTGTTCAACGTCAACGTGCGCGGTCTCTTCCTGGGCACCCGGGCGGTGATCCCGCTGATGCAGAAAAACGGCGGCGGCAACATCATCAACATCTCCTCGATCTACGGCCTGGTAGGCGCCCCCGGCGCCAGCGCCTATGAGGCCTCCAAAGGGGCGGTTCGCCTGTTCACCAAGTCCTGCGCGGTCGACCTGGCGCCCTTCAACATCCGTGTCAACTCGGTTCATCCGGGCGTCATCGAGACCGAGATGACGAAGGATTTGCTGGCCGATCCGGCCGTGCGCACCGCGCTGCTCGGCCCCACCCTGCTCGGACGGGCGGCCCAGCCGATCGAGGTGTCGCAGGCGGTGCTGTTCCTGGCGTCGGACGAATCGTCCTTCGTGCATGGCGCCGAGCTGGTGGTCGATGGCGGGTATACCTCCAACTGAGCGAGCAGACGCTGGTGCAAGCCAGCAGGTCGCCCCTTTGGCCGTGCGAAGCCGTCCGCGCCATACATCGTTATTCACAACACTCGCCGGTTTTAAACGGCGAATGGAGACCCACATGAATTACCGCTGCGCCCATCGCTGGGCCTTTCCAACCTGGGGCGCCGCCCTGAGCGAACACACCGACGAGCTGGCCGCGCCCAGCGGGCACGAGGTCAGCGTGCGTGTCACGCACTGCGGCATGTGCCACTCCGACCTGCATATCCAGGCCGGGGGCTTTGACATGGGCGGCGGCAAGCTCACTTCCCTGGAGCGCGCCGGTGCCACGCTACCGCTGACCATGGGCCATGAGATTGGCGGCGAGGTGGTGGAGATCGGGCCCGAGGTCACTGGCGTGGCGCTGGGCGACAAGGTCATCGTCTACCCCTGGCTGGGTTGCGGCAGTTGTGCCGTGTGCCTGCGCGGCGACGACCACCTGTGCCCGCGCGCCGCGCGCAATCTCGGCATCCAGTTACCGGGCGGTTATGCCGACATGGTGCGCGTGCCGCACAGCCGCTACCTGGTGCCGATCGGCACGCTGGAGCCGGCCCGCGCCGCTACCTTTGCCTGCGCCGGCATCACGGCCTACGGCGCCATCCGCAAGCTCAACCCGATGACGGCCGAGGACCATGTGGCCATCATCGGCTGCGGCGGGGTGGGCATGACCGCGGTGGCGCTGCTGTCGGCCACCTCCAAAGCGCGCATCGTCGCCATCGACCCCGACCCGGCCAAGCGCGAGGCCGCCTTGCGTTACGGCGCCGTGCTGGCCTTCGACCCGAACGAAGACGGTGCTCTGCGCAGCATCGGCAAGGCCTGCAACAACAACGTCGCCGGCGTGGTGGATTTTGTCGGCGCCGAGTCCACCTCGTCGCTGGCCGTCAATCTGGTGCGCCGCACCGGGCAGGTGGTGATCGTCGGCCTGTTCGGCGGCGAATTCCGCATGCCGCTGCCCATGTTCGCGCTCAAGTCGCTGCAGATCACCGGCTCCTACGTGGCCGGCCTGGAAGACCTGCGCGAGCTGGTGGCGCTGGCGCAGCGGGTGGACCTGCCGCAGATTCCGCTGGATCTTCGGCCGCTGGCCAGCGTGAACCAGGCGTTGGACGACCTTTCGAATGGCCGCGTCGTAGGGCGTGTGGTTCTGCAGCCGTGAACGCGCCAGAGCGGTGAAGGCGCGGGTCGGGTTTCATAACCCAGATCTCGAATTTAAACCCGACCGGTGAGGGCGATCACCCGCGAGCGTGATGCGGTGCATGACACGACACGGGGAAACTTTGGTGATCGTTGGCAGGGTAGTGGTTCGTGCTTCGCTCGGAACGACATCGTTCGCCTCGAGCTGTCAAGCCGCATCCTAGACTCGCGTACAAGGGGAGATGTCAGGGAGAAGTCGGCTCAAGTTCGGTGGATTCATGGCCCAGCGCCTTGCGAACTCGTCCCTGGGCCAAGCCTTATAGCAATACCCTGACTTCGTCCGCAGTGGCCTTGACGCCGACCAACACCAAGCCGAGCGGTGCGTTCGCGGCAGCCATCAATATCAGATACCCACCGGATCTATGGATTCTGGTGCCCACAAGCTGAATACCGTTTGCTTCCATGGTCATGATGTCAAGCCCGCCGGAGCCTGTATTTTCTGGCACCAGAGTGCTCACGACCGCTTCGCCAACCGATAGCAGAGAACTGCTCAGGGCTGCCATTTTGCCCACCTGATCTTCTGTGAGGCCGATGGAGCAGAGGTTAAATCCGTCAGACGTGCACAAGACAGCACAACGCAAGCGGGGAATTCTTGCCACCATTTTTTCCAAGGCGGGTTGGAACAATTTCCCCAATGCTAAAGAGTCCATTTGCCACCGGTTATTTTGTATGAATTTTAAAAATTTCGGGCGCGCCATCGTAAATCTTCGACTTACATGCGTTCCAGAGCCGCATAGGGTGTGGTCAGAGCCATGGTAATGGCCTGCAACACATCAGACGAGAGTCTGGGGTCGGCCGTGATGATCGGTGCCAACGGATGGTATTGACTGACTAGTTCCCTATAAGGTTTGAGTGCTTCCTCCTGATTACCCTCAGGCAGGCGCGTTACCGCCACAGCCAGCCGGGCAATTGATTTACGCATTGCCAATGCATTAAGCCACTTCGAGCACTCCATCAGCCTTGCGTCCCTGTCCCCATAAAGCCAAAGCACAATCGCGGAACTTCGCGGCAGCATGATGTCCCACATGGCCTCGAACCGGTCTTGCCCGGGGACGCCGATCAGCGAAACCTTCGTATTGTCCGGGAACCGCCACTCCCCATAGTCAAATCCGGCCGTCGTGGTCGTCTTTCCCTGGCCCGATGCACCAGCCTCGGCCTCGCTGCTGGCCACATCGGTGTTTACAACGGGTATGTCTGAAACGACTCGCAATGCGGTGGTTTTTCCAACGCCGAAGGGGCCAACGAAAACCACTTGGTGCTCGATGGTGTGACCCAAAACAATTTGTAGATTGTTCACTTGAATTTGTTGATTAAACGTCTGATCAGTGACCATGTTTTTGGGTCTTCAGTCTTTCCTGGATTCTCGCCGGTGGTCGGGTTTGCAGCCTCAGCAACCATGGATGTCGCCTGCACAGGGGATGCCATTTCCAGAATGCCGTGCCGCTGGGCATCCATCAGCAGCCCATCGAGTGCAGCCTTGTCGTTAGCGATAGAAACTGCTTCTTCGTAAGTCACCCAGTCCTTGAGGAGTCTGGCACAGGCCACGGTAAGATTCATGCCGCCCGCCAAATTGCTTGCAGATGAATAGCGGGACATGTTGGGCCATCTCTTGAGTTTGAGTCGCTGCCCGGACAGGAGCAGCCGAGGTTCTGGATGCTGAAGCAAGCAGGCATCCACCCACCGGTAAATGATATCGACCTGCAAGGGAAGCTTGAGAAAGGCCCATACGGGATCTCCGACGGCGGCCCAGTCCCGAGCAAGCAAGGCCCCCTGGGTCCTAAATCCCTCCTTCTCTTTGCGCAGATCAGCTGTCCAGTCCTCCGATACGCCCAAGGCCGCGTCAACAACCCACCAGCTCGCCTGTTGTCTGTCGTCGCACCAAACCCACCGCTCCGGACGTAGGCCGAGGGCCGACTTGAAGGCGAGCACCGAAGTGGACTCTCGGTGTGGCGACCAAACCCCGAACGTGGCTTTCATCTGCGTGTTTATGTCCTGGCTTTTTCGATGAATTCGATCGCCTTTGGCAATACGATCGATAGCAGGATGCCCAGATTGACTTTTTTGGAGTTCATGATCAGGCCCTGCAAAATGTCATTGCCATGGAGGATGACCATCGCAAGGTGAGTGCCCTCTAGATCCACCAAATAATAGCGATTCAAACTAGGGAAGCCGGAATCACTCAGGGCGGTTGCAAGAGTTTTGGTGACTTCAGTGAAGAGCGCAACACCGACAGGTTGGGGGTTGTGGCTCAAAAAGGAAAGCCCTGTTTCCCTGTCCCATATTTCGCATGTAAGCAATCCATCCTTTAACGTTGCCTTGATGAAATCCATGGCCGGATTGAGTTTTTCGACGTTGATATTCAATTTGTATCTCTTTAAAAATGGCGCTGTTCAGGTTAAGTATGGATGAAGTGGTACATTCGTCCCGTTTTCATAGGGAGAACGGCGATGAAGGCCACTCAGTTCAAATCACTGCTCGCTGGGCTGGCGAGCCTCACGCCTTCGCAGCGTAAGAAGCTGGCTGACGCGCTCAGCCCGACCGCCCCGCCTGTGCTCCGCGCACGCTCGATGGATGCGCTCCAGCCCCACGTCTGCCCGCACTGCCTGGGCGAGAAGGTGGTCCGCAACGGCGTTTGCGACGGGCTCCAGCGGTACCTTTGCCGGAGCTGCTCCCGGACCTTCAACGCCACCACCGGCACACCGCTGAGCCGCCTTCGGGACAAGGAGCAGTTCGATGCCTATGCCGACTGCATGCGCCAAGGGCTGTCGGTGCGAGCCGCCGCAGCCAGGGTTGGCCTGACCGTGGACAAGGCGTTTCGGTGGCGGCACCGTTTCCTCCAGAGCGTCGTCCCGCACCAGCCCAAAGGCGTGGTGGGCCTCCTGGAGGTCGACGAAACCTACTTTCGGGAGTCCCAGAAGGGGTCCCGCAAGCTCACCCGGCCCGCGCGGTACAGCGGTGGCCGGGCCAAGGGCGCCGGCCGCAAGGCGGGGGACTGGGTGCCCGTCCTGGTCGGACGGGTTCGAGGGCAGCCGTACACCGTGGACAAGGTGCTGGTCAAGCTCAATGGGGTGGAGGTGACCGCCGCTCTCAAGGACGCCGTCAAGCCAGGCGAGACGGTCGTCTGCACGGACGGCCGCACGCGTCGCAAGGATCGCAATTGCGCCCAGACGGGCGGCAATCAGTTCGCGGATACATCGCGCCATTGGGAACCGCTCAAGGTTAGAACTTTTTGCCAACCGACGCAAAGATCACCAGCGGATCCAGCTTAATGTTTGCTTTCACGGGTGCGCCGCCAAAGGCGGGCACCGTGCCGGTGGCTTTGGCCTTCAGGAAAATCTTGCGTGCATCGAGTCCGATTGACCAGCCGCCCTCCAGCGGTACTTCGAACCCCACCTGCAGGACCGTTCCGAACGAATTTTTGACATCAAGGTTTGAGATGAACCCGTCCGTGGTCTTAAAAACTATGTTGTAGGCGACGCCCCCGCCCACATAGGGTTTGATTGGTCCCCATTGACCGACACCATAAGTCAATGTCAATGCAGCTGGTCCATATTTCGCTTTCCCAAGAGTTCCGGTTCCGGTCAGCGTACCCGTTCCCGTTAGCGTGGTCGTCGGCGGAACACCCAGCAAGAATCGCCCTGTCCATTCTGGAGAAAGGCTGTAGCCAATTTCCAGCCCGACTGTTGTATTGTTGCTCGCCTCGGCGTTGGCGCCTGGCACGGCGGCGCCACCGAGAACAACGTCGGCCTGGGTGTTGAAGCCAAGATGGGCAGCCCCGAGCCGGACGGACCACGGCGAATTCTGGGCTGATGCCGAAGCGCAAGCGAGGACACCGCAGGCGAAAAGGGCGGTTATGATGGATCTGTGTTTCATCTCAAGGGTCTCCTGATTCTGGTTAGTTAGGGAGGGGGATTTCATCGTGTCTGCTCATTGGATTTGAGTCAAAGATGTTTCGAAAGCACGACAACGCAATCCACTCTAGCAGCTCGGGAAAGTGGTGCGAAACCGGGTACTTTCCCTGTATGGAAAGTGTTCCAAGTCGGGGCAAAGTGAGGCAAATACCGGTGGTCGACTGGGTCGGGAGGCGCAAATGAGAAGCCACCAGATCGGCTGCCCGCACCTCTGTCGGCGCGGTCCTTGTTACGCAAGGACCGCAAGGTCTGGCACGCGCGCCAGAGGTTCTTTGAGCAAGGGGTCCGTTCCTTCGGGCTGGTCAGCGAAGGCGTGATCCAGTTGTGGCCCCTCTTACTGTGTCATAAATGACATAATTCGATCTTCCGGACTTCGAGCTGGAGGATCGATGAATGCAGCAGAGCGCTTTGATCAATATCTTGAGCATCTGAGTGAAGGCCTTGGTCATGCTGACCGGCACGCTGGCCTGCGTGGCTACTGCAAGGGCCTGATGCTCCGCTTGTCGCGCAAGAGCGTGGAGCCCATGGCCGCGCGGGTCGATCCGATGCACGCCAGTGCTCGACACCAGTCACTGCACCACTTCGTGGCCAAGGCGCAGTGGTCTGACACCCAGATGTTGCGTCGCGTGTGCCAGTGGGTGATGCCCAAGATGGACTTCAGCCAGGGCGGCTGGTGGATCATCGACGACACCGGGTTCCCGAAGAAGGGCCGGCATTCAGTCGGTGTCACGCGCCAGTACTGCGGGATGCTCGGCAAGCAAGACAACTGCCAGGTGGCCGTGAGCATCTCGCTGAGCTGCAATCAGGGCAGCCTGCCCGTGGCCTGGCAGCTGTATCTGCCCGAGGATTGGGCTGCGGATACTGAACGCCGTGCCAAGGCCGGCGTGCCCGAGGAGGTGCACTTCGCCACGAAGACCCAGATCGCGCTGCAGCAGCTGCGCACGCTGCTGGATGAAGGCGCGCCGCGCCACTGCGTACTGGCCGATGCTGGTTACGGCGTGGACAACGCCTTTCGCCAGGCACTCAGCGACATGGGCTTGCTCTATGCGGTGGGCATCACTTCGGCCGTCGTGGTCTGGCCGCCTGGAGTCCAGCCGCTGCCACCCAAGCGCTACAGCGGCATGGGTCGCCCTCCCGTGGTGCCTCGGCGCACGACCACTCTGCAGCCCATGAGTGTCAAAGCACTGGCGATGTCGTTGCCACCAGAAGCATTCCAGACGATCACTTGGCGCGAAGGCACCAACACATCGCTGCGAGAGCGCTTCGCGGCTGTGCGGGTGCGTCATGCTGGCGGCAATGTCGGCAAGGCACGCCTGCGCCCCGAGCAGTGGCTGCTCATCGAGTGGCCGGCCAGCGACGCCGAGCCGAGCAAATACTTCCTGTCCACCTTGCCGCAGGACACGCCGATCAACGAGTTGGTCAGCGTTGCCCATCAGCGCTGGCGCATCGAGCGCGACTACCAGGATCTGAAGCAGGACTTCGGCCTGGGCCACTACGAGGGTCGAGGTTGGAGGGGGTTCCACCACCATGCCGCCTTGAGCATCGCGGCCTACGGGTTCCTGATGGCAGAACGCCTCGTCGCCGACAAGCCTGTCGGCGGTAAAAAAAACTTCATCGAACGCCAGGTTCCTGCCCTTCCCGAGGATTACATCCCCCGCGGCAGTCCTGCGCGCGCAGCGCCACGTGGCGACGTCGATCACGACGCTGCGCCATCGGCTGAGCTACCAGCTGATCGCGCGTCTCGGGCAATGCCCCTGCTGCGGAAGGGCAAGCGAAAAACTGCTCTTGTGACACAGTAAGACTAATGGTTTTAACTCGAGGCCATGTGCATGGCGGGCGAATAGCAGTGCCTTGGTCTTGGTTCGCACTTGATGCTGCGGATCGAGCAGCCGCCCGGGCTTGAAGTCGTAGCAGTACTTCGGACGCACATTTCAGGAAGAATATTCCCGGATCAATGGCTCGGCTATTTGAGCAGGGGGCTGCTGGCTTCGGTCAACAGGCGCGAAACTTTGGGATCGCGAAAAACACCAGGGGCTTGATCACGGTGCGCTGGGTATCGTGCACTTGGGCGTAGGCCACGGCATTTTGCACGCGGTGGCGAAAAGGCGACTTGTCGCACACCCGGTCGGCGTTGGGCTTGCCCATCTTCAGCACAGCGGTGCTGTCCGCAGGCACAGCCAAGCCCTTGAGCAGTGCGCAGCTGTCACGGTTTGGTCTTGATGCTGGTCATGTCAAAAGACAATATCCGTGCCGCCAAATGTTCACAGGCTCTTGACCCAACCCCTTTGCGGGTCGTAACCCCATAAAGCCGCCACAAAAAAGGCGATGGAACACGCGAGCACCACCGACCACGACAACGCCGTGAACTGCCCCACCAGCGCATAGCGCATGGCCTCGACCGCGTGGGTGAACGGGTTCCACTCGGCGAGGTGGAGCAGCCACCACGCGCCCGATTCTTCGAGCTTCCACAGCGGGTACAGCGCGGGGCTGATGAAGAACATCGGGAAGATCACGAAGTTCATCGTGCCGGCGAAGTTCTCCAGCTGCTTCACGTACACCGAGAGCATCAGCCCCAGCGCGGCGAGCATCGTGGCACCGCAGGCCATGGCGACCAGCAGGCCGGGCAGGTTCGCCAGCGGCACCTCCACACCAAAGCCCCAGGCAATGGCGAGAAACACCACCATCTGCAGCACCGACAGGCAGGTGCCCGCCAGCAGCTTGAAGGCCAGCAGCCAGCCGCGCGCCAGCGGCGCGGTGAGCAGCAGGCGCATCACGCCCATCTCGCGGTCGTACACCATCGAGAGCGAGCTCTGCATGCCGTTGAACAGGGCCACCATGCCGAGCAGGCCGGGCACCATGTAGGCCTTGTATTCGATGTAGGTGTCGTAGGGCGGCACGATGGCGACGCCGAACACGTTGTTGAAGCCCGCCGAAAACACCACGAACCACAGCAGCGGGCGCACCAGCGCCGAGCCCAGGCGCGTGGGCTGGCGCAGGAAGCGGCCGATCTCGCGCCCCACCACCGCGCGCAGGGCGCGCAGCAGGTGCAGGGGCAGCGAGGGTGCTGCCACCGGGTTCAGGGCCGCGTTCACTGGCGCGCTTTGCATGCACTCTCCTGTTCATCAACACCCAGGGTGTCGAGCACTTCCCTGGGGTGCAACACGCCCTCGAGCGGCGCGGTGCCCACCACACCGTCCACATGGCTCACGAACAGCGGCTGGCGCAGTTGACCGTCCCAGGCGCGGAACGACAGGATGCGGCCCTTGAAGCCATCGAGCGTGGTGCTGCCGCCGCGCAGCGCCTTGAGCTGCTGCGCGACCGCTGCCGTCGGGTTCTCGGCCAGCACGGCGGCCACCGCGCGGCCTGCTGCCCAGGCTGCCCAGTCGGGGCCCTGCATGGGGCGCTGGGCTAGCTTGAAAAACCGGCGGCTGAGCTGTGGTCCGCCGTGGCGCTCCCACTGCGGGTGCCAGGCCGCCACCACCAGACCGCTGGCGCCGACCACCGGGCGCGGCCACTGCGTGGCGTAGGGCAGCAAACGCGCGAACTCGCCGTCGCTGTCCATCACCGCCACCACCTCGTGTTCGCGATCGCCAGTGAGCAGGCGCGTGTTGCCGAGGTCGCGTTCGCGCGGGTCGCCGGTGAGCTTGAACGGCTTCTGCGCCACGACCTTGATGCCAAAGCGTTTGGCCGAGCGGTTGAAGGCCTCGGTCATCAGCGCGTCGCCGGGCAAC
>Ga0156085_1050_pt1 | contig 90652 bp, 81 predicted proteins | sample RifCSPlowO2_02_FD_107738 | JGI IMG/M metagenome (GOLD analysis project Ga0156085, IMG submission 107738) | Burkholderiales bacterium RIFCSPLOWO2_02_FULL_67_64 | reverse complement strand
CCCCGCCCGCCCACCCCCTTTTGCAGGCCTCCCTCCGCCGATTCATGGCGTGGCTGCTCGGGTTGGCGCTGTCGCTGTGCGCCAGCGCATTCGCCGCACCGGCCACCACCCCCTCCAGCCTGCCCCCAGTGCTGCTCGACGGTTCCCTGAAAAGCGTGCATCTGGCCCAGCGCAGCGCCTGGTGGGTGGACCCCGACGGCCAGCTCACGGTGCAGGACGTGGAGCAGCGCCAGGCCGACCTGCCGTTCGATTTGCGCGCAGGGCAACACCGCCTGCGGCTGGAAGGCAAGGCCGCGCTCTGGATCGGCTTCACCGCCTGGGCCCAGGACAACAACGCGCACTGGGAACTGGAGCTGGCGCGCTCGGGCACCGACAGCGTGAGCCTGTACCACCGTGGCGCCAACGGCAGCTGGATCGAGCAGCATGCGGGCGACCGCCTGCCCGTGAACGCCTGGGCGTCGCCCGACCGCTACCCCGTGTTCAAGCTGGCCCCGCGCAGCGATGCGCCGGTGGCCTACTGGGTGCGCATCCAACACGCGCGCGTCCCGTTCTCGGGCGAGCTGTTCATCCACAGCCACGACCAGTTGCGCGAGCAGCGCATCCACCAGCAGTTCCTGCTGGGCGCCTATTTCGGCATGACCTTGTTGCTCGTGGTGGTGGCGGTGGCCAACGCGCTGGTGTTCCGCGACAGCAGCTTTGCCGCCTACGCGATCTACATCACGCTGCTGGGGCTGTCGCTGGCGGCTTCGCTGGGGGTGGGAGGGCAGTTCCTGTGGCCCGATTCCGCGCGCTGGAACGGCGCGGCCGAGTTCGTGCTGATGCCACTGGCGGCGGTGGCCGGGCTGCTGTTCGTGCGCCATCTGGTGCAACCGCGGCGCACCGGGCGCTGGCTGGACCGCCTCGCGCTCAGCCTGGCCGCGGTGATGCTCGGCCTGGTGGTCTTGGACCAGGTGGCCCCGTCCCAATGGAGTTTCGAGGCCATCACCGCCACGGGCGCGCTGGCCATGCTGCTGGTCTACGCCCTGCTCTGGACCGCCTGGCGCAGCCGCGAGGGCTGGGCGCGCTGGATCGCCCTGGGCATCCTGCCGGTGCTGCTGGCCGGCACGCTGCCGGTGATGCGCAATTTCGGGCTCATCTCCTCGGGCTTTCTCTCGCAGTACGGCATGGTGATCGCTGCGGCCATCGAAGCGCCGTTGCTGATCTACGGCCTGCTGCAGCGCTCGTCCATGCAGCACGAGTCGCAGACCCGCGCCAAGGCACTGGCGGTCACCGAGCCGCTCACCGGTCTGACCAACCGGCACAACTTTATGCTGCGGCTGCACGACAGCCTGATCCGCGCCCAGCGCTACAACCACCACAACGCCCTGCTCCTGATCGACCTGAACAACCACGAGACGTTCGAGCGCGAGCACGGCCGCGAAACCGCCGACCGGGCCCTGGTGCTCACCGGCTCGCGCCTGCGCTCGGTGGCGCGCGACGTGGACACCGCCGCGCGGGTGGGCGACAACAGCTTTGCCCTGCTGATGGAGGGCCCCGTGCGCACGGCCCAGGCCGTGGCCGCGGCCACCAGCATCGTGGCCAGTGGCCTGCGACCCTCGGATCTGCTGCCGGTGGGCACCTCGCTGCGCTTCAAGGTGGTGGTGGCGCTGCTGCCCGACGGCGGACACGAGCTTCAGGCCGACGCCCAGGCCCACCTCGCCTGGCTGCGCATCGCGCTGGACGAGTTGCTCGCCGACAAGCGCAAACACATCCTCACGCTGAACTGCTGACTCCCCCTCCCAGGCAAGCGTCAACACGTCTCAGCGTTCCACGGCGCCGAAGCGCCCCCCGCAACGCATGAAGCGGTCCAGCCCAGGGCACCGCCGGGCCGGCTCTGCCGGACGGCCAGTGCCGCCCCCTCGAGGGGGTCGCGCGCAGCGCGGCGGGGGTGGTTCGTCCTAGCGCCGCAGCTCCACCACATCGATGGTCGGCACCACCGCCAGACGCGCCGGCGGGCCGATGGTGCCAATGCCGGGTGTGACCAGCAGAGGCCCCGCCGGTGTGGTGTACAGGCCGTTCCACCACGGTTGCTCGGTGTTGGTGTGGCGCAGGAACCAGGGCGTGAGCCCCGGAATCCAGATCTGTCCCCCATGGGTGTGCCCGGCCACCGAGAGAAACGCGGCCGACGGCGGCAGCAGCGCCACGGTGTCGGGCTGGTGCGTGACCACCAGGCGGGCGGGCACCTGGGCGGTCCCCGATGGCCACAGCGCGCGGATCTGCGCCTGGGGTTGGCCGCCCCAGAGATCGTCCAGCCCCACCAGTTCCCAGCCGCGCCAGGCCAGGGTCTGGCCGTCAAGCAGGCGCACGCCATGGGCCTGGAGCGCCGCGCGAAGCGGCTCGGTGAGGTCCGGCCCCGGGGCCTGCACGTCGTGGTTGCCCATCACCCCGAACAGCGGCGCCCGGACCTGGGCCAAGGGCGCCAGGCCAGCGTGCAGATCGCGCGGTGGCTCGTGCACCCAGTCGCCCGCCACCAGCACGGCGTCCACCTCCAGCGCGTTGAGCCGCTCAACCAGCCGCTGCAACTGGTGGTCCCGCAGAAACAGGCCCCAGTGGATGTCGGCGATCACCGCCAGGCGCACCGGCTGGGCGCCCGCCGGGATGCCGGTGAGCGTGGTGGTGCGCACCCGGATGAGCTCGGGCTCCACCAGCGAGGCCCACAGACCAACGGAAACAAACAGCGCCCCCAGCAGCGGGCGCCAGCGCCGCGACCAGGGCAACGCAACGGCCTGCGCGATCAGCCCCCACAGCAGGAACGGCCCGGCCAGGCGGGCGCCCCAGAAGAGGCCGAGCATGATGAAGTTGCGCAGCTCCAGCCGCGGGGTGTACCAGCGCCCGGCGTAGTCCCACAGACTGATGCCCACAGACAGCAGCGCCGCCAGCGCGAACAGCCGCCACGCCCACCGGCCGCTTCGCTGGATCGACGCCCCGATCATGAACCGAAGGTCAAGCCTCGCGGCGCAGGGCCGGGAACAGGATCACGTCGCGGATGCTCGGGCTGTCGGTCAGCAGCATCATCAGGCGGTCAATACCGATGCCGCAGCCGCCCGCCGGGGGCATGCCGTATTCCAGCGCGCGGATGAAATCGGCGTCGTAGTACATGGCCTCTTCGTCGCCACCGTCCTTGGCCGAGACCTGGGCGTGGAAACGCGCGGCCTGGTCTTCGGCGTCGTTCAGCTCGGAGAAGGCGTTGCCGAACTCGCGGCCGGTGATGTAGAGCTCGAAGCGCTCGGTCACTTCCGGGCGGTCGTCGTTGGCGCGGGCCAGCGGCGAAATCTCGGTCGGGTGGTCCATGATGAAGGTCGGGTTCCAGAGCTTCTCTTCCACCGTCTCTTCAAAGTACAGCACCTGCAGGCTGGCCAGGCTGCGCGTGCTGAGCTGGTGCTTGGCTTCGGACAGGCCGAGCTTCTTCAGCGCCTCCAGCAGCCAGGCCGCGTCGTCCACGCCGGCACCGGCCTCGGTGTACTTCAGGATCGCTTCGCGGATGGTCAGGCGCTCAAAGGGCGAGACCACGTCCACCGGTTTGCCGTTGTAGCTCAGCGGCGCATCGCCATGCACCTGGCGCACCACGTGGCGGATCAGCTGTTCGTTGAAGTCCATCAGGTCGCGGTAGTTCCAGTACGCCGCGTAGAACTCCATCATGGTGAACTCGGGGTTGTGGCGGACGCTGATGCCTTCGTTGCGGAAGTTGCGGTTGATCTCGAACACGCGGTCAAACCCGCCCACCAGCAGGCGCTTGAGGTACAGCTCGGGCGCGATGCGCAGGAACATCTCCTGGTCGAGCGCGTTGTGGTGCGTCTTGAAGGGTTTGGCATTGGCGCCACCGGGAATCGGGTGCAGCATCGGCGTTTCCACTTCGAGGAAGCCGTGACTGACCATGAAGTCGCGGATGCTGGAGAGCGCCTGGCTGCGGGTGACGAAGCGCTTGCGCGCGCTTTCGTCGGTCATCAGGTCCACATAGCGCTGGCGGTACTTGATTTCCTGGTCGTGGATGCCGTGGAATTTGTCGGGCAGCGGACGCAGGCTCTTGGTGAGCAGGCGCACGCGGTCGGCGTGGATGGTGAGTTCGCCGGTGCGGGTGCGCATCAACACGCCTTCGGCGGCCACGATGTCGCCCAGATCCCAGTGTTTGAAGGCCGCCAGCGCCGCCTCGCCCACGCTGTCGGTGTTCAGGTAGATCTGGATGCGGCCACCCGAGGGACCCAACGACGCATCCTGCAGCGTGGCAAAACTGGCCTTGCCCATCACGCGCTTGAGCATCATGCGGCCCGACACGCTGGCGCGCACCGGCGTGGCCTCCAGCGCCTCCTTGCTCACCTCGCCATACGCCGCGAACAAGGCCGCGGCCTTGTCGGCCGGCTTGAAGTCGTTCGGGAAGGCCATACCCTTGCCCTCTTGCTGGGCCACACGCAAGGCCTTGAGCTTCTCGCGGCGCTCCGCAATCAGCTGGTTGTCGTCGGAAGCGGGGGCGGCTTGGGCGTGGTCGGTGGTCATGGTGTTGGGCAATGAAAAACGGGTTGCGCCTCTTGAGGCGCAACCCGTCATTGTAAGTTCCGGGGAAAGAGGCCCCCAAACCAGAAGGCGGTGCAACTGCACCATCTCCGGAGCACAGTGCCCGAACCCAGAACGCGGCGGAACCGGCTCCGCCGGGCCGCACGCGTTGCCCCCTGGGGGGTGACGCCGCAGGCGGCGCGGGGGGAGGAGGGGCTGGCTCAATGCCCGAGGTAAGCCTCGCGAACCTTCGGGTCGGTCAACAGATCCTTGCCGCTGCCCGTCATGGTGATTTCACCCGAGTCCATCACGTAGCCGCGATCGGCGATCTGCAGGGCGCGCTGGGCGTTCTGCTCCACCAGCAGGATGGTCACACCCTGGGCCGACACGTCGCGCACCACCTCGAAGATCTTGTCGACCATGATGGGCGACAGGCCCATGGACGGCTCGTCGAGCAGCAGCACCTTGGGCTGGCTCATCAGCGCACGCGCCATGGCCAGCATCTGCTGCTCGCCCCCCGACATGGTGCCGGCCAGCTGGTCCTTGCGCTCTTTCAGACGCGGGAAGATGCCGAACATGCGCTCGATGTCGTTGGCGATGCCCGCCTTGTCGGAGCGGATGTAGGCGCCCATCTGCAGGTTTTCCGTGATGGTCATGCGGGTGAACACGCCCCGGCCTTCCGGCACCATGGCCAGGCCCTGCTTGACCAGGTCCCAGGCGCCTTTGCCGGCGATGCTTTGACCCAGGTACTCGATGTCACCGCCCTCGAAGGCCAGCGAACCGGTGACAGCCTTCATGGTGGTGGTCTTGCCCGCGCCGTTGGAGCCGATCAGCGAAATCAGCTCGCCTTCGCGCACTTCCAGATTGATGCCCTTGACGGCCTTGATGCCGCCGTATGCGACCTTCAGGCCGCTGACTTTGAGTAGTGTGTTTGCCATGTTCTTGTGTCCTCAGGCGCCGCCGGTGCCCAGATAGGCTTCGATCACTTTCGGGTCGCTCTGCACCTCGGCCGGCGTACCGGACGAGAGCTGCTTGCCGTAGTCCAGCACCGTGACACGGTCGCACAGACCCATGACCAGCTTCACATCGTGTTCGATCAGCAAGATGGTGCGGTTGTCCTTGCGGATGCGGTCGATCAGCTCGCGCAACAACACCTTTTCCGTGGCGTTCATGCCCGCGGCGGGTTCGTCCAGCGCGATCAGTTGCGGATCGGTGGCCAGCGCACGCGCGATCTCAAGCCGGCGCTGATCGCCGTAGCTCAGGGTGCGCGACTTGAAGTCGGCGAATTTGGCAATGCCCACGTACTCCAGCAGTTCGCGCGCCCGTTCCGTGATCTCGGCCTCCTCGCGCTTGAAGCCCGGGGTGCGCAGCACCGCGCCAACCAGGCCGGAGTGCGTGCGCACATGGCGCCCGACCATCACGTTTTCCAGTGCCGTCATTTCGGCGAACAGGCGGATGTTCTGGAAGGTGCGGGCAATGCCCGCCTTGGCCACTTCGTGCACCGCGGTGGGCGTGTAGGGCTTGCCCGCCAGTTCAAACGAACCGCTGTCGGGTGTGTACAGGCCCGTCAGCACGTTGAAGAAGGTGGTCTTGCCCGCGCCGTTGGGACCGATCAGGCCATAGACCTGACCGCGCTGGATTTCGATGCCCACATCGCTCAGGGCCTGCAGGCCACCGAAACGCTTGGAGACATTGGCGACTTTGAGAATCGTATCGGTCATCTGGTTGCTCCGCTCACTTGCTCAGGGATTTGCCGTGCTCGGGCGCGGGCCACAAGCCTTTGGGGCGGATCAGCATGACCACCACCATGGCAAGCGCGATCAACAACTGGCGCAGGATTTCCGGAGCGAGACGACCGTCGGTCATGGCGGTCAGCGGGTGCGCCACATGGCGCAGCAGTTCGGGCAGGCCGGCGAGCAGCAGAGCCCCCAGGATCACGCCCGGGATGTGCCCGATGCCACCCAGCACCACCATGGCCACCACCATCACCGACTCCATCAGCGAGAAGGACTCGGGCGACACGAAGCGCTGGAACGAGGCGAACAGCACACCCGACACGCCGCCGAAGGTGGCGCCCATGCCGAAGGCCAGCAGCTTGAGGTTGCGTGTGTTCAGGCCCATGGCCTTGGCGGCGATTTCGTCTTCACGGATGGCCATCCAGGCGCGACCGATGCGCGAGTCCTGCAGCCGGTAGGACAGGATCACCGCTCCGACCACGAAGAACAGGAACAGGTAGTAGTACAGCGTGACCGGCTGGAAGGTGTAGTCGCCAATGGTCAGGCGCTGGCCCAGGTCGAGGCCGAACACCGAGATGGTGTCGATCTGGCTGATGCCCTTGGGACCGTTGGTGATGTTCACCGGGCGGTCCATGTTGAGCAGGAAGATGCGGATGATCTCGCCAAAACCGAGGGTGATGATGGCCAGGTAGTCGCCACGCAGTTTGAGCGTGGGCGCGCCCAGGATCATGCCGACGACGCCCGCGACCACCGCGGCCACGATCATCACGATCCAGATGCTGTAGTGCAGGCCGTTGGGAAACATCGCCTTGATGGCCGGAAAGGTATCGGCCAGGTGCGGCGACCCCAACAGCGCAAAGACATAGGCACCCACCGCGAAGAACGCGATGTAGCCCAGGTCCAGCAGGCCGGCGTAGCCGACCACGATGTTCAGGCCCAGGGCCAGCAACACGTAGAGCAGGGCGATGTCAAGAATACGCACCCAGGAGTTGCTGCCGGTGGACTGCAACAGGACGGGCAGGAGCAGCAGGGCTGCGCCCGCGAGCAGGAAAACGATCAGTTTGCCGGATTTGGTGTTCATCATGATGGTCAGCTCCTCAGGCACGGTCCGCCACGCGTTCGCCCAGCAGGCCCGAGGGGCGCAGCGTCAGCACGATGGCCAGCACGATGAAGGCAAAGATGTCGGTGTACTGGCTGCCCAGTATTCCCCCCGTGAGCTTGCCGAGATAACCGGCGCCCAGCGATTCGATCAGGCCCAGCGCAATGCCGCCGACCACCGCACCGGCCAGGTTGCCGATGCCGCCCATGACGGCAGCCACGAAGGCCTTCAGGCCGGGCATGAAACCCATGGCGTGCTGCACCGTGCCGTAGTTGGACGCCCACATGATGCCGGCGATGGCGGCCAGCATGGCGCCGATGATGAAGGTGGCGGAAATCACCACATCGGGCTTGATGCCCATGAGCGCGGCCACGCGCGGGTTTTCGGCCGTGGCCCGCATCGCCCGCCCCAGGTTGGTGCGGTTGACCAGCCACATCAGGAACGCCAGCGTGACGGCCGTGGTCGCCAGAATGGTGATCTGCGTGATCGAGATCACCGCGCCCCCGAGGTGCACCGGATCGGTGGAGAGCATGTTCGGGTACGACTTGGGGTTGGGCTTCCAGATGATCATGGCAAAGGTCTGCAACAGCAGCGACATGCCGATGGCCGTGATCAAAGGGGCCAGACGCGAGGAATTGCGCAGCGGCCGGTAGGCCAGTTTTTCGATCGTGTAGTTGAGCGCGGCGCAGACCACCATCGCGATCAACGTAGCAAGCAGCAGGATCAGCCACAGCGGCATGCCGGGCGATGCCTCCCGCATGACGCCGATGATGGTCCAGCTGGTGAGCGCGCCCACCATCAGCACATCACCGTGCGCGAAATTGATCAGTCCGATGATGCCGTACACCATGGTGTAGCCCAAGGCGACCAGCGCATACATGCTGCCCAGAACCAGACCGTTGATGATCTGCTGTAGCAAGGTTTCCATGAAAAAGTTCTCCGTGTTTTTATCGGGCCCAGGCGGATTGCCCAATCTGGCCCGATTCAACTTAGCAAAAAACCCGCCAGGCTCGACCTTGAACAGGACAGACTGCGGGTTGGTGGCGGCATTGTATCGAGGCGGTTTGGGTGTTCTTATGCGTGTAAGCCCTTAGATATCGCGGGTTTACCCGTATTTCTGAACGCACCCGGCCGCTGCATCAGCGCGATTGGCATTGCATTAGTTTTTTTGATTGTTCAGTTTCTTGAACTCGCGCAGCTTATCGGCGATGCGGATCTCCAGCCCCCGCTCGACCGGGCGGTAAAACCCCGGCTCGGCCATGCCCTCGGGCAGGTAGCGCTCCCCGGCGGCGAAGCCGTCGGCTTCGTCGTGCGCGTAGCGGTAACCCTTGCCGTAGTCGAGCTCCTTCATGAGCTTGGTCGGCGCGTTGCGCAGGTGCATGGGCACCGGACGGGTGCCGTCCTTCTTCACGAAGGCCTTTGCCTCGTTGAAGGCCTTGTAGACCGCATTCGACTTGGGCGCCACCGCCAGGTACACCACGCACTCGGCCAGGGCCAGCTCGCCCTCGGGCGTGCCCAGGCGCTCATAGACCTCGGCCGCGTCCAGCGCCAGGCGCAGCGCGCGCGGGTCGGCCAGCCCGATGTCCTCGCTGGCCATGCGGATGAAACGCCGCGCCATGTAGCGCGGATCCGCACCACCGTCGAGCATGCGCACGAACCAGTACAGGGCCGCGTCCGGGTCGGAGCCGCGCACGCTTTTGTGCAGCGCACTGATGGTGTCGTAGAACTGCTCGCCCCCCTTGTCGTAGCGGCGCATGCGCTCGCCCAGCACACGCATCAACCAGTCGTCGCTGACTTCCGGCAGCTTTTCGCGTGCGGCCGCCACCGCCAGGGTCTCCAGGGTGTTGAGCAGGCGGCGCGCATCGCCATCGGCGTAGGCGATGAGGCGGTCGGCCGCGGCAGCCTGCACCGGTGGTACGGCGTCGATGGCCTGTGCCTTGCTGATGATGCTGCGCAGATCGTCTTCGGCCAGCGGCTGCAGCACATAGACGGCCGCGCGCGAGAGCAGCGCTGAATTGACCTCGAACGAGGGGTTCTCGGTGGTCGCACCAATGAAGGTGAACAGGCCCGACTCCACGTGCGGCAAAAAGGCGTCCTGCTGGCTCTTGTTGAAGCGGTGCACCTCGTCCACGAACACGATGGTGCGCTGCTGGTGCAGGCCGTCGCGCGCCGCCTGGGCCTGCTCCACCGCTTCGCGGATGTCTTTCACGCCCCCCAGCACGGCGCTGATGGTGATGAACTGGGCATCGAAGGCATCGGCCATGAGCCGGGCGATGGTGGTCTTGCCCACGCCCGGAGGCCCCCAGAGGATGCAGCTGTGCGGCTGGCCCGACTCGAAGGCCAGGCGCAGCGCCATGCCTTCGCCCAGCAGGTGCTGCTGTCCGATCACCTCGGCCAGCGTGCGCGGCCGCAGGCGCTCGGCCAGCGGCGTGTGCGGCGATGCGCGGGAAGCGGCGGGCGAACTCACGGCGCGAAAGTGCTCGCTCAGGGTCGGATCACGTCGGCCCCGGCGGGCGGCGTGAAACGGAAACGCTCGGCTTTCAGCGCCACGTTGTCCTGCCACTGGCCAAACGTCAGCACCGATCGCTGGCCCAGGCTGTCCGCGATCTCCAGCACCGCGAGCTGCCCTTCGCGAAACCCAACACGCACGCTCTGCAACTGGCCGTCCTTGTTGCGCGGGCGCGCTTCCAGCCATTCGAGCCCGTCCTGCGCGGGCGCCGCCTGCAGCTCGAACACCTCGGACAGCGCGCGCATGTCGGTGCCCGCCGCGATCAGCGCTGCCGGCGTGCTGCCCAGCACCTCTTGCTGCTTGCGCGCGGTCACCTGGTTGAGATCGACGTCGTAAAGCCAGAGCGTCTGGCCATCGGCCACGATGGTCTGCTCAAACGGTTTGGTGTATTCGAAACGGAAGCGGTTGGGCCGCAGGAACTCGAAGCGTCCGCTGGAGGTCTTGCTGCGCGCCACGGTTTCGCCCGTGCGTTTGGGCGAGGTCACGACCTGGGTGAAGCTGGCCTGCGCACTGTTGACGTCGCGCAGGAACTGCTCCAGGTCTTTCAGGCCATCGGCATGGGCGGCGAAGGTGGTCAGCGCAAACGCTGCGGTGGTGATGAGTTTTTTGATCATGTCGGGTCGGACCCGTTTGCTGTCACAAGGTTGCACCGTGGGCTCATTCGCCACGCGACGGCACCAGAATGTCGCGCTGCCCGCTCGATGTGAGCGCACTGACCAGGCCCGCGTTTTCCATGTCTTCCAGCAGGCGGGCCGCGCGGTTGTAGCCGATCTTGAGCTTGCGCTGCACGTAGGAAATGCTGGCCTTGCGGTCCTTGAGCACGATTTCCACCGCCTGGTCGTACAGCGCGTCCTTTTCGCCGTTGCCGCCACCACCGTCCCCGAACATGTCGGCGCCCTCGCCATCGCCCGCGGCGCTTTCCAGCACACCGTCGATGTAATTGGGCTCACCGCCCTGCTCTTTCAGATAGGCCACCACACGGTGCACCTCGTCGTCGCTGACGAAAGCGCCATGCACGCGGATCGGGAAACCGGTGCCGGACGGCATGTACAGCATGTCGCCCATGCCGAGCAGGCTCTCGGCCCCCATCTGGTCGAGGATGGTGCGGCTGTCGATCTTGCTGCTCACCTGGAACGACAGCCGGGTGGGAATGTTGGCCTTGATCAGGCCGGTGATCACGTCCACGCTGGGGCGCTGGGTCGCCAGTATCAGGTGGATGCCGGCCGCGCGCGCCTTCTGCGCCAGGCGCGCGATCAGTTCCTCGATCTTCTTGCCCACCACCATCATCAGGTCGGCCAGCTCGTCGATCACCACCACGATGTACGGCAGGCGTTCCAGCGGCTCGGGTTGCTCAGGCGTCAGACTGAAGGGGTTGCCGATGATGTCGCCACGCGCCCTGGCCTCGTCGATCTTCTGGTTGAAACCCGCGAGGTTGCGCACGCCCATCTTGCTCATGAGTTTGTAGCGCTTCTCCATCTCGCCCACGCACCAGTTCAGGCCGTTGGCCGCGTGCTTCATGTCGGTCACCACCGGCGCGAGCAGGTGCGGAATGCCCTCGTAGACGCTCATCTCCAGCATCTTCGGGTCGATCAGCAGCAGGCGCACGTCCTTCGCATCGGCCTTGTACAGCAGCGATAGGATCATGGCGTTGATGCCGACCGACTTGCCCGAACCGGTGGTGCCGGCCACCAGGCAGTGCGGCATCTTGGCCAGATCGGCCACGACGGGCTGGCCGCCGATGTCCTTGCCCAGACCCATGGTCAACAGCGACTTGGCGTCGTTGTAGACCTGCGAGCCCAGGATCTCGCTGAGCTTGATCATCTGCCGCTTGGCGTTGGGCAGCTCCAGCGCCATCAGGTTCTTGCCGGGAATGGTCTCGATCACCCGGATCGACACCAGCGAGAGCGACCGCGCCAGATCGCGGCCCAGGTTGACGATCTGCGAACCCTTCACGCCGGTGGCGGGTTCGATCTCATAGCGCGTGATCACCGGGCCTGGCGCGGCCGCCACCACCCGCACCTCCACGCCAAAGTCCTTGAGCTTCTTCTCGATCAGGCGGCTGGTCATCTCCAGCGTCTGGCTGTCCACGCCCGCCTGGTGCAGCGGCGCGCCGTCCAGCAGGTCCACCTGCGGCAGTTTGCTGTCGGGCATCTCGGTGAACAGCGGCTTCTGCCGCTCCTTGGCCACACGCTCGCTCTTGGGCACATCGATCAGGGTGGGTTCGATCACCACCGGCATGGGATGGTGCTCTTCAATCTCCACCCGCTCGACCTTGACCACTTCCTCACGCTCACGAGCCGCCTGCTCACCGATGCGCTGGTCTTCCACCGCTTCGCGCTTCTCGCGCCGGGCTTCGAACCAGCCGTCCAGCGTGAAACCCAGACTTTCGGCCCAGTGCCCCCAGGAAAAGCGGAACACGCGCGGCAAGCACAACACCAGCAGCGCGAGCATGGCCAGCGCCGAACCCGTGAACCCCAGCCAGCGCATGGCCAGCGTTCCCACGGCATGACCCAGCACGCCCCCCGCATGCCCAGGCAACAGCCCCTCCAGGCGGTACAGCCGGCTCCACTCCAGCGTGGTGCTGGCCACCAGCAACAAGCCCAGCGCGAGCCAGAAAACGGCGCGCCGACCCCGGATGCGTTGCCACACGGTGGCTGTGTCCCGAGTCTGCGCCTCGTCGTCCACGTCCAGCCCCTGATAACCCCGAATCCAGCGCGCCAGCACCGACAGCCAGGCCCGCACACCGGCGAAAAAGCACCACCAGACCGAAAAGCCCAGCAGGAAATAGCTCCAGTCGGCCAACAGGGCGCCGAACCGGCCGCCCCAGTTGCCCGCCTCAAGCCGGGTGCCGGTGGTGCTCCACGCCGGATCGGCCAGCGAGTGGCTCAGCAAGGCCAGCAACCAGAACGCCAGCGCCGCGGCGCCCAGCACGAGCCCGATCTCCTGGGCAAAACGGGTCACCCCCGCCGGTGCCTGGTTGGCACGGTCGGCGTTGAGCGTGTTGAGTGAATAGGTCATAGTCTTCGCAATATTCCGAGGGCAAGCTTACCCCATGGAGATGCGTGTTCACGCCCCGCGCAAGGGCATCCAAGCGCAGGCGGCTGAGCCGCACGAAGGCCACCCCGCGAGACGGCCAACGTCGGTCAGCCCAATGAATTGAGGCGTTCCTTGATGACGGTGCTGCCGTCCTCCCCCAGCTCGATGAAACCCCGATCTTCCAGGTCCTTCATCACCCGGCTGACCATTTCGCGCGAGGCGCCGATCATTTTCGCGACATCCTGGCGCGAGACCCGGTCGCGGATGACGAGCTGGCCATCTTTGTCGGGTTGCGCAAACTCCAGCAGCGCGCGGGCCACCCGGCCATAGACGTCCATCAGGGCGAGCGATTCGATCTTGCGGTCGGCATGGCGCAGGCGCTGCACCAAGCCCTTCATCACGGCATAGGCCATGGAGGTGTTTTCCGGCAGGCAGCGCGCGAACTCCACCCGCCCCAGAATCAACACGTCGGTCTGCACCTCGGCACGCACGGTGGCCGAATGCGGCTGGTTGTCGATCAGACTCATCTCCCCCACGTAGTCGCCCGGGTTCATGGTGGCCAGGATCACCTCTCGGCCACGGGAGTCGGCGGTCACCACGCGGGCCCGCCCCGTCAGCACGATGGCCAGGCAGTTGGACTTCTTCCCCTGCTCGACGATGCATTCGCCGCGCTTGAAGCGCCGCTTGACGACCGCATCGGCCACCGATTCGGCCTGCGCCTGCGTCAGCGTGGAAAACAGCGGTACCCGGCGAATCAAATCCAGATTGGACAGGATGGACATGTGTTTATTCCTATGCTTGGACTGCGGACGCAGCGCTCTTTCATACAATGACTTCGATCATCTGCCCACCCTCCCAGGTTGAGCACAAGGCCGCGGAAGCCGCGAATCAACGTCAACTCTAAACCACTTGCCCCAAAGTTCGATGGGGCCTTGCAACATGAAGCACTCCAAAGTTCTCATTCTGGGATCGGGCCCCGCCGGCTACACGGCCGCGGTCTATGCCGCCCGCGCCAACCTCAACCCCGTGCTCGTCACCGGCATCGCCCAGGGTGGTCAACTCATGACCACTACCGACGTGGACAACTGGCCCGCCGATGTGGATGGCGTGCAGGGCCCCGAACTCATGCAGCGCTTCCTGGCCCATGCCGAGCGCTTCAAGACCGAGATCGTGTTCGATCACATCAATGCGGTGGATTTCTCCAAGCGCCCGTTTGTGCTCAAGGGCGACAGCGGTGAATACAGTTGCGACGCCCTGATCATCGCCACCGGCGCCTCGGCCAAATACCTGGGCCTGCCGTCGGAGGATGCTTTCATGGGCAAGGGCGTGTCGGGCTGCGCCACCTGCGATGGCTTTTTCTACCGCGAGCAGGACGTGGCCGTGGTGGGCGGCGGCAACACCGCCGTCGAAGAAGCCCTGTATCTGTCCAATATTGCCCGCAAGGTCACCCTGGTGCACCGTCGCGACACCTTCAAAGCCGAACCCATCCTGGTCGACAAGCTGATGGAAAAGGTCGCTGCGGGCAAGATCGAACTCAAGACCCATTTCACGCTCGACGAGGTGCTGGGCGACCAGAGCGGCGTGACCGGTGTGCGACTGAAAAGTGCGAAGACCGGCGAGACCGAAGACCTCACGCTCAAGGGCTGCTTCATCGCCATCGGCCACAGCCCCAACACCGACATCTTCAAAGGCCAGCTCGAGATGAAGGACGGTTACATCGTCACCCAGTCCGGGCTGAAGGGCATGGCCACCATGACCAGCGTGCCGGGCGTGTTCGCGGCCGGCGATGTGCAGGACCACGTGTACCGTCAGGCCATCACCAGCGCCGGCACCGGCTGCATGGCGGCGCTCGACGCCCAACGCTTCCTGGAACAAAACGAGTCCTGACGAGCGGCTGCCGAATGGCACTGAAGCGTGATTTCCCTTCGCGCTATAATTCAAGGCTTTGCTGCGTTTGACCGACTCCGGTTGTGCGTGACGAATTCGGGTTACCGCCACCCTTTCCTGGCGAGGTGAGGCTGGAACGCCAGATGCAGAACGGGCACATGTCCCGCAGCATCCTGGGCCAACAGCTGTATATAAGTATCGGAGTGTCCTCATGGCACGCGTCTGCGACGTCACGGGCAAGAAGCCCATGGTCGGGAACAACGTTTCCCACGCCAACAACAAAACCAAGCGCCGGTTCCTGCCGAACCTGCAATACCGCCGTTTCTGGGTCGAGAGCGAAAACCGCTGGGTTCGCCTGCGCGTGTCGGGCGCTGCCCTGCGCCTGATCGACAAGAACGGCATCGACGCCGTGCTCGCTGACCTGCGCGCACGCGGCCAGGCATAAGGAGCACACACCATGGCAACCAAAGGCGGACGCGAAAAGATCAAGCTGGAATCCACTGCGGGTACCGGCCACTTCTACACCACGACCAAAAACAAGAAGACCACGCCCGAGAAGATGCTGATCAAGAAATTTGATCCCAAGGCTCGCAAGCACGTGGACTACAAGGAAATCAAGCTGAAGTAATTCAGCCGGTTCCTCCAACAAAAAAGCCGCTGTGAAAACAGCGGCTTTTTTGTTGCCCGGGAAACAAGTGGATCGGCAGTGTCCGGAGCGCAGTGCCAAACCCAGAACGCCGCGGAACCGGCTCCGCCGGGCCGCCAGCGTTGCCCCCTTGAGGGGTCGCGCGCAGCGCGGCGGGGTGGGCCAAGCTCAAGCGTGCGCGGAGCGCAGGCGAATCGAGAAGTCGCGCAGCGCGGCAATACCGCTTTCTTCGGCCCGACGGCACCAGGCCTGCAGATCGCTGGCGAGCTGTTCGCGCGTGACGTTCGTGCTGGACCACAGGGCACGCAGCTCTTCGCGCATGGTCACCATCTTGTCGAGCACCGGATGCTCGGCTCGGGCCAATGCCAACTGGGGTTTGACATCGGCCGGCACCTTGTCGTCATCGCGGTGCAGCCAGCGGCGGGCCGCGTCCAGAACCGACACATCGGCGCTGCGGGACCTCAGACCCTCGATCTCGCGCTTGCAGGCGGTGCGCAGTTCACGCGCAAATCCGGCCATGACTTCATACCGGTTGGCAATGATGGCCTCCAGCGTCTTCTCATCCGCCACCGGCTTGACATCCCCAAAGGCCATCTTCGGTGGCAACTTTTTCACGTGCGCCAGGCCCAACGACTTGAGCACACGGATATAGAGCCAGCCAATATCAAACTCGTAGGGTTTGACCGACAGTTTGGCGGATGTGGGGTACGTGTGGTGGTTGTTGTGCAGCTCCTCGCCGCCAATCAGAATGCCCCATGGCGAGACGTTGGTGCTGGCATCGGTGGCTTCAAAGTTGCGGTATCCCCACCAGTGGCCAATGCCGTTGATGATGCCGGCGGCGGTGATCGGAATCCAGATCATCTGGATCGCCCACACCGTCAGGCCCAGCACGCCAAACAGGGCGACATTGATGATCAGCATCAGGCTCACACCCAGGCGCGAACGCCCGGTGTACACGTGACGCTCGACCCAGTCGTCCGGGGTGTTGTGCCCGTAGCGCGCCCGGGTTTCCTGGTTCTTGGCCTCGGCCCGGTACAACTCGCTGCCTTCCCAGAACACCTTCTTGATGCCAAACACCACCGGGCTGTGGGGATCACCTTCGTGTTCACACTTGGCGTGGTGCTTGCGGTGAATGGCCGTCCATTCCTTGGTGACCATGCCGGTGGTCATCCAGAGCCAGAACCGGAAAAAATGCGAGGCCACCGGGTGCAGATCCAGTGCACGGTGCGCTGAGTGGCGGTGGAGGTAGATGGTGACGCTGGCAATGGTCACATGGGTCAACACCAGCGCCACAACCATGGCTTGCCACCAGGCAGCGCCGGTCAGACCGTGGGCCAGGAACTGGATCAGGCCATCCCACAGAAGGGGAAAAGCCCCCGAATCGGAAGAGAACATTGATTTCCTAAAAGAACGCCTGAAAGCGTTCGGATCAAACAGACCTGGCCCGCGAACGAAGCGGGCCGAAGGGACTGCTCAATTTTAATGGCGGGGGTGCAAAACACCTAGCCAGAGCAGCCGAACGGAGAAAGTCCAGCCGAAAATCGGGGTTTTTACCGGGTTTTCAAGGCTTTTTCCGCCAGACGGCGGCAAAGAAGCCGTCTGTTGCATGCCGATGAGGCCACAGGCGCATCCAGCGCCCCTGCTCACCCGAGCACAGAGACGCGGCCTGCGGCACGTGCAGGCCCTCCAGCAAGGAGGACACGGGCACCACTTCAAACTCGGGATGGGCCAGGGCGAAGGCCTCGCAGACCACCTCGTTTTCCGCCCGCAGCAGACTGCAGGTGGCGTACACCAGCCGCCCACCGGGTTTGAGCAGGCGCGCAGCGCTGTGCAGGATGGCCAGTTGCAGTTCCGCCTGCGCTGCCACGGTCTGCGGCGTCTGCCGCCATTTCAGGTCGGGGCTGCGGCGCAGGGTGCCCAAGCCAGAACACGGCGCATCGACCAGCACACGGTCGATCTTGCCCGCCAGACGCTTGATGCGGTCGTCGCGCTCGTGGGCGATGGCCACGGGGTGCACATTGGACAGTCCGCTGCGTGCCAGTCGGGGCTTGAGGGCATCGAGCCGATGGCCAGAGGTGTCAAACGCATACAGACGACCGCTGTTGCGCATGGCCGCACCAATGGCCAGCGTTTTGCCACCAGCACCCGCGCAAAAGTCCACCACCATTTCACCCCGCTTGGCGTCCAGCAGCAGTGCCAGCAGCTGTGACCCCTCGTCCTGCACTTCCACGACGCCTTGCGTGAAGGCCGGCAGTTTGGCCAGCGAAGGCTTGCCTTGCAATCGGATGCCGAGCGGTGAATACGGCGTGGCTTCGCAGACCAGCCCCGCCTGATGCAACTCGGCCAAGGCCATTTCGCGCTTCTTCTTCAGCACATTCACGCGCAGATCCAACGCGGCCGGCTGGCTCAGACTGGCCACCAGCGCATCGAACTCATCACCCACCTGCTCGCGCAATGCGGTCGCCAGCCACTCGGGCAAGTTGTGGCGGTGCTGTGCCATCAAGTCGGCGTCGTTCACGGCCAGGCAGTGGTCCCACCAGGTCTTTTCCGCATCGGTCAGCGCGCTCTTGAGAAAGTCGCGATCGCCCGGAAAACCCAGGATGGCGAGCCGGCGCCACTTGGAACCCGTGCCGGAACGGGCCAGCCATTCAAACTTCAGCCGCTCACGCAGGATGGCATAGACCGAGTCGGAAAGCGTGGCACGCTCGCGTGGCCCCAACGATCGGTTTTCGCGGAAATGGCGGGCCACCACGGCGTCGGCGGGGTGGTCAAATTTGAAAACCTGTTCGATCAGGGTGGCACATTCGTCGAGAAGGGCTTTGGGGTGCATAACCCCGTATTGTCCCCTCTGAATGAGCCCACTGCGCGGCTTCCCACCAGGGGACGCGATGCCTGTGGCCGGGCAGAGCCCGTTCCACGGCATCCCTGGGATTGGGGATGCCTCGCGCCGGAAGTGCCTTTGTCAGCAAGCGCCATGCAACCGGCTTTGCCGAGCCACTGGTGCCCTCCCCCCTGGGGGAAAGCCGCGCAGCGGCGCAGGGGGAACGATAATCATGGGCTATGTCCGAAATTGCCCAACAGGTGAAGCGTCGCCGCACCTTCGCCATCATCTCGCACCCCGACGCGGGTAAAACGACCCTGACCGAGAAGCTGCTACTGTTCTCGGGCGCGATCAACATCGCCGGTTCGGTGAAGGCGCGCAAAGCCGCGCGTCACGCCACGTCCGACTGGATGGAGATTGAAAAGCAACGTGGTATCTCGGTGGCCAGCTCGGTCATGCAGATGGAATACCGCGACTGCGTGATCAACCTGCTCGACACACCCGGTCACCAGGACTTCAGCGAAGACACCTACCGCGTGCTCACCGCCGTGGACGCCGCGCTGATGGTGATCGACGCCGGCAATGGTGTGGAGCCGCAGACCCGGCGCCTGCTGCAGGTCTGCCGCGCGCGCAACACACCCATCCTCACCTTCGTCAACAAGATGGACCGAGAGGTGCAGGCCCCGCTGGACCTGATGGACGAGATCGAGCGCGAGCTGGGCATGACGGTCGTACCGTTCACTTGGCCCGTGGGCATGGGCAAAACGTTTCGCGGCGTGTACGACCGGCGGACCGACCAGATGCGTGTGTTCGCCGCGGGCGAAGACCGCCGGGGCGGCGAAGAGGAGGTGCTGGCTGGACTGGACAATGCCGAGAGCCTGAAACGCTTTGGTGCCGAGTTCGAACAGGCGCGTGACGAGCTCGAACTCGTGGCCGGTGCGTCACCGGCCTTCGACGAGGCTCAGTTTCTGGAAGGCAAGCAGACGCCCATGCTGTTCGGCTCGGCGGTGAACAACTTCGGCGTTCGCGAAGTCCTGGACGCTTTGGTTGATCTGGCGCCACCTCCCGGCGCGCGTGCCGCGATCCAGCGCATCGTGCAACCAGACGAACCCAAGTTCACCGGCGTGGTCTTCAAGATTCAGGCCAATATGGACCCGTCCCACCGGGACCGGATCGCCTTCGTGCGTCTGGCCAGTGGCCACTTTGAACGCGGAATGAAGCTCAGGGTGGTGCGCTCCGGCAAGGACCTGCGCCCCAACACCGTGGTGAGCTTCCTGTCTCAGCGCCGCGAGCTGCTGGACGAGGCTTTTGCGGGTGACATCATCGGCATCCCGAACCACGGCGTGCTGCAACTCGGCGACACACTCACCGAAGGTGAGAACCTCCAGTTCACCGGCCTGCCCTTCTTCGCACCGGAAATCATCCGCAGCGTGGAAGTGGCCGACCCTCTGCGCAGCAAGCAACTGCGCGCCGGTCTGACCCAGCTCGGTGAAGAGGGTGCGATCCAGGTCTTCCGTCCGGTGGCGGGTTCGGTCCTGCTGCTGGGCGCTGTGGGTCAGCTGCAATTCGAAGTGGTCGCGCACCGCCTGGAGCACGAATACGGTGTCAAGGCACGCATCATGGGAAGCCCCTACCAGGTGGCCCGCTGGGTGACCTGTGCGCCGGAAGATGGCGGCGAGATCGAACTGAAAAAGTTCATCGACGCCAACAGCCACCGTGTGGCGCTGGACGCGGTGGATGCGCCCACGCTCTTGGTCGACCACCAGGCGACGCTGCGCGCCGTGGAAGCCAACTGGCCGAAGATCAAGTTCCACGCGATGCGCGAGCACGCGGGTCTGGTGTTCCACAAAGGCGTGTAGACGCCGCACCTGCACCCCGCTGCAAGGGAAGCAATCAAATAAAAAAAGCCGCTGGGTTGCCCCAGCGGCTTTTTTTCAACTGAATCAAGCAGCCTTGCGGCCGCCCACATCAGAAGGTGTGCTTGACGCCAGCGGCGAACATGCTGGTGTCGCCAGCAGCCGTGTTTTCCTTGCGGAAGCCGGTGTACAGTGTGGTGCGCTTGGACATGGAGTAAGCCACGCCCAGGCCAACGCTGTTCATGTTCTCGCCTCCGTCAACCTTCGACGAGGCCAGGCCGGTCGACAGGGTCAGAGCGGATCCCAGGGGAACGTCGACACCGAAAGAGTACTCGTTGGTCTTGGCGCCCACTTCAGGCTTGACTTGACCGTAGCCAGCCAGCAGCTTGACAACGCCGAGGTCGTAGGAACCGTTCACGCGGGTGAACTTGGCAGCCACATCATCCGGCGACACGGAAGCCACAGCGTAGTCCACTTGGTCTTGGTAGCCAAAGCCAACATAGATCGGGCCGTTTTCATACTTGGCGTGGAAGGACACCACTTCGTTCTTGGAACCGTCCAGCGAGAAACTCGCTGCGCCACTGAAACCCCCAAACGAAGGCGTAGCGTAATAGATGTTGGAGCCAGGGTTGCTGATGTAACCGGTCGAAGCCCACACGACGGTAGGAGCCAGCACGGAATCGAACACGGGGTTGGTGGCGCCGGAGATGTCGTCGTAAGCGGTGTACACGTTGCCCAGCTTCACTTCGCCGAAGCCGCCGGACAGACCGACGTAGGCTTGACGGGCAAAGCCGTTGCCCTTCAGGGCGCCAGAGGTCAGGTCGATGCCTTCTTCCAACAGGAAGTTGGCTTTCAGGCCACCACCGAGGTCTTCGGTGCCCTTGAAGCCAAGGCGGCTGGAGCTCACGCCACCAGAGGTGAGCTGAGCGCTCGTGCCCTTCTCTTTTGTCAAGGCGATATCAGCGATACCGTACAAGGTCACGGAAGATTGGGCAAAAGCGGCGCCGGAGGCTGCCAGAACGGCCAAAGCAATCAGAGTTTTCTTCATGACAGGATTCCTTCTTAAGTGATGTCCGGTCTCGCAATCAAGACCAGCTGTGAGGTTGATTCACGAAGTGATGGTAATGGCCCCGCGGTCAGCGCCAAGGGTTTTCCCTGCAAATTTCGGCTTACATACATCAGATGTCGGTTTTTTGAAACACTTGATCAACCAGCAACGCCGACAGTCTGACATATCGGTTTTGGGTCTCTGCTGAAGTCGCCTCGAAAACCTGACCCCGATCGAGCTCGTCAACAGCAGGTCAGTTCAACCCAACGAAGCATCCAACCTGTAGTTCAGAACTGTCCGGTTTCCGGGGGAACGTCAAACACTAGACATCATGGTCGCTCGTGAATGCAGGGGCGGCCATGCTGTCTAGCAGCGGAACTTGCATCCGCAGGTTGCGAAAAGCGTGCTGGACACACATGAAAAAAACCCGCCGTGCGAACACGGCGGGTTTTCAGGCTTTGAATCGTGTGCTGAACTGGTCAGCCGAAGCAATTAGAAGGTGTGGCGGATACCGATGTCGTAGCCGCCTTTCTCGACCGTACGTGCATTGTCATTGCCGTAAGAAGCATAGATCTTCGTACGCTTGCTCAGCATGTAATCCACACCCAAGCCCAGCTTCTTCGTGACCTTGGCACCGGAGACATCAGCCTCGCTTACACCATAGCCACCCTTGATGGCAAAGGCACCCATCGGAACGACTGCCATGATGTTCCAAGCCTTGCGGTCGAAGGCCGTCGCTGTGTCAGCAGCGCTGAGGTCGATGGTGGAGTAGCCTGCGCCAACAATCATGAAGCCGACGTTGTAAGTGGCCAGCAACGCAGTGATCTGGTCGTCCTGGCGGTTCTGCTCCATACCAATGCCCACGTACAGCGGACCGTTGGCATAGCTGCCCCACAGGCTGGTGAGGTTCTTCGGCAGCGGCGTAGCCGAACCGGTGTGCTGCTTGAGCCCCAAGCTGACTGCGGCGGAGAAACCGCCGAATTTGGGCGAACTGTAGTGGATGGCTTCGGTACGGCCCAAGCCAGCAGCGTCGGCATTATTTTCCTTGTCGGTCACATAGCCCGACGTCAAAACAGCAAGGGAGCCCTGCTGCAGCGTGCCCCAGGGGTCGGTCATGTTGACCGGACCTTGAAAGGCGGTCAGCGAACGACCCAACTTGAGAGCACCGAAGCCACCGGACAGACCAACGGTCGACTCGCCCTGGAAGGTCGGACGTGAGAAGGTGGTGCCATCGTTGCCACCCGACTCAGGGCTAAAGCGCTGTGCCAGGGTGAAGTGGGCCTTGAGGCCGCCGCCCAGATCTTCGGTACCCAGGAAACGGATCTGGCTGGCACCGTTGGTCGCGTCCAAACGGGCGTCCTCGGCGCCAATCGGCTTGACGTAGCCGAGGTCCACGGCACCGTCGATGGTCACGGAAGACTGGGCAAGGGCTGCGGTGGATGCCACTGCGGCCAGAGCGATCAAGGTCTTTTTCATTGAAGATTTCTCCAAGGGTTGAATGTGAGGCTGCGGGTCTTGTTCGCCCGAGCCAACCTCCGTTCTGGAAGCTGTAGCCATTGCACCAGAATGCACCGGCGGTCGCCACGCAATGAGCGGCTTTCGTGGGTAAACCCTGAGCCATCGGGTCTCGTTTTGTTGCTCATGAACGACATTCCGAGCGCGCACCAAGATGGCTTGCGCATGTCGCAGCGGGTCTTCCGCCATTTGGCGCACCTTTGAGTGAGAGACATCTTGAGGGCGTCCCGGTAACAATCCCGCGCGCACCCCCTATATGGCTGCCCCCAGCCGGCATACTCGTGTGCACATGATTCAAAGATGAGAGTTCTCGCCATGCCTGTGGATGCCCTGTTGATCGCCGCCGACTCGACCCTGCGCACGCTGTTTGTCGCGCCCAGGGCATCGCGCGCCTGCCCCAACCTGTCGGAACATGATGAGGACCACTTGAGTGAAGTTGATCGCGCACAGTCCGGCGCATTGATGCGGGTGAACCACGTGGGCGAGGTCTGCGCGCAGGCGCTGTACACCGCCCAGGCGCTGGCCGCCCGCAGCACTGGGGCTGCGCGGCAACCCGATCACGCGTTGGCTGCGCAGTTGGAGACCGCCGGTCGGGAAGAGACCGACCATCTGGCCTGGACCCAGACCCGGCTGGACGAACTGGGCGCGCGGCCTTCGCTGCTGAATCCGCTGTGGTATGCAGGGGCCTTTGGCCTGGGCCTGCTGGCGGGTCGTTTCGGGCCTGGCGTCAGCCTGGGTTTCGTGGTGGAAACCGAGCGTCAGGTTGAGGCCCACCTGGCCAGCCACATGGAGCGGCTGCCGGCGCAGGACCACGCCTCACGCGCCATCGTGGCGCAGATGAAAGAGGATGAGGCCCGCCACGCCCGGCAGGCCCAACAGGCGGGCGCATCCGAACTGCCCCTGCCGGTCAAGCGCCTGATGAGGCTGGCAGCCAGGGTCATGACCACCGTGGCGCATCGAATCTGACGCGCCACCCGATCAGGCCTCCAGCACCTCGAAACCCGTGGTGATCTCGGCCGTCTTGCCCAGCATGATGCTGGCCGAACAGTATTTGTCGTGGCTCATGGCGATGGCGCGCTCCACCGCGGCGTGCGGGATGGCCTTGCCGGTCACCGTGAAGTGCATGTGAATCCTGGTGAACACCTTGGGATCGGTTTCAGCGCGCTCCGTGGTGAGTTTGACGCTGCAGCCACGGACATCGTGGCGTCCGCGCTTGAGAATCAGCACCACGTCGTAGGCGGTGCACCCTCCGGTGCCCGCCAGCACGGTTTCCATCGGGCGCGGCGCCAGGTTGGCGCCACCGTTTTCCGGTTTGGCCGCGTCGGGCGCGCCGTCCATGGTCAGCACGTGACCGCTTCCGGTTTCGGCGACAAAGCCCATGTGGGAGCGGGTGCCGGCTGCGCCGGTCCAGGTGACAGTGCATTCCATAGGGGGTCCTGGCGTGACAAAAATGACGAACTTCGGGGAGGCTCTCTAAAAAACAGAGCAAAAACCCCCGCTGCCATGTTGCGCCGCAGCATGGCAGCGCTATACTGGCGTCATTGTATTTAAGGTTGTCTCCTCTACCCTCCACGGGTGGATTTAAGCCCGGACCGGTTCGCCAGTCCGGGTTTTTTTTGCCCGAATGGCTGCTCGATATGATGGCGACCGAGGAACCAACATGCCCGCCCGCCCACAAAAACCCGCCCCGAGCCCTGTTTTGCCCAGTCCATCCCCCGTCACCACACTCGGACCTGCCGACTACCTGAAGAAGATCCTGACCGCCCGTGTCTATGACGTGGCCGTGGAATCGGCACTTGAACCGGCGAAAAACCTGAGCCGCCGCCTGCACAACACGGTGCTGCTCAAGAGGGAGGACCAGCAGCCGGTGTTCAGTTTCAAGCTGCGTGGGGCCTACAACAAGATGGCCCACCTGTCGGTGGATCAGCTCCAGAAAGGTGTGATCTGCGCCTCGGCCGGCAACCATGCCCAGGGCGTGGCGCTGGGCGCACACAAGCTCGGTACCCGGGCCGTCATCGTCATGCCCACCACCACGCCACAGGTCAAGGTGGACGCGGTGCGTGCACTGGGTGGTGAGGTCGTGCTGTACGGAGACAGCTACTCCGACGCCTACACCCATGCGGTGGCTCTGCAAAAGAAGCAGGGACTCACTTTCGTGCATCCTTTCGACGATCCGGACGTGATCGCGGGACAGGGCACGATTGCGATGGAGATCCTGCGCCAGCTGCAGAGCCTGGGGTCGGACCACCTGGACGCCGTGTTCGTCGCCATTGGTGGTGGCGGCCTGATTTCCGGCGTGGCCAACTACATCAAGGCGGTGCGCCCGGAGATCAAGGTGATCGGGGTGCAGACCGTCGACTCGGACGCGATGTTGCAGTCGGTGAACGCGGGTGGGCGCGTGACGCTGCAGGATGTGGGCCTGTTCGCCGACGGCACGGCGGTCAAGCTGGTGGGTGAAGAAACCTTCCGGATCGCCAGCGGGCTGGTGGATGAGTTCGTGGTGGTGGACACCGACGCGGTGTGCGCCGCCATCAAGGACATCTTTGTCGACACGCGCAGCATCGTCGAACCCTCGGGGGCGCTGGCGGTGGCCGCCATCAAGCAGTACGTGTCCACGCACAAGAAAAAGGGCGAAACCTACGCCGCCATCCTGTGTGGCGCCAACATGAACTTTGACCGGCTGCGTTTCGTGGCCGAGCGGGCCGAGGTGGGCGAAGAACGCGAGGCGCTGCTGGCGGTCACCATCCCCGAGGAACGCGGCAGCTTCCGGCGCTTCTGCGAGCTGATCGGCGACCTGCCGGCGTTTGGCGGCAGCAAGGGTGCGCGCAACGTGACCGAGTTCAACTACCGCATCCACGACGACCGGCTGGCGCACGTGTTCGTGGGCCTGAGCACCCATGGCAAGGGCGAGTCCGGAAAAATCGCCCAGACGCTGGGCAAGCACGGCTTTGAAACGCTGGACCTCACCCACGACGACCTGGCCAAGGAACACATCCGCCACATGGTGGGCGGGCATTCCCCGCTGGCACACGATGAACGGCTGTTGCGTTTCGTGTTTCCCGAGCGCCCGGGGGCCCTGCTGAAGTTTTTGAGCCTGATGCGTCCGGGTTGGAACATCAGCCTGTTTCATTACCGCAACCAGGGCGCCGACTACGGCCGCATCCTGGTGGGCCTGCAGGTTCCGACCAAGGACGACAAGGCCTTTGCCAAGTTCCTGGAGACCCTGGGTTATCCGTATGTGGAGGAAACCCAGAATCCGGTGTACCGTCTGTTCCTCAAGAGCTGACCCCCCACCCGTCCAAGAACCTATGAACACCGCGACCCTTCCCGTCCCAGCGGATTTGAGCGCCCGGGAAGAGACGCATGGTTTGCGGCTTCCCCCGGTGTCGCCCGCCGCCGACACCGGGCTGGAGGACGAACTGCGCGGACGCCTCTCAGGAAAAGAGTCGCCTGAACATGCCCTGGGGCGCATCGAAACCCTGGCGCTGCAACTGGCGCGCATCCAGCATGCCGATCCGGCACCGTTCGACCCACTCGCCTTCCTGGCCCCCCAGATCGTTGTGTTCGCGGGCGACCACGGCATCGCCGACGAAGGGGTTTCCGTCTTCCCCCAGGACACGACCCGCCTGCGCGTGTTGCAGATGCTCCAGGGAACCGCAGTGGTGAACAGCCTGGCGCAACTGCATGGGTTCAACCTGACGGTGGTCGATGCGGGCCTGGCATCCCACATCAGCCTGCCCGGCGATACCGTGCCCAGCGCCACCCTACTGCCGCGCAAGATCGGATACGGCACGCGCAACATGGTGCTGAGCCCGGCGATGTCGATCCCCCAGGCCGTGGCCGCCTTGCACGCCGGCATGGATGTGGTGCGCCACCTGCCGGGCAATGTCCTCGCGCTGGGCGACGTCGGCGTCGCGGCCACGTCTTGCGCGACACTGATGCTGTCCAGGCTGTGCGGCGTGCCGCTGGCCGATGCCTGTGGACGCGGCAGTGGGCTCGATGAAACCCAGCTGCAGCACAAACTGCAAAAACTCTTCGCCGCTGCCCGCCGGCACCGCAAGGCCACCGCGCCGCTGGAGGTGCTGGCGGCCATGGGGGGCTTCGAGATCGCGATGCTGACCGGTGCGATGCTGCAGGCCGCCAGCGAGCGGCGGGTGGTGCTGGTGGACGGTTTCGTGGCCAGTGCGGCGGCCCTGGTGGCCCGTGCGCTGGTGCCGGCCTGCGCGGACTACCTGGTTTTTGCCCACCGCTCGGCAGAGCCGGGCCACCGCCTGCTGCTGATCCACCTGCAGGCGCAACCCCTGCTGGACATGGAACTTCGCATGGGGCAAGGCGTGGGCACCCTGCTCGCGTGGCCGCTGCTGCTGGCGGCGCAACGCCTGCTGGAACCACACGGCCGTTGACCGCCGAAGGGACGAGGTATCTCAGTCCCTCAACCACCGCCGGTGACCGGCCAGGCGGACCACATCGTCCCAGCCACGGCATTGCCGGGACAAGGCGGGCCAGATGCGCAGCAGCAACTCGCTCTCGGCCAAAGCGTCGGCGGCTGCCTGGTGGCGCTGCGCACATTCAATGCCGAAATGATCAAGCCAGTCATCGAGTGATCGGGCCGGCACGCTCCCCTGCGTCAAGACGCACAGGTGTTCCATGTCCAGCCAGGGGTTGGCCAGCCGGCGGCCCAGGTGCTGCTGGCAATGGCGCCCGATCAGGCTTTCATCGAACCCGCTGCGAAACGCCAGCAGGGGAGACGACTGCACGAAGTCGGCAAAGGCCTGCAGCGCCAGAGCGGGCTCCAGCCCGGCGCGCTGGCGTTGTCCGGTCATGTCGTGCCGCAATTGCACCTCGAAGCTGTCGCCCAGCGTGATGTCCAGGCGCCCTCGCGCCCAGTCCACCCGCAGAGCAACCGCGGCGATCGCCAGCAACTTGTCCTGAGCGGTGTCCAGCCCGCTGGTTTCCACATCAAGCACCACCCAGCGCTCCAGCCCGGGGCGCCCGGCCATGCCCGCACGCGACCCGGACAGGATGCGCTGCCACCACGCGCGGGCCCGCTGCGGCAGAGCGCTCATCGTTCGTAGTCGAGTTTCACCCGCTGCTGCAGGGTGCGCGCCACGCGCAGCGTTTCCTTGAGGATGCGGCGGTCGATGTCGTTGAGCCCGCCCACGGCGATGCGGTTGGCGCTGTCGCCCACCGTGGTGCCATCGAGCTGGGCGCGCAGCCGCAGCATCTGCAGGAACTCGAACCCGCCGACCCAGGCCTGGTGTTCGTGCGGTGGCACGCCCAGCAAGGGGCCCAATGCCTCGAAACGCTCGCGCGTGCCGGTGGCCGCGACACCGCGGGCCAGCGCATACAGGCGCGCCACGTCCACGAAGATCGCCGTGCCCTGCAGCTTGAGGTCGAGCGTGGCCACGCCGTCCACCGGGGTGGTGTCGATCTGGCCCAGCCAGTTCAGCGGCGCGCCATGCGCCAGGCCATTGACCGCGAGCTGGCGCAGGAAACGCGGGTTGGCCGCGGCGCGCCGGGTGACGAAGGCGCGCAGGTCGGCGGCCAAGGCCGGTCGGCCCGCGAGGGCGCGGAAGTCGAAATAGATGCTGGCGTTGAGCAGGTCGTTGGGGGAGCCCTGGTCGATCCACTGGGCAAACCGCTGCCGCCATTCGCTCTCGGTGAGGCAGCAGTCCGGGTTGCTGGCCATGATGTTGCCTCGGCACAGCGGGTAGCCGCAGGCGTCCAGCGCTTCGTTGACCTCGCGCGCAAAGGCCAGCAGGCGCGCCTTGTCGTGGGGCGGCCCGTCGGCCGGGTCGGCGAGGATGAGGGCGTTGTCCTGATCGGTGGCGATGGTCTGTTCGCCGCGCCCCTCGGAGCCCAGCGCGACCCAGCAGAACCGCTGCGGATCGAGCCCGTGCTCCACCGTCTTGATCTCCAGCAGGCGGGCGGTCAACACGTCGTTGAGGTGGCTGATGAGCGCGGTGAGCTGCTTGGCCTGCACGCCCTGCCCGAGCAGGCTGCGGGCGAAACGCCGGATGTCGTGCGCCACCAGCTTGAGCGTGGGCACGTCGGCGGCGTTGCGGATGCTGCCGCTGACGTGCTTGAGGCTCAGGCGCTGCAGGGCAAACAGGTCGCGCTCGGAGACAATGCCCACGGCACGCCCCTCGCGGGTGATGGGCACATGGCGGATGCCGTGCTGGGACATCAGCAGGGCCGCGTCCTGCGCGGTGTGCGCGGTGGTGAGGCTGTGCACGGGCTGCACCATGACCTGCGCGATGGGCGTGGCCATGGGCAGTTGCGCCAGCGCCACGCGGCCGAGGATGTCGTACCGGGTCAGGATGCCCACCGGCTCGCCGGCGGGGTTGACCACCAGCATGGAGCCGATGCGCAGGCGGTGCATCTGCGACAGCACGTCCTGCAGCGGTGTGTCGGGCGAGCAGGTCACGGGCGCCTTGTGGCACAGCTGGGCCAGCGGGGTCTCCAGCGACTGTTCGGCCAGCGCCTGCGAGGCATAGACCACCTGCAACGCGGCGCGCGACAGGTCCAGGAACTTCAGGATGCGGCGGTTGAGGAAGTCGCCGAACACGGGGCTGGTTTCGGCCAGCGCCTGCATCTCGTCGACGGGCAGGCCCAGCACGAACGTGTCTTCGGTGGCGCTGTAGGTGGTGGTGGGTGCGCGCCGGGCCAGCACGGCGCTGATGGGAAACAGGTCACCGGCCTCGTACTGGAAGGCGCCACCGGCCACGTCCGACAGACCGCGCTTGCCGGTGATGGCCCCTCGGCGGATGAAGAACAGCTCGCGCACCGGCCCGTCCTCCGGGCGGACCACCGCTTCGCCCGGCGCGAAATAGGCTTGGCGCGAAGCGGCCACGAAGGCCTTCACATGGGCCGGCTCCATTTCGTTGAACGGCGGATGCCGCTGCAACTCCAGGCAGAGGTTGTTCAACAGGCTGCCCGAGGGCCTCAGCAGCGGGTTCGCAGCAGCAGCGCCGCCAGGGTCCGCCTGCGCGCCATGCGGTTGTTCCGGGGGCGCAGCGGGGTTCAAGCGGCGCGCTCCATCAGTCGGCGACCGGCGCCAGTTCCAGTTCCACGCTGCTCGGCCCGTTGAGGGTCGGGCCCAGCCGCGCCACGCGCCGATTCACCGACTGCAGCACCAGCTCGCCTTCCAGCACCGCACCCACGGTGTAGGGGCGCGGCGGCTGGTCGTTCACCGCGATCAGCGCCGCACCGCTCTGGTTGCGCCTGGACACCACACCGACCAGCCGGTAGCGCGTGGCGGGCGTCTGGGGTTGCGCGGTTTCGGCCGCGGCCTGGGGCAAGGACCCCAGCGCACGGGCCACCAGGGCCACGTCGGTCTGGGGCAGGCTGGCGGCCGCGGCGCTCACCGGGACCATCGGACCACGCCCCCAGGCCAGCAGCACCCAGTAGCCGGCGCTCAGCCCCACCAGCAGCCACAGCAGCCCGGCCATCCAGGCCGGCCAGCCCCGCGCGGCGAAGCCCCCGCCCGACAGGCCCGTGAGGGGAAGTCTCAAACGACCAGAGAGTGCCGCCTTGTTCATGGCCGCATTATGATCGACCGTTTGTCACGCCCACGGGCGGGCGACCACGAGACGAGCCCCGTCTCCAGCCCACGCCACCTGCCCGCCTGAGGCCCGATTCGGGAGATCGATTTGAAACGCCTTTGCCCCTCCATACCCGGCATCCACCCCGCTCACGGTGCTGCTCGCCGGGTCCTGCAGCGTGGATTCACGCTGATCGAACTCATGGTGGTGCTGGTCATCATCGGCGTGCTGGCCGCGCTGATCGTGCCCAACGTGCTCGACCGCGCCGATGACGCGCGCGTGACCGCCGCCCGCACCGACGTGAACAACCTGATGCAGGCGCTCAAGCTCTACCGCCTGGACAACCAGCGCTACCCCAGCACCGAACAGGGCCTGAACGCCCTGGTGATCCGGCCCACCACCGCGCCGGTGCCGCCGAACTGGCGCCCTTACCTCGACAAGCTGCCGGCCGACCCCTGGAACCGTCCCTACCAGTACCTGAGCCCCGGCGTGCACGGCGAAGTCGACGTGCTGTCGCTGGGGGCCGACGGTCAGCCGGGCGGCGAGGCCCGGGACGCCGACGTCGGCAGCTGGCAATGAACACGCCCGCCCGGCGTCACGGCGCGGCGTCCCTCAGGGGGACGGTGTCCTTTGACCCGTCCTGAGCCTGTCGAAGGGCGGATCGTCGGCAACGGCGGGATGCGGACAACTCGCGTGCAAGGCCTGGGGCATTCGATGATGTGCATGAGGCCCCCACACGCCCACGGAAGCCGGGGCTTCACCCTGCTGGAGCTGATGGTGGTGGTGTCCATCGTGGCGCTGGCCACGGCCGGTGTGAGCTTCGCCCTGCGCGACAACGACGCCACCTTGCTGGAGCGCGAGGGCCTGCGCCTGTCGGCCCTGCTGGAGTCGGCCCGGGCGCAGTCGCGCACCAGCGGCGTGGCGGTGCTCTGGCGCGGTTCGGACCAGGGTTTCGAGTTCATCGGCAACGCCGTCCGGGAGGGCAGCCCCCTGGCCGGCGCCCGCAGCTGGCTGCAGCCCGACACCCACCCGCAGATCACACAACCCGTGGGCGCTGACACGCTGACCCTGGGCCCCGAGCCGCTGATCGCGGCCCAGCGCCTGGTGCTCCAGCAGGGCGAGCGCCGCCTCACGCTGGCCACCGACGGGCTGGCGCCTTTCAAGGTGGTGCCCGAGGAGCCCGTGCCATGAGACAGCCTGTGTCATCCCCCCGCCAGCACGGACGCCGCGCGGGCGGCTTCACCCTGATCGAAATCCTGGTGGCGCTGGCGGTGGTGGCCATCACCCTGGCCGCGGGGGTGCAGGCCACCGGTGCGCTCACGCGCGCCGCCACCCGCCAGAGCGACCAGTGGCTGGCCCAGCTCTGCGCCGAGAACGAATTCGCGCGGCTGCGCCTGACGCGCCAGCTGCCCAGCGTGGGGGAGAGCACCGTGGCCTGCGAGCAGGCGGGCCAGATGCTGCAGGTGCGGCTGGCGGTCCAGCCCACCCCCAACCCGAACTTCCGGCGCGTGGACGCGGTGGTCGAAGCGCCGGTGGACGGCGTGGTCGCGCGCCTGCTCAGCCTGTCCACGGTGATGGGACGGTATTGAATGAAGCCCCCCCGCAGCGCTTCGCGCTACCCCCTCAAGGGGGCGACACCAGCGGCCCGTCCTGAGCTTGTCGAAGGGCGGTTCCTCGGTGTCTCTGGGCAGGGACACTGCGCTCCGGAAGGTGCTTACCGCCTCGATTCCCATCGGCTGGACGGTTGCATGCATCGCAACAGTCCTCTACGACGCAGATCGCTGGGCTTCACCCTGATCGAACTGCTGGTGGCCATCGCGGTGATGTCCATGCTGGCGCTGCTGAGCTGGCGCTCGATCGACGGCATGACCCGCACGCAGACCCTCACCCAGCAACGCTCCGACGAGCTGATGCGCATGCAGGCGGCGCTGGGCCAGTGGGCCGCCGACCTCGACGCGGTGGTGGAAACCGGCGAGGTGAGCATGCTCGATTTCGACGGCCGGGTGCTGCGCCTGACGCGCCGCGACAGCGCCGAAACCGGCCTCGACAGCCCGGGCCTGCGGGTGGTCGCCTGGACCCACACCAGTGGCGTGGCCCAGACCGCCGGCAGCACCGCCGCCATGCTGGAGGCCGGGCAATGGGCGCGCTGGCAGTCGCCCCCGCTGCGCCGACGCGACGAACTGGCCCGCGCCTGGCAACGGGCGGCGGAGTGGGCGCAAAGCGGCGGCACCGTGCCGGAGAACACCAGTGCCGACAGCGCCATCGCTCTGTTCGGCGTCCGTCAGTGGCAGTTGTTCTACCACCGGGGTGACACCTGGAGCAACCCGCTCTCGGCGGTCGGCACCGAGGCGGCCGATAGCTCTCCCGCCAACCTGGCCGCCATGCCCAACGGCGTGCGCCTGGTGCTCACCCTCTCGGGTGGACAAAGTCTCTCGGGCACCCTGGTGCGCGACTGGGTGCGCCCGACGCTGGAGGCCGGAAGATGAAAATAATCATGCCCCCACGCTCCGCCGCTGCGCGGGTCGCTGCCCCCCGAGGGGGCTGGGCCTGCCTTGGGGCGGCCCGGCGGCTGGCCCTTCGGCCCCCACCCTCCACCGTTGCGCGGCAGCGCGGGGCGGCGCTGCTGTTGGCCATGCTGACGGTCGCGCTGGTGGCCACGTTGGCGGCGGCGGCGCTGTGGCAGCAGTGGCGCGCCATCGAGGTGGAGACGGCCGAGCGCCAGCGCCTGCAGGCCGGCTGGATACTGACCGGCGCGCTGGACTGGTCGCGTCTGATCCTGCGCGAAGACGCCCGTGGCGGTCGCAGCCGCGGCAACGTGGACCACCTGGGCGAACCCTGGGCCGTGCCCCTGGAGGAGGCCCGCCTCAGCAGTTTTCTGGCGGTCGACAAGAACAACACCGACAACGACGCCCTCCAGGCCTTTCTGTCGGGCGAGGTGATCGACCAGCAGTCGCGCCTGAATTTCATGAACGTCGTGCGGACGACCCGCACCAGAACCGGCACCGGCACCGGCACCGGCTCGGGCTCGGGCTCGGGCTCGGGCTCGGGCACCGGCCCGGGAACCGGCCCCGGCACTGGCCCGAGCACCGGGAGCACGGTCGAACTTTCAGAGGACGACGTGGCGAGCTTTCTGCGTCTCTACCAGTTGCTGGACCTGCCGGCGGCCGAGCTCAACGCGGCGGTCGCGGCGCTGCTCAACACCTCCCGGCTCGCGGTCGACGACCCCATGCCGTCGCGCTCGGCGCTGATCCCCAAGCGGCTGTCGCAGCTCAGCTGGCTCGGCCTGAGCCACGCCAGCCTGGTGGCGCTGGAGCCGCACGTGACGGTGCTGCCCGAGCGCACGCAGCTCAACATCAACACCGCCAGCGCCCAGGCCCTGAGCGCCAGCGTGCCCGGGCTGGACCTGGCCATGGCGCAACAAATGGTGGCCCAGCGGGAGCGCGACCCGTTCACCAGCGTGCGCGACGCCGGGCGCCTGGTGCCGGGCGTTGCGGCCGAGCTCAAGGACGAGACCCACGGCGTGCGAAGCCGCTTCTTCGAAGTGCGGGGCCGCCTGCGGCTGGACGACACCGTGATCGAAGAGCGTTCGCTGGTGGTGCGCAATGCCCTGAACGTGCGGGTGCTCTGGCGCGAGCGCATGGCGCGCCCATGAGCGCCGCGCTGGGCCGCTCCCAAGCAAGCTCGCACCGCAGCCCGCAGGGCGAAGGTACTCCAGTGAGCACGCGCCCCCCACCGGCCGGGGCGTCACACCGCTTCTCTAGAATGGAGCGCCTCATGCCCCTGCACCGCTCCGCCTGTCGGCCACTCCTCCCGTGTTGATCCTCACCCCTGCCCACTTTTCGGTGGCGACCGAACCCGGACCGACGGCCCTGCTGGACTGGGTCGGCTCGGCCCTGGGCCAGCAGGTGGCGGAACACGGCCAGTGCGCGGTCTCGCTGCTGCCGCGCGACGACGACGTGGTGCTGGTGCTGCCTCCTCGGGCCGTGTCCTGGCACCAGCTCGCCCTGCCCAAGGTGGCCGCGGGCAAGCTGCGCGCTGTGCTCGACGGCATGCTCGAAGAACGCCTGCTCGGCGACACCGAGCAACTGCACTTTGCCCTGGAACCGGGTGGCCGCCCGGGCCGCACGGTGTGGGTGGCCGCCTGCCACAAGGCCTGGCTGCAAGGCTGGCTGCGGACGCTGGAGGCGGCGGGGCGACCGGTGTCGCGCATCGTCCCGGCCCTGGCGCCCCTGGGCCAGGGGACGCCACCGGACGCCGGCCCCACCGACGCGCCCCCGGACGTGATCCACTGGGCCCATGTGGGCGCCGACCGGTGCTGGCTGGCCAGTGCCAGCGCACGCGGCGTGAGCTGCATCCCCTTGCGCGAGCCCACCACCGGCGGGCTCAACGAACACGGCCCGGGCGCCGCGGGGCTGGACGCGGCCACCCCGGCGCCAGGCGTGCCCGGTCTGCACCCCGAGACCCCGCCCGCCCAGGCCCGCTGGATGGCCGACCCCGCCGCGGTGGCCCTGGCCGAACAGACCCTGGGGCAACGTTTCGAGCTGGTGCCCCTGTCGTCGTGGCTGCTGCGCAGCAGCCAGACCGGCTGGAACCTGGCCCAGTTCGACCTGAGCCTGTCGTCGAGCTCGCGCCGCCAGCAGCGCTGGCTGCAAAGCCTGCGCCAGTGGCGCAGCGCGCCGGCTTGGCGGCCCGCCCGCTGGGGGCTGGCCGCGCTGGTGGCCATGCAACTGATCGGGCTCAACGCCACGGCCTGGTACGAACGCCGCAGCCTCGACCGCAAGGAACAGGCGGTGCGCCAGACCCTGCAGCAGGCCTTCCCCAAAGTAACGCTGGTGCTCGACGCGCCCCTGCAGATGCAGCGCGAACTCGCCGCGCTGCTGCAGGCCCACGGCGCGCTCTCGGGTGCCGACCTGGAAGCCCAGCTCGCTGCGCTGGCCCAGTCGTCCACCGGGGCGCCGATCGCCCCCCGCTCCATCGAATTCACCCCCGGCGAGGCCCGTTTCGGCGCCTGGTCGGCCCCCGAAGAACCACTGCGCCAGCTGCAGCAGACGCTGGAGCGCAACGGCTGGCGCGCCACGCTGGAAGGCGACGTGCTCACCCTGCGCGCGGAAACCCGGTGAACCGCATGCCCGAACCCTCCCGCTTTTCCGCGCTGGCCGCCATCGGCCAGCGGCTGCACACCACGCTGGCCCGCCTCTCGCCCCGCGAACGGCGCGCCGTGACCCTCGCCGCCTGGGTGCTGGGCCTGGGCCTGCTCTGGTGGCTGGCCCTGTCGCCCGCGCTGAACACGCTGCGCCAGGCGCCCGAACAACACGCCAGGCTCGACCAGCAGTTGGCCCGCATGCGCGGCCTGGCCGCCACCGCCGAGGCCCTGCGCGCACAGAACACCGGCCAGCCGCCGGGCCGTGCGGCCGTGCTGCGCGCGCTGCAAGAAGCCAATGCCGCGGCGGCGGGCACGGTCGAGTTCTCGGTGATGGGCGACCGCGCCACCGTGACCTTCAAGGGCACGGCCCCCGAGGCGCTGGCCCAGTGGCTGGCCCAGGTGCGGGTCAACGCCCGGCTCCTGCCGGTGCAGGCCCAGCTCAACCGCACGGACAACCCCGCCGGCTGGAGCGGCCAGATGGTGCTGACCAGCCCGGGGCTGGGGTTGGCCAACTGATGCAGCACCGCTCCACCACCCGCATGGCATGGCTGGGCGCCGCGCTCGGCCTGGCCCTGGCGCTGCTGCTGTTCGCGCCGGCGCGTTGGCTGGGGCAGGCGCTGCAGTCGGCCACCCAGGGCCAGTTGCAACTGGTCAACGCGCGCGGCACCGTCTGGCGCGGTCAGGCCGACCTGCTGTTCACCGGTGGCGAGGGCAGCCGGGGCCAGACCGCCCTGCCCCAGGGCGTGGTCTGGCGCCTGGCCCCCACCCTGGCCGGCGCCCGGCCCGCCCTGGCCGTGCAACTGAGCGCGCCGTGCTGCACGCCCGAGCCCCTGTCCCTCACCGCCGTGCTCGGCCTCAATGGCGCCGAGCTGCGCGTGGCGGCGTTCAGCAGCCAGTGGCCGGCGGACCTGCTCGTGGGCCTGGGAACCCCCTGGAACACCCTGCGCCTGGAAGGCCAGTTGGCGCTGCGCTCGCCCGGCCTGAGCGTGCGGTGGTCCAGCCGCGGCACCCGCTTTCAAGGCACGCTCACGGTGGACGCGCTGGACGTGGCCTCGCGCGTGTCCACGCTGCGCCCGCTGGGCAGCTACCGGCTGGCGCTGCAATCGGCCGACGAAGGGCGCGGCGCCACCCTGGCGCTCAACACCTTGCGCGGCGAGTTGCGGCTCAAGGGCAACGGCCAGTGGATCGCGGGCCGCCTGCGCTTCCAGGGCGAAGCCCGGGCCGCGCCCGGCCGCGAAGCGGCGCTGACCAACCTGCTCAACATCCTGGGGCGCCGCGACGGCCCGCGCTCGCTCCTCAACATTGGCTAGGCCAGGGACCGCCCGCGCCCCGGACTTCGCGATAGGATCAAATCATGACTCTGCACTCTCACCACGCCCCCACCGGCACGCCCCGGGCGCCGGTCGCGGGCCGCACGCTGACGGCGCTCGCCCTGCTCGTTGGCCTGGCCTGGAGCCCCCTGCCCTGGCCGGCGGCCCACGCCCAGGGCCGCGCCAGCGAACCGGTGACACTCAATTTCGTGCAGGCCGAGATCGAAGCGGTGGCGCGCACCATGGCCACCATCACCGGCCGCAACGTGGTGGTCGACCCACGCGTCAAGGGCACGATCAACCTCTCGACCGACCGGCCCGTGCCGCCCGCCGTCGCGCTCAACCAGTTCGGTGCCGCGCTGCGTCTGCAGGGTTTTTCGCTGGTGGACACGGACGGCCTGTACAAGGTCGTGCCCGAGGCCGACGCCAAGCTGCTGGGCAACCCGGTGAACGCGGGGCCGGTGGCCTCACTCTCGTCGTCCAACCAGATCGTCACCCAGATCTTCCGCCTCAACCACGAGGCGGCGAACAACCTGGTGCCGGTGCTGCGCCCGCTGATCGGGCCGAACAACACCATCAACGTCAACCCCGGCAACAACTCGCTGATCATCACGGACTACGCCGACAACCTGCGGCGCATCGGCCGCATCATCAACGCGCTGGACGTCTCGGGCGCGACCGACGTGGAGATCATCCCGCTGCGCCACGCCATCGCCGCGGACCTGGCGCCGTTGGTGCAGCGCCTGATCGACTCGGGCACGACCGGCGCGCCCGCCGGCGCCGCGCAGGCCGACCAGTCGTACAAGACCACCCTGGTGGCCGAACCGCGCAGCAACAGCCTGGTGCTGCGCGCGGCCAACCCGGCCCGCCTGGCGCTGGTGCGCTCCCTGGTGGACAAGCTGGACCAGCCCACCGCCGAGAACGCGGCGGGCAACATCCACGTGGTCTACCTGAAGAACGCCGACGCCACCGCGCTGGCCACCACGCTGCGCGCGGCCATGGCCGCCGGCTCGGGTGGCGCAACGGCCAGCGTCGCGTCGTCCAGCCCGTCGGCCCCCATCGCGCGCGCCGCCACCACCACGGCCGGCACCGGCGCCAGCGCCGCGACCACCCCCGTGGCCGCCAGCGCGGCCCCGTCCACCGGCGGCCAGATCCAGGCCGACCCGGCCACCAACGCGCTCATCATCACCGCGCCCGAGCCCCAGTACCGGCAGCTGCGCGCCGTGATCGACCAGCTCGACGGGCGCCGGGCCCAGGTCTATGTGGAGAGCCTGATCGCCGAGGTCAACGCCGACAAGGCGGCCGAGTTCGGCATCCAGTGGCAAGGCCCGCTGGGCCAGGTGGGCAACAGCCTGATCGGCCTGATGGGCACCAACTTCGGCACCAACGGCAACAACATCCTGACCAACACCCTGGCCATCGCCGAGGGCGACTACGGCAGTGTGAAAGCGCCCGGCGCGGGCTTGAACATTGGCGCGGCCCAGCGCAAGGACGGGGTCTACATCCTGGGTTTCCTGGCGCGCTTCCTGCAGCAGAACGGCGACGGCAACATCCTCTCCACCCCCAACCTGCTCACGCTCGACAATGAGGAAGCCAAGATCGTGATCGGCCAGAACGTGCCCTTCGTGACCGGCCAGTTCACCAACACCGGCAGCAACGAGGGCTCGGTCAACCCGTTCCAGACCATCGAACGCAAGGACGTGGGCCTGACCCTGCGCGTCAAACCGCAGATCAGCGAGAACGGCACCATCAAGATGACCATCTACCAGGAGGTCAGCAGCGTGCAGGCGTCCTCGATCAACTCCACCACCGGGCTGATCACCAACAAGCGCACCATCGAGTCCACGGTGCTGGTCGACGACGGCGCCATCGTGGTGCTCGGCGGCCTGCTGCAGGACGAGTACGCCGGCAACCAGGACAAGGTGCCCGGCCTGGGCGACGTGCCCTTCTTCGGCAACCTGTTCAAGAGCGAGACCCGCAGCCGCAAGAAGACCAACCTGATGGTCTTCCTGCGCCCGGTGGTGCTGCGCGACGCGCGTCAGACCAGCAGCCTCTCGCTGGACCGCTACGAACTCATGCGCTCGGTGCAGAAAGACGTGCAACCCGCGCCCAGCAGCGTGCTGCAGATCAACGAGGCGCCGGTGATGGCGCCGCAGCGGGCCCCCGCGGCCCAGCCCGCGACCACCGCACCCGCCACGCCAGAGCCGTCGGGCACGCCCGCGCAGTGAGCGCCGCACCATGAAGTACCCCTTGCCCTATGCCTTCGCGCGCGAGCACCTCTGGCTGCTGGAAGACAGCGGCGAGGGCCTGACCCTGCTGGGCAGCCACAGCGCCGTGAGCGACCCCGCCGTGCAGACGCGGCGCCTGTCGGCGCTGTCCGAGATCCTGCGCTGCCACGACGTGCGCGAACTGCACTGGGAAGCGGGCGACACCCTGGCCCAGCGCATCAGCGCGGCCTATGCCCAGGGCGAATCGAGCGCGGCGGCGGTGGTCAGCGAAGTGCAGAGCGACGCCGATCTGAGCCGCATGATGCAGGAGCTGCCCGCCATCGAGGATCTGCTGGAAACCGCCGACGACGCGCCCATCATCCGCATGCTCAACGCCTTGCTCACGCAGGCCGCGCGCGACGGCGCGAGCGACATCCACATCGAGCCCTACGAGCGCCATTCCAGCGTGCGCTTCCGGGTCGACGGCACGCTGCGCGAGGTGGTGCGGCCCAACCGCGCCCTGCACGCCGCGCTGATCTCGCGCCTGAAGATCATGGCCGAGCTCGACATCTCCGAAAAACGCCTGCCGCAGGACGGCCGCATCTCGCTGCGCATCGGCACGCGCGCGGTGGACGTGCGCGTGTCCACCCTGCCCAGCGCGCACGGTGAGCGCGCGGTGCTGCGCCTGCTCGACAAGAGCGAGAGCAAGCTCAACCTCGAAGCCGTGGGCATGCAGGGCGACGTGCTCACCCGCTTCAAGCACCTGCTGACGCAGCCGCACGGCATCATCCTGGTGACCGGCCCCACCGGCTCGGGCAAGACCACCACGCTCTACGCCGGCCTGCAGCGGCTGGACGCGAGCACGCTCAACATTATGACGGTGGAAGACCCGATCGAATACGAGCTGGCCGGCGTGGGGCAGACCCAGGTCAACCCCAAGATCGACCTCGACTTCGCCAAGGCGCTGCGCGCCATCCTGCGGCAAGACCCCGACGTGATCATGATCGGCGAGATCCGCGACTTCGAGACCGCGCAGATCGCCATCCAGGCCTCGCTCACCGGCCACCTGGTGCTCGCCACTCTGCACACCAACGACGCGGCCAGCGCCGTCACACGCCTGACCGACATGGGCGTGGAGCCCTTCCTGCTCAGCAGCTCGCTGCTGGGCGTGCTGGCCCAGCGCCTGGTGCGCAAGCTGTGCGTACACTGCCGCGAGCGGGACGAGCAGGGCCACTGGCGGGCCGTGGGCTGCGAGCGCTGCAACCACGTGGGCTACAAGGGCCGCACCGGCATTTACGAGCTGCTGGTCTGCGACGACCCGATGCGCAGCCTGATCCACAACCGCGCCGCCGAAAGCGAGCTCATCGCCACGGCGCAAGCGGCCGGCCTGCGCTCCATGCGCGAGGACGGCCAGCACCTGGTCGAGGCGGGCATCACCTCGGCGGCCGAGGTGATCAGCGTGACGAGAGACTGATGCTCCCCCCGCGCCGCTTCGCGTCACCCCCCCAGGGGGCAACACCTACGGCCCGGCGAAGCCGGTTCCGTGGTGTTTCTGGGCTCAGGCATAGCGCGCCGGTGCGGTGTCTGGTTTTGGGATGGGTGCTCGGTGCAACACGTCCCATGATCTGCTGAACCTCCTCCATGCCCGCCTATTCCTTCGAAGCCCTGGACGCCCAGGGCGCCACCCAAAAAGGTCTGATCGACGCGGACACGGCGCGGGCGGCGCGGGGCATGCTGCGCGCGCGGGCGCTGGTGCCGATCCTGGTTGAACCCGCCACCGGCGCGGGCAGCCGCGCGCGCGCGGGTGGCCTCAACATCACGCTCTGGGGCGGCCGGGTTTTCAACGCCACCGCGCTGGCGGTCTGGACCCGGCAGATCGCCGGGCTGGTGGCCGCGGGCCTGCCGCTGGAGCGCGCGCTGGCCGCCTTGACCGAAGAGGCCGAGAACGACGCCCAGCGCAACCTCATGGCCTCCCTGCGCTCCGAGGTCAACGCCGGCTCGCCGTTCGCGCGCGCCCTGAGCGCGCACCCGCGCGAGTTCTCCGACATCTACACCGCCGTGATCGCCGCGGGCGAACAGAGCGGCCAGCTCGGCACCGTGCTGGAGCGCCTGGCCGACGATCTGGAGGAGCGCGAGGCGCTCAAGAACAAGCTCATCGCCGCCTCGCTCTACCCGGCCATCGTCACGCTGGTGGCGATCGTCATCGTGGTGTTCCTGGTCAGCTACGTGGTGCCCCAGGTGGCGGGCGTGTTCGCCGGCAGCAAGCGCGCCCTGCCCGTCCTGACCGTGATGATGCTGGCCATCAGCGATTTCGTGCGCAGCTACGGCTGGTTCCTGCTGGGCCTGCTGATCGCCGCCGCGGGCGCGCTGGTGATGGCGCGGCGCCAGCCCGCGCTGCGCCTGCGCATGGACGCCGCCTGGCTGCGCCTGCCTCTGGTGGGCAAGCTCGCGCGGGGCTACAACGCGGCGCGTTTCGCCGCCACGCTGGCCATGCTGGCGGCCGCGGGCGTGCCCATCCTGCGCGCGCTGCAGACCGCGGCCGAAACCCTGAGCAACCAGGCCATGCGCGCCGACGCGCTGGACGCGCTGGTGCTGGTGCGCGAGGGCGCGCCACTGGCCTCAGCCATCGCCAGCAAGAAGCGCTTCCCGCCCCTGGTGGCCATGTTCGCCCGCCTGGGCGAGCAGACCGGCCAGTTGCCCACCATGCTCGGGCGCGCCGCCAAACAGCTCGGCGCCGAGGTGCAGCGCCGCGCCATGCACCTGGCCACCATCCTGGAGCCGCTGCTTATCGTGGGCATGGGCGCGGTGGTGATGCTGATCGTGCTGGCGGTACTGATGCCGATCATTCAGCTGAATCAACTCGTGAAGTAGGCCCACCCCCGTCGCTGCGCTCCGCCCCTCAAGGGGCAATGCGAGCGGCCCGGCGGAGCCGGTTCCGCCGCATTCCCGGCGGGGCTTCCCCTCTCTTGTCGCGCCTCTTCGCTGTTCGGCTACGCTTCGCCATTCCTGTTCGTCTTCTACTCCGGGACCCTGACCCATGGCCGCAACACTCGATGGTCAATTGGTGGTCGCGATTTCTTCGCGGGCGCTGTTCGACTTTGAAGAAGAAAACCGCCTGTTCGAAACTGGCGACGACCGGGCTTACATGCAGCTGCAGCTGGACCGGCTGGAGCAACCGGCTCAGCCCGGGGTGGCGTTTTCGCTGGTGCACAAGCTGCTGGCCTTCAACGACGCCACGGCCCAGCGCGTCGAGGTGGTGATCCTTTCGCGCAACGACCCGGTCTCGGGCATGCGCGTGTTCCGCTCGGCCCAGCACTACGGCCTGCCGATTCAGCGCGGCAGCTTCACGCGCGGACAGCCGCCCTGGCGCTACCTGCGCCCGCTGCGCGCCAACCTGTTCCTCTCCACCCACCTTGCCGACGTGCGCGCCGCGCTCGACGCCGGCGTACCCGCCGCGCAGGTGTATCCGCTGTCGGTGCACGCCAGCGACGCCCACCCGCACGAGGTGCGCATTGCCTTCGACGGCGACGCGGTGCTGTTCTCCGACGAAGCCGAGCGCGTGTTCCAGGCCGAGGGCCTGTCGGCCTTCCAGGCGCACGAGGCCAGCAAGGCCGGGCAACCCTTGGCGGGCGGCCCGTTCAAGCCCCTGCTCGAAGCCCTGCACCGGCTGCAGGCCGAAGGCACGAGCGCCATGCGCATCCGCACCGCGCTGGTCACCGCGCGCAGCGCCCCGGCGCACGAGCGCGCCATCCGCACGCTGATGAACTGGAACATCGAGGTGGACGAGGCCATGTTCCTCGGCGGCCTGCCCAAGGGCGAGTTCCTGCGCGAGTTCGAACCCGACTTCTTCTTCGACGACCAGACCGGCCACATCGAGTCGGCCGCGCTGCACGTGCCCTCAGGCCATGTTGCGTCGGGTGTGTCGAACTTGTGACCCGACCCCGAACAATGCCCCCCGCGCCGCGCTGCGAGTGGCCCGGCAAAGCCGGTTCCACCGCAGCCTGCGTGAAAGCCCGCGAGCTCCACTGTTGAGAGATCACCCATGACAGAACCGTTGTCCAAGTTCAAGAGCTTCCGCCAGTTCGCCGGCAAGGTGAGCCGCCTGGCCCTGCCCTATTTCAGTTCCGAAGAAAAATGGAAGGCGCGCGCCCTGCTGGCGGCCATCGTTGCGCTCAATCTGGCCGCGGTCTACATGCTGGTGCTGCTCAACGAGTGGAACCGCGGCTTCTACGACGCGCTGCAGAACAAGGACCAGCCGGTCTTCTGGCGCGAGCTGGGTCGCTTCACCTACCTCGCCTTCGCGTTCATCGTCATCGCGGTCTACCGCTTCTACCTGACGCAGTTGCTCCAGCTGCGCTGGCGCAACTGGATGACCGCACACTACCTGGACCGCTGGCTCGCCAACAAGGCCTTCTACCAACTGGAGCTGGCGCGCTTTTCCAAACAGGCCGACGCGCCGCCCGACAACCCGGACCAGCGCATCGCCGAAGACCTGAACCTGTTCACCGGCGACACCGTCGGGTTGACCATGGGGCTGATGAACGCCGTGGTCACCCTGGTGAGTTTTGTCGGCATCCTCTGGGGCCTCTCCGGCAGCTTCGCCTTCGACTTCAACGGTGGCTCGTACGTGATCCCCGGCTTCATGGTCTGGATGGCGGTGGCCTACGCGCTGGCCGGCAGCGTACTCACGCACTACATCGGCCGCCCGCAGATCGCGCTGAACTTCAAACAGCAGCGCTTCGAGGCCGACTTCCGCCACCACCTTATGCGCGTGCGCGAATACAGCGAGTCCATCGCGCTGGACCGGGGCGAACCGGTGGAGCGCACGCAGCTGGGCGGGCGCTTCACCACCCTGCTCGGCAACTACCTGAACCTGATCAAGGCGCAGAAGCGGCTGATCTGGTTCAACACCTTCTACGGCCAGGCCGCCATGGTGTTCCCCTTCATCGTGGCCGCGCCGCGCTTCTTCAGCGGCGCCATCCAGCTCGGCCAGCTGATGCAGATTTCGTCGGCCTTCGGCCGCGTGCAGGACTCGCTCTCCTGGTTCGTCGACAACTACAGCAGCCTGGCCGCCTGGCGTGCCACCACCGACCGGATCATCAGCTTCGAAGAGAGCTTCCAGGCGCTACAACAGGCCGAGCTGGCCCACACCCAGGACGCCACCCAGAGCAACCACCTCAGCGTGGACGATCTGCAGATCGCGCTGCCGGGCCAGGTGGCGCTGCTGAGTGGCAGCGGCCTCACGCTGTCGGCCGGCGACACCCTGCTGGTGAAAGGCCCTTCGGGCAGCGGCAAGTCCACACTGTTCCGCGCGCTGGCCGGCATCTGGCCCTGGGCCAAGGGGCGCCTGCACCTACCGGCGGACTTTGACGCGCGCGTGATGTTCCTGCCGCAAAAACCCTACTTCCCCAACGGCCCGCTGCGCACCGCGCTGGCCTACCCCGCCACGCCTGAGCGCTACACCGACGCCGAACTGCAGCAGGCCCTGCGCGACGCGCTGTTGCCGCGCCTGGCCGACGAGCTGGACCGCGAAGACACCTGGGGCCAGAAGCTCTCGGGCGGCGAACAGCAGCGCCTGGCGATCGCCCGCGCCATCCTCAAGAAGCCCCGCTGGCTGTTCGTGGACGAGGCCACCAGCGCCCTCGACGAAGCCGCCGAGGCCACGCTGTATCAGCGGCTGCGCGCCCTGGTGGCCGAGCAGGACGGCGCCCTGATCTCCATCGCCCACAGTCCGGCGGTGGGGGCGTTTCATGCGCAGCAGTGGACGCTGGTGGACACGGAAGGCGGCGAGAGCCGCTTCAAGCTCGTGGCGAGCTGATGCTTGTCATGGCGAACGCCCGGACAGGATGATGTCCGCCACCTCGCCGGGGTTTTCCAGCGCTGTGAAGTGCCCCGATTTTTCGATCGTCATCAACTTCGAGTGGGCAATGGCCTGTCGGTTTCGCCATCTTTCTTCCGGGTTTGACCAATCCTCATTGCCATAGATGAAGGTGACGGGAACCGCGACCCTGGAATAGAGTTGCCGGGCTTCCACCCACGTTGTCCAGTTCTTGAATACGGAATATTCGGCACGGCGATAGCCGTCACGTTGACCGGTCCGAGAAAATTCGGTCAGCATTTTTTCCGGCAACCGGGATGCGTCATGAAAGCCCCCACCCAGCACGGCGGCGGTGATGAATCTCGGTTCGAATGTATAGGGGCCAAATACCTGGAACAGACCGACCATCCAGCCGCTTCTGCTCCGACGTATGCCGCCGCCAAAATCCTCTCCGTAATCGTAAGGATTCAGGGAAACAACCCTCTTGACCCTGTCGGGCAACTCTGCGGCGACGGTCAACGCCAGGACACCGCCAATGGACTCCCCCACCAGAGTGGCGTCTTTCAGATCCAGCCTGGTCATGAATTCTTTCACCGTCTGGCGCAGAAATTCTTCCGTGTAGTCAACCGGCGGCAGGCTGGATTGCCCATGCCCCGGCAAATCCAGCGCGTAAACCTGGTACTGCCCACTGAGTTCGGGCACCAGCTTTTCAAAATAATCGAGTTGTGTGCGTATGGTGTGCAAAAGCACCAGCGGTTGGCCAGTGCCAGTGCGCACATACCTCAAGGAAATGCCGTTGCTCAGTTGCAAGGTTTCCACCCTGTCCTGGCTCCACCGATACGTGTATTCACCTTCGCTGGTGTTTGCGCAGCCGCTGATGAACAGCACCAGGACAACGCCGGTCAAGATGGAAACGATATAGCTCATGGTGTGAACCTCAAGACATTGGGCAGGTAGGTGGGCTGGTTACAGGGTCGCCAGGTTCGCCGACTCACGGTCCCGCCAGCCGCCCCCAAGCGCCCTGAATGCCGCCACCGCGGCCCGTGCCGATTCCGTTTGCGCCTGTGCGTGCGCATCCGAGGTGCGCAACAGGTTTTCGTCGGCCTGCAGGACCTCGATCAGGCTGAGCACCCCTTTTTGATATCCCGCGAACGACGCGTCGCGTGCGCGGCCCAGTGAATCCACCCCATTGGCGAGAACAGCCGCCTGCTCTTCCCGGTTGACCAGCGCCGAAAAGGCGTTTTCCACATCCTCCGTGGCCCGCAGCACGGCAAGCCGATAGGCCGCCAGCACTTCGGCCTCCCGGCCTTTGGCCTGTTCAATTTGCGCGTTGATGCGCCCAAAATCGAACAGACGCCAGCGCAGGCCCAGCACGCCGGCCGCCTGGCCAGCACCGCTGCTGAACAGATGGCCACCGGACACCGATGTCGCACTGCCGATCAACCCGCTCAGAGAAAGCTTGGGGTAGTACTCGGCCATGGCACCACCAATGCGCGCATTCGATGCGGCCAGGCGGCGCTCGGCCACGATCAGATCGGGCCGACGCCTGAGCAACTCACGCGGGGACCCGGCGGCCGTGATCTGGGGGGCGACCGGTATATTCCCGGCGCCGACCAGCTCCGCCCGATGCGTACCGGGCGGCGAGCCCAGCATCACGTCCAGTGCGTTCATGGCCACGTCCAGACCCGCCCCAAGGACCGGGATGGAGGCCCGCACCTGGGCCAGCGCGCCTTCGGCCTGCCTCACCTGAAGCTCGGCCACCAAGCCTTTGCCATACAGACGCTGGATGGTCGAGAGCAGTTCTTGTTGCGTCTGCACCTGCCGCTGCGCAATGGCCAGGCGGGTCTGCAGTCCACGGATGCTGATGTAGAGGTCGGCGGTCTGGGCCGCCACAGCCAGCCGCGTGGCGGTGGCCCCCGCTTCCGACGCCTGGTACTCGGCAAACACCGCTTCCCGTTCACGGCGCAGACCGCCGAACACATCCAGTTCCCAACTCGCCCCCAGATTGGCGTCGTAGGCATTGCCGTGGCGGTCGAAACCGGGTGTCGAGCTCAAGACCTGCCCCAAGGGCGTCTCGGCGGATTGGTAGGCCCTGGCAGCTTGGCCGGTGATGTTGCCTATTGGCAACAACGCGGCATTGGCCGCACCCAAACCGGCACGCGCTTGAGTGACGCGCGCGGAGGCCTGCGCCATGTCCAGGTTCTGTTCCAGCGCCAGCGTGACGAAGCGTGTCAGCTGCGGGTCCCCAAAGGCCGCCCACCACTCGGCGAGATCGGCAGGGGCCGTCGCCTGTCTGCGGTCCACGGCCGCCTGGCCCTGGAATCGCTCCAGCATGGGCACATCGGGCCGGGCGTAATCGGGGCCGACAGCGCAACCCGCCGTGAGGCAGGCCACCGCGATCGCGGCAAGGGTATGTTTGTGCAGCATGGATTTCTTCCTTGAAAAAACAATAGTGACCATAATACCAAACAGTCACTAGTTGTCCAGTCTTTTGAAGTGACGTAAGCTGGCGCCATGACGAAAACCAGCCCCCCCCTTCCCGCTTCGACCCGAGGTCCGGCCGACCACGAGGTGCGAGACCAGATCGTTGCCGCCGCCACGGAACACTTCAGCCGCTACGGCTACGAGAAGACAACCGTCTCCGATCTCGCCAAATCCATCGGCTTCTCCAAGGCCTACATCTACAAGTTCTTTGGATCCAAGCAAGCCATTGGCGAGGTGATCTGTGCGAACTGCCTGCGCGAGATCGAAACCGAGGTCGGCGCAGCCGTCGCTGGGGCAGACGCGCCCCCGGAAAGGCTGCGGCGGATGTTCAAGGCCCTGATAGAGGAGAGCCTTCGCCTGTTTTTTCAGGATCGCAAGCTCTACGAGATCGCCGCCTCGGCCGCGACGGAGCGCTGGCAGGCCGTTCTGGCCTATGAAGAACGCATACAGACGCTGCTTCGAGATGTGTTGCAGCAGGGTCGCCAATCCGGTGACTTCGAGCGCAAGACACCCCTGGACGAAACCGCCATGGCGATCTACCTGGTCATGCGGCCCTACCTCAATCCGTTGCTTCTGCAACACAGCTTTGAGTACAACAAGGAGGCGCCGACGCTCCTGTCGAGCCTGGTGCTGCGAAGCCTGTCACCCTGAAAAAAAAGAATGTGGATTGTGACTATTGACTATTTTGGTCACTAGTTTCACAATGGAGGTCCTATTCACTTTGTCAGTGGGACTTCCATGCGCCGGCGTTACCTCACTTCATTTACTACCTTTTGCGCACTGCCGTTTGCGTTGATCGCATGTGGCGAAAAGGCGCCAACCACCGATCCGCGTACCGAGGTGCCCCTCGTGCGCGCCGCCACCGTCGAGGGAGCAGCCGCTTCCTCACGTTCGTTCACGGGAACCGTTGCCGCCCGGGTGCAGAGCGACCTGGGTTTTCGTGTCGCCGGCAAGGTTCTGGAGCGGCTGGTGGACGCCGGGCAAACCGTCAAACGCGGCCAGCCGCTCATGCGCATCGACCCTGTCGATCTGAAGCTGGCAGCGCATGCGCAACAGGAGGCGGTTGCCGCCGCACGGGCACGCGCGCAGCAGACGGCGGAGGATGAAGCCCGCTACCGCGACCTGCGCGGAACCGGTGCGATATCGGCGTCGGCCTACGACCAGATCAAGGCCGCGGCAGACGCGGCCAAAGCCCAGCTCAGCGCAGCCGAGGCCCAGGCTGACGTTGCCCGCAATGCGAGCCGATACGCGGAATTGCTTGCCGATGCCGACGGCGTCGTCATGGAAACGCTGGCCGAACCCGGCCAGGTCGTCAACGCGGGGCAACCGGTGGTGCGCCTGGCCCACGCCGGCCGTCGCGAGGCGGTTCTCCAGTTGCCGGAAACCCTGCGCCCGGCCATCGGATCGGAGGGGCAAGCCACGCTGTTCGGCAAAGAAGGCGTGATCGTTCCGGCCCGGCTGCGGCAACTCTCGAATGCGGCGGATCGGCTCACCCGCACTTTCGAGGCCCGGTACGTGCTGGAAGGCGAACTGTCCGGCGCCCCGCTGGGTGCCACGGTGGTGATCCAGATCCCGGACGGACATTCCTTTGGCCAGGCAGACGTGCAGGTGCCGATCGGCTCCGTGTTCGACGCGGGCAAGGGGCCGGGGGTGTGGGTCATCCATGGCGAGCCGGCCAAGGTGTCCTGGCGACCGGTCACGGTCCAGCACCTCGATGACGACGGCGCACGCGTCGCGGGGCAGATCCAGCGGGGTGACCGGATCGTCGCGCTCGGCGCGCATCTGCTGCGCGAAGGCGAGCAGGTCCGGGTGGCGGGTCTTGCCGCCACCCCTGTGGCCCAGGGAGTGCACCCGTGAGCGAAAGCCGTTTCAACCTGTCGGCGCTCGCGGTACGCGAGCGTGCCATCACGCTGTTCCTGATCATCCTGATCTCGATCGGCGGGGTCATGTCCTTCTTCAAGCTGGGGCGGGCGGAGGACCCCTCATTCACGATCAAGGTGATGACGATCATCACCGCCTGGCCCGGCGCGACCGCGCAGGAGATGCAGGACCAGGTCGCCGAGAAGATCGAAAAGCGCCTGCAGGAGCTGCGCTGGTACGACCGCAGCGAGACCTACACCCGGCCCGGCTTGGCGTTCACCACGTTGACCTTGCTGGACAGCACCCCGCCATCGGAAGTGCAGGACGAGTTCTACCAGGCCCGCAAAAAGGTCGGCGACGAAATCCGCAACCTGCCGCCCGGCGTGATGGGGCCGTTTGTCAACGACGAGTATTCCGATGTGACCTTTGCCTTGTACGCCCTCAAGGCCAAGGGCGTGCCGCAGCGCGAGCTCGTCCGCGACGCGGAAACGCTGCGCCAGCGCCTGCTGCACGTGCCGGGCGTGAAGAAGGTCAACATCGTTGGCGAACCGTCGGAGCGCATCTACGTCGAGTTTTCGCACGAGCGCCTGGCCACCTTGGGCGTCAGCCCGCAGGAGGTGTTCGCCGCCTTGGGCAGCCAGAACGCCCTGACACCGGCCGGCTCCGTCGAGACCCAGGGGCCCGAGGTGTTCATCCGCCTGGACGGCGCCTTTGACGAGCTGCAGAAGATCCGCAACACGCCCGTGATGGCGCAGGGGCGCACGCTGAAACTGTCGGACATCGCCACGGTGAAGCGGGGTTACGAAGATCCGGCGACGTTCATGATCCGCAACGGCGGCGAACCCGCGCTGCTGCTGGGCATCGTCATGCGCGACGGCTGGAACGGGCTCGACCTGGGCAAGGCGCTGGACAGCGAGGTGACTGCGATCAACACCGAGCAGCCGCTGGGCATGAGTCTGGCCAAAGTCACCGACCAGGCCGTCAACATCAGCTCGGCGGTCGATGAGTTCATGGTCAAGTTCTTCGCTGCCGTGCTGGTGGTCATGCTGGTGAGCTTCGTGAGCATGGGCTGGCGCGTCGGGGTCGTGGTTGCGGCGGCCGTGCCGCTGACGCTGGCCGTCGTCTTCGCGGTGATGCTCGCCACCGGCAAGAATTTCGACCGCATCACGCTGGGGTCCCTGATCCTCGCGCTGGGTTTGCTGGTGGACGACGCCATCATCGCCATCGAAATGATGGTGGTGAAGATGGAAGAAGGCTATGACCGCATCACCGCTTCGGCCTATGCCTGGAGCCATACCGCGGCACCCATGTTGTCGGGCACACTGGTCACGGCCGTCGGCTTCATGCCCAATGGCTTCGCCCGGTCCACGGCGGGCGAGTACACCAGCAACATGTTCTGGATCGTGGGCATCGCGCTTATCGCCTCGTGGGTGGTGGCTGTGGTCTTCACGCCCTATCTCGGGGTCAAGCTGCTGCCCGACTTCAAGAAGATCGAAGGCGGTCACGAGGCCATCTACGACACGCCGCGCTACAACCGCTTCCGCCAGCTGCTGGGGCGCGTCATTGCCCGCAAGTGGATCGTCGCCAGCACGGTGATCGGCCTGTTCGTGGTGTCGGTGCTCGGCATGGCGGTGGTCAAGAAACAGTTCTTCCCGATCTCCGACCGGCCCGAAGTGTTGGTCGAGGTGCAGATGCCCTATGGCACGGCGATCACCCAGACCAGCGCCGCTGCACAGAAGGTGGAAGCCTGGCTGGCCAAGCAGGAAGAAGCGAAGATCGTCACCGCTTACGTGGGCCAGGGCGCGCCACGCTTCTATTTCTCGATGGGGCCGGAACTGCCCGACCCGTCGTTTGCCAAGATCGTGGTGCGCACGGACAACCAGGACGAGCGCGAGGCGCTGAAACACCGGCTGCGCCAGGCCATTGCCGACGGCCTGGCCCCCGAGGCACGTTTGCGGGTCACCCAACTGGTGTTCGGCCCCTATTCGCCCTACCCCGTGGCCTACCGGGTCTCGGGCCCTGACCCCGACAAGTTGCGCCAAATCGCCGCCGACGTGCAACAGGTCATGGACGCCAGCCCACTGATGCGCACGGTCAACACCGACTGGGGCACGCGCACACCCACCCTGCATTTCACCTTGCAGCAGGACCGGCTGCAGGCCGTGGGGCTGAGCTCCAGCGCCGTGGCGCAACAGTTGCAATTCCTGCTCAGCGGCATTCCGGTCACCGCTGTGCGCGAGGACATCCGCACGGTGCAGGTGGTCGCACGCTCGGCGGGCAACAACCGGCTCGACCCGGCCAAGATCGGGGACTTCACGCTGGCGGGCGCCAACGGGCAGCGCATACCGCTGTCGCAGGTGGGCAAGGTCGAGGTGCGCATGGAAGAACCGGTCATGCGCCGGCGCGACCGCGTGCCGACGATCACCGTGCGCGGCGACATCGCCGAAGGCTTGCAGCCGCCGGACGTGTCGGCGGCCATCACCCAGCAGCTCCAGCCCATCGTGGACAAGCTGCCGAGCGGCTACCACCTCGCAGAGGCCGGTTCCATCGAAGAATCGGGCAAGGCGACGCTCGCCATGCTGCCGATCTTCCCCATCATGCTGGCCATCACCCTGCTGATCATCATCCTGCAGGTGCGCTCGATCGCCGGGATGGTGATGGTCTTCCTGACCAGCCCGCTGGGCCTGATCGGTGTGGTGCCGACCCTGCTGCTGTTCCAGCAACCTTTCGGCATCAATGCGCTGGTCGGCCTGATCGCCTTGTCGGGCATCCTGATGCGCAACACGCTGATCCTGATCGGACAGATTCGTGAAAACGAAGAAGCCGGGCTGGATCCCTACCGTGCGCTGGTCGAGGCCACCGTGCAGCGCGCGCGCCCGGTGATCCTGACCGCACTGGCTGCGATCCTGGCCTTCATCCCGCTGACCCATTCGGTGTTCTGGGGAACGCTGGCCTACACGCTGATCGGCGGCACCTTCGCCGGGACGATCCTGACGCTCGTGTTCCTGCCGGCCATGTATTCCATCTGGTTCAGGATCAGGCCAGCCCCTTCACAAAGCTGATCCCCCCAACTCCCAATCATTCCCACAAAAAGGAACTGCCATGTCGAATTCCAAAGTCGTCGTCGTCACCGGCGTGTCATCGGGCATCGGGCGTGCCGCCGCCATGAAGTTTGCCCAGCAGGGTTGCCGGGTCTTCGGCACCGTGCGCAACACGGCCAAAGCGCAAGCCATACCGGGCGTTGCGCTCATTGAGATGGACATCCGCGACGACGTGTCCATTGAGCGCGGCATCCTGACCATCATCGCGCAAGCCAAACGCATCGACGTGCTGGTCAACAGCGCGGGCGGAACCCTGCTGGGCGCGGCAGAAGAAACATCGATCGCCGAAGCCCAGACGCTGTTCGACACCAACGTCTTCGGCCTTTTGCGCGTGATCAAGGCGGTGCTGCCACACATGCGCCAGCAGCGTTCCGGCCGCATCGTCAACGTCAGCTCGGTGCTGGGCTTTCTGCCCGCGCCGTACATGGCGCTCTATTCGGCCTCCAAGCACGCCGTTGAAGGACTGTCCGAAACCCTGGACCACGAGGTGCGCCAGTTCGGCATCCGTGTGGCGCTGGTCGAACCCTCCTTCACCAAAACCAACCTGGACCTCAACGCACCCCAGACGGTCGCCAGGATCTCCGACTACAGCCAGGAGCTCGGCATCGTCTCCCAGGCCATCCAGAACAATGTCCAAAAGGCGCCCCAGCCCGAGGGCGTCGCCGCCACGATGGTCGCAGCCGCTTTGGGACCGTGGAAGATGCGCCACACGCCCAAGGGCGAAGCGTCTCTGCTGGCCAAGCTGCGCAGATTCATGCCCGCTGGCCCGGTTGAGAAAGGTCTGCGCAAGACGTTTGGACTCGCCTGAAAGCTCGGCTGCCTCATTTGCGATGCGTCACCCACATGGCACAAACATGATGCTCGCTGGATCTGTTGCACTGGTTGTGGGTGCCGACAGTGCCATTGGCGCGGCCATCGTGCGCGGCCTGATCGCGCGGGATGCGGCCAAGGTGTACGCAGAAACGTGTGACGACCGCGGCGGGAGTCTGCCATCCGGCACCGCAAACCCTGTCGTGGAGATTGCACGAACAGGGCGCGTCGGTGAGCTTGCCCGGGAACTGACCGACGTGACCCTTCTCGTCAACTGTTTGGTCGCCGGGCAATACAGCCGGCGAACGCCAACCGTCGGCCGCACCGTGAAATTGATCGACGCATTTGCCCCCGTGCTGAGGGCCAACGGCGGAGGCGCAGTGGTCAACGTTCTGTCCGTGTTGCACGCCGAACAAGCTCTGGGAAACACGGCGCCCACATCTTCGCGCCCTTTTGCGGAGTGGATGCTGGCCGATGGTCTGCGGGATCGACTTGCCGCACAACAGACGCAGCTGCTCTTTTTGAGTGCGCAACTCGTCGTCGGCCGGGAAGAGCAGGCACTCGACGACCAGCGCGCGCTGGCTGGCCATATTGCAACGCGTCTGCTCCATCAACTCGAAGCGGCACCCCCCGGTGAACGCTTGCCTGCATTCGTCCGTTTTTGACGCCGTCTCCGATCCCACAGGTACACATTTCAAGGAGTAAACATGACCAAGCCCGACATCGTTCTCTGCAACCCGGTCCGCACGCCGATCAGCGCCTTCGGCGGTGCGCTAAAAGACACCCCCGCGCCCGACCTGGGCGCGGCCGTGATCCGCGAGGCCCTTCGACGCTCCACCCTCGCCGCCGATACGGTGGACACGGTCGTGATGGGTCAGGTCATCCAGGCTGGCGCCAGAATGAACCCGGCGCGCCAGGCTTCTGTCGGCGCCGGGCTCCCGGTGCAGGTGCCCGCCATGACGGTGAATCGGGTCTGCGGCTCCGGGGCACAGGCGATCGCGACCGCAGCACTCGAGATCGTGGCCGGATACGCCCAGATCGCGATCGCTGGCGGCATGGAGAACATGGACCAGGCACCCTATCTGCTGCCGGGTGCGCGCTGGGGCCAACGCATGGGGGACGCGCAGATGCTCGACAGCCTGTTGCGGGACGGTCTTCACGACGCCTTCAGCGGCCAGCATTCGGGGTGGCACACCGAGGACCTTGTCAGCCGATACGGCATCACGCGCGAAGACCAGGACCGCTGGGCCGAGCGTTCGCAGCAGCGCTTCGGTGCCGCACAGGCAGCCGGCAAGTTCGACGATGAGATCGTCGCGGTCGAAACAATCGGCCGGAAAGGCCCCGTGAGCTTTTCCAGGGATGAAGCCAACCGCCCAGACACCACGCTGGAAGCGCTTGCCAGGCTCAAGCCCGCATTCCGCAAGGACGGCACCATCACCGCCGGCAATGCGCCCGGGCTCAACAGCGGTGCCTCGGCAATGCTCGTGGCCGAGCGCGCGTTCGCGGAAAAGCAGGGTCTTCAACCCTGGGCGCGCCTGGTCTCTCATGGTGTCGCGGCGGTCGAACCCGGCATGTTCGGCATTGGCCCGGTGCCGGCCGTCAAGCTGGCGCTGGCGCGCGCCAACTGGAAGCACACGGACGTGGAGCGCATCGAGATCAACGAGGCCTTCGCCGCGATCACGTTGGCCTGCCTGCGCGAACTCGATCTGCCGGAGGACATCGTCAATGTCGAGGGTGGTTCGATCGCCCACGGCCACGCCATCGGTGCCACGGGTGCCGTGCTGACCACGCGTCTGCTGCATTCGATGCGACGCGACGGGTTGAAGCGGGGCGTGGTGACCCTGTGCATCGGGGGCGGCCAGGGGATCGCGCTCGCGCTGGAGGCTCTTTGAGCTGCAGCGGTTGTCACCCGTCAAGTCCAGGATCTCGAGCAATCGCTGGCCGTTCGACTGCTGCATCGCATGGTGCGTCTGCACACCCCTGGCACCCGCCTGCGTGCGATCGCCCTCACCAACCCATGCAGTTGGCGTAGAAGGTGGTGGTGGCGGGCCAGTCGGAGAACACGCCCATCACGCCCACGTCCTTGGCCAGCACGTGCAGGGCGGTGAGCATGTCGCCTTCGTCTTTCACGGCGCTGTCGAAGGTCTGGTAGTACCACCCGTTGTTGCCATCGGCCAGCACGCCCGAGCGCTCCAGCGTCCAGGTGATCAGCCCCAGGCCCGCCGCCTTGGCATCCTTCGCCGCCTGCGAGGCCACGATCTTGCCGCCCTCGGCGGTCAGCAGCGCAAACATCGGCGGCGCCCAGATGTGGATGCCCTGCGCCTTGTACCCCTTGAGCGTGGCGAGGTCGGGCAGGTCTTTGGGCGAGTCGGCGTCGTCCAGATAGACCGCCTGCTGGCCAAACGCCGGCTCGTTCTTCACCCAGTACAGCAGGTCGTCGATGTTGAACGACTGGGCGAACACGTTGCGCGGCGCCACCTGGGCCCGCTTGTACTCGTCCAGCATCTTCTGCGCGTAAGCCTGCTGCGTGAAGCCGTCGAACGGCATGGTCACACTGGTGCTCTTGAGTTCGGGCGTCATCTTCACGCCCAGCTGCTTGAACAGCTCGATGCTTTCGGCGTGTGTGAGCAGCGTGCCGCTGGTCGGGCCCGAGTACAGATCGGTGCGCCAGTTGGCCGTGCCGCCCAGGTACTGCTCGGGCGTGCGCGCGGCCGGGTTGGAAGCGTCCATCTTGCCGCGCAGGGTCCTGAACTCGGCCAGCGTGATGTCGCTGGTGCGGCACTCGGCCTTGGCCGGCGTCACCACCTTGCCATCGGCGTCCAGCACGGCGGGCACGAAAGGCTGGGTGCACTTGGCCGCCAGCGGCGTGACCAGGATGTTGGTCGTCGTGTGCAGGTCGTTCTGCGCGTGGCGGCAGACCAGTTCCTTGTCCTTGGTGAAGGTCACGTCGCATTCGAGGATGCCCGCGCCCATGCGCGCGGCCGCCACGTAGGACTCGCGTGTGTGCTCGGGGAACTGCATGGGTGCACCGCGGTGGCCGATGGAAAAGTCGCGCGGCTTGAAATCACCGCGCCGCGCGCACTGCTGCAGCTCGCGCTTGAGCGGGCCATCGGCCATGCCATCGACCAGAAAGAACGGGCGCGGACCCAGCTGGACATGGCTCGGACGCTCGACGCCACCGTGCGACGGGCGGCTTTGTGTGGCGGACGGCGACTGGGCCAGCGCCGACGCGGCGGCCAGGCCGAGCACGGCCAGACCCAGAATGCGGGGCAAGAACGACATGGGGACTCCCCTCCGGTGGGATGAACGAATGGTGTGTGTTGAGATGTGACGTCGGCGGCGTGCGCCCGACCGACGGATCATCCGCCGGGTCCGTGAAGGGGGCATGACAGACGTGTGGGTCGACCACCCGCGTGGCAGGGAGACTTGCTCACCCCAGCGCATCGAAGCGAAACACACCGTGTTCGGCCGGAACGGTGGCGTGCGCGAGCGAAGCGGCCAGGGGCATGCCGCGTTCGCTGTTGGTCAACAAGACAAAGCCGTTGCGGGACGCGACCGAGACCATGGCAAAGGCCCGGAACCCCGGGTTGTTGCCCCATTGCCAGAGGTAGGGGCCGCCGGCCGCGGTCTCGATGCCCCAGCCCTGGCCCCAGGCCAGCCCCAGTGCGGGCTTGGCGGGCATGGGATGGGCCAGCGTCAACGCCAGCAAGGCGGGGTCCGCCAGCCAGGCCGCCAGCAGGCGCGCGTAATCCGCAGCCGTGGTGTAGAGCGACGCCGCCGCGTTGGGCTCGCGGATGTCAAACCGCACCCGCCCGCCGAGCCACGAAGTGCCATCCAGCACCTGCGCGCGGATGTCGTCCGTCAGCCGCAGGCGGGAATGCCGCATGCCGAGCGGATCAAACACACGCTGTGCCACAACCGACTCGATGTCCTGCCCCGTCACGGTGCTGATGACAGCCTGCAACAACACATACCCTTCGCCGGAATACTGCCAGCGTTCGCCCGGCTCGAACTCGGGAGACAGGGGGCCGCGCGTCCAGTTCGGCAAACCGGAGCTGTGGTTGAGCAAGGTGCCCAGCGGGATGCGCGCCAGCGTGCTCGCGGGCACCGCATCGGCCCGCAGGTCTTGCGGGCCGCCAAAAGGGTGCTGGCGGTGGGTGTATCCGTCGGGCAAATAGCGCGACACGGGCGCACGCAAATCGAGCCGGCCCTCGCGCACCAGTTGCAGCGCCACGAAGGCGATGACCGGCTTGGTGAGCGAAGCCGCCTGGAACACCGCGTCGGCACCCACGGGCACCGCCGGCGAACAGCCCGACGCCATCACCGGGATGTTGGGCCTTCCATCGCTCAAGGTGGCGTAGCTCGCGGCGCAGACCCCAAGCCTGGCCGCGAGCGCGGGGAACGGTTGCTCGCTGTACCGGGTCAGGTCGGTCGCGCAGGAGGCGAGGAAGGGGGCGCTGGCGCCTGCGAGCAGGAGTTCACGGCGGGAAAAGGTCATGTCTTTGAATCGGTCCTGGGGTTTGAAGTCGGGCACGGGTATCGCATCCACGGCGCTCACCGCAACCGCTCGCCCGCAGTGCAGGCCTGCTGCAGTCTGGCCAACCGAGCGGCCCGCGTCTCGGCCTTTTTGGCGGACGTGACCCAATGCAATGTCACCTTTTGGTGGCCAGGCGGCGTGGCCTGGAAGAAGGCCCAGGCCGCCGCATCGCGCTGGGGTGCGGCCAGTTCCTGCGGCGACAGCTCGGCCGTGTGCGCCTGCTCGTGGGAATAGACCGCCGATTTGTGTGCCTTGCGGTGCGCGTAGGCCTCGAACCCCGCCGCCGTCATGCGGCCCTTGGCCTGAAGCTGTTCGAACTTGGCGATGTTGACCGCGCTCCAGATCGAGGTGTTCCGCCGTGGTGTGAGCCGGATCGAATACGCCTTGTCATCGATGCGCCGTCGCACGCCGTCGGTCCAGCCGAAGCACAGCGCCTCGTCCACCGACTCCGACCACGACATGCTCGGCCGCCCCGACCCACCTTGCGAAAGCCCACGAGCAGTTCCTGCGCGGTGGCGGCGCGGGCGGCCAGCCAGGTGCGGAAGGCGCTGGGGGTGGGGAAGAATTGGGGTGTGGGCATGGAAGTTTGAGTGCCGCTGGAAACAAACCGACCCCACTGCAGAACATCAGCCGCGATCGCACCAATAACCCGGCTTGCGTCTGAAGGGTGCAACGATCAGCGCACCTGCCATCTCACCACCCAAAGGAGCAACGGGCCGCTGAGAAAGCTTGGTCTGCGGCGACGATGGACAGTTCCCCGCCCTTTCCAGTTTGCACTGATGGTGCACTCCACCGCTGCCTGGGAGATCAATCGCCTCCTGCATTTGCAGGGGTGTACGAAAGCCTGAATTCCTTGATGATGGCCTCCGCGCTTTCTTGGGATATGGCTTTCAAGGTATTGGAATAGGCCCCGCTTCCTCCGACGGAACCAACATACGAACCGTTGGGACCCATCAGCGGAACGCCACCCCTCGGCGCCGTCCCTTCGTATCTGAGGAAGTACGTTTTACCGGCCTCAAACGTCTCTGCCAAAAGCACTTCTCTCATGACGGCGAGCATCGGAAATTGGACCGTGACCGTATGAAGACCAGGAGGAATCTGCACCCAGGTATGCATCATGTCTGGGAGCACCGCCACCCTCGAGCCATCTACAAAGAACCGTGCATCCAACTTTGTCGGAACAGCATGTGCCCGAAAAAGTACCACTGTCGAAAGACGGTCATTCTTTGGTGGTGGAACGTAGGGTGTCGCGACGATGGCGGGATTCTGAGCGCAACCGGCCAAAGCGAGCACCACCACTGCGAAGAAGGATTGAAATTTCATGAGCTGTCCTGTGTAGAGCAAATAAGAGCATATCCCGACCGGTTGGCTAGACGCCATCAGGGCAGCGTGCGATGGGATTGACAAACACCTTCCATTAACCCATCCGGTACCCCGCCCACCCCCGCGCCCGCAGCTCGCAAGCCGGGCAGCTCCCGCAGCCATAGCCCCAGTCCTGCCGGTGCTCGCGGTCGCCGAGGTAGCAGGTGTGGGTGTGTTCCACGATCAGGTTGACCAGCGCCTGCCCGCCGCCGGGCACGCCCGAGGCCTGGCCCAGTTCTTCGGCCAGGCGCCAGGTAGCGGCTTTGTCGATCCACATGAGCGGGGTGTCGATCAGGAAGCGGTGGTCCATGCCGAGGGAGAGCGCGACCTGCAGGGCTTTCATGGTGTCGTCGCGGCAGTCGGGGTAGCCGCTGAAGTCGGTTTCGCAGACGCCGGTGACGATGACCTGGATGCCGCGGCGGTAGGCGAGCGCGGCGGCGAGCGTGAGGAACAGCAGGTTGCGCCCGGGCACGAAGGTGTTGGGCAGACCGCTGGCTTCCATGCGGAAGGCCATGTCGCGCGTGAGCGAGGTTTCACTCACCTTGCCGAGCACGGCGAGGTCGAGCACGTGGTCTTCGCCCAGGCGCTCGCTCCAGGCGGGAAAGCGCTCGCGCAGTTCGCGCAGCACCACGGTGCGGGCCTGCAGCTCGACGCTGTGGCGCTGGCCGTAGTCGAAGCCCAGGGTTTCGACGCGCGGGTAGCGCGAGAGGGCCTGGGCCAGGCAGGTGGTGGAGTCCTGGCCGCCCGAGAACAGGACGAGTGCGCTGGTGTGGTGGGGGGGCTGGTTTTGCATCGCGCGATGGTAGCGCGGCTGCGGCTTGCGCTGGGGCTACGCGCCCTGGTCGCGGCTGGTGGTGAGCATGCGGATGAGCGAGCGGTTGGCGTGCTCCAGGCTCATCTCGTGGCGCTCGCAGACTTCGGGCAGGCGGTGCAGGTGCTCCACGTCGGCCTGGGCGCGCGCCACGTCCAGGAAGACGTGGTACGGGCCTTCCTGGCGCAGCAGGGCGCTCGTCACCCGGCCCGACATGGGCAGCCGGTTGAGCAGATCGGCCATGGGCAGGTGCAGCAGCACGTCGAGCTGCGAGAACAGCGCGGTGGTGTAGACCTCGGCGCGCAGGTTTTCGGTGGAGCCCGATTCCAGCAGGTGCTGGGCCAGGCGCGAGTGCATCACCTGGGCGTAGCGCACCGGGTGCAGCGCGGGGTCGTTGGTGCTGCCGGCCAGCTGGTCGGCGAGCCAGCGGCTGAGCGCGGTGAAGCCCAGCATCATGAGGGCGTGGCGCACCGACTCGATCTCGTGGCGCAGGCCGTAGGCGGCGGAGTTGACGAGCTGCAGCAGGCGGTAGACCAGCACCGGGTCTTGCCGCACCAGGCGCTCGATCAGGTCGAGCGAGCTGTCCAGCCCGATGCCCTGGCGGATCTGCGCGATCACGCTGGCGTCGCAGCCCAGGGGCTGGTGCCGGTAGGCGTGCAGCACGTCGTCGTCGGGCCAGCCCAGGATGCCCCAGGCGCCGGCTTCGTCCAGGCAGTGCTCGGCCAGGGCGCGGTTGCACACGCCTTCGTACAGCTGGCCCGGCAGGATGGGGCTGGGCCGCGCCGGCAAGGCGCCGGGTTCGGCGGGCCGCAGGCGCAGGGTTTCAAACACCTCCTGGGCGCTCAGGCGCAAGAGGCTGCACACGTCCAGCGGCGCGGCCGGCTCGCCGCGCACGGCCGCCAGGTCGGCGTGGCGCAGCAGGCGGTGCCCGCGGCGCACCGCCATGGCCAGATGCGCCATGCCGTCGGTGCTCTCGAACAGCGCGCCAGGCACTTCGACCCAGGTGTTGGGCACGGGCTCGCTGGTCAGCGCCTGCTGCAACAGCACCGGGGACGAGATGGCCAGGATGAGCGTGGGCGCGACCACCGGCCAGCCCCCGCCCAGCAGGCGCAGCAGGTGGGCCCCGTCGACAGCTTCGGCGTGCTGCGTGAGCACGCGCAGGCGCACCGCGGCCAGCTGGCGGCGCCGGTTCCACACGGGCTGGTAGCCCAGTGCGATGCTGTCAAGAATGGTCTGGCTCATGGTGTTTCATGACGGCGACCGTCCGCGTCACCCCAGGTACTGGAACAGGGACAAGCGTTGCACCTGAGCGTAAGACTGCAGCGCGGCCTGCAGCCCCACCTGCTGATTCTGGAAGTCCGAAATGCCCTTGATCATGTCCAGGTCTTCGAGACGCGATTTTTCGCTCTCGTGCGCCACCATGCGGTCGGACAGCTGGCCATCGACCGCTTCGCCGCGGTTGAGCCATTCACCGGCCTGGGCGCGGGCCAGCAGCACGCGGTCGTGCCCGGCGTCGAGCTCGGTGAGCGAGCGGCCGATCGCCTGCGTGAGCTGGGCGGTCTGGCCGGTGCTGGCGCCGCGCAGGGCGTCCACCGCGTTCTGCATCACCTGGAACAGATCGGTCGGCGCCGTCACCGGGCGCAGCTCCACCGAGTCGCCGCTGTCGGGCTGGCCCTGCATCAGGAAGGACATGCCGTCGAACTCGATGGCGCTGCCGGCGGTGTAGGGCACGCCGACCTGGCCGGCCACCGGCGTGGCGGTGGTGGTGTTGGTCACGGTGTACTGCATCACGCCGGCCACCTCGGCAAAGCCGATGCTGTAGTCGTTGCCGGTGAGCGCGCCCGGGTCGGTCACCTGGCCCATGTCGGTGCGCATGCCACCGGTGTTGCCGGCCGGCAGGTCGAGCCGGAAAGTGCCGTTGCCTTCGGGCACGCGCATCCAGATCGCGTTGCCGTCCATGGTCTGCGGCAGGCTGTTGATGCCGGTGGCTTCCTGGCCGCGCTGGCCGTCGAAGCGCACCACGCCGGAGCCGCTGGGGCCGTAGAGCTCGACAAAGGGCGTGGACGAGCCGCCCAGGCCACCGAAGAGGGTGCGGCCGAAGCTGTCCTTCTGGTTGACCACGCTGAACAGACGCTCGCGCAAGCTCTCGATCTGCTGCGCCAGGTCTTTGTATTCGTTGCTGCCGTAGCCACCGTTGCCGGCCGCCACCAGCAGGTCGCGCACGTCCTGGATCAGCTCGCCGGCCTCGCCCAGCGCGCTCTCGGCCTGCGTCAGGCTGCTGCGCGAGGCTTCGAGCGAGCGCTGGTCGGCGCTCGCGCGCGCGAGGCGGTTCTGCGCGCTTTCGGAGAGCACGGCGGCCACCGGGTCGTCGCTGGCGCGCTGCACCCGCTTGCCGGTGGAGATGTGTTCCTGCAGGGTGGACAGCTCGGCCTGGCGCTTGTTCAGGGCGGCGATCGTGTTGTCGTAGCTGTTGGCGGTGGCGACTCTCATGGCGGGCTTCCTTCGGTTGCGTTCGCTCAGCGGCCCACGGTCTGCAGCAGCGTGTCGAAACTGCTCTGCGCGATCTGCAGGAACTTGGCCGAGGCCTGGTAGGCCTGCTGGAACTGCAGCAGCCGCGCCGCCTCTTCGTCGAGGTTGACGCCCGAGACCGCGGCGCGCGCGCTCTCGGTGCTGGTGGCCAGCTGGCCGGAAAAACTGGACGAGAACTTCGCCCCCTGCACCTGGGTGCCGAGGTGGGACAAGACGCTGGTGTAGCCGTCGGCCAGCGACACGCCTTCGAAGGTGGCCAGATCGCGCAGGGCCAGCACGGCCTTGGCGTTGCCGGCGTTCTGCTGGGTGCTGCCGGCCGGGGCGGCGGCGATGTCGAAGCTGTCGCCCGCGCTCGGGCTGCCGCGCAGCGTGAGGCTCCAGCCGTTGAACTGGATCGGCTGGCCCGGCGTGTAGTTGTAGCTCGCGGGCGGGCCGGCGTTGTCGGGCGGCGGGTTGCCCGGGCCCAGGCCGGTGGCGGTGAAGCTGCCGTCGGCCAGGAAGGTGATGTTCACCGGGTCGGTGAGGTTGGCCGAGGCCTCGGTGGCGTACAGGCTCTCGATGCTCAGGCCGCTGGCGTTGGCTGTGCCCGGCGTCACGGCCACCGGGCTGGCCGCGGCCAGGCGGTCGGGCGAGCCGATGGCCAGGGTCATGGCGCGCGCCACGTTCACATAGGGGCGCACCAGGAAGCTGTCGCCCACGGCGCCGGCGCCCGCGTCGAGCTCGAAGCTCAGGCCGTCGAGCTCGGCGGGCAGGCTGGCGAACGAGGTGCTCACGCCGTCGGACAGGCGCTGGATGCTCACCCCGGCGGCCTCGAACCGGATGCGGTAGTCCGACGCCATCAGCGCGGTCGGGTCGCTGACCTCGCTGTGGATCTGCGCCGTGCCGGTGTTGCTGGCCGCGGGCAGGCCGGCGACGTCCGCCGCGGGCACGAAGAAGTCGCCACCGGCGTTGCCCAGCAGGTCCACCCCCAGGCGGTGCTGGGTGTTGATCTCGGTGTTGAGCGCCAGCGCCATGCGCCCGAGCAGGTTCTGCATCTCGGGCAGGTCTTCGTTCAGAAACTCCAGGTCGCCGCCGATCTGGCCGCCGAGCGCGGTCTGGGGCAGCTCGCGCGTGACGCCGCCCTGCACGAACGAGACGCGCAGCTGCGAGTTGTCGGTGGTGTCGCGTGTGACGGCCAGGGCGTTGGCCTGGCGCCCGAGCACCAGCGGCTGGCTGCCGGCCACGAACACGCTGACGCTGCCGTCGTCGGCCGCCACGGTGCTGGTCTGCACGTATTTGTTGAGCTCGCTGAGCAGCGCGTCGCGCTGGTCGAGCAGGTCGTTGGGCTCGCCGCGCGCGCCCGCGGTGTCGATGATGCGCTGGTTGATGGCGGCGATGTCCTGCGCCAGGCGGTTGACCGCGGTCACCGAGCTTGTCACCTGCTGCTGCGCGCCATAGGCCAGCGCGTCCATCTGGCCGGCGGTGTCGCGCAGGCGGGCGGCCAGCTCGTCGGCGCGCGCGATCACCACCACCCGGGCCGACGGGTTGGTCGGCGCGGAGGCCACGTCCGCCCAGGCGTTGAGCATGTCGTTCATGGCCGCGCCCAGCCCGTTCGCCCCGGTGGGAAACAGGGACTCGAGCTTGGTGAGCTTGGCCAGGCGCTCGGCGTCGGCCGCGGCCACCGAGGTGGCCAGCTGCGCCTCGCGCGTGAGGTAGGCGTCGTGCGAGCGCGAGACGGTGCCCAGCTCCACGCCCTTGCCGAAGTAGTTGCCGCCGAGCTGCTGGTAGCCCGCGCTCTGGGTGTGCACCGTCTGGCGCGAGTAGCCGGCGGTGTTGGCGTTGGCGATGTTGTGGCCAATGACCTGCAGCGCCGCCAGGTTGGTGGACAGCGCGTTGGCGCCGATGTTGAGGGCGGAGGACATGTCAGTGGCTCATGAAGTGGGCAAGCAACGGGGTGGTCATACCTGCGCGCGCTGCAGGCTCAGCGTGGTGTTGATGGCGCGGCTGAGCTTGGCCGCGTATTGCGGGTCGGTGGCGTAGCCGGCCCGCTGCAGGCCGCTGGCGAAACCCTGGACCGAGTGGAGCTGGTCCATCACCTGGTCGTAGCGCGGGCTCTTGCTGATCAGGCGCGCGTAGTCGCGGAAGGAATCGGCGTAGGAGTCGTAGGCGCGGAACTTCGCCACCGTCTTGCGCGGCGTGCCGTTGACGTATTCGGTGGTCACCACCTCGGCGACCTTGCCCTTCCAGGCGGAGGTGGCCTTGATGCCGAACAGGTTGTGCGAGGGCGAACCGTCCCGGTGGCGGATCTCGCTCTTGCCCCAGCCGGTTTCGTGGCCGGCCTGGCCGATCATGAAGCTCGCCGGGATGCCGGACTCGCGCGCCACGCTGGCGGCGGCCTGGCTGTGCTCGGCCACGAAGCCGGCCTGGCGCTGCCCGGCCGGTGCCCGGCTCACGGTGCTGGCGGCGGCGGGCGTGCGCGGCGCGGCGGGGGTGCTGTTGTCCGCCCCAGCGGTGCCCTCCTTGGCCGCCGCGGCGGCGTCGGTCTGGCGGCTGAGCTGGCGCTCGATGGCCTCGGACAGACCACCAGGCATGCCGGTGAGCTTCACGGCGAGTTGCTGGTCCAGCAGCTCGGTGCCCAGATCGCCCTGGCCGCCCTGCCCGTCCATCAGGCCGGACTTCATGGTCGCCTCGCGCATGCTCTTGATGAGCTCGCGCATGAACAGCGCCTCGAACTGCTTGGCGGTTTCCTTGAGCGCGGCCTTGCCCTTGTCCCCCGTCTGGCCCGCGCTGAAGCGCAGGGCATTGAGCGCGCCAGGATCGCTGGCGAGGCTCTGGGTGGACGAAAAGGGGGCGTTCAAATGACTTCCAGCTCGGCGTTCATCGCGCCGGCGGCCTTGATCGCTTGAAGAATGGCCAGCAGATCCTGCGGGGTGGCCCCCAGGCCGTTGAGCATGCGCACCAGGTCGGAGAGCTGGGGCGCGGCGTTCATTTCGATCAGGGAGCCGTTGTCCTGGGTGATCTGGATGTCGGTCTTTTCGGTCACCACGGTCTGGCCGCCGGTGGACAGCGGGTTGGGCTGGCTGATCACCGGCGTGGCGCTGATGCTCACCGAGAGGTTGCCGTGGGCCACCGCGCAGGGGCCCAGCGTGACCGCCTGGTTCATGACGATGGAGCCGGTGCGGGTGTTGATGATCACGCGCGCGGCCGGGATGGTGGCTTCGAGCTGCAGCTCTTCCACCTCGGCCAGGAAGCTCACGCGCGCATCGGTGTTGGCCGGCGCGATCAGGCGCACCACGCGGCCGTCCACCGCGCTGGCCGTGCCCGCGCCCATGCGGGCATTGACGGCCTCGGCCACGCGGCGCGCGGTCAGGAAGTCGGCCGAGTTCAGGCCCAGGTCGATGGTGTTGCCCAGCGCGAACGGCGTGGGCACGCTGCGCTCGACCTGCGCGCCCGAGGGGATGCGCCCCGCGCTCAGGTGGTTGATCTGCACCTTGCTGCCGCCGGCGGCCGCGCCCGCGCCACCCACCAGCAGGTTGCCCTGGGCCAGCGCATAGATCTCGCCGTCGGCGCCCTTGAGCGGCGTGGTGATGAGGGTACCGCCGCGCAGCGACTTGGCGTTGCCCACGGAGGACACGGTCACGTCGATCATCTGCCCGGGCTGGGCAAACGCGGGCAGCTGCGCCGTGACCAGCACCGCCGCCACGTTCTTGAGCTGCATCTTGCCGTCGGCCGGCAGCGTCAGGCCGAGCTGCTGCAGGTAGTTGTTCAGGCCCTGCGCGGTGTAGGGCATCTGGGTGGTCTGGTCGCCCGTGCCGTCCAGCCCCACCACCAGGCCAAAGCCGGTCAGCTGGTTGCTGCGCACGCCCTGCACGGCGGCGATTTCCTTGATGCGGATCGCCTGCGCCGGCACCGGCCAGCCCAGCGCCACCACCCCGAGCACCAGCGCGCTCCAGGCCAGCAGGCGGCGCAGGGCCGCCCGGTGGGGGCCGATGGGGGCGGGCCGTGCGCGGGTGTTGGAGCGGGTGTTCATGGTGGGTGCCTGCAACCGGGAAGTCATGCCTGCATGCTAGGCCGGCTCAGAAGGGGAAAACGTTCAAAAAGAACCGTCCCAACCAGCCAATTGAGAGCGCTTCGTCCACCGGACCGCGTCCCTTGGACTCGATGCGGGCGTTGGCCACCTGCGCCGAGGGCACCATATTGCCGGGCTGGATGTGGCGCGGGTCCACCGTGCCGGAGAAGCGCAGCACGTCCACGTTGCTGTTCACACCGATCTGCTTTTCACCGGCCACCAGCAGGTGGCCGTTGGGCAGCACTTCCTGCACCGTGACGGTGATGATGCCGGCGAAGTTGTTGGCGTTTTCGTTGTCGCCCTTGCCGGAGAACTGGTTGCTGGACTCGCCGCCCAGGTCGAAATTGCGGTCGCGCATCAGCTCCTTGGCCTTGATGCCCGGGATGGCCGAGACGCCACCCGAGACGCTGCCGCTGCGGTCGATCGACGAGGACGAGGACTGGCTGGCGCTGACCTTCTCGGTGATCTGGATCGTGAGGCTGTCACCCGGCAGGCGCGCGCGCGGGTCCTCAAACGCCGGGCGGTAACGCGCGGCCTGGAACAGGCTGCCGTTGCTCGGCGCGGCGGGCGCGGCGGCCGCGTAGTTGATGGGGCGCACCGGCACCACGTCGACCGGCTTGGTCATGCAGGCGGTGAGGGTGGTCACAACGCCCAGACAGGCCAGTGGACGAGAGAGCTTGGACAGGAAGGTGCGAATCATGATGGTCTTTCGATGCAGTGATGCGCAGGCGCGAAGGGCTTTCGACCAGTGATCCCGCGGAACCGGCTTCGCCGGGCCGCCAGGATCGCCCCCTTGAGGGGGGATGCGGCTACGCGCAGCGAGCAAGCAACGGGGGTGGGTCAGAGTTGTCCGAGCCGCTGCAGCATCTGGTCAGAGGTTTGAATGGCCTTGGAATTCATCTCGTAGGCGCGCTGGGTCTGGATCATGGTCACCAGCTCCTGCACCACGTTGACGTTGGAGGTTTCCACGTAGCCCTGCATCAGGTTGCCCAGGCCGTTGGCGCCGGGCGCGCCGGTCACGGGGTTGCCCGAGGCCGCGCTCTCGGCGTACATGTTCTGGCCCAGTGGCTCCAGGCCGGCGGGGTTGATGAAGCCGGCGAGTTCGATGTTGCCCACCTGCTGCGGCGCGGCGTTGCCCGGCAGCTTGACGGAGACCACGCCGTCGGCGCCGACGGTGATGCTCTGCGCTTCGGCCGGGATGGTGATGTCGCCCGCGATGGGAAAGCCGCTGGAGGTGACCAGCCGGCCCTGCGAGTCGGTCTGCAGGCTGCCGTCGCGCGTGTAGCCGGTGGTGCCGTCGGGCATGGTGACCTGCAGGAAGCCGCTGCCGTTGACGGCCAGGTCCAGCTGGTTGCCCGACTGCTGCAGGCTGCCCTGCGTGAACGAACGGCTGGTGGCGACGGTGCGCACGCCAAGGCCGATCTGCAGGCCGGTGGGCAGGTTGTTCTGCTCGGTGGCGGCCGCACCGACCTGGCGCAGGTTCTGGTACATCAGGTCCTCGAACACCGCGTTGGCCCGCTTGAACCCGTTGGTGGACACGTTGGCCATGTTGTTGGAGATCACGTCCAGCTGCGTCTGCTGGGCCTGCATGCCGGTCTTGGAAATCCACAGGGAATTGATCATGGTGTGCTCCGGGTCGGGGGAAAGGGGGTCATCCGTTCAGGCTCAGCAACTGGCTCGCGGTCTTGTCGTTGGCCTCGCCGTTTTGCAACATGCGCATCTGCACTTCGAACTGGCGCGCCACGGCGATCATTCCCACCATGGCCTCGATCGGGTTCACGTTGCTGCCTTCGAGCGCGCCGCTCTGCATGCGGGCCTGCGCGTCGGCGGGCAGCGCCGTGCCCTGCGGGCCGCGGAACAGGCCGTCTTCGCCTCGCTGCAGGCGGTTGTCGGCGTCGGGCGTGACCAGCTTGAGCCGGCCCAGCACCTGGGGCGGCTGGTTGCCCACGCGGGCGGTGACGCTGCCGTCTTCGCCGATGCCCAGCGTCGCGTTGGGCGGCACCACCAGCGGGCCGCCGTCGCTGAGCATGGGCAGACCCTGCGCGTTCACCAGGGTGCCGTCGGTGTTGACCTCCAGCGCGCCGGCGCGGGTGTAGGCCTCGGTGCCGTCCAGCCCCTGCACCGCGAAGTAGGCGTTGCCGCGTGCGGCCACGTCGAGGTCGCGCCCGGTCTGGCTGATGGCGCCGGGCGCCTCGGAATGGCCCGCGGTGGCTTCGAGCGCGAACACCCGCGTGCTGGCGCCGTCGCCGCGCACCGGCACCGCGCGAAACGTGGAGAGCTCGGCGCGAAAGCCCGGCGTGGACGCATTGGCCAGGTTGTTCGCCAGCACCTGCTGGCGGTGCATCGACGCACTCGCGCCGGTCATGGCGGTGTAGATCATGCGGTCCATGGCGTGCTCCCGGGTTCTTTCGCGTCAGTGAATGGCATCAACGCATATTCAGCAGCGTGCTGAGCACCTGGTCTTGCGTCTTGATGGTCTGCGCGTTGGCCTGGTAGGCGCGCTGCGCTGTCATCATGTTGACCAGCTCGGCGGTGAGGTCGATGTTGGAGTCTTCCAGCGCGCCCGCGCGCAGGGCGCCGAGCTTGCCTTCGCCCGGCGCGCCGCGCACGGCCTCGCCCGATTCGAAGGTCGTGACCCAGTTGCCGCCGCCGGTGGGCACGAGGCCCTGCACGTTGCGGAAGTTCACCAGCGAGATCTGGCCCGCCGCCTGCGACTGGCCGTTGGAGTAACGCGCCATGATCACGCCCGACTCGTCGATGCCCAGGCTGGTGAGTTCACCCGGGCGGTAGCCGTCCTGCGTGAGGTTGGAGACCGCGAAGTCGGCGCCGAACTGCGTGGCGCCGGTGAAGTCCAGGTCCACGTTGAAGGTCTGGGCCGGGTCGTTGGGCGAGGCCAGCTGCAGCTGCGGGATCACGCTGGCCGGGTCGAGCGAGCCGTCGGCCAGGAAGGAGATGGTGAACGGGGTGGACAGCGCCGGGTCGGAGTTGTTGACGCTGGTGTAGACGTTCCACTGGTTGTTGCCGATCTTGTCGAACACCAGGCCGACCGGGATCTCCAGGCCCTGGGGGTCGAAGGCGTTGAGCGAGGTGGCGTAGGTGCCCAGCGGCGTGGGTGGCACGACCGAGGCGGCGATGGGCGCGCTGGCGTCCAGGTTGAACTCGGCCGTGATGGCCGAGGTCTGCTGGGCCGGGATCGGGCCGCCCGTGGGCAGGGTCAGCGGTACGGAGTCGAAGCCCTGGCGCACGCCCGCGGCGTCGGTGGGGTAGCCCATGAGCTGGCCGCCCGTGTTGGTGATGATGTTGCCGTCGCGGTCCAGCTTGAACATGCCGGCGCGGGAATAGGCCATGGAGCCGTCGGGCATGGCGAGTTCGAAGAAGCCGTTGCCGTTGATGGCCACGTCCATGTCGTTGCCGGTCACGCTGATGTTGCCCTGGGTGAACATCTGCGAGACGGTGGCCACCGTCACGCCGATGCCGGAATTGACACCGCCCGAGGCGTTGATGGAGCTGGCGTAGAGCTCGGCGAACTCGGCGCGCGAGGCTTTCATGCCCACGGTGTTGGCGTTGGCGATGTTGTGGCCGATCACGTCCAGGTTGCGGCTGGCGCTGTTCAGACCCGAGAGACCTTGCTGGAATGCCATGGTGATGTCCTTTGGAGGGGGTGGGGGTGGAAATGAGACGGCCTTACATGAAGGCGCGGACCTGGTCGTAGGTGAGGGTTCGGCCGTTCTGCAGCTGCAGGTTCAGAGCCCCCGAGGAAAAGCCGACGGACGAGATTTCCAGCCGCGACAGTGGCGTGGCGGTGACTGCTTCGCTGCCGCTGGTGGCGCGCACTTCGAAGCGGGTGGCCGCGCCCGCGCCGAGGGCGCCGGAGTCCCACTCGAAGGCGTGTTGCCCGGCGCCCAGCGCGCCCATGTCCACGGTGTCGATCACCGCGCCGTTGGCGCCGATGACGTCCACATAGACCTGGCTGGCATCGCCGTCGAGCGCCACGGCACCCTTGGCGATGGCGCCGTCGTAGGTGAGCTGGTCGCCGTCGATCAGCGCCTCGCGCCCGATCAGCGAGGTGCCCTGCAGCGACTGCATGGCCGCGCTCTGCTCGGCCATGCCCTTGAGCGTGGCGTTGAGTTCCTGGATGCCGCTGACCGTGTTGATCTGCGCCATCTGGGTCGTCATCTGCGCGTTGTCCATCGGGTTGAGCGGGTCCTGGTTGTTGATCTGCGCGACCAGCAATTTGAGGAACCGGTCCTGCGAGGCCTGGGGGGCGGTGGCGTTGTTGCTGTTGACCGCCGTGGTGCTGCCCACGGCGGTGCCGAGGTTGCTGAGGTCAAGGGCTGAAGTGAGCATGGTTCAAAGGCCTTTCACTGCCCCATCTGGAGCGTTTTGAGCAGCAGCGATTTCGCCGTGTTCATGACTTCGACGTTGTTCTGGTAGGAGCGCGAGGCCGACATCATGTTGACCATCTCCTCCACCGGGTTCACGTTGGAATGGGTCACATAACCCTCGGCGTCGGCGCTGGGGTGGCCCGGGTTGTGCACGCGCCGGCCGGGCTCTTCGCTCTCGCGGATGTCCTGCACCTTCACGCCCGCGGTGCCCGCGCCGCCCATGGGCACGGTCTGGAACATCACCTGCCGCGCCTTGTAGCTCTGCCCGTCCGGGCCGGCCACGGCATCGGCGTTGGCCAGGTTGCTGGCCACCACGTTCAGGCGCTGCGACTGCGCGCTGATCGCGCTGCCCGAGACACCGAAGATGGAAAACATCGACATGAGGAACTCCTTACTGCCCGGTGATGGCGCTCAGCATCGTCTTGACGTGCGAGTTGATGAACCGCAGCGTGGACTCGTAGCGGATGCTGTTGTCCACGAAGTTGGCGCGCTCGCGGTCCAGGTCGACCGAGTTGCCGTCCTGGCTGGGCTGGGTCTGCACCGTGTAGGCCATGTCCGGGCTGCGCGGATCGGCCGAACCCAGGCGCATGTGCTGCGCGCTGGTGACGCTCACGCCCGCACCCGACGCACCGCCCGAGACGTTTTGCAGCGCCTTGGCGAAATCGAAGTCGCGCGCCACGTAGCCGGGCGTGTCGGCGTTGGCGATGTTGCTGGCGATCACCTGCTGGCGCTGCGAGCGCAGCACCAGCGCGTTGGCATGGAAGTCCAGGCGTGCGGTCATCTGTTCAAGCATGGTGCGGCTCCAGACAGGGTGGGCGGGGCGGCAAAAGCGCAGGCTTTCACCGGGATGAAGGCAAGTATGGGAAAACTTGAGCCTGCGCAATGGCCCGAACAAACGCCGCTTTTGCGGGCATTTCGCTGCTTTGTGCCCGCCCCACCCCGCCTACAGTGCAAACCTGATGGCATGCGCCGCCCCTCGCTTTCCCACCCGCGCAAACCCGATCAACCACCCCACATCCCAAGAGAACCGCCATGCAAGCCAACGCCTCGACCCACCCGCCGCTGCGGTCGCCCGCGCGCGCCCTGTCCCGCTGGCTGGCCGCGGGCGCGCTGCTCGCCCTGAGTTTCTGGTTCATCAACCCCGCCCGGGCGCAAGACAACACCGGGCTGGAGCAGATCGCCAGCGACTGGCTGCAGCCCGCGCTGGCCTCGGCCCTGGGCCAGGAGGCCGGTGCCCCGCTGCGGCCCGAGGTGGTCATTGGCCGGCTCGACAGCCGGCTGCGCCTGGCCCCCTGCGCCCGCGTGGAACCCTATCTGCCCACCGGCACGCGCCTGTGGGGCCGCAGCCGCATCGGCCTGCGCTGCCTCGAAGGCGCCACCCTGTGGAACGTGTACCTGCCCATCACCGTGAAAGCCTGGGGCCCGGCCTGGGTGCTCAGGCGCCCCGTGGCCGCCGGGGCCACGCTCACTCAAGAAGACGCCGACGTGGCCGAAATCGACTGGGCCGAACAGTTCGCCAGCGTGCTGGCCACGCCCGCGCTCTGGGTCGGCCAGCAAGCCGTCTACGCGCTGCAGCCCGGGCAGGCCCTGCGCAGCAACATGGTGCGGCCCATCCCCGCCTTCGGGCCCGGCGCGCAGGTGCGCGTGAGCAGCTCCAGCGCCGGCCTGAGCGTCATCGTCAGCGGCGTGGCGCTGGGCGCCGGCGTCACCGGCCAGTCGGTGCGCGTGCGCCTGCACGGCGGCCGGGTGGTCACCGGCCTGGTGCGCGACGGCCAGACCGTGGAAGTGCAACTGTGAGCGCGCTCCAGGCACCACCCGCGCGGCGCTTTCGTGAAAAAATCGACACAAAAAGGCTAAAGTCCCCCCGCTTTTGCGCCGATAGTCTTTCCACAACGCCCTGACTTCGGGGTTTGGAGAGTGATCATGAAAGTCGAATCGTCACCGGATTCCTACATCGGTTCCGTCGCCGGAGGCCCGCAGAAGGCCGCCGAGCGCCCTGCCGCGGGCGCCGAAGCCGCCGCGGCGGCGGGTGCCGCGGCGCAGCCCCAGGCCGGCGTGACCGTGACCCTGTCTTCCTCCACCGTCTCGGCCATGCAGGGCTCCGCGGCGGGGGGCAACGACGTGTTCAACGCCGAAAAAGTCGAGGCCATGAAACAGGCCATCGCCAACGGCACGTTCCAGGTCAACGCCGAAGCCATCGCCGACAAGATGCTCTCCAACGCGGCCGAAATGCTCAGCAGCAGCAGCGCCGGCGGCAGCCGCGCCTGACCCCTCCTTCCCCCCGAAGAAAGCCCCAGGCCATGACCCCAAAGCCCGCCACCCACCCCTGGTTGACCTCGTTGCAAACCGAGCTCGACGGGCTGGAAGCCGCGCTGCTGCAGGGTGATGCCACGGGCGTGGAACGGGCCAGCGCCCGCGTCCAGGGCGTGCTGCAAAAAGCCCCCAAAGCCACCGTTTTCAGCGCCCCGGGCCACGCCGCCCTGCGCGAACAGATGCACAGCGCCGCCGAGCGCTTCGGTCGCCTGCGCCAGGCCGTGCTGCGCGCCAGCGCCCAGAGCCAGCGCGCCGTGCACAGCCTGCTGCCCCAGCAAGCCCAACCCACCTACGGCCACATGGCCGGCCCCTCGTCCACCGGCGGCGCCGGCCGGGCTTACCTCGCGGCCTGAGCGGACCGCCCCGGGACGGGGCCTTCAAGTTCTAGCTGTCTTCCGGTTCTTCCAGTGGCTCGCCCCGCATGCGCCGGGCCACTGCCGCTTCGATGGCGTCCAGCACCTGGGCCGGCACCCGGTCCGCAAAGCGCTTGCGCCGGTTGTTCGACAGCTTGCCGCCCTGCTGGTACGCGGTGACGATGAGCGTGGCCAGATCGCTGCCGCGCAGGTCGTGGCGGGCGTTGATGTGGCGCGCCACCTCATCAAACAGGCCCAGAAACACCACCTCCTGGCGCAGATGCCCGTCCAGCGCCGCCTGGGCCATGTCGAGCGTGAAAACCACGCCCTCGGTCAGGTCCATGGTGCGAAACCAGACGTCTGCGCCCGGCTTCCACTGGTAGCTGTAGTGCTCGTCGCCCGCCCAGGTCACTTCGCACAGCGCGCGCGCCGGTTTGCTGAACGCGGTGAGCGCCTGCAGGTAGCGCTCTTCGTGCTGCCTCATCGCCACCGAAATCGGCAGCAGAAAACCCGCCGGCAGTTGGCCCGACTGCCCCAGGCAATGGTGAATCAGAAAACGCGAGAGGCGGCCGTTGCCGTCCATGAACGGGTGGATGAACACAAAGGCAAACGACACCGCCGCCGCATGGGCCAGCGCATTCATGCCGGCTGGCCGCTGGTTGGCCAGTTGCATCAGATGCTCCATCAGCTCGGCGCCCAGCTCGGGTGCCGGGGGCACATAGGTGACGCCCGCGGCGCCCAGGGCGTCGCCCTGCAGCCGGTTCTGCTCGGTGCGGAACTGCACCGCCTTGTCGTACGGGTTGTTGATGGCCGCGTTCTGCAGCTCCACCAGATAGTCCTCGCTCAAGGGACGCTGATCGTGTGCACGCTGCAACAGCTTGGCAAACAGGGCCGTCTTGTCGTGGCTGGGGGTCTCGCCCTCGATGGCGAACGAACCCTCGGTCTCGCTCAGGTAGGCCCATGAGAGCGCGCGCTCCAGCATCTTCTGCCCGATGGACTGGGCAAAGGCCGAGGCCTCGGCCAGCACATCGCGCGCCAGCGCCTGCTGCAGCTCGGCCGTCTGGCGCACCACGGGGCAAAACGGCAGATCACCCAGGCCGTTGAAGTCCACCCGCCAGCGCGGGTGGCGCCGCGAAGCCCCGGTCAGGTACTCGGCGGGGTCGAACATCTTCACGTAGGCCGCCGAAATGGCGGGCGCTTCCAGCCCGGCGATGGGGTGGCCGTGAAACGCCTCCCACAGCAAACACAGCTTGCGCAGGTAGGCGCCGTTGGGCGTGGGCAGAAACGCGTCGCGCATCTCGCCTTCGCTCACGTGGCGCAGCGCCGCCGCCAGGTAACCCAGGTGCACCCCTTCGTGTTTGATGGCAAAAAGTGCCTGCTCCAGCCAGCCCTCGGGGGGCGCGAGCCGGGCCGGCACCAGCAAAGCGCCTTCAGGCAGGCGCTGCAGGCTGCTCACCCCCGCCACCCGCGCCTTGCGCGCGCCCAGAAAGTCCGGGGCGTCCAGCGCGGCTTGAATCCAGGCGTATCCGATGGCGGTGCTCATATCAGGGTGGGGCGTGGAAGCAAAAAAATCTTCAGCGGGTCTACATTTTGTTCAATTTTTACCGAACTCGGTATATTTTTCTCACTCCCTTGAGGACTCCAGACCGCCCACCTCCAAAGCACCGAGGCCTGTGCGGGAACTGCAGATCAGAATGCCGTGCGAGGCTTTCAGCGCGGCGTGGCGGCACGGGGCCACGTTGACGCATTCCGTCCACCCAGGGGGCCGATGCGATCCCCGGGGCAATCGTCCGAACAACCGTCTTCAGAGCGATGTGTTCCGGGCTTCAGCCCGAAAGCGCGCTGCTACATTGACTTTCACCCCGCAAGGCAGGACCACGGCCGGCCCTGCGCTCACGGCTCCAGGCCCTGCAGGAAGTCTCCCCCATGAATCAAGAAATTGGCGCTCACGAACTGGACACCTTGCTGGAGCAGCTTGCGCCCCAGACCAAGGTCCTTTCGCTCGATTGTTTTGACACCATCCTGTGGCGCAAGGTGGCCCAACCGACCGATGTGTTTTTCAGCCTGCAGTCGCTGGAGCCTTTCCGTTCGGCCGGCATCACCGCCGCCTTGCGGGCCAAAGGTGAGTCGGAACTGCGCCGCAGGAAGCAGCTGCTCACCGGCATCAGCGAAGTCACCCTGGAAGACATCCACCGGGAACTGCTGCCGCACGCAGACCCCCAAGGCATTGCCCAGGCCGCAGAGGTCGAGATCGCCTGCGAGATCGCACACGCCTTCATCTTCGAACCGATCGCGCGACTGATCCGGAGCGCGCGCGCCAAGGGGTTGCGCGTGATCGTGGTCAGCGACATCTACTTCACCGGCAAGCAACTCGGGCACATGCTCGGCACTCTGATGGGCGAGACCGCCGACGCCATTTCGCACATCTATTGCTCTTGCGATTTCGGTGCTTCCAAGACATCGGGCATCTGGAAAGAGGTGCTGCGGCGGGAAAAAGTCCAACCGCAACAGGTGTTTCATCTGGGGGACAACCGCCGCGCCGACCTGCAGGGCCCGGCAGCGCATGGCATCGGCTCGGCCTGGCTCCGGCAGCATCCAGCGTCCGTCACCAGCCAGCTGGAGCAGCGCGCCAGCGCCGCCGTTCAGCTCATGCCCGAGCTGCGCCACACGCACGCGCTGCCCAGCTACTTTCACGGCCTGCTCGCCGCGACCGATACGGAAACGCTGAACGCGGCGCAGCAGATCGGCTACCGCTCGCTGGGCCCCATTCTCTATAGCTTTGGCCGCTTCATCGAGCAAAAACTCCAGGCGCTCAAGGCGGCCGGCAAACACGTCAAGATCGCCTTTCTGCTGCGCGACGGCTACCTGCCCGCGAAGGTGTGCGAGGTCCTGATGGGTTCCGAGGGGTTGCATCAGATCAACGTCTCGCGATTCACCGCCATCGCATCCTCGCTGCAGACCAAGGCCGACGTGGTCCAGCTGTTGACGAGCAGCCTGTCGGACAGCTCCATGCCGGCCATGGCCAAACAGCTGCTGCTGCCGCCGGCGAAGGCCCAGGCGCTGCTGGACCAGGCCAACCGATCGGGCCAGCCGGCCCAGGCATTTGCCCGCCTGGTGCTGCGCGACGACACCTTGAAGCTGGTGTTCGAGCAATCGGCCGCCTTTCGCGAGCGCATGTTCACCCATGTCAGGCAGCGCACCGGTCTGGCACAGGGAGAGACCCTGGTCGTGGTGGACCTCGGCTACAGCGGCACGGCACAAACCCGCCTGGCCCCGGTGTTCAAGCAGGCCATGGATGTCGATCTCTTCGGCCTCTACCTCATCGCGAGCCGCGTCAAGGGCCAGCAGACCGATCGCAAGGGCCTGATCGATGCCAGCTGGGCCGACGAACGCCTGATCCTGGCCATGACGGCGTACATCGGCCTGTTCGAGATGATGTGCACCACGCCGGAGGCCAGCACGGTGGACTACACCGAACAGGGCGAACCCATCCGAAGCCAGTCCAACACCGCGCGTCCGCAGTCGGAGGTGGTGGCCGACATCCAGGCCGCCTGCCTGCGGTTCGTGGCCGACATGGCGCGCACACCCGAACGCCATCAACCGCGCCAGACGCCCCTGGAACTGGCGCAGCAGGCGGCGGCCGACCTCGGCCGGCTGCTCTACTTCCCCAGTGCGCAAGAGATCGCCTGCCTCTCCTCGTTCGAGTTCGACTTCAACCTGGGGACCGACCTGCTGCTGCCCACGGCCAACCTGCAAGCCGGTATCAGCGAGTACCGCAGGGAGGGCTTCGCCCTCATGACCCAGGAACTCCAGGCCATGCGCGTCAGCTACCCCATGGAGATGCGGCAGATGGACATCTCGCTGGCCACCACGCTGCTGTCGGCGCAGCGGTTTGGCTACAGCCTCGCACCGTCCGAAGCCAGCTTCCGGACCATCAGCGTTCCGACGCTGGTCGCGAATCGCGACCAGCACGCCCTCGTCCAGACGCAGGCCACCGCCACTTTCGACGGCTACCACCGCCTGCACCTGCCCATGAGCGCCGCCTTCGACCAGAGCCTGCTGCTGGGGCAGACCCACGAGTGGCTGCAGCTCGACAGCATCCAGAAGGTGCCACTGGACGGCAAGGGGCCGGGCGAAGACCTGGCGCTGGGCGAGGCGGTGCTGCTCGACGGCCTGGAACAGGTCGAAGGCACGCTGGTCAAGCTCGGTCCGGGCGGGATGATGTATTTCCCGGCCTGCGGCTCGAAAGAACACGGCAAATTCATGATCCGCGTGGTGTTCCGCCCGGTGCTGGCGCGCGACGGATCGCCCCCTGTTGCTTCGCACAGCGCCCACGAAGCGGCGGCATCCTACCCACCTGTCATCCCCGCATCAGGCCCCATCAAAGAGCCGGCATGAAGGGCGTCGCATGGAAGGTTTCCGCGGCATGGGCTGTCACAGCCCGGTCAAGGGGTGATGCACCTACTTGAACGCCTCGACGTTGAGGTGCCAGGGCTCGCTGTCCTTGCCTTGCTCGAGTCGTCGGACATTCGTGAATCCGATCTCTTGCAGAAGTGCGGCCAGTGTTTCAAATGAGTATCCCCAGCGATGGCTGTCATGAATGTCGCCACCACGGTCCGGATCACACCAACCATAGAACCCGGCCATCGCATGCTCATGCTGATCAGGAAAGGCGCTGGATTCCAGTCCCAGCAGTTGCCTGGCGTGAAAGAGGATGTCGGGAACAACGATGTGCAAGCGACCTGCCGGTGCCAGCAGGTAAAACCATGAGCGCAGGGTCAGGAACGCCTGGTGTCGGGGCAGGTGTTCGAGCATGTGGCGAGAGTAAACCTCGGCCACCTGTCCTTGTGGAAGATCGATCGCCCATGCATCACAGACCAGGTCTGTGATCGGCGTTTGCCTTGCATCCACGTGTACGTATCCCTCCAGGCGGTGCACGTTGCCGCAGCCGACGTTGAGCTTCATCCGAGAACTCCTGGTTGGGCGAGGTTCGCTGTCTGTCCGCATGGTCATTGGCCTTCACGCGAGAACATGAGCATGATGAACTGGCTGTCGTCTGTCAGGGGTCGCAAGTGCATCTGGCTCTCGGGCAGCAGCCCCGCCAATCGCTTGTCTTGCACCCGATACACCTGCTGTCCAGCACTGGCCAACACGCATGGGAAGCCCAGACGACGCATGAACTGGCAGATGTCTTCCGCTGTGAAGTGACGAAAGTGGAAGCCAAACTGGGTCGAGAAGTCGGCATGGGGAAGGGCTCGCTCATTCGGAACCGACAAGAACACAGGCCCCTTCGTGGAACGGCAGATCTGTGCCAGCAGTGCTTCGCTGTCGGGAACGTGTTCGACCGATTCGAAGGAGACCGCGTAATCGAACAGACCGGGCGTCAGTTCGAAAGGAAATACGGCCTGCCCAAACGCCACCCGATGGTTGCCGTAGTGTCTTTCTGCCAGTTCCACGGCTTCGGTGGAGCCGTCAATCCCGATCACGCGCGATCCGGTCAGATTGCTGATCATCCGGCTGCCGTACCCGTTCCCGCAAAAGGCATCCAGTCCTGTGAGGCCGGTGTTGTCTCTGAAGCAACTGCGCAGCAGCCGAGCCGCCCATGCATACCGGGCACGGTGATCGGCGCGAATGCTGTGAATATGGGGCGCCGTCTGACGCTCGCCGCTGTCCAGAGAGAAATCGTGTCCGTCGGAGGGGGCCAACCCCACCTGTTCGGACACACAGAACAGCAGTTCCTGCCGAGCAGTTTCGTCCTTTGGGGAGAGCACCAGTGCCTTCCAGCTGGCGTCCAATGCCGCCTCCGGGTTTCCACACGCGCGATGAAGAATCGCCTGCATCGTTCGCAGCCGGGCGTCATCGGGAAAGCCGTTGATCGCGGCTTGCGCGTTGGGCAGCAAGTCGGCGGCGGGCACTTCCTGCGCACACTGGAGCAAGTGGGCAAGTGCCTCATCCGGATCTGAATAAGCCCTTGTGTTCATGCCACCACCTTACCAATCTGCCCATAGCCCCAGTCCGCGTTCATGCTTCTGCGCAGTCGATCAGGCATCCATTGCGCGACCGTCAGCGATGGCACCGTCTCCAGTGACAGCAATTCCCCCCAGAATGCCGCGTCCAGCCATGACGGTGTCTGGGAAAGGAGGGCTCCGGGAAGACCATCGCGAGGACCATGGTGGGCATCGAAGTCATAGAGACAGGGCTTGAAACGCACCACCTCTTTGTCGAAATAACGGGCTTCGAACAGGCAACTGGAGTTCAAGGCGGCGATGGTCCTGATGTTGTCCTGTGCCATCAGGTGGTACGCATTGGCGGATGTGAACGCAACAGAACCGATGCGGCAAATGGCACGAACGGAGGGACTTGCCTGAACGTCATAGGGGTGCGGCTTGAAGTACGCATGCGCATGCGAATGGCACAGCTCGACCAGTTCTTGCAGATGGCCCTCCAGGCTGCAGAATCCGCCACCATCGGTTTCGACCAGCGACCGGTCGCCGTGGACCTGCCCGAAGATCACCAAAGAGCCTGGAGCTGCGTCGACGGGCGCAGACATCCAGGCCGTCTTGGCCTTGATATCGGCTGCTCGGCTCCGGATATCGGCTTCCTGAACGGTGTTGAACGACAGCGACTCATGCAGATCCGGGTGGTTGGTCCGCATGGCAAAAATCAAGTCCGGCATGAACCGCACAGCATGCAGGACCACATCGATGTAGGGCACCCCCAGTTCCGTCAGTGCGTCCAACATCACGTCGGGCATCTCGTAGCCGATGACCAGCGCGTCTTTGACGGTCGGTGCGAGTTGATCGATCAGGGCCTCTGGTGCCGACTTCAGGGACGCCAGGGTCGTCCAGTTGCGCATGCCAAGTTCCAGCCCGAGACGGTCGTACAGCGCGGGCGTATCAAAGTAGGTGCTCTTCTTCGGATTGAGGTGCGGATCCCATGTCAAGGATCTGTGATCGACGCCCAACCGCTCGAGATGGGGCGCGACGTGGGCCTGCAGCCATCGGATGTTTTTCCATGTGGCGCTTTCCCATTCGCTTCCATGGGCAAAGGGCCGCAGCAGATCGCCAGTGAAAACGACCTGCGTGAACTTGGGTTTTCTGGCTGTGTGCATGTCGGTGGCTCGTGCGTTGGATGCAAAAAACGGGCGCGTTCATCAAAGCAACGCCTGCTTCGTCGCCCACCCGATCGCCAGAATGGACGGCACGGAAGCGACGCGACAGGCTGCCAATCGATCTCCACTCAGAGCGCTCAGTGCTCCCGCAGCTTGGCCCGCAGGCGCGCGATGGACTGGCTGTGCAGCTGGCAGATGCGCGACTCGGTCACGCCGAGCACGGCGGCGATTTCCTTCAGGTTCATGTCGTGCTCGTAGTACATGCTCATGATGTGCTGCTCGCGCTCGGGCAGCACCTTGATGGCGGCCACCAGGGCGGTGCGCATGCGGTGGTCCTGCAGCACGGCCGAGGGTTCGGCCTCGGTGTCGCCCATGTGGCGGTCCAGGAAGCTGTCCTCGTCGTCGCCGTGGCCACTGATGTCTTCCAGGTACACGAGCTGGGTGCCGCGCACCTTGGCCAGCAGGTGCTGGTATTCGGCCAGCTCCATGCCCAGCTCCTTGGCGATCTCGGACTCCATGGGCGCGCGGTGCAGCTTCTGCTGCAGGCGGTGCACGGCGCCCTCGATGTCTTTCTGGCTCTTGCGCGAACCGCGGCTCATCCAGTCGCCCTCGCGCAGTTCGTCGATCATGGCGCCGCGGATGCGCTGGCTGGCGAAGGTCTCGAACTGCACGCCCTGCGCGGGCTCGAAGCGCGCGATGGCTTCGGTCAGGCCGATCATGCCGACCTGGATCAGGTCGTCGAGCTCCACGCTGGGCGGCAGCTTGGCGATCATGTGGTGGGCCAGGCGACGCACCAGCGGGCTGTATTTGCGCAACTGGTCGTCCCGGTTGAGGGTGCCTTTGGCGGTGTACATCATCAGCTCCAGGAGGTGTGGGCGGTCGCGGCGCGGCCCGCCTGCGGGGCGGAAAACTGGGGCAGCCACAGGTTGCGGTGGGCATCCGCGCGCGGGTCGCAGCGGGTGAGCGCGCTTTCCTGCACGCGCAGGCCCCAGGTGTTCAGGGGCCAGGCGTCCACCGACAGGTCCAGGTAGCGCCGAGCGCAGTCGGCCACCGTGTCCACCACCTGCCGCAGCGGCGCCGTCTCGGGCGTCGGGCTCAGGTCCAGCGGCGCGAGCACCGGAGAGATGCCGGCCGCGTGCAGCAGCTTGAGCGCGCCATAGGCGTCGATGCTGGCCTGCGGCTGGGGCAATACGGGCACCAGCGCGCGCGCGGGCAGGCCCTGCAGCAGCGAGGCCAGGCCCTGCGGCGGCGCGAACAGCAGCACCAGCGCGCGGGGCCCGAAGGGCGCGAGCAGGCGCGAGAGCGCCACCGCGCCGCCCGAGGCCAGGGCGGTCTGCTGCAGGGCCTGCATGCCAAGCGCGCCGGGCATGACCAGCCAGTCCACCCCGCCGCCCGAGCGGGCCAGGCCGCAGATGGACGGGTCGTGCATGGCGTGCAGCAGGCCCAGGTGGGCGCCGTCGTTGCCGCGGCGCACCGGCGTTTCGCTGGCGGTGGCGTCGATGATCACGACCTCGCGGCCGAGCGCGGTGAGGTGGGCCGCCAGGGTGCACAGCAGTTCGTAGGCGCGCGCGGGCTGCGCGGGGCTGGCCACCGGCATCACGCTGGGGCCGCTGGCGCGGGCGGTTTCGGCGCGCAGACCGGCCGCCTGATCGAAACCGAAATCAAACATGCGAGGCTCCCAGGTCGAGGCCGAGGCTCGAAGCCTGGGCGAAATAGAAACCCATGTCGGTGGATTGCGGGTCAAAGGCGGACTTGCCGTCGGTGCCCATGGACACCCGCACCAGCGCGCTGGCCTCGGGGTTCTGCCAGTCTTCGGGCACGCGCTGGCCGTTGGCCACGCCGCGCAGCACCACCTGGTGGCGGATCAGCGCGTCCAGCGCCGGGCCGAGCTTGACGGCCTCGTCCACCTTGGAGAGCACCACGCCGTGCAGGGTGTTGGCCTTGAAGGCGGTGAGCACATCGTCCAGCGTGTCGCCGTGCGAGCTGGCGTTGAGCACCAGGGTCTTCTTGACCTTGGGCATGTCCAGCACGTCGAGCATGTCCTGGATGCGCTGGTCGCGCTGGCCCAGGCCGGCGGTGTCCACGATCACCATGCGCTTGTTGGCCAGCAGGCTGAGCAGGTCCTTGAGCGCGGCGCGGTCGTGCGCCAGGTGGGCCACCACGCCGAGCATGCGGCCGTAGGCGCGCAGCTGTTCGTAGCCCGAGACGCGGTAGGTGTCGAGCGTGATCATGCCCACCGAGGCGGGGCCGTACTGCTTGACGCACTGGGCCGCGAGCTTGGCGGCGGTGGTGGTCTTGCCCACGCCGGTGGCGCCGATCAGGGTGACCACGCCGCCCTCGTCGCACAGGCCGGCGCCGGGGCCGGCGGTGCGCAGGTTGCGCGAGAGCACGTCCATGACCCAGCGCATGGCCTCGGGCGCGGTGGCGTCGGCCGGCATGCGCTCCAGCACCGCGCGCGCCATGGCGGGCGAAAAACCGGAGCGGATGAGCTTGAGCATCAGCCCGGACTGGATCGGGTTCTGCTTGGACGAGCCCAGCCAGGCCAGGGTGTTGAAGCGCTCTTCGATCATCTCCTTGAGCGCCGAGAGTTCGACGGCGACGCTGTTGTCGGCGCGTTCGCCCAGGCGCGGCGCGGGCTGCGAGTCTTCCCATGAGGCGTTGACCACCGGGCGGGTGCGGATCGGGGCCGGCATGGGGGTGGGCACCGGGGGCGCGTTGAAGCGCTGCACCGGGATCTGGATCGGTTCGGCGCGCGGCGCGGCGCGGCGCGGTTCGGCGGGCGCGGGTGCCGGCGCGGTGTCGGCCTGGGCCGTCTCGCCGGCCTGCTCGGCGCGGCGCTTGCGCAGCATGCGTTCGCGCACGTATTCCTGGAACGACAGCGTGCTCATGGCCAGGGTCTCGGTGTCGCTCTCCACCGACTCGGGCGGGGTGGCGAGGGCCGGCCGGGCGCGGGCCGGCTGCGCCCGCTCGGCGCGCACGGCCTGGGGCGTGGGGCTGGCGACGGGGGCCAGGCTCTCCTCGGCCGCGGCCATCACTTCAAAGCCGCCGTCGGTGGAGCGGGTGGAGAGGATGACGGCGCTGTCGCCGAAGGTGCGGCGGGCCTTGGCCATGGCCTCGCGCGAGGTCGGGGCGGTGAAACGCTGGATGTTCATGCTGCAAGCTCCCCAAGAATCGGGCCAATACGGATGAGGTGGGTGTCAGGAATTTCGCTGTGCGCCAGCACCTGCAGGCGCGGCGCGGCGCGGCGCAGCAGGCGGGCCATGGCGTTGCGGATCGCGTCGGGCACCAGCAGGCAGGCGGGTACGCCTTTTTCTTCCTGCTTGTTGGCCACGTCGGAGGCGGATTTGCTCAGCATCTCGGCCACGCCCGGGTCCAGCGCGCCGCTGGCCGCGCCCGAAAGCGCCTGCATCAGCAGCCGCTCCAGGCCGGGCTCGATGGCGATCACTTCGAGCTCTTTCACCGAGCCGTAGATCTGCTGCACGATGGCCGGCGAGAGCGCCATGCGCACGCGGCGGGCCAGCTCGACCGGATCGGTGGTGTGCGGGGCGTGCTCGGCCAGGGCTTCGATGATGGTGCGGATGTCGCGCACGTGCACCGACTCTTCCAGCAGCAGCTGCAGCACTTTCTGGAAGGTGGCGACGGAGACCATTTTGGGCACGACCTCTTCGATCAGTTTGGGGGCCAGGCGGGTCACGTGTTCGACCAGTTCCTGGGTCTCTGTCCGGCTGAGCAACTTGGCCGCCTGGACTTGCATCAAGTGTGAAAGATGCGTGGCCAGCACAGTCTCGGAATCAACCACCGTAAAACCGGCCATCTGCGCGTTTTCACGTTGCTTCTCTTCGATCCAGTGCGCCGGCAGGCCAAAGGCCGGATCGGTGGTGGGGGTGCCGATCAGCGGGGTGTTGATGCCGCCGGGGTCGATGGCGAGGAACATGCCGGGGAACACCTCGCCCTCGCCCACCACCACGCCGCGCAGCGTGATGCGGTAGGCGCTGGGGCGCAGCTCCAGGTTGTCGCGCACGTGCACGGCCGGGGGCAGGAAGCCCACTTCCTGCGCGAATTTCTTGCGCACGCCCTTGATGCGGGTGAGCAGGTCGCCCGCGCGGTTCTTGTCCACCATGGCGATCAGGCGGTAGCCCAGCTCCAGGCCGAGCAGGTCCACCGGCTGCAGGTCATCCCAGCTGGCTTCGCCGTCGCTCTGCACGGGCGCCTCGGCGGCCACCGGCGCGGGCTTGTTCTCTTCCTGGTGGCGCCACCAGGCGATGCCGCCGGTGATCACGGCGAAGATCAGGAACACGGTGTGCGGCATGCCCGGCACGATGCCCAGCATGAACAGCACCGCCGCGGTGATGCCCATCACCTTGGAGGACATGAACATCTGGTTCATCACCTGGCCACCCAGGTCCTCGTCCTTGCCCACGCGCGAGACCACCATGGCCGCGGCCACCGAGATCAGCAGCGAGGGGATCTGCGCCACCAGCGCGTCGCCCACGGCCAGCAGGATGTAGCTGTCGGCCGCTTCGCCCGCGCTCAGGCCGTGCTGCACCACGCCGATGATCAGGCCGCCGATGATGTTGATGACCAGGATCAGGATGCCGGCGATGGCGTCGCCGCGCACGAACTTGGAGGCACCGTCCATGGAGCCGAAGAACTCGGCCTCGTCGCCCACTTCGGCGCGGCGGCGCTTGGCCTCGGCCTCGTCGATCAGGCCGGCGTTCAGGTCGGCGTCGATCGCCATCTGTTTGCCAGGCATGGCGTCCAGGGTGAAGCGGGCCGACACCTCGGCGATGCGCTCCGAGCCCTTGGTGATCACCACGAAGTTGATCACCACCAGGATGGCGAACACGATGAAACCGACCGCGAAATTGCCGCCGATCAGGAAGTGGCCAAAGGCTTCGATCACCGCGCCGGCCGCGCCCGGGCCGGTGTGGCCTTCGAGCAGCACCACGCGGGTGGAGGCCACGTTGAGCGACAGGCGCAGCAGCGTGGTGAGCAGCAGCACGGTGGGGAAGACCGAGAAGTCCAGCGGCCGGCGCATGTAGGCCGAGACCATCATCACCACCAGGGCCAGGGCGATGTTGAGCGAGAAGAAGGTGTCGAGCAGCCAGGGCGGCAGCGGCAACACCATCATGGACAACACGGTGATGACCAGCAGCGGCGCGGCCAGGCCGTTGGCCCAGTCGGCGTGGCGGCCGAACCATCGCCGCAGGATCTGCAGTTGTGCGTTCATGGTGTGGTCTCGGTAGCGGGTTTCTTCCAGTGGGGATCGAGCTCTGGCGGCACCTGCGGCACCGGCATCTCACCGGGCATGACGCCCTGGCCCTTGAGGGCGGCCTTGAGCTGGTACACGTAGGCCAGCACCTGCGCCACCGCGGTGTACAGCGCGGAGGGCACTTCGCCGTCGATCTCGGCGTGGGCGTAGAGCGCACGCGCCAGCATGGGCGCCTGCAGCACCGGCACCTGGCTGGCGCGGGCCACGTCGCGGATCTTCAGCGCGATCAGGTCGGCGCCCTTGGCGATCACGCGCGGCGCGTTCATGGTGGCGTCGTCGTACTGGATGGCCACGGCGTAGTGGGTCGGGTTCATGACCACCAGGTCGGCGCGCGGCACGGCGCCCACACTGTTGCGCTGGGCCAGCTCGCGCTGGCGCTGGCGGCGCTTGCCCTTCATGTGGGGGTCGCCTTCGTTCTCCTTGTGCTCGCGCTTGACCTCTTCGAGCGACATCTTCATGCGGCTGGCGTGCAGGAATTTCTGCAGTGGCAGATCAACCAGGGCGAAGAACAGCACCACCAGCAAGAGCAGGCCCACGCCGGTGCCCATCCAGCTGCCGAGCTGGCCCAGCGCGCCTTCGAGCGGGCGCATGAGCAAGGTGCTGAAGGGCTGCACATGGGAGGCGATGAAGCGCCAGGCCACCACGCCGACCACGGCGGTGATGCCCGCGAGCTTGGCGGTCTCGACCAGTTGCTGTTTGGAGAACAGCCGGCCGATGCCCGACAGCGGATTGAGCCGGGTGATGTCGGGCATGATGGGTTTGGTGCTCAGCGCCCAGCTGCCCGAGGCGATGGCGGTGACGATGGCGATGGCCACCACCAGCAGACCCAGCGGCAGGTAGATCATCAGCCCCTGGCCAAAGCCGGCGGTGAGGCGCTCCAGCACGAGCTGGGGCTGTTGCAGCATGCCGTGGTCAAAGCGCAGCTGCTGCTGCAGGCCGCCGCGCAGCATCTCGAAGCCCATGGGCAACAAGGCCATGAGCACCACCGCGCCGCCGCCGAGCACGGCCAGGTTCGAGAGGTCCTTGGAGCGCGCGATCTGGCCGTCGGCACGGGCCTTTTTCAGGCGCTGCGCGGTGGCGGGTAGGTTCTTGTCCTGACTGGAGGATTCCATCGCTCTGACTCATCGGGTTGATGAATCAGATTGTGGAAGTCGGGGTGAAAAACTAAAGCGCGATAAAGCGGCCTCTGACGGCGCTTTTCCGGGAGCAGCAGCGCGCAATCAGATGGCGCCGCGCGTGTCAAAAGCCAGTGTTCCCTTCCCCGGAGCGAAATGCCCGAACCCAGAACACCGCGGAACCGGCTTTGCCGGGCCGCAGGTGTTGCCCCCTGGGGGGTGACGCGCCGCAGGCGCGGCGCGGGGGGGACTCAAAACCCCAAACTCGCCAGCAGGTCGTCCACCTGTGCCTGGTCGTTCACCACGTCGGTGCGGCCTTCGGCGTTCACCACCGGGCCGGCCAGTTCGTAGGCCTGGTCATGCCCGGGCTGGCCGGACGGCGCGGCCTGCAGCAGCAGGCCCAGCAGCTGCTCTTCGATGGTGCTGGCCAGCTGCACCACACGACCGATCACCTGACCGGTGAGGTCGTGGAAGTCTTGCGCCATCATGATCTCGGTCAGGCGGGAGTCGCTCTTTTCGCTGGTCTCCACCACGTCCTTGGACCACTGCAGCAGCTCCGGCATGGCCTTGGCCAGGCCGGGAACGGCCGCGATGGTGCCGGAGAGCTGGCGTCCGCGCTCGATGATCAGGGTCTGCTCGATCTTGGCCGCCTCCACGTGGTTGAGCACCTTTTCCGCCGCCTCGCCCGTCAGCCGCGCGATGTAGGACAGGCGGCTCTGCGCGTCGGGCAACTGGTTGACGGTGCCCTTGAGCTTGTCGGTGTAGCCCAGCTCCTTGAGCGCGTCGTGCAGCTGGCGCGTGATGTTGCCGAGCTGCTGGAACATCTCCGGATTGCCGGACGATTCTTTGGAAACGCTGTGTGTCATGGCATGTCTCCGACGGCGGCTTACAGGCCGAGTTTCTTGAAGATGTTGGCGAGCTTTTCTTCCAGCGTGGCCTTGGTGAAGGGCTTGACGATGTAACCGGCCGCGCCACCCTGCGCGGCCATCACGATGTCTTCCTTGCGCGCCTCGGCCGTCACCATGAGCACCGGCAGGTGCTTGAGCTTGTCGTCCTGCTTGATCTTGGCCAGCAACTCGAAGCCGTTCATGTTGGGCATGTTGATGTCGGAGACGACGAAGTTGAAGTTGCCGTCGCGCAGCTTGTTGAGCGCGATCACGCCGTCCTCGGCTTCGTCGGCATCGGCGTGCCCGATCTCCTTGAGCAGGTTGCGCACGATGCGGCGCATGGTGGAGAAATCGTCAACGATCAGAAACTTCATCGGGGTGGACATGGATACCTCCGCGGGAGGAAAAGGGACAAGGGAGCGGACCGGCGGCGTTTCAACCACCGGCCTGTGCAAGGGTTTTCGGCAATTCGGGAGAAATCTGAAGCCCCTCGGCGGCCTCCGGCCCGGTCAGGGGCGCGGGCGCCGCCCCGGGGGCCGGGACGGGCAGCGCCCCGGGCGCGGGTGCCGTCTCGGGGATGGGAAAGGGCACGTTGGAGGGTGCGGCCATGGGCAGCAGGCGCTGCTCGGCCTCGCTGGTCAGCACCATGATGCTGATGCGGCGGTTGGCCGCGGCGGTGGGGTTGGCCTCGTCGTGCAGGCGGCTCGACGCCAGCCCCTCCACCCGCACCAGCTTGTCGTCGGCCATGCCGCCGGCCACCAGCTCCCGGCGCGAGGCGTTGGCGCGGTCGGACGAGAGCTCCCAGTTGCTGTAGCCGCGTGTGCCGCTGCCGTAGGGCGTGGCGTCGGTGTGGCCCGAGAGCGCGATGCGGTTGTCCATGTCGCCGATGGCCGCGCCGATCTCGCGCAGGATCTCGCGCATGTGCGGTTTGACCAGCGCGCTGCCCACGTCGAACATGGGCCGGTTCTGGGTGTCCATGATCTGGATCTGCAGGCCGTCGCCGGTCTTCTCCAGCTGGATCTGCGAGCCGTATTCGGCGATCGAGGCGTTCTGGGCGATCACCTCGGTGATCTTCTTCTCCAGCGCATCGATGCGCTGGGCTTCCTTGCGGGCCAGTTCGGCGCGCGCCATCTGCGCGCCCATGAGCCTGGCAGCGCGCTCGGCCTCGCCCCCGGCGACCTGGCCGGAGGTCTGGCTCAGATCGCGCCCGCCGCCGGGCAGGATGCTGTCGCTGTTGCCGGTGCCGTTGCCGCCCATGAGCGTGACCTTCACCGGGTTGTTGAAGTAGTCGGCGATGCCGTTGAGCTCGCCCCGCGAGGTCGAACCCAGCAGCCACATGAGCAGGAAGAACGCCATCATGGCGGTGACGAAGTCGGCGTAGGCGATCTTCCACGCGCCCCCGTGCGGAGCGTGCGCGCTTTTCTTGATGCGCTTGACGATGATGGGCTGCAGCTTTTTACCGTCCATGGCCATCTTGACCTCCCTTCAGGAACGAAGACGCGAAGCGGCGCAGGGGGTGGCTCGTCTTCACTTTTTGCCTTTCACGTGGGCTTCGAGTTCGATGAAGTTTGGCCGCACGTCGGAGAACAGCACCTTGCGGCCGAACTCGATGGCCGTGGCGGGCGCGTAGCCCTGCATGCTGGCGAGCAGGGTGGTCTTGATGCACTCGAATTCCTTGCCGCTTTCTTCCACCTTCTGGTCCATCAGGCCGCCCAGGGGCTCGAACACGCCATAGGCCAGCAAGATGCCGAGAAAGGTGCCCACCAGGGCCGAGCCGATCATGGCGCCGAGCACCGCCGGGGGCTGGCCCACCGAGCCCATGGTGTTGACCACGCCCAGCACGGCCGCCACGATGCCGAAGGCCGGCAGGCCGCCGGCCAGGCGCGCGATGGCGGCCACGGGCGCGTGGGCCTCCTGGTGGTGGGTCTCGATCTCGGCGTCCATGAGCGACTCGATCTCGTGCGCGTTGAGGTTGCCCGAGACCATCATGCGCAGGTAGTCGGTGATGAACTCGACCACGTGGTGGTCGGCGGAGATGGTGGGGTACTTCTTGAACAGCGCCGACTGCTCGGGGGTCTCCACGTCCTGCTCAATGGCCATCAGACCTTCCTTGCGGGCCTTCTGCAGGATGTCGAACTGCAGCGCCATGAGCTCCATGTAACGCGCCTTGGTGTAGCGGCTGCCCTTGAAACAGCTTGCCAGGCCCTTGGCCGAGGCCTTGACTACCTTCATCTGGTTGTTGATCAGGAAGGCGCCGAGCGCCGCGCCCAGGATGGTGGTCAGCTCGAACGGCAACGCCGCGAGCACCACACCGATGTTGCCCCCATGGCCGATGAACACGCCAAAGATGCAGACCATCGAGATCACGAAACCGATGATGACGAACATGTTCTAGACCTTGAGAAAAAACACCCCTGCGCCGCCTTCGGCGTCACCCCCTCAAGGGGGCGCCAGCTGCGGCCCGGCAAAGCCGGTTCCGCGCTGGCCTGGACCGCGACACCACCGCGATCGGCACACACTGGAGGAAGCCGACAACTGCACTTTCCATCGGGCAACTTTAGGTGTGATCGCCCCAGCCCATGAACGCGAAAAGGACCCGGATGGGGGTCCTTTTCAAACTTTGAACAATCGGAGCGAAGTGTCCCCAACCCAGAACACCGCGGAACCGGCTTTGCCGGGCCGCAGGTGTTGCCCCCCTGGGGGGGTGACGCGCCCTTAGGCGCGGCGCGGGGGGTCAATGAAGGCGGAGTCCTCCGTTTGCATTTCCCTTGCCCGCCCGTGCCGGCGGCTGGCACAGGCCGCACACGAAATGGCGGTTCTGGTACGGCTCGGTGACGAAGTGGCCGCCGCAGCAGGAGCACTTGGTCAGCGTGAGCATGCCGTTGTCCACGAACTTCACCAGGCGCCAGGCGCGGGTGATGGACAACAGGGGCTCGATGGCGCTGGCCGTCATCTGCTCGCTGTACAGGCGG
>Ga0156085_1159_pt1 | contig 103799 bp, 99 predicted proteins | sample RifCSPlowO2_02_FD_107738 | JGI IMG/M metagenome (GOLD analysis project Ga0156085, IMG submission 107738) | Burkholderiales bacterium RIFCSPLOWO2_02_FULL_67_64 | reverse complement strand
AACCAGCCTGTTCAACGCCGGTATCCGCCCCGCCATCAACGCCGGTATCTCGGTGTCGCGCGTCGGTGGTGCGGCCCAGACCAAGCTGATCAAGTCGCTGTCCGGTGGTATCCGTACCGACCTGGCCCAGTACCGTGAACTGGCCGCGTTCGCGCAGTTCGCTTCCGACCTGGACGAAGCCACCCGCAAGCAGCTCGACCGCGGTGCCCGCGTGACCGAACTGCTCAAGCAGGCCCAGTACTCGCCCCAGTCGATCGGTCTGATGGCCTCCACGCTGTTTGCAGTGAACAAGGGCTACCTCGACGACGTCGAAGTGAAGAAGGTGTTGCCGTTTGAAGCGGGCATGCACGCTTACTTGAAAGACAAGTACGCGGCCCTGCTGGCCAAGATGGAATCCGACAAGGCCATGGACAAGGACGCTGAAGCCCAGCTCGCCGCCGCCATCGCCGAGTTCAAGAAGACCGGCACGTACTGATCCGTCCATTGACCCGATAAAGGAGCAGCAATGGCAGTAGGCAAGGAAATACGCGGCAAGATCAAATCGGTGGAGAACACCAAGAAGATCACCAAAGCCATGGAAATGGTCGCCGCCTCCAAAATGCGCAAGGCGCAGGACCGCATGCGTGCGGCCCGGCCCTACGCAGAAAAAGTGCGCCAGATCACCGGCAACCTGAGTCGGGCCAACCCGGAGTACACGCACCCGTTCATGCAGATCAACACCGCCAAGGCCGCCGGCTTTGTCGTGGTGACGACCGACAAGGGTCTGTGCGGGGGCCTGAACACCAACGTGTTGCGCGCGGTGACCAACCAACTCAAGGACCTCCAGTCCAAGGGTGTGAGCGCCGAAGCCGTGGCCATTGGCAACAAGGGTCTGGGCTTCCTCAACCGCATCGGTGCCAAGGTGGTGTCCAGCGTGACGGGTCTGGGCGATACGCCCCACCTCGACAAGCTGATCGGCCCGGTCAAGGTGCTGCTCGATGCCTACACCGAAGGCCGGATCAACGCGGTCTACGTCTGCTACACCAAGTTCATCAACACGATGAAGCAGGAGTCGGTGATCGAACAGCTGCTGCCGCTCAACGCGAGCACCTTGCAGGACGGTGCCGGTGGCCGCGACTGGGATTACATCTATGAACCCGATGCCCCTGCCGTGATCGACGAGTTGCTGCTGCGCTATGTGGAAGCCCAGGTGTACCAGGCGGTGGCCGAGAACATGGCTTCCGAGCAGTCCGCCCGCATGGTGGCCATGAAGGCCGCCACCGACAACGCCGGCAGCGTCATTGGTGAACTCAAGCTGGTCTACAACAAGACCCGCCAGGCCGCGATCACGAAAGAGCTTTCGGAAATCGTGGCCGGTGCCGCAGCGGTCTGAAGCAGCCGCCCAACAGAATCCAGAGAAAACAGAAGGTATCCATCATGTCTCAAGTACAAGGCAAGATCGTCCAGTGCATCGGCGCCGTCGTGGACGTGGAATTTCCGCGCAACCAGATGCCGCGCGTTTACGACGCCCTGAAAATGGAGGGCTCGGCCCTGACGCTGGAAGTCCAGCAGCAGCTCGGCGACGGCGTGGTGCGCACCATTGCGCTGGGCTCGTCCGACGGCCTGCGCCGTGGCATGGTGGTGTCCAACACCTCCAACCCCATCATGGTGCCGGTGGGCAAGGCCACGCTGGGCCGCATCATGGACGTGCTGGGCACGCCCATTGACGAACGTGGCCCGGTGGATCAGACCCTGACCGCTTCCATCCACCGCAAGGCCCCGGCCTACGACGAACTGTCCCCCTCGCAGGAACTGCTGGAAACCGGCATCAAGGTGATCGACCTGATCTGCCCGTTCGCCAAGGGCGGCAAGGTGGGTCTGTTCGGTGGCGCCGGTGTGGGCAAGACCGTGAACATGATGGAACTCATCAACAACATCGCCAAGGCCCACTCCGGTCTGTCGGTGTTCGCTGGCGTGGGTGAGCGTACCCGTGAGGGCAACGACTTCTACCACGAGATGGCCGACTCCAAGGTCGTGGACCTCGAGAACCTGCCCAACTCCAAAGTGGCCATGGTCTACGGCCAGATGAACGAACCCCCGGGCAACCGTCTGCGCGTGGCCCTCACCGGTCTGACCATCGCCGAGTCGTTCCGCGACGAAGGCCGTGACGTGCTGTTCTTCGTGGACAACATCTACCGTTTCACGCTGGCCGGTACCGAAGTGTCCGCCCTGCTGGGCCGCATGCCTTCCGCCGTGGGCTACCAGCCGACGCTGGCCGAAGAAATGGGCCGCCTGCAAGAGCGCATCACCTCCACCAAGGTGGGCTCGATCACCTCCATCCAGGCTGTGTACGTGCCTGCCGATGACTTGACCGACCCGTCGCCCGCCACCACCTTCGCCCACCTGGACTCCACCGTGGTGCTGTCGCGTGACATCGCTTCGCTGGGTATCTACCCCGCTGTGGACCCGCTGGACTCCACCAGCCGCCAGCTCGACCCGCTGGTCGTGGGTCAGGACCACTACGAAACCGCTCGCGCCGTGCAGAACACGCTGCAGCGCTACAAGGAACTGCGCGACATCATCGCCATTCTGGGCATGGACGAACTGGCGCCGGAAGACAAGCTGGCCGTGGCCCGCGCCCGCAAGATCCAGCGTTTCCTGTCGCAGCCGTTCCACGTGGCCGAGGTGTTCACCGGTTCGCCCGGCAAATACGTGCCGCTGTCGGAAACCATCCGCGGCTTCAAGATGATCACCAACGGCGAGTGCGATCACCTGCCCGAGCAGGCGTTCTACATGGTCGGCACGATCGACGAAGCCTTCGAGAAGGCGAAAAAAGTCGCGTAAAGCGTTGTACTCGGGCGCCCGGCCTTGTGGGTGCGCGCGATGTGCAGAGCACATCCCCGCACAGTACTTGGCCGGACACCCGGTGACTTGCTTTCCTTCGACTTTTCACAGGAGTACATATGAGCACCATCCGCGTCGATGTGGTCAGCGCCGAAGAGTCCATCTTTTCGGGCGAGGCCAAGTTCGTGGCGCTGCCGGGTGAAGCCGGTGAGTTGGGCATTCTGCCCGGTCACATTCCGCTGATCACCCGCATCAAGCCCGGTGCCGTGCGCATCGAAAAAGCCGACGGCGGCGAAGAGTTCGTGTTTGTGGCCGGTGGCATTCTGGAAGTGCAGCCGAACCACATCACCGTGTTGTCCGATACCGCCATCCGTGGCAAGGATCTGGACGAGGCCAAGGCCACCGACGCGCGCAAGCAAGCCGAAGAAGCGGTCAAGAACGCCAAAAGCGACATCGATCTGGCCAAGGCCACCTCGGAACTCGCGGTCATGGCGGCCCAGATCGCGGCGCTGCGCAAGTACCGTCAGAAGAAGTGAAACGCCCGCAGCGTTTGACGAAAGCCGGCTCCGCGCCGGCTTTTTTTCGCCAGGGGTTTGCCTGGCGAACGCCGCATGGGAAGATAGTGGACCCCATAACCACAACGAGCGCGCGGGATGTCATCGATCTTTGAGAACCCCGATATGGCCCCCGAAGAGGTGGCGGCCCGGCTGCTGGTGACGGCGTCCGCCCTGGACGACCTGACCCTGGCCGACGCCATGAAGGTGGTGGGTTACATGCGGCCCAAGCGCATCAAGGCGGGCACCGTGTTCATCCACGAGGGTGAGGTGACGCACAACGACTACATGCTGCTGGTGCTCGAAGGCGACATCGCCGTAGCCAACGATCTGCCGGGGCTGCACGAAAGCATCGTGGTCAACATCCTGGGCCCGGGGCACCTGATCGGTGAAATGGGCGTGCTCGACGGCGCACCCCGCTCGGCCACCTGCACCGCGACCACCGACATCGCCGCGGCGGTGCTCTCGCGCACCGCCTTGATGCGGCTGCTGCGGGACGAGCCGCGCGTGGGCGCACGCTTGCTGCTCGCCATTTCCAAGCGCATGGCCGACCGCCTGCGCGACACCACGCGCAAGCTCCGGACGTTCGCGTTGATGAACAAGGCGCTGCAGGAGGAACTGCAGGTGATCATGAACAGCCGCACGCCCTTGCCCAAGAAGACCATCCGCTGAGCCGGCCCAGCGGTTGGACGAGGCGTGCCGCAACGCACCCGAAAAGGCCGGCCCTCCGTCAGAACGCGTGAGCCCGAATCGCGGCAGGCCCTCGGTGTCGCGGCGCCCCGTGGCGCGGCACTAGACCCGCACCACGGCGTCGGGCAGTTCGTTGGCGGTTTGCGTGCCGGGTTCGGCCGGGAAGTGCTCCACCAGCAGGGCCGAGACTTCTTCCAGGGCCTGGGTAAGGCCGTCCTCGAACGCCCCCTCGTGCAGATGCGCGCCCAGGCGGTCGACGATGCCCTGCCACTGGGCCGCGCTCACGCGCCGGCTCAGTGCCCGATCGGCCACGAATTCGATGGCGTGTTCGGCCAGCAGCAGGTAGATCAGCACGCCGTTGTTGGACTCGGTGTCCCACACGCGCAGGCGGCCAAACCAGCTCAGGGCACGCTGGCGCACCACCGCTTTCAACGGCATGATGGCTTGGACGCGCCACAGGTAACTGGTGGGCAGGGCGGCTTCCACACACAGCCGCACCTCGCCGGTGTGGCGCAGCTCGCTGGCGGCGACGCGCCGGGCAAGACGGGCGGCCATGTCGTCCGGGACGGCGCGCAGCGTGTCGGCGCGGTCGCGCCAGCGGTGTTTGAGGATGCGAAGCAGTTTGTTCATGCGCGTGTCCGAATCACCAGCTGCCGGAAGCACCGCCGCCGCCGAAGTTGCCACCGCCCCCAGACCCAAAACCCCCGCCACCGGAGCCGAAACCCCCACCACCGCCGAAGCCGCCGGTGGGGCCGCCCCAGCCGCCGCGCCCGCCCCGTCCCGAGGTGGGCGTGGTGGGCAGGAACTGCATGAAGAGCGCGGCCAGCATGCCCAGCAGGCCGGCACCGATGGCGATCCACAGCACCGCCGTGAACAGCCAGGCCAGGCCCCCGACACCCAGGCCGGTGAGCAGGCTGCCGAAGCGGTTGCCGAAGATGCCGCGCAACACGCTCGCGATGATGGGCACGGCGAAGACGATGAAGACCAGCAGATCCATCGGTTCGAAACCGCCCTTGGCGGGGGAGGCTTCGGGCAGCGGCAGATCTTCGCCCGAAATGCGGGCCAGGATCTGGTCCACGCCGGCCTGGATGCCGCCGGCGTAATCGCCGGACCGGAAGGCCGGGGTCACGGCCTGGTCCAGGATGCGCCGCGCCATCAGGTCGGGGATGGCGCCTTCGAGCGTCTTGGCCGTGGCGATGCGCATGCGCCGGTCGTCCTTGGCGATGACGAACAGCACGCCGTCGCCCACCTCCTTGCGTCCGATCTTCCAGGCGTCACCCAGGCGCTGGGTGTAGTCGGCGATGTCTTCGGGGGCGGTGGTGGCGACCATCAGCACCACCACCTGCGAGCCGCGCGACTGTTCGAAGGCCGCGAGCTTGGCTTCGATGGCGGCCAGGGCGGCGGCGTCCAGCGTGCCGGTCTGGTCCATCACCCGGGCCCGCAGCTGGGGCACCGGTTGCAGGCCTTGCGCGGCGGCCAGGCCGGCGCAGAGCCAGAGCGCCAGCGTGGCGAGCCAGCGGCCGAGCCCGGTGCGGGATCCGCGACGTGTCATTGCTTGTTGAAGTCGACCGCCGGCGGCGCCGAAATGGCCGCCTCGTTCTGCACCTGGAAGTTCGCCTTCGGCTCGTAGCCGAAGACCATGGCCGTGAGGTTGGTCGGGAAGCTGCGCGCGAGCACGTTGTATTCCTGGACCGTCTGGATGTAGCGGTTGCGCGCCACGGTGATGCGGTTCTCCGTGCCTTCGAGCTGCACGCGCAGATCGCTGAAGCCCTGGTTGGCCTTGAGGTTGGGGTACTGCTCCACCACCACCATCAGGCGGCTGAGCGCGCTGCCCACTTCGCCCTGGGCGGCCTGGAATTTCTGCATCGCGGCCGGATCGTTCACCATCTCCGGTGTCATCTGGATCGACGTCGCCTTGGCGCGCGCCTCGATCACCTTGGTGAGCGTCTCCTGCTCGAAGTTGGCCTCGCCTTTGACGGTGGCGACGATGTTGGGGATCAGGTCGGCGCGGCGCTGGTACTGATTGAGCACCTCCGACCAGGCCGAGCGGCTCTGCTCGTCGAGCCGCTGGAAATCGTTGTAGCCACAGCCCGTGAGGCTGGCGCCGAGAAGCAGGGCCGTGGCCCAGGTAAGCAGGCGTCGGACGAATGGGGACATGAGGAACCTCCACGGGGCCGCAGGGGCCGGATGAACAAGAGACACGGGCGTCGCGCAACGCCCAGGGCACTATACCCCGGTGTCCGGCCACCACGGGCGCGGGGCGCGCGGCAAAATAGCCCGCATGCGAAAACCCAAACTGCCACCCAGTTCCGCGGACGATACCGAGGCGGCCTTCTACGACGCCCTGCAGCACGCCGACATCGAGCGGCTCATGGCCTGCTGGAGCGACGATGACGAGATTGTCTGTGTGCATCCGGGTGGCCCGAGACTGGTCGGGCACGCCGCGGTGCGCGCGGCTTTCGAGGCCCTGTTTGCCAACGGCAGGGTCATGGCACAGCCCGAAAAGGTGCGCCGACTCGACACCGGCGCCTGCTGCGTGCACAGTGTGGTCGAGCGGGTCTCGGTGATGAGCGACGACGGTCTGCGGCACGCCTGGGTGGTGGCCACCAATGTCTACGCCAAGACCGCGCAGGGCTGGCGTTTGGTGGCGCACCACGCCAGCCCGGGCTCGCGCTCAGAGCCTCAGGATGTGTTGACGGTGCAACCGGTGCTCCATTGAGAGAGGGGGTGTGCCATGAAACGCGACGACACGGCCTGGATGGGCCCCGGCATTCGCGCCGAGGGCTTCGACTACCGTCCCCCCTGGTGGGTGCCGGGGGGCAATGTGCAGACGCTGTGGGCCGCGCTGGCCGCGCGCCGCCACTTCGGCCCCGCGCCGCGCTGGCAGCGCAGCCGCTGGACCACGCCCGATGGCGACTTCATCGACGTGGACCGGGCCGACCACCCCTGCGCGCCCGGGGCGCCCCTGCTGGTGCTGTTCCATGGCCTGGAGGGTTCGTCGCGCAGCCAGTACGCCGTGGCCTTTGCCGACTTTGCCGCGGCCCGGGGGCTGGCGCTGGCGGTGCCGCATTTCCGGGGCTGCTCGGGGGAACTCAACCTGGCCCCGCGCGCCTACCACTCGGGCGATTTCCTCGAGGTCGACTGGGTGCTCAAGCGCTTTGCCCGTGAACATCCGGATCGACCCCTGATCGCCGCCGGGGTGTCGCTGGGCGGCAATGCCCTGCTGCGCTGGGCCGGCGAAATGGGCGCCGAGGCCGGCGCCGTGGTGCGGGCGGTCGCGGCGGTCTGCTCCCCTCTGGACCTGGCCGCCGGGGGGCACACCATCGGGCGCGGCTTCAACCGGCTGGTCTACACCCGCATGTTCCTCTCGACCATGGTGCCCAAGGCCCTGAAGAAGCTGGAACAGTACCCCGGCCTGTTCGACCGAGAGGCCCTGCTGGCCGCGCGCGATCTGTACGAGTTCGACAACCTGTTCACCGCGCCCTTGCACGGCTTTCGCAACACCGACGACTACTGGTCGCGCGCCTCGGCCAAACCCTTGCTGTCCGGCATCCGTGTGCCGGCGCTGGCGCTCAACGCGCGCAACGACCCGTTCGTGCCCCCTGCCTCGCTGCCCACGGCGCGGGAAGCCGGCCCCTGTGTCACGCTGTGGCAACCTGGCGCGGGTGGGCACGTCGGGTTTCCCGCGCCGTACGGCCACCTGGGCTTGCCCGGCCACGTGCGGGCCATGCCCGAGGCGGTCGGTGGCTGGCTGCTGCAGCACACCTGAACCCGGAGACCCCACCATGGACGACATCGTCAAAGCCGCTCTGGCCAAATGGCCCAACGTGCCGCACTGCTATGGCTGGCTCGGGCTGGACGCGCGGGGCCAGTGGTTCATGCGCGACGACCGCATCCAGGCCGCCGGGCCGTTTGCGGCGGTGCCCGGCGAGAGCGCTGCCACCAGCAAGGGCTCACTGCTCAAACACGACAAGCTGATCGAATTCATCCACCGCAACTACGCCGCCGACGAAGCCGGGCAATGGTTCTTCCAGAACGGGCCGCAGCGTGTCTACGTCGAACTGGAGCTCACGCCCTACATCTGGCGCCTGCAGACCGACGGGAGCGTGCTGGCCCACACCGGCCAGCCCGCGGGTGCGGTGCAGCGCTGTCTGCTGGACGAAGCAGGGCGCCTGTACCTGCAGACTGGGCTGGGCCTGGGGCTGGTGCACACCAGCGACATGGCGCTGGCCGCCGACGCGGTGGACGCGGGGGCCTGGCGCCCCGAGGCCGTGACCGCGGCCGAGCTGCCCGCACGGTTCGGTTTTGTGCGCAGTCCCCAGCGCCGCCTGGCATCGGCCAGCGCCGCCGGTGGGGGCTGAGCCGGGGCGGCGGACGAAAAAAAGCCGGTCACTGACCGGCTTTTGTCTGGGCTCGGCGCGGCTTACTTCACCGCGGCGAGCATGTATTCCACGGTGGCCTTGATGTCGGCGTCCGACGCGGTGCTGCCGCCCTTGGGCGGCATGGCGTTCTTGCCCTTGATGGCGCTGGCGGTCAGGCCATCCACGCCCAGCGTCAGGCGCGGGGCCCAGGCGGCCTTGTCGCCGAGCTTGGGCGCACCGGCCACACCGGCAGCATGGCAGACCGCGCAGGTCTGCTTGTAGATGGCCTCGCCGGCACCGGCGGCCACCGTGGTGGACGCAGCAGCGGGGGCGGGCGCGTCCGCCGGAGCCGCGGCGGGAGCGGCCGCCACGGGGGCGGCTTCGGTCGCTGGCGCTGCGGCGGGCGCGGCAGCGGCATCCGCGGCGGCGGGCGCCTGGGGCTCTTCAAACTTGCCGCCAGCGGCGTTGGCCATGTGCACCACGGCGCGGCCGATTTCCACATCGCTGAATGCGCCGCCACCTTGGGAGGCCATGGCCCCCTTGCCCTTGAGCGCCGAATTCAGCAGGGCCTCGTAGCCGGTGCCGATGCGGGGGCCCCAGGCGGCGGCGTCGCCGAACTTGGGCGCGCCCACCACGCCGGCGGCGTGGCAGGCCGAGCACTGGGCCGTGTACACCGCTTCACCCGTCTGCAGCGGGCGGTTGGCGTCGCGCAGCTCCACCGAGCCCACGCGCTGGATGCGCTGGGCCGTCGCGAGTTCGGTGTCCACGGCGCCTGCGGCGGGCTTGTCACCGGCGGTGACGTAGTACACCAGGCCAATGATGATGAAAATGGGAGCCACAAAGGCGAAGAACGACGTCCACAGCAGCTGGGCGGGCGTCTTGATCGGGCCGGTGTGAGATTCGTGCGCGTGGTCGCTCATGTTGTCCTCAAGGGTGCGGAACGGGGCCAGGATTGGGAGGTTGGCGGGCCTGCACCGGGTGGGCAGACAGCCCGCGATTATAGCCAGCGGCCCCCCTGCGCCCGCCTGACAAGGGCCCCGCCTGCTAGAATCGCCCGGTTGCGGCTGTAGCTCAGTGGATAGAGTATTGGCCTCCGAAGCCAAGGGTCGTGGGTTCGATCCCCGCCAGCCGCACCACCATCCACGACCAGCATGGGTTTTTCATCACCCGTCCATGGCTCGCCCCACTTCCCCGATTCCCTGCGTCTGACCTTGCCGGTCCTCGGTCGCTGGCCCTGCGTGGAAATCCGTTCGTTCAAGTGCTCGGGTAGGCTTCACGGATGCAACAGTTCAGTTTCGAGTTTGACCCACCCCGCCCGGCGCAGCCGGCGGCCACCCCAGCCGCTGCGCCCGCGGCCGAGCCGAGCCTGGAGGCGATGGCGCAACGGCTGGAGCAGCACCCCGACTTTCGGGTGTTGCGCCGCCTCGTGCCCATCCTGGACTTCGGCCCCGCCGCGTCGCCCACCACCGCCCGCCAGCGCGTGCTGGTGCTCGACACCGAAACCACCGGGCTGTCGCACCCGACCGACCGGATCATCGAGCTGGCCATGCTGCTGGTGGAGGTGGACACGGCCTGCGGCTTGCCGGTGGGTCCGGTGGCCTGTTTCGAAGGTTTCGAAGACCCCGGCATGCCGATTCCGCCGGTGGCCCGGGAGGTGACGGGCATCACCGATGAGATGGTCAAGGGCCACCGCCTGGACGACCAGAAGGTGGATGCGATGGTGTCCCAGGCCGACCTGATCGTGGCGCACAACGCGGGTTTCGACCGCCCCTTCGTGGAAGCCCGCTTTCCCTGTTTTGCCGGAAAGGCCTGGGCCTGTTCGTTCATGGACATCGACTGGAAGGCGGCCGGCGCGGGCTCGTCCAAGCTCAGTGCCTTGGCCAACGACCAGGGCTGGTTTTACGACGCCCACCGGGCCCTGGTGGACTGCCATGCCCTGTTGCAGGTGCTGGCCAAGCCCGTGGGCAGCAGCGCCACCACGGGCCTGAGCCAGCTGATCGCCGCGGCCGCCAGGCCCAGCTTCAAGCTGCGTGCCACGGGTTCGCCCTTCGAGTCCAAGGACAAGCTCAAGGGCCGGGGCTACCGGTGGGATGCCGACGCCAAGGTCTGGGCCTGCACGCTGGCCAGCCAGGAACAGCTGGACGCCGAGCTGGCCTGGCTCAAGGCCGAGGTCTATGGGCGTCGCCAGGCGCGTCTGGAGATCGAGGTGCTGGACAGCCTGGTGCGCTATTCGGCGAGGCGGGGCGAGGCCGCCGACCGGAGTCTGTAGGGCCGCGCGGGGACCGCGGCAGGCTTCGGCGGACGAGCCCTCGCCGGCCAAGGCGCCTCAAAGCCCTTGAAGAAGTGCGCGATAGCTTGATTCCGGTCGACATCGGAATTAAGATTCATGCAAAATGAATCTTATAAACACCGAGGCGGAAGCCCTACGCCGCTGAACCCCTCGCATCCCCATGCCCACCCCGACGCTCCCCCAGACCTTATCTCTCACCCCGGCCGGCTCCCCTGCGGACCCCGGCACACCGGCGCTGGAAGGCTGGCCGCTGCTGCGCCTGGGGTTCCGGCCGTTTTACCTGGGTGCCGCGCTGTACGCGCTGCTGGCGGTACCGCTGTGGACGGCCCTGTTTCTGGGCCAGGTGACGCTGACTCTGGCGGTGCCGCCGTTGCTGTGGCACGCGCACGAAATGCTGTTCGGGTTTGCGGTCGCCGTCATCGTCGGCTTCCTGCTGACCGCCGCCAAGGTCTGGACCGGGCTGGCCATGCCGCGCGGCGTCCTGCTGGGGGCCCTGGTGGTGGTCTGGCTCGCGGCACGCCTCGCGGCCGTGCTCGCGCCTTACCCGGTGTACGCCGTGCTCGACCTGGCCTTGCTGCCGCTGGTGGCGGCCGTGCTGATCGAGCGGCTGCTGCGTGCGCGCAACCGCCGCAACCTGCCCTTGGCCGCTCTCCTGGTGCTGCTCTCGCTGGCCAACCTGGCGTTTCACCTGAGCGTGTTCGGGGCTCTGGCGTTGCCGCCCCTGAAGGCCCTGTACGCCGGGCTGGCGCTGATCGTGATGATCGAGTGCGTGATCGCCGGGCGGGTGGTCCCCGCGTTCACCATGAGCGCCACACCGGGGCTGAAGCTGGTCGCGCGGCCGTGGCTGGAGCGCGCCACCCTGTCGTTCACCGCGCTGGCATTGGCGCTCTGGCTCTTCCTGCCGGCGGGGCCCAGCACCGGCCTCGTCAGCGGCGGGGTGTTCGCGCTGGCCGCTGGGCTGCACCTGCGCCGGCAGTGGCACTGGAAACCGGGGACGACCCGGGGCCGGCCCATCCTGTGGATCCTCCATGCGGGCTACGCCTGGATACCGCTGGGCCTGGCGCTGCTGGCGCTGGCGCAGGCCGGCTGGATCGGCGCTTCAGCGGGCGTGCACGCGCTGGCGGTCGGCGCCACCGGTGGCCTCATCATCGGCATGATCACGCGCACGGCCCGCGGCCACACCGGGCGGCCGCTGCAGGCGTCGAGGGCGGAAGTGGCGGCCTACGCCCTGGTGATGGCGGCCGCCACGCTGCGCGTGCTGCTGCCGCTGGTGGCGCCGCAATGGCTGCCGCTGGCCTTGGTGGGCGCGGCGCTCGCCTGGTGTGCCGCGTTCGCCATCTATCTCTTCATCTTTGCGCCGTGGCTGGCCCAGACCCGCCACGACGGCAAGGATGGCTGACCCCCACAGGAGCCCCGCCATGACCTTTGTCGTCACCGAAGCCTGCATACGCTGCAAATACACCGACTGCGTGGACGTCTGCCCGGTCGACGCCTTCCGGGAAGGGCCGAACTTTCTCGCCATCGATCCCGACGAATGCATCGACTGCGCGGTGTGCGTGCCGGAGTGCCCGGTCGCGGCCATCTATGCCGAGGACGATGTGCCCGCGAATCAGCAGGGCTTCATCGCGTTGAACGCGGAACTCTCCCGCGAGTGGAAACCGATCACCCGCACCAAGCTCGCCCTGCCGGACGCCGACGAGTGGAGCAAGGTCGAGGCCAAGCTGAACGAACTCAAGCGCTGAAGCCCCGGCGCGGCCCCTGAGCGGCCGCGACAAGGCCGCCGCCGGCCACGTGCGGCGCCTCGCCACCCGTTCCCTTGCGCCGTTACGTGACGCGTCGCCCCGACCGGGTAACGCCGCGGCCCCGGTGCGTGGTTGGGCGGCCCCGCCTGCCGGCGAGGTGGGGAAAAGTCGTTGTGAATCAAGGCCTGGATGCGGCCCGGATGGGGCCCTGAGCGGCCCGGCGCGCGGCCGTGGCCGCTGGCGCGAAACCTGCACCCGGCCCATGGCAGAAGCGGCAACCCCGCCTGCGGCACCCAGCCCAGGCGCGTTGCCTCGCCCAACACCGGACGACCCATGACCATCATCCCCGTCATCTTGTGCGGGGGGGCCAGCACCCAGCTGTGGCCCCTGAGCCGGAGCAACCGGCCCGCGCAGTTCGTGCCGCTGATCGACGGCCGCAGCCTGCTGCAGCTGACCCTGTCGCGCCTGGCCTGGTGCGGTGCGTCGGTGATCTGCGTGGCGGACGAGGACCACCGGTTCCACGTGCAGGAAGCGCTGCGCAAGGAGCGCCTGCACGGGCAGATCGTGCTCGGGCCGGATGGGGCCATGCCCGCGGTGGCCATGGCGCTGGCGGCGCTGCAGGTGCGCACCCTCGAGGGTGGAGACCCTCTGTTGCTGTTTTCCCCGGCCAACCACCACGTGCCCGACAGCGTGGCGTTTCGCGAGGCGGTGCTGGAGGGCGTGGGGGCCGCGATGTCGGGCGCCATCGTCCATCTGCGTGCCCGGCCAGGGCTGCCCGGCCCCGTCTGGCAGCGCGGCGTGGTGCTGGCCCGGGCCAGCACCGTGCTGGCCGCGCTCTCGGCCCACGCGGAGAGCATCCTGCTCACCTGCGCCAACGCCATGGTGGGCGTGGCCTGCGAAACCCCGGCGGGCGACGCGCGCATCCGGTTCGTGCGGCCCCATCCGGTGGACCTGCGGTGTTGCCTCCAGGAAGCGGGGGAGCGGGACTTCATGGCGCGCTACGCGCGGGTGGTGGAGCAGCCCTTTGCCGGGCCCTGGACCCAGGTCGACGGCTGGAACGACGTGGCCGCGCTGCTGCCGGCCGACACCGGGGGCAACCACATCGCCGGCCCGGCACACACCGTGCGCGCCAGCCGCAACCTGATCCACACCCACGGACGCACGGTGGTCGCCCTCGGCACCCAGGACCTGCTGATCGTCGATACCCGCGACGCCCTGCTGGTGGCGCGCCGCGACCAGCTGCAGGCGATGGACGCCGTGCTGGCCCAGCTGCGCCGCCAGCAGGCCTCGCTCACCGCCCGGCCTTCGCAGGCGGTGGCGCAATGGGGGCAGCTCAGCAGCGTGGACCAGGGGGAGCGCTTCGAGATCAACCACCACCGGGTCAAGCCGGGGGGCTGCCTGGGCCTGCGGCTGCACCACCACCGCTCGGAACACTGGATCGTGCTCCGGGGCACCGCGGAAATCACCCACGGCGAGCAGAGCCAGCTGTTGTACGAAAACCAGTCCACGCAGATCGCCGTGGGCCAGGCCTACCAGGTGTGCAACCCCGGAAGCATCGAGCTGGAAATGATCGAGGTGCAGACCGGCAGCTTCATCGGCGACCAGGACGTGATCCACCTGGAAAGCGCCGCGGGGTAAGGCGCTGCGTTTCCTGTTCCCGGTGCCGTGGGCCGTGGCGTTACGTAACGGGGGCGCTCCCAGCCATTGAAAACCGGCCCCGGCCCGCTGCCTGCGGCCTTCGAACCGTGTGGGCATGAAAACAAGGCGTTGAATTCAAACGGAATTTTCCCCGTTGGGGATGACCAGCGATCGGTGGCACCCTATTTGCTTTGTTGTCACAAATTGTGTGCTTTGTGCAGGTCCGTGGCCGCCGGCTGGCGTGAATGGAGAAACCGGAAATGAAAGAAAAAGACATCGCGATGGGTTACGTGGTGATTTCCCGCGTATTGGCGCTGTTGACCGATCATCGCGCCCCTGGAGAAAACAGAACCGAAGGCCTTCCGGGTGACATGCGTTGCCTGGAAGATGCCCAATTGGTCGAATTGTTTGGTTCTGTCATGGCGCGCGGATTCATCGGCATTCTGGATGTGTTCAGAAAAGCGCAGAGCTTGTCCAATGCGGGGGAATTCCCGGTGGCGGGATTGGTGCTGGACGCATCGTTGAGCGCCAATGCCATGGAGCAGATGGAAATATCGGGGGTGCTCAAGGCGCTGCTCTCACGGAAATACGCGGTGGTGCTGCTGGGGGCTGGCGGTGGGCGAATCGATTTGCACGAATTGAGCGAATGTTGCACCAATTACGATTTCGTCCACATGTACATGAGCGACATCTTTCCCAGCGCCAAACCCGCCGAGCGGCGCCCCAGCGAGGCGCGCAGCAGCTGGGTCGAGCGGGCCTGGGCGCAGTCGGCCCAGCTCGCCTGAGCAGGCCCGGTTTGAACCATGCGGCAGGACTTGCCCGGGGCGATCGTCTTTTCGGATGAGCTGAAAAACACCTATCCCGCCGAAGACGTCAAGGGCCTCATCCGCTCGGGCAGCCTGCGAAAACTGGCCCGGGGCGCCTTCACCACCGAGCGCCACAAACCGCTGGACGTGGTCGTGCTGGAGAACTGGTGGCGGCTCGCGGAGCGCTGGTTTCCGGGCGGCCTGGTCGTGCGGCGCTCGGCCGTGCCCGGGGTCATCGAACGCGAAAAGGTGGTGTACCTGACGTTTGGCCGCATGCATGGCACCACCCAGATCCACGGATTCCGATTCACCGTTTCACCGGGGCGGCCAGCGGTCAAAGGCGTGAAAAACATGGTCAACGACCACAGGCTGGGCAAGCTGTTTGTGTCATCGCGCGTGCGGGCCATGTTGGAAAACCTGGAATTCGACATTGACCAACCCGAAAGCATTCTCGGGTATGGCTGGGTGGAAGACGAATTGCGCCGGCTGTACCGACACCAGGGATATGCCGGGCTGGTGGCGCTGTGCATGGATGCGGGTGCATTGGCCAGCCATTTCGGCATGGAGAAACCACGGGATGAATTGGCCATCTGCGTGGAAAGGGTATTGGCGCTGTCGGGGAATGGGCGGGGTCCGTTACCGAATGTTGCGGGGATGCGCGGGGCCGTTACGTAACGCGGAGCCCGCCGCTGACGTAACGCGGCCAGGGCCTGGGCCCATTGACCCGGGCAGCGGGGTGCCGGGGCGTGAGATTTTCCCGGAAATGCCCTGGAAATGCGGCTTTTTTGCCGATTTTCGGGCGCTGACGGGGCTTTGGTGGGGCATTCAAGCCGCTGGCATGCAAGTTGCGATTTACACCCCGTTGAGCGATTGTTTTGGCGTGTTCATTCAATGGATCGGGGAAATGTCCCGGCGCTTGAATGGCCCTGCAATGGCTTTCGCCTGGCCTGGATTCGATGGAATTCATGACGTGCGATGGCCCTGGAACGGCAATCGATGGGTGGCGTACTTTTAACTGGAGAGGGTGTTATGGCGACTGAAACTGTATTGAACCAAGGGGTGGCCGGTGCTGCGGCGAACACGGCGTCTGCTTCGGCGGCGGAGCTGGGCGTCTTGTCCAACGCATCACCGGGGGTGGTGGTGGTCCGCGAGGGGCAGCGCATGGCCGTGCAGGACAGTGTGGCCCTGAAGGTGGGCGACCAGGTGCTGGTGCCCCAGGGGGGCCAGGCCGCCGTGACATTCCCGGGATCGGCCGCCAACCAGGCGCCCTTGCAGGGGACGCTCGTGGGCGGGACGGACGCCACCATCGGCGTCGCGTCGCTGCCCAACGGGACGCAGCAGGCGGTGATCGATCTCGCGGCGGGCGACTTCGTGCCCAGCGGGCAAGGTGCCGAGGAAGCGGCCGTGCTGATGGTCAAGAAAGCCGCCCCGTCCTTGTTGGGCGGCGGCCTGGCCCTGGGTGAGTTTGCACTGGGCGCTCTCGGCGTCGGGGCCGTCGCCGCGATGCTCAATGACGATGGCGATGACTCGGATGCAGATGCTGACGCGGATGCCGATGCCGATGCAGACGCTGATGCAGACGCTGATGCTGATGCAGACGCTGACGCCGACGCGGATGCTGATGCTGATGCAGACGCTGATGCAGACGCTGATGCCGATGCCGATGCCGATGCAGACGCAGACGCAGATGCAGACGCAGATGCAGACGCCGATGCAGACGCCGACGCCGATGCCGATGCCGATGCCGATGCTGACGCTGACGCTGACGCTGACGCGGATGCCGATGCCGATGCCGATGCTGACGCTGACGCTGACGCTGACGCGGATGCCGATGCCGATGCCGATGCAGACGCAGACGCAGACGCAGACTCCGATTCGGACTCGGATGGCGACAAGCTGTTCGATCCGGGCAGCGACCTGGCCGACGGGACGGTGGATTCGCTTGACAGAACCCTGGTGCTCGACGGGGTGCTGGACCCGGTGGCGTCCACGGTGGGCGATCTGACCGATACCGTCAGCGATGCCCTGGCGCCGCTGGTGGGCGACGAATTCTCCGAGGACGATCCGAACGGCCTGGACCCGGCCGACGACTTCGTGGATCAGGTGGCCGACACCGGTGAAAACCTGCTGGAGCCGGTCGTGGACGGCCTGCTGGGCGACGGCGCGACCGACATGCTGCTGGGCTCGACGGTGGGGCAGGTGGACTACCTCACGGACGCGGTCGGCAACCTGGTGGACGATGGCACGCTGGTCGGCGATGCGCTGGACGGTCTCGGCCTGGGCGGCCTCACCGACGGTCTGCTGGACGAAGGCGGTGTGGTCGATGGCCTGCTGGGCGCCACGGTGGGCGACGAGGGCCTGGTGGGTGGCCTGCTGGCCGACGACGGTCTGGTGGGTGAGCTGCTGACCGACGGCGGTCTGCTTGGTGGCCTGCTGGATGTGCAGGAGCCCACCACCGGCGACGCGCTGCTCGATCCGTCCGAAGGGCTGCTGGGTGGGGCGGTGGACGACACCGGCGCCCTGGGTCTGGGCGACACGCTGGACCCGGTGGTGGACATCGTCGGCAACGTGACCGACACCACCAGCGGCCTGCTGGCCCCGGTGCTGGGCACCGACTTCCAGGCGGACGACCCCAATGCGCTGGACGGTGTGGACGGCCTGGTCGGCACCGTGACGGACCCGGTGGGCGATCTGCTGGCGCCCGTGGTCGATGGCCTGCTGGGCGACGGCGCGCTGGACGGCACTCTGGGCGCCGTGGAAACGCAGGTGGACTACGTGACCGACGGCGTCGTCAACGTGCTGGAAGGCGATCTGCTTGGCGGGGACCTGCTCGGTGGTCTGACCGAAGGCGACCTGCTGGGTGGCTTGACCGAAGGCGACCTGCTCGGCGGCGTGGTCGGTGAAGACGGCCTGCTCGGCGGTCTGACCGAAGGCGATCTGCTGGGTGGCTTGACCGAAGGTGACCTGCTCGGCGGCGTGGTCGGTGAAGACGGCCTGCTCGGTGGTCTGACCGAGGGCGATCTGCTGGGTGGCTTGACCGAAGGTGACCTGCTCGGCGGCGTGGTCGGTGAAGACGGCCTGCTCGGCGGTCTGACCGAGGGCGATCTGCTGGGCGGCGTGACCGACGGCGACCTGCTCGGCGGCGTGGTCGGTGAAGACGGCCTGCTCGGGGGTCTGACCGAGGGCGATCTGCTCGGCAGCACCTTGGAGCCGGTGACCAGCATGGCGCCGCTCGACGGGGCGCTCGCGCCGGTGGTGGACCTGACCCAGGGTCTGCCGCTTTGATCCGCTCCATCTCCACAACGGGCCTTCCTGGCGGCGACGCCGGGAAGGCGGGAGGAAACTCATGAAGACGCAGCTTTTTCTATGGACCTGTGTGGCCGCTTTCGCCAGCGGCTGCGCCACCCAGCCCCAGGAGGGCGCCACGCAGCAGGTGTATTACCAGGCCTACAAGCGGCAGGACGCCGCCATGGTCCGGCGGGTGGAGCCCGCGCCGGTGGCGAGCGTGCTGGGGCCGATGGGCGTGTCCGGCACAGTCTATTTCGGCTTCGACCAGTCGACCCTGCAGCCGCAGTACCTGCGCATCGTGGAACAACACGGTGAGTACCTGCGCCAGAACACCGGCCGCAAGGTGCAGCTCGACGGCCACACCGACGAGCGCGGGGGTACGGAATACAACATCGGGCTCGGCCAGCGCCGCGCCGAGACGGTCCGGCAAGCGCTGATGCGCATGGGCGTGGCCGACGCCCAGCTGGAGGCGGTGAGCTTCGGCAAGGAAAAGCCGGCCTCCGCGCTGCAGACCGAAGAAGGCCACCAGCTCAACCGGCGGGTGGAGTTCAGCTACCGATGAGCCGGGCCGCTGCGGGCCCGCCCGCACCGCTGCCTTCCCCCTCCCACCCTCACACCCGTACGGCCATGACCCTCCAGGACCAGTTGAGCATGTGCCGGCAGCTCCTGCCGGCCGGGAACACGTCGGTGGGCCCCTGGCCCGCGCAGACCCTGTTCTTCTCCGTCAGCGACCGGGCTTCGCGGGCCCGGGTGTTCCACGTCAGCGCCGCCAGCCTCGACGCGGCCTGGCAGCAGGGTGTGGACTGGGTGCAGGCCTGGAGCGCGGCGACTCAGCGCAGCGAGCCCATGTGGCTGCGGGTGGACGTGGTCACCTCGGTGCGGGCGATGGCCTGGAGCGGGTTCAAGGAACAGCTCCAGCAGGTCAAGCGCAACTACCTGCGCTACGGGCTCGCGCTCGACGAAGGCTTTCGCCACGCCTTCACCGAGCAGGAGATCAACGCCAACGCCATGATGTACGGCGGGGCCGGCATCGCGCACGCCGAGGTCAACATGGGCCACCTCAAGCGCTATGGCCGGGCCCGGTTTGGCGAAGACTTCGAGCCGGTCCTGCTGCCCTCGTCGCCGGTCTACCTGCTGACCACTGCCGGGGTGTTCTGCGACGAACACGGCCGCGCGCACACCATCAGCGGCCAGGGGCCGGACGCCGGCCGGCGCGACCTGGCCGAGCTCGACGCGGCCACCGTGCGCGGCCTGGTGCGCTCGGGCGCCGGGTACCTGGCGCGCCAGGTGCAGGAAGACGGGCGTTTCATCTACGGCCGCTTTCCCTGCTTCGACCGCCGCATCGACACCTACAACGCCCTGCGCCACGCCAGCTCCACCTACGCCATGATCGAGTCGTGGGAGCTGATAGAGGGCGACGAACTCAAGGCCGCGATCGAGCGCGCCCTGGTGTACCTGGTGGAGCGCCTGATCCGCACCTGCCAGCTGCCCGACGGCCGGCGCGCCGCCTTCCTCGTGGACGAGGTGGGCCAGGAGATCAAGCTCGGCGGCAACGCGATGGCGATCCTGGCGCTGGTCAAGTACAGCGAGGTCATGGGCACCAGCGCCTGCGCCGACCTGCTGGAGCGGCTCGGCACCGGCATCGAGCTGATGCAGGACCCCCGCAGCGGCGCCTTCACCCACGTGCTCCATGCGCGCAACCTGAAGGTCAAGGAGCCGTTCCGCATCATCTACTACGAAGGCGAGGCCGCGTTCGCCCTGTGCCGTCTCCACGGCTTCAGCGGCGACCCGCGCTGGCTGGCCATGGCCGAGAAGGCGTTCGATCATTTCATCGCGTCGCAGCACTGGCAACACCACGACCACTGGCTGAGCTACGGCGTCAACGAGCTGACCCGCTACCGCCCCGAGGAAAAGTACTTCCGCTTCGGTCTGCAGAACATCGAAGGCCACATCGGCTTCGTGCGCCACCGCCGAACCACCTTCCCCACCCTGCTGGAGCTGATGATGGCCTCCAGCCAGATGCTGCGCCGCCTGCAGGACAGCCCCGAGCTGGGCCACCTGCTGGCCGACGTGGACCAGGAAAGCTTCCGCGAGGCGCTGGTGCACCGGGCCCGCCACATGCTCAACGGGCACTTCTGGCCCGAGATGGCGATGTACTTCAAGCAGCCCGACAGCATCGTGGGCTCGTTCTTCATCCGCCACCACTCGTTCCGCGTCCGCATCGACGACGTGGAGCACTACCTGTCGGGCTACGTCGCCTACCACGCCTGGCTGATGCAGCAGCAGACCCAGGCGACGCTGGAGCCCAGCGCCGGCATTCCCGAAAGTTGCCCATGATCAAACTCCTGCTTCCGCGCCAGCTGGTGGCCCGGGTGCCCACCGACGGCACCGAGAGCCCCTTTGCGCAGGGCCTCACCCAGGCCTTTGACGACGCCTACCCCCTGCTCAAGCGGGCCGCGCTGTGGTCGCTGCCGATCAGCCTGTTTGGCCTGCTGCCCTCGGTGTTCGTGCTCCAGGTCTACGACCGGGTGATCTCGCGCAGCGGCACGGCCACGCTGGTGGCCCTGGTGGCCGGCATCTTCGTGTTCCTGGGCATCGAGTTCTGGCTGCGCACGCGGCGCTCGCGCGACCTGCGCAACGCCGGTGCCACCATTGACCACCACGTCTCCGAGTCGCTGATGGGCTCCATGCTCAAGCGGCCCCTGATGGCGCTGGAGGCGCGGCCCGCGTCGGCCTGGTTCATGCTGTTTCGCGACGTGGGCGCCGTGCGCGGCACGGTCACCGGCGGCCTGCTGGGCGCCATCTTCGATCTGCCCATGGCGCTGTTCGCCCTGATCGTGATCGGTGTGGTGGCGCTGCCGGTGCTGCCCATCGTGGTGCTGTTCCTGGCGGTCATGGCCTTCCTGGCCTGGTGGTGGGCCGACGAGGTGCGCGCCGGCCGGGTGGAGGAAACGCAGCGTGCGCGCGACGTCGACCGCGTGGTCTCCGAAATCTGCCGCGCCCGCGAAACCATCAAGACCCTGGGGCACGACGCGCCGGTGGTTCAGATGTGGCTGCAGGCCTACCGCAACTGGCTGGCCGAGAGCTTCCGCAAGAACGGCGAGCTGGAGACCGCGCGCGACAGCAGCACCGTGCTGCTCACGGTGTTCTCCGTGCTGGTGGTCACGGCCGGGGCCGTGGCCGTCACCCAGCAGCTGATGACGGTGGGCGGGCTGATGGCCGTCAACCTGCTGGCGATCAAGGCGCTCTCGCCGGTGGCGGGCATGGCCTCGGGCTGGCGTGGGCTGGCGCGCGCGGCCGAAGCGGCGCAGCGGCTGGAGAAGGTGCTGGCCGAGCCGGTGGAGCGCGCCGCCAGCGGCGTGGAGCTCACCAAGCCGCCCGGCCTGCTGCGCCTCACGGAGGTGAGCTTCCGTTTCCCCGACGCGCCGCGCCCGGTGTTTGAAAAGCTCAACCTGGAGATGGGCCCGGTGGGCCTGCACGTGATCGTGGGCAAGAACGGCGCCGGCAAATCGACCCTGGTGAAGCTGCTGGGCGGGCTCTACAGCCCCAGCGAGGGCGCGATCCAGATCGGCGGCTACGACCTGGCCCAGTTCTCGCGCGAGGAGCTGGTGGGCTGGATCAGCTGCCTGTCGCAAGAGGTGTACTGGTTCGGTGGCGCGCTGATCGAGTCGCTGCGCCGGGCCGCGCCCGGCCAGACCGACGAGCAGATCGTCTCGGCCTGCCGGCTGTCGGGCGCGCACGAGTTCATCTCGCGCCTGCCCCAGGGCTACCGCACCGAGGTGGGCGAGGGCGGCATGGGCCTGTCGGTGGGCGAGCGGCGCAAGCTCGCGCTGGCCCAGCTGTTCCTGCGCAAACCCGCGGTGCTGATCCTGGACGAGCCCAGCAACGACCTGGACTACCAGAGCGAGACCCAGCTGATGACCGCGCTGGGCGCCGTGGCCAAGCGCCGCAACGTGGTGGTCGTCACGCATTCGCTGCGCATGGTCTCCATCGCCACGCAGATCTATTACGTGGGCGGCGACGGCACGGTGCAGCAGGGCACCCCGGCCGAGATGGTGCCGCGGCTGTTCGGCGTGCAGCGCCCGGTGCCGGTGCCGGCACCCGCCCGCGAAGCGGTGGCCGGCGGTGGCTCGGTGGTGCATCTCAAGGGCCTGGGGGTGGGCACATGAAAAATCCAGACAACTCGCCGGACCTGCCCGATGTGCTGCGGCGCCGCCCGGGCGGCGGGGTGGCGGGGCAGCCCGAGCGGCGTGGGGTCTACTGGGCGCTGTGGAGCGCGGTGGCCGTGCTGGCCGTGGTCGGCCTGGGCTACCCGGTCGAGACCGTGGTGGTCGCGCCCGGGCGGGTGATCCCGTCGGACCGCGTCAAGTCCGTGCAGCACCTCGAAGGCGGCATCGTCGCCGCCGTGCTGGTGAAGGACGGCGAGCGCGTGCGCGAGGGCCAGCCCCTGGTCGAGATCGATCTGGGTGGCAACGGCCTGAACCTGGAAGAGCTCTCGGCGCGCTTCGCTTCGAACCAGGCCGCGCGCATCCGCCTCAGGGCCGAAAGCCAGGACCAGCCCCTGCGGCGCGAGATGTTCCCCGCCGCGCTGGACGCGGCCGTGGTGCAGGGCGAGATGGGCGCCTTCGAGGCCCGCATGCAGGAGCAGCGCGGGCTGCTGGTGGGCGCGGGCTCGCAGCTGGAGCAGGCCCGCAGCAAGGAGCTGGAGCAGCAGGCCAAGGTGGTGGGCCTGCAGCAGCGGGTGCGGCTGTTCCAGAACGAGGTCGAGATCTCGAACCAGCTGCTGCGGGAAAAGCTGGTGGGGCAGCTGGAGGTGCTGCAGAAACGCCGCGAGCACGAGGCCGCGCGCAGCGAGCTGCAGGTGGCCCAGCAGTCCCTGGTGTCGGCGCGCGCGGCCATCGCCGAGGCGCAGGCCAAGGTGGCCGAGGTCACGGGGCGGTTTCGCCGCCGCGCGTCGGAGGAACTGGCCGAGGTCGAGCGCGACATCGCCAGCCTCAACGAGAACCTGGCCCGGGCCCAGGCGCAGCGCCAGCGCACGGTGGTGCGCGCGCCCACCGAAGGCATCGTCAAGGGCTCGCGCAACCCGAGCCCGGGCTGGGTCATCAAGCCCGGCGAGCCCATCATGGAGATCGTGCCCGACGAGGACGTGATCATGATCGAGGCCAAGCTCAGCCCGAACGACCGCGGCTTCGTCTCGCCGGGCCAGACCGCCCAGGTGAAGGTCACGGCCTACGACTTCCTGCGCTACGGCACCATCGACGGCACGGTGACCTTGGTCGCGGCCGACGCCGACCGCGATGCCACCACGCCCAACGCGCCGCCCTACTACCGCCTGTTGCTCAGCACCAGCCAGTCCTTCATCGGCTTTCCCCAGAACCGCGTGACCCCGGGCATGGAGGCCGAGATCGACCTCAAGGTCGGGCGCGATCCTTTCATCTGGTACCTGCTGCGCCCGGTGCTCAAGCTGCAGCGCGAAGCCTTCCGGGAGCCCTGACCATGACCCTCCACCGTGTCTGGCCCCTGGGCCTGCTGATGTGCTGCGGCCTGAGCGCCGCCGCCGAACCGGCGCTGCCGCTGGCGCTGCGCTCCGCGCGCCAGGTCAACATGGAGGTGCTGGGCGTGAGCACCCAGCTCGGCCACCTGCGCAGCGGCCTGCTGCAGGCCATGCAGGCGCACCCCGAGGTGCTCTCGGCCAAGGCCGCGTCGGACAGCCGGTTGATCGAAGTGGAGGCGGCCCAGTACGCGCGTTACCCGCGTTTCCAGCTCGGCACGGGCGCCGGTTCGTCGAGCTCGCAGGGGGACGGTGGGAGCGAGAGCTACCGCGTGGTGTCGGCCACGGCGCGCATGACACTGCTCGACGGCGGCGTCATCAGCTCCCGGATCGACGCCACCCAGGCCAACAGCGTGGCCTTCGAGATGGCGATGAAGTCCACCTCGCAGAAAGTCGCGCTCGACGCCCTGACGGCCTACCTGCAGGTGCTGCGCTTCGAGAACAAGCGCACCGTGGCGCAAAGCGCCGTCGCCGCGCTCGACGAGCTCGCGCGCCTGGAGCAGCGCAAGGTGGACCTGGGCGCCGTGGGCGAAAACGACCTGCGCATGACGCGCTCGCGGCGCGCGGCCTTCGCGGCCAAGCGGCAGGAGTTCGAGGTGCAGCTGGCCGACGCCACGGCGAAGTTCGAGAGCTATTTCGGCTTCGCGCCCCAGCCCTTGCGCCTGCCGGCGCTGGCGATACCGGCGCACTGGAAGCCGGTGTCGCAGCAGGATCTGCTGGCCCGGGTGGAGGCGCAGAGCACCGAGCTGGCCGAGGCGCGCAGCCGCATCGAGCACGCCCAGGCGCTGGTGCGTCAGCAGGAGGCCGCGCGTTTCCCCGCGGTCGAGGTCGTGGTGGCCAAGACCCGCGACCCGCGCGGCGTGGTCTACAGCGATTCGACGCGCACCGGGCTGGAGTTCAACTGGAATTTCGGCAACGGCTTCGACCTGCAGCTCAAGGTGAAGACCGCGCTGGCCGAGCTGGCGAACCAGCAGGCCAAGCTGGAGGCGGTGCGGCTCAACCTGGTGCAGCTGAGCAACACCGCCTGGGGCCAGGCGCAGGCGGGTGAGCAGAAAGTGTCGGAGCTGGCCGGGGCGGTGCGCGAGGCGGCCCTGCTGGTGCAGGGGCGTCGGCGCATGCTGGAGGTCGGCCGCGAGACCCTGCTCCAGGTGCTGGACGCGCAGGTCGAACACGATCTGCAGCTGCTCGACTTCGTGGACGCCGTGGCCGACCTGCGCACCAACGAGCTGCGGCTGGCCCGGGTGAGTGGCCGCCTGGCGCTGGACGCGGCCAGCGACGCCGGCTGGGTCGGCCAGCTGTTCGCCCAGGGCGGCGCGTCGGGGCTGCTGTGGCTGGCGCAGGGCCTGTGCCCGGTGACGGCGGGCTGCCCGGTGCCCGAGGCACCGCAGGGCGGTGTGGCCGTCGCGGCGCTGCGGCTGCAGCTGGACCGCGAGCTCATGGCGCGATGAAACACCCCCGCCGCGCTGCGCGCGACCCCCTCAAGGGGGCGACACTGGCCGTCCGGCAAAGCCGGCCCGGCGGTGTCCCCGGTTGGGCCGTTTCGTGTACCGCGGGCAGGGGCGCTACGCCATGTCGGGGATGTCGGGAATGCCGGGCTCGCCGTCGATGATCTGGTACTTGCGCATCTTTTCCCACAGCACCTTGCGGCTGATGCCCAGGTGCTGGGCCGTGTCCTGGCGCCGCCACTCGTGTTCCTGCAGCGCCTCGATGATGCGGTTGCGCTCGTCGCCGTTCCAGCGGCGCCGGTCGGGTCGGTCGGCGCCGTTGCCCAGCGCCACCAGGTCGCGCGAATGGCCCATGGCGCGCTGGATCAGGGCCTGGTCCCAGCGGTGCACCTGGCGCACCACCACGCCCACCCGCTCGGCGAGGTTGCGCAACTGGCGCACGTTGCCCGGGTACTCCATGCTGGCCACGGTCTCCACCAGCCAGTAGGGAACCTCGGGGTCCACGTCGTCCACCCCGTCGATCACCGAGAGCAGGATGCTCTTGAAGATGGCGATCTTGTCGATCTCGCCGCGCTGCTCCAGGTTGGGCACGTGCAGCTCGATCACCGCCAGCCGGTAGAACAGGTCGGAGCGGAACTCGCCCAGGCGCACCAGCTCGCGCAGGTCGCGATTGGTGGCCGCGACGAGGCGGAAGTCCAACTGGATCGACGCGGTCGAGCCGATGCGCGTGACCGCGTTGTCTTCCAGCACCCGCAGCAGCTTGACCTGCTGGTAGCGCGGCAGATCGCCGATCTCGTCCAGAAACAGCGTGCCGCCGGTGGCCTGTTCGAAGTAGCCCTTGTGTGCCGCCACGGCGCCGGTGAACGAGCCCTTGGCGTGGCCGAAGAACAGCGACTCGAACAACCCGTCGGGGATGGCGCCGCAGTTCACCGCCACGAACGGGCCCTTGGAATAGTCCTGGTGGCCGATGTGCAGCTGCTGCGCGATGCGCTCCTTGCCCACGCCGGTCTCGCCGCGGATGAGCACGTTGTGGTCGCAGTTGGCGAAGGTCTGGGTTTCCTCCAGCAGGGCGCGCATGCACTCGGAGTTGGCGATCAGGGCCTCGGGCTTGTCGGGCGAAGAGCCGTGCGCCTGCAGCTGGCGGACCACCTTGGTGACCATGGTGCGCAGCTCGGCGCAGGTGAAGTCGTAGGGCAGCACGTGCAGGTATTCGGCGGGGTAGGTGTGGGTGTCGCGGTCGCGCGTGGCCGCGCCCACCCACACCACCGGAATGCCGCGCAGCACGTCCGAGGCCATGGTCAGCAGGCCGCTTTCGATGGCGGTGACGCTGATCACGGCCACCGTCATGCGGCGGCGCAGCCGCTCCTCGGGGATCGGCTGGCCGTCGGCGCGCACGATCTCCACGTCGAAGGTGGACATGCACTGGGCCACGCGGTCGTGGATGTCGACCTTGCCCTCCCAGACATAGATTTCGAGATCGTCAAGGCTCAGAAGCTCTTTCATGAGGCGGTTCCTCTCCCACCGGAAAGACCCCACCGCCGGGCTTGGGCGTGGGGGGCTGTGAAAACAGGGGCGCGACAGGCGGTGTGTGGCATGGATGGGGGGTTCTTCATGGGCTTCAACAGGGCCTTCAATAGACCAGTCTGGCTTTGCCGCAGCTCACCGAGAGCACTTCGACGTCGGTTTCACCCAGGTTCAGGCCCAGGATGTCGAGCAGGCTTTGCACGACGGCGTCCAGGATGGGGTCGAGCGTGGCCAGCACGTCGCCGAGGCCTTCGCCCAGCAGGGCGTCGGTGATGCTGGAGACGGTCTGGCTCACGCCCACGGAGGCCGCGCTCACCGTGGCCTGGTGGGTGCCATCGAGCGGGTCCGACGGCTCGTTGAGCGGCCCGGTGTTGACGGGCGCCTGCGAGGACAGCAGCGGCAGAGCCACGCGGGCCGGGGGGATGATCGGGAGGCCAAAAAGGTCCAGCACCGACAGGATCTGGTGCTTCCGCACGCCGTCGGGGGCATCGGGAACCACATTGCTGCCGTCGGCGACGCAGCGGTTGTTCGCGGAGAAAAAATGGTCGTTGTTGCTGTCGCTCACGCTGGTCATGTCCTGGAAACGGCCAATGCACAGCGCCACTGGCGCCGAGCTCACGGCGATGGAGGCGTTCTGGCGCTCGGACTGGCAGTCGACGGCGGTCAGCGTGCCCGTGGACTGCACCAGCTCCAGGATCAGCGGCAGGTCCAGGCCGGTGCCGAGCAGGCCCAGCAGGCCGCCGACCAGCGGGATTTCGTCGGTCTGGGCGCGCAGGTAGAGGCGGATCTGGGCCGTGTGGGCCACCGTGCCGATCCCCCCGATGCCCACGGCCGGCGGCTCCACGACGCTGGCCCGGGCCGAAACGCCCAGCAAGGGCACGCTCAGATCGGGCAGGTCCACCAGGTGTTCGCCGTTGGCCACGGTCAGCGCGGTGCCCACCAGGCTCAGCAGATCCACCTCGGCGTCGAGCGCGGAAGTGCCGCTGCTGTCCAGCCCGAGCAGCACGCCCGGGGTGTCGCCGTTGCCAAAGAGCGGGATCTGCGTGCCGAGCGCGTCGGCGCTGAGGTGGGCGATCAGGTGCGTGAGCAGCGCCACCTGGGCGTCGGCCGCGTTGCCCTGGGCCTGCAGCGCGGTCAGGCTGGCGTTGAGCAGCGTGCCCAGGCTGAGGTTCTGGACGTCGGCCAGCGCGTTGAGCGTGCCCACGTCCAGATCGGTGGTCACCGGGATACCCAAGGCTTCGAGCAGGCCGGCCGGTGTGATCAGGGCGTTGGCCAGCCCCTGGTAGCTCAGGATGTCGGTGTCGTCCAGATCGACCCCGAGCACCCCCAGGATGGACGGCAGCAGGCTGCCCGCCTCCAGCCGCAGCAGCCGCGAGCCCACGGTGAACGCCGCCACCGGCGGATCGATCGTGGTCACCGCCGTCACATAGATGCTGCGGTCCATGTCCAGGGGCAGCAGCGCGGGTGGCGTGGCGTTGAAGCTCACGCGCACGGCGTTGAACTCGGTTTCCCCTGCGTTGAAATGCGCTTCGGTGGCGTACGCCGGGTCCCAGTGCCCACAGACGACGGTGGGCGTGTAGCCCTCCAGGTTGTGCGCGACGTGTTCCAGCGCCACGGCCTGGGCGCTCGCGCAGCTGCTGGCCTGCACGTGGGGCGCCGCGGCCAGGGCCGCGAGGTCGGCGGTCTTCTGCAGCTCGCGCTTCATGAAAAACAGATAGCCCAGATCCAGCCCGACCAGCAGGATGGCGGCGATGCCCAGCGTCAGGGCCGCCTGCACCAGCACGGAGCCGCCCTGGCGACGCGCGAGGTGCTCCAGCCGGGAACCCGGTGGAACCGGCTTCGCCGGGCCAGATCGGGTCGCCCCCTTGAGGGGGGAGCGCGAAGCGCTGCGGGGGTGTGTCATCGCAACTCCAGCGCCACGGAGGCGCGCCCTTCGAGGGTGTCGGACATCCAGCTGCTGGTGTCGAGCAGAGGCAGGGAGGGCAGCACCCGGTTTTCGCTGTAGCTGTAGCGGACGCTCACCTCTGCCCGGGACCACGGCTGCCCCACCTCGCCAAAGAACTCGACATCGACCTGTGCGTTAACGGGGTTCGACAACCAGGCCAGGCGCTCCTCCGCGGTTTCGCGATCAGGGGGGGCGATCAGTGATTGCGCCAACGACTCCCTCACCACGCGCTTGATGTTCTCCTCCAGTTCGACCGAGCCCACCGGCTCCAGTGGCGAAGGCATGCCCGCGGCGCGAGCGCCGTCTTCGGCCGCGCGCGAGACCGCCTGCTGCGTGTAGAGCACGGCGCCAAAAGTGGCCAGGCCGTACAGGAAGAGCAAGAGCAGCAGCGCGATCAGGGCGAACTCGATGGCCGCCACCCCGCGGCAACGCGGGCGCTCCGAATGCAGGCGGTTGCGCGAGCGCATCGGGCGCGGGCGGACGGGCCGGGCCATCACAAGGCCCTCCCGTCGAGCAGCATGCTGGCCTGCCCCACCAGCGTCTCGGGCATGAAGATGCCGAACCCGGGCAGGGCGGGCGCCACCGGGTGGGTGCCGTAGGGGTAGGTCACCGTCACGGTCATCTGGCAGCCGCTGGTGATGTGCACGCCGCAGTCCAGCGCCGTCAGCCCGTCTTCGGTGCAGGCGCCGCCTTCGAGCCGGCACACGCTGGCGCTGACCTGCGGGGCCACGGGCAGCCAGGTCACGAGGCTGGTGGCCAGGGCCTTCGCGGCGCTGATGCGGGCCGGCAACTGGCTGCCGCCCGAGGCCTGGTGGCGCAGGCCGGCGCGCGCACCTTCTTCGGCCGCGTTCTGCAGGCCCAGGCGCAGGCTGTAGACGATGCCGTAGCTCAGCAGCGCGTAGAGCAGCGCGAAAAACACCGGGAAGACCACGGCGAACTCCACCGCGTACGCGCCGCCCTGGCGCGGGCGGGAGCCGCGGGGCCGGTGCGGTGGGGGGGCGCCAGCGGCCATGCGCCTTATTCCTTGGCCGAGCCGGTGGCGGTGTCGCCCAGGCGGGAGCCGAACCACGGCGGCACTTCGGTCTGGAAGCTCTTGAGGTAGCGCTGGTGGCTGAGCTCGGCCACGCTGCCCTCGATGGGGCGTGGCACGGTGGAGGCGTCGCTGCCCTCGCGCTGGCGCTGCAGCAGGCTGCGCGTGGCGTCGCCCACGGCCAACCGGCTGGGCGTCTCGCCCGGGGCGGTCGGGGTCGCGGCGGTCTGCGCCCACAGGGGCGTGCTGGCGAGCAGCAGGGTCAGGAGCAGGGGGCGGTGGGTGGTCATGCGGAGGGCCCTTCGTGGGGTGGTCATGGGGCGGTCACTGGGGCTGGGTGGCCCGGGCTTCGGCCAGGCTGGCCTGGCTCAGGCGCTGCGCGCTTTTCAGCACCAGGCTGGACGGGGGCGCGGGCTGCGCGGCGCCGGGGCGCAGCACCAGCGCCAGCTGCTCGATGGCCTGGCGCGTGGCGGGGCTGAGCGCGCGCTGCGCCATCAGCCGCCGCGCGTGCTCCGGCTGGCCGGTGCTCAGGTGGTACAGGGCCAGGTTGCTCGCCACCCGGGGGTGGCTGGGCAGCAGCTCCGAGGCCTGCATGAGCGGCAGCCGGGCTTCTTCAAAGCGTTGCGCCAGCAGGTAGGCGTAACCGAGGTCGTTGAGCACCAGGCCGTCGGTGGGCAGCAGCTGGCGCGCTTTCTCCAGCATCTGGACGGCCCGGGGAAAGTCTTCCTGGGCGCCGGCGATCAGCCCCAGGCCCCGGTAGGCGGTGCCGCGCACCGGGGTGTCGAGCAGTTGCTCGTACAGGCGGCGGCTCGCGCTCCACTGCGCGGTGTGGCGCAGCGCCTCGGCCTTGAGGACCTGCGAGTCGGGCGAGGTGCCCCATTTCTGCTCCAGCGCGTCGATGTGGGCCAGCGAGGCGAACCACAGGCCGTTGCCCTGCATCTGCCGCACCAGGCTCAGGTAGGTGGGCCGGTTGTCGAGCGTGGGGCCGGGGCCGGTGGGGGAGGCCGTGGCCGCGCCGTCGGCGCCCGGGGCTGTGGTGCGCGCGGCGCAGGCGCCCAGCAGCAGGGCCGCGCACAGGGCGAGGGTCAAAGACAGTCGTGGATTCATTTCACCATGCTCCCGAGAGACCGGATCACCGCGAGGAAGCCCGGCCCGGCGACGATGATCAGCAGGGCGGGCAACAGCGTGGTCACCATGACCACGGTCATCTTCACCGTGATGACGCCCACCCGGGTCTTCATCTCGGCCTTGCGGTGCACCCGCAGCCGTTCGCTGAACTGGCGGATCGGCTCCTGGATGGCGCCGCCGTGTCGGTCCACCTGGATCAGCAGCGAGATCAGGTCGGTGAGGTGCTGGTTCTGGTGCAGATCGGCCATGCGCTGGAACGCGTGTTCGCGCGTGCGGCCCTGGTTGTACTGGCGGTTGGCCGCCGCCACGTCGTTGCCCAGGATGGGGATCACGGCCGTGAAGTCCTTGGCGATGATCTGCAGGCTCTGGTCCAGGCTCAGGCCCACGCTCTGGAGCAGGCCGAGCAGGTCCACGAACAGCGGCAGCTCGTGCGAGACCCGGATGCGGCGGCGCGCGGCCAGGCGCTGCAGCAGCCATTTGGGCAGCATGAAACCCACCACGAAGGCCGTGGCCAGCAGCAGGAAACCCTTGCGCGTGAGGTCGGGCCCGTGCACGAACAGCGCGTCCGTCAGCAGGGGCAGGCCGACCGCCAGCGCGGCGCGGGTCAGCAGCAGGGCGAGCTGGGCCCGCACCGAGGGGAAGCCGCACTGGCTGATCATCCGGCGGTCTTCGTCGGCCACCAGCAGGCGGCCCAGCCGGGTGTCGAGCCAGTGCGCCGGCAGCTGCTCGTCGCGGTTGGGCGCCGCCAGGCCCGGGGCGTCGCTCTCGCGGGGCAGGCCGGCACCGCTGCGGTCCAGCGCGTTCTGGATCACCTGGGCGCCGCGCCGCTGCAGCCGCTGGCGGCGCAGCAGCAGCGCGGCCATGAGCACCAGGGCCAGGCTCAGCGAGGCCAGGGACAGCAGCAGGAGGGTGTGGGCCGTCATGGGGGTCACTCCAGCCGGGACAGGCGGTAGAGCAGGTAGACGCCCAGCGCCTGCAGGCCGGCCGCGCCCAGCACCAGCTGGCGCCCGGTGCCGTCGTCCCAGAGGCGGGCGAAATACGCGCCATTGATGGTGATGATGGCCGCGCCCACCACCAGGGGCAGCAGGCCCAGCACCCAGGCCGACATGCGGGTCTCGGCCGACATGGCCACCAGCTCGTGCTCCATTTCCTCGCGGTCGCGCATGAAGTGCGCGACCCGCTCCAGCAGCACGTCCGAGCGGCCGCCGTAGCGCACCCCCAGGCCCATGATGGACGCGAGCAGCTGCATTTCTTCGAAGCGCACCTTGTTCGCGACCTGCTGCAGCGCCTGGTCGATGTCCAGCCCGGCGCGCACCAGGCTCAGGGCGTTGTCCATCTGCTGGCGCAGCGGGTTCTGCACGCCGGGGATCGCCATCTGGAAGGCGGCCTGGGTCGAGTTGCCGACCACGATCAGGCGGGCAATGATGTCCAGGAAGCCGGGCAGCTGGCGGATCAGTTCCGTGCGGATCTTCTGCACCCGGGTCCAGAGGTAGAACGCGCCCAGCGCGAGCAGCAGCGCCAGCAGGCCGGCCGCGGCCATCCAGCCGGAGCGCGCGCCCACGACCACCACGGCCGCCACGATCAGCAGCCCGCCGGTCAGCAGCTGCCGGGAGGAGAGTGCGCCCAGCAGCCACTCGGGCATGGGAAAGAGCTCGCGCTGGCGCGCCACCGGGGCGGGCTCTTCCAGAGGGGGCGGCGCGCCAAAGCGCAGCTCGGAGGCCAGGGCCGCGCCCTCCAGCGCCATCTTCTTCGCCAGGGTCTGGTTGGCCACCCGGCGCCGCCGCTGGCGCGCCGCCATGTCCCACAGGAGCAGCAGCGCGCCACCCAGGGCCAGGGTCAGGCTGAACAGCAACACCCAGGGGCCGGACATGTCAGCTCTCTTTGTGTTGCTGGCGCTGCAGCACCTGCCGCAGGCGGACGATCTTGGGCGAGTGCGGGCTGATGCCCAGCGAGATCCAGCGGTCGCGCTCGTCCCCGTCGGGCAGGGGCTGCGGCTCGTAGCGGAACAGCTCCTGCATGGCGACCACGTTGTCGTTCAGGCCGGTGATCTCGCTGATCGAGATGATGCGGCGCCCGCCGTTGGGCAGGCGCCCGATCTGGATGATGAAGTCGATGGCGTTGGCGATCTGGCGCCGCAGGCTGACCTCGCTGCCCTGGTAACCGGCAAAGCCCGCCAGCATCTCCAGCCGGTACAGGCACTCGCGCGGCGAGCTGGCGTGGATGGTGCCCATGGAGCCGTCGTGCCCGGTGTTCATGGCCTGCAGCATCTCGATCACCTCGCCGCCGCGCACCTCGCCGACGATGATGCGGTCCGGGCGCATGCGCAGGCTGTTGCGCAGCAGGTCGCGGATGGCCACGTGGCCGGAGCCGTCGTAGCTGCCGGGGCGGCTTTCCATGCGGACCACGTGCGGGTGGTTCAAGGCCAGCTCGGCCGTGTCTTCGATGGTGACCACGCGCTCGTTGTCGGGGACGAAGCTGGCCAGCGCGTTGAGCAGGGCGGTCTTGCCCGAGCTCGTGCCGCCGCTGATCAGGATGTTGCAGCGCGCGCGCACCGCCATCTCCAGCAGTTGCGCCATGGCCAGGTCGAAGGTGCCCAGCTTGAGCAGGTCCTCGGGCGTGAGCGGGTCCTTGCGGAACTTGCGGATCGACACCACCGGGCCGTTGATCACCAGCGGCTCGATCACCACGTTGATGCGCCCGCCGTCGCTCAGCCGCGCATCGACCATGGGGTTGGACTCGTCCAGGCGCCGGCCGATGGGCGCGAGGATGCGCCGCACGATCCGCATCAGGTGCGCGTTGTCGGCGAAGTTGAGCACCGCCTTCTGCAGCACCCCGTGTTTGGAGATGTAGATCTGCTTGCTGCCGTTGATCAGGATGTCTTCCACCGCGGGGTCGTTGAGCATGTCCTCCAGCGGGCCGAAGCCGGCGAACTCCTTGGTCAGGGCCTCGGCCAGGAGCTGGGTCTCCTGGCTGTTGATCGGCACCCGGTGCAGCCGCACCAGGCTCTCGCACTCCAGGTTGACGAACTGCTGGATCGAGCTGCGCGACCAGCGGCCGAACTCGGCGCCGAGCTCCTCGATCCGGTTGAGCAGGTGTTCGTGGATGAAGGCCTTGATGGTCTGGAACTCCTGGGAGTTCTGGAAGGTCTGCCTGTCGTCGGAAAACTCAACGTCCAAAGTCATGGTGGTGCTTCCTTAACTCTTCCACTTGCCGATCAGTTGAGTCATGTACCGCGTCCAGATGCCGGGGCTGGCCGTGGCGGAGGGTGTGTCGCCGGGCCAGGGCCCGAGGCTGCGGATCATGCCGCCCAGGGCCGTGACGTAGGGGTCGTTGCGGGCCACCCGCGAGATCAGCTCGCCCTTGCTCGCGGCGATCAGCAGCGGGGCGCTGCGGTCGGGGATCACGTGCCCCAGCGGGATGCCCAGCCGCGCGGCGATGTCGCTGGCGGGCAGGCCGATGCTGGGGCTGTACTTGTTGAGCACGAGGGCGAAGTGCTGGGTGTCCAGGCCGCGCTCGCGCAGCTCGCGCAGCAGCGTGGAGGTGGAGACGATGCCGCCGATGCTCTGGTCGCAGACCACCCAGACCTTCTCGGCGTCGCGCACCGACTGCGCCACGAAATCCACCGTGCTGAAGCCGCCCAGATCGGCGATCAGGAAGTCGTAGAAGTCGGTGAGCCGCCGGATCAGCGAGACCGACTCCGCGTGCGACACCTCCTTGATCTGCGCCAGGCTGGCCGGCAGCGGCAGCAGCGCCATGCCGCTGGGGTGGTGGGCCAGCGCCGTCTGCAGCAGGGTCTGGTCCAGCCGCTTGAGGTTGCGCACGCCGTCGACAAAGCTGAAGCTGCTCTCCTGCCCCAGGTAGAGCAGGCCGTCGCGCGCGGGCAGCCCCAGGTCGAGCAGGACCACGCCCAGGCGCTGGGCCAGCCGGTTCGCCGCCTGTGGCTGCGCCTGCGCCGCGTTGCGCATCTCCTGCAGGCTCACCGCGAGGTTGCTCGCCAGCGTGCTGACCCCCAGGCCGGGGCGCGCGCCCAGCAGCGCGATGGTGCGGCCGCGGGCCTTCTCGCGGTCGCTCAGCCGGCGCACCATGAGCGCCTGCATGACCGACTGCACCGCCTCGTTCGAGGCGTTGACGAAGACGAAATCGTCGACCCCGCTGCGCAGCGCGAGCAGCGTGCACTGGGTGTCGGTCTCGCGGCCGGTGCCGATCAGCAGCACCTCGGGCCAGTCCCGGCGCAGCAGGTCCACGATGCGGCCGGCGCGCGCGGCGTCGGCGTCGCTGAAGTCCAGGAACACGCACTGGGGGTGCAGCATCGCGACCCGCTCGCCGACGGTGTTTTCGTCGACCGCGACCGTGGTCACCGAGCCCAGGTCGGCCAGCGCGTGGTTCAGCCAGCTGATGTGCGGGCCGTGCACCGAGACATACAGGTAGACGCTGTCGGCCACGCTGCTGAGGGGGGTGAAGGGAGCGTTTTTCATCGTGGGCTTGCCGCGGGCGGCCTCATTTGGAAAAACCGGGCAGGGCTTCGTCGGCGTTGGTGCCGATGAAGTGGCCGCGCCAGACCGCGGGGTCGCGGATCTCGCTGGCGCCGGGCAGCGCGCTCTGCAGGTCGGTGCCGCGCGCCAGCGGCCGCACCAGGGTCGGCGTCACCACGATGACCAGCTCGGTCTCGTTCTGCAGGTAGTTCTGCCGCTTGAAGAACGCGCCCAGCACCGGGATGTCGCCCAGGCCGGGCACCTTGCCCACGTTGGAGCTGGTGGTGCGGCTGACCAGGCCGCCGATGACGAAGCTCTCGCCGTCGCCGAGTTCGATGGTGGTGTCGGCCCGCCGGGTGGAGATCGCGGGCACCGACATGCCGCTGAGGGTGACGGCGTTGGTGTAGTCCAGATCGCTGGCCTCGGGGGCCACCTTGAGCACGATGCGCTCGTTGGACAGCACCGTGGGCGAGACCGTCAGGCCGATGCCGAAGGGCTTGAACTCGATGCTGGTGCTGCCCAGGCCCTGCGCGACCGGCACCGGGATCTCGCCCCCGGCCAGGAAGTTGGCGCTCTGCCCGGACAGCGCCACCAGCGTGGGTTCGGCCAGCACGCGGGCCAGCCCGTTGCTTTCGAGCAGGCCGAGATTGAGGCCCAGGTTGGCCTTGCCGAAGTTCATGACCAGACCGAAGGCCTGCGCCAGCGGCGAGATGGACTCGCCACCGAGTTCCCCGCCGGGCCCCCAGGTCGCCTGGGTCAGCGAGCTGGGGGAAAAGACGCCGAAGCTGAAACCGTGCCGGTTGGGCGCGGTGCTGAACAGGTTCAGGCCGGCCTGCTTGAGCACGCGCTTGTTGAACTCCACCACCTTGACGTCCACCTGCACCGTGTGGCTCTTCACGTCCACCGTGGCCTGGTTGAGCAGCAGGTCGTCCTTGCCGCGCGCGGCCTCGGCCGAGCGGGCGGCCTTCAGGTAGGCCGAGGTGCTGGGGTGGGCCTGGTCCAGCGTCTGCTCGCGGCGCCGCACCTGGATGGCGTAGCGCCGGGCGTCTTTCTCGCCCTTGACCCACAGCATCAGCGAGGTGCTGCCCGCGGCCTTGGCCGTGATCAGCACGCGCACCGCCTTGCCGTTCAGGCCGGCGCGCGACAGCGCCATGCTGGCGACCGCTTCGTCGGCGATGGCGATGCGCTCGATGCCCTGGTCGAACAGCAGCTCGTGCATCGTCCCCTGGGTCAGCGACAGCACTTCCTGCGACGCCGCCGGCTGCGCGGCGAAGGCCGTGCCGGTGGCGAGCAGCAGGGACAGGACGCAGGGCCCCAGGATCGGGTGGCTGTGCGAGGGCTTCATGGGGGCGCTCTTTCGGGTGGGGTGGTGCGGGCGGTTCATGGCAGGCGCACCGTGTCGACCTGGCCACTGCGGATCACCTCGACGCTCGGCCCCGAAGGGGGCGGGGCCGCGGCGCCGGCCCGGTGGGCGAGCGGCGCGGCGGGCAGGCGCCGCGCCCCGGCCGCCCCGCGCAGCGCCTGGGCGCCCTGGGCCAGGCTTTCCATGGCCAGGCCGCCGAGGGCCCGGTCCGCACCCTGCGGTTCGGCGACCGGGGTGGCGGCCGCGTCCTTGGGGCCACGGGCGAGCGCGGGTTGCAGCACCGTGGGCCACGAGGGGTACAGGTCGGCGGTGGGCACGGCCGCGTCCGACGGGTTGCGCAGCGTCAGCGACAGCCGGCCGTGGGCCTCGGCCAGCAGCACCGCGTTGACCTCTTCGACCCGGATCGCCAGCACCGCCGTGCGGGCCTGCTCGGTGCGCGGGGCCGCCGCCGCGGACGACGCTGCCTTGCCGTTTGGGGGGGCGGGGCCGTCCAGCGAGCCGGGGCCGTAGGCCAGGACCCGTTTGCGCGACAGCAGCATGCGGGCCTGGCTGCGGTCGATCTCGCCGTTGTCGCGCTTGAGCGCGAAGAACACGTCGACGTAGTCGCCCGGGCGCACCCGGTTGCCCACACTGCTGACTTCGTCCATCTTGACCGCCAGGGCCCGCTCACCCGGCTCGATCAGCGTGGCGAGCCCGGCCGCCAGGTGCTGGGCCAGCACCGGGGTGTCCACGCCCAGCGGCAGGGTCGGGGTCTGGCCGACGATGCCCTGCGTGTCCTTGAACGCGCCCACCGGGTTGATGCCCAGCTGGACCGTGCGCAGGTCTTCCGGCTGGATGGGCTGGCCGGCCGCGATCGGCCTGGCGGCCACCACCACCGTGTGCTGGGGCGGCTGGGGGGCCGTGCGGGTGGCCGCGGCCTGGGCGGCCGGGTCGGGCTTGCGGCTGAGCACCCAGGCGTATCCCCCCAGGACCAGCGCGGCCAGCACCAGCAGGGCCGCCAGGATTCTTGTCAGGTTGAACATAGGGCTCCGATGGAAGGAAAACGGAACGTTCTGGCGGGGCGCCACGGCGCGGCGGGCTCACGGCGGCACCGGCAGGTGCCGCCAGAGCGTGAACGCCAGGGCGACGATCGACATATAGGCCGCCAGCGGGATCTTTCGTCCCTGGGGTCTGGTGCCCGGTGGGCCGGGTGGGGGCATCGGGGCCCGGCGGCGCAGCGCGTGCAGCGAGAGCACCAGCAGCGCATGCAGCAGGGCCAGCAGGTTGGCCCCCAGCCAGGTGGCCAGCATCAGCTGGGGCCCCAGCCACAGGCCCAGCACCGCGCCCAGCTTGACGTCGCCCGCCGCCATCGACCCCATGAGGTAGAAGGGCAGCAGCAGCGCCAGCGCGAGCAGGCCTCCGAGCGCCGCACGGGCCGCCGTGAGCTCCACGGGGTTCAGGTTCAGCGCCAGGGCGGTGAGGGCGCCCAGAGCGCCGACCACCACCATCGCGTTGGGGGCTTTGCGTCGGGTGGCATCGAAAAAGACGGCCACCAGAAGAAACGCCACAAAGCCTGTCAGAACCAGGCCCGCGTCCAGGCGGGCGTCAAGCGTCGGGAGCCAGCGCGGTTGCAATGGATTGGAATATCAATTTCAGGTTGTCCCCGACGTCACCGACGACCACCAGAATGACGACCGAAATCAGGCCCGCAATGAGGCCGTATTCAATGGCGGTGGCTCCCTCTTCGTCCCGCCAAAAAGCCAGAAGGTTATTTTTCATCATCAAATCCCTGGAAAAAAGTGAATGCACGTTGAAAAAAAGAACATTCCAAATTGCCTTGCGACAACTTGTAACAATCTAAAGCATTTTCAATGCCAGCCGAAATCAAGGTGGTTGGGGCAGGGTTTGATAGACCCCATGAACCCGGTTCGCGCGGGCCACGCTGGCAGAAAACGCAGCACGCCGCCCTTGCGGGGCGGCGTGTCTGGCGATGGCGCTGTGCCTGCGGCGGTGGATCATGGGGGGTGTTCCTGGCCAACGTTACGTGCATGTAACGAACGACTGTTTGGGCATGTTACGTAACGATTGGGAATTTGACTAATCGAAAAATTGGAATTCGTGAATTACTTTACATCCCGACACAGGCGGATACGCCCGAAGGGTCTTCCGGAAATATTTCACGGTTTTTTGCGGAAATCGGGGCGCTAGGTAAGTCAATTGACCACAGGGTGCTGCCAAGCAATCGTTGGCGTCACGGGTTGAAATGAGTTCTTTTTCATTAATTAACTCTGAACCCATTGTTGGTGTTTTTGTGCAACGTCCAGGCGCCTTCCCTGAACGCCATTCGTTGGGGTTTGCAAGCCGGTCCGGCCCGAATCGGCGCTGGAAAAATGAGGCCGCTGCGCGACAGGTGGCGCATCTGCGCCGCCGCGCAACGGCTCGCGAAGGGAGGGGGGCCGCCGAGCGGGCGGTTAGCGCTCTACCGTTTTGTCGCCAAAACGAAAACGGCGTATTCAGCCTGGCGGGGCCGCGGCGCTGTCCGCCGCTTCCCGCCAGGCCTCGCTGGCGCGCAGGGCTTCGGCTTCCGTGCGGTAGAGCTTGAGGCAGGGGCCTTCCTGCAGGTGGCCGGCGGTGCGCAGCAGGGTTTCCACCGGCAGCTTGATGCCCACCAGGTGCAGGGTCACGCCCTGCTCGTGCAACTGGGCGCTCAGGCGGCCGAAGGCTTCCGCGCCGGTGGCGTCGATCCAGTTGATGGGGTGCGCGACCAGCATCACGTGGCGGGTGCCGGGGTGGGCGGCCAGGTGCTCGGTCACGGCGCGTTCAAAGGCGTTCGCGGTGGCGAAGTCGAGCGCCGCGTCCATGCGCAGCGCGTAGGTGGCCGGCGCCAGCGGCTCCAGGTGCCAGAGGTGGCGGTCGCGCAGGCTGCCGTCGGCGTGCAACCCCACTTCAATGATGCGCGGGTGCAGCCGCAGGTACAGGAAATGGCTGAGCGCGATCATCACGCCGGTGATCACGCCCCAGTACAGGCGCGGCGCGCTCAGCACCGTCACCGCGAAGGTGGTGCCAGCCGTGACCGCCTCCACCCGCGAGAGCGCCCACAGCCGCGTGAGCGCGCGCGGCTTGATGAGCCCCGTCACCGCCACCAGCACGATCGCCGCCAGCACCGCCAGCGGCACGTGGTGCAGCAGCGGCGTGAGCAGGAGCAGCGCGAGCAGCACCACGCCCACCGAAAACACCGTGGCCCAGCCGGTCTGCGCGCCGGCGTAGAGGTTGAGCGCCGAGCGCGAGAACGAAGAGCTGGTGGGGAAGGCGCCGCTCAGGCCCGAGGCCAGCTTGGCCAGCCCCTGGCCGATCAGGTCCTGGTCCTGGTCCCAGCGCTGTCCGCGTTTGCCGCTGTCCACCTTGGCGCTGGACGCGGTTTCCAGAAAGCTCACCAGGGTGATCACCAGGGTGGGCAGCAGCAGCTGGCCCAGCGTGGCCCAGCCGGGCCAGCCCGGCAGGTAGGGCACGGGCAGGCCCTGGGGCAGGGTGCCGATCACCGCGCCACCGCCGGCCTCGAAGCCGGTGGCCCGGCCGATGGCGGCGCTGCCCACCACCACCGCGAGCACGGTGGGAAAGCCCGGGCGCCAGCGGCGCGCCAGCAACAGCAGCGCCAGGCTGCCCAGCCCGAAGGCCAGCGCCGGCCAGTGTGGGCGCGGCAGCTGGGCCAACAGGTCCTGCTGGGCCAGACCCAGCAGCGCCGGCAGTTGCGAGGCGATGATGAGCACCGCCGCGGCCTGCGTGAAGGCCATGAGCACGGGCGAGTTCACCAGGTTGAGCAGCCAGCCAAACCGCACGAAGCCCAGCACGATCTGCAGCAGGCCCGAGAGCAGCGCGAGCCAGACGGCCAGCTCGATCCATTGCGCGCTGCCCGGCTCGGCCAGGCCGGCGAGCGAGGCGCTCACCAGCAGACAGGTGAGCGCGGTCGGCCCCACCGAGAGCCGCACCGAGGCGCTGAACAGCACCGCGATCAGCGCCGGCAGCATGGACGCGTAGATGCCGGTGATCAGCGGCATGCCCGCCAGCGCGGCGTACGCCACGCCCTGCGGAATCACCATCAGCCCCACCGTCAGCCCGGCCATGGCCTCGCTGCGCAACAGCGCGGCCGTCGGACGCGGCCAGTTCAGGAAAGGCAGGAAGCGGTGCAGGCGGGTCATGGGCAATTATTGGCGATGGCGTGCGGCTTCAGCTGCCGCGGCCTCTGCGTTGAACCAGCGGACTTTCCGGCGCGAAATGCCCCACCCCAGAATGCGGTGGAACCGGCTCCGCCGGGCCACTCGCATTGCCCCTCGGGGGGTAGCGGCGCAGCCGCTGCGGGGGGCCTATCGTGCGGGCATGTCTTTCGCGCCATACCCCAGGCTCACCGTCGCGTCGGGCGGGATCGGCGGCATGTCCGCGTCCCAGGCCAGCCAGCGTTCGCGCATGTCCGCCAGCCGCTGCGGTTCGAGTGGCGCGCGGTTGGCGCGCTCGCGCGCGTCGGCGCTGATGTCAAACAGGTACTCGTGCCCGTCCACCATCAGGTATTTCCATGGCCCCTCGCGCAGCGCGCGCTGGCCGCGGTGGTTCATGCGCCAGAACATCGGCCGTTCGAAGCGGTGCCCGGGGTCGCGCAGCAGGGCCTGGAGCGACACGCCGTCCAGCGGATGGTCCGGGTGCGGCTGGCCGCCACCCACGTCGAGCATCGTGGCCGACCAGTCCATGGTCATGGCGTGTTGCCCGCTCTCCGCACCGGCCGGGATCACCGCCGGCCAGTGCGCGATCCAGGGCACGCGGATGCCGCCCTCGGTCAGGTCCATCTTGCCGCCCACCAGCGGCCAGTTGTCGGAAAAGCGCTCGCCGCCGTTGTCGCTGGTGAAGACGATCAGCGTGTTCTCCAGTAGGCCTTCCTCGCGCAGCGCGGCCACGAGCCAGCCGATGCCTTCGTCCATGTGGTGGATCATGCGGCGGTAGGTCTCGACGCTGCCGCCGTGCAGGTGGAACAGGTTCTTGGCCACCTCGGGCGCCACGTGTGCATCGTCGCGCGTTTCCCAGGGCCAGTGCGGCGCGGTGTAGTGCAGGCTCAGAAAGAACGGCGTGCCCGCGCGCGCTTCGGCCGCACGGGCCTTCACATGTTCGACCGCCTTGTTGGAAAACACGTCGGTCAGGTAGCCCACCTCCTTGTGGGGTGCCAGTCGTCCGCCGGGCCGCCCCAAGGACGACTGCGCCCCCTCGGGGGGCCTGGCTTCGCCAGGGTCGGGGGCCAGGACATCGCCGATGTAGAGGTCGTGGTCGCCGCTGGACGAACAGTGGGTGAAGTAATCCACCCCACCGGCCAGGATGCCGAAGAATTCTTCGTAGCCCGAGCGCAGCGGGCCGAAGTGCGGCGGGTAGCCCAGGTGCCACTTGCCGATGAGGGCAGTGCGGTAGCCCGCGTCCTTCAGCAGCGAGGGCAGGGTGGGGATCTCGGGCGGCAGGCCCAGCGTGGCGCTGCCCTTGCTGCGGCTGTTGATCGGCTCTTCCAGCGCACCGCGCAGGCGGTACTGGTAGCGCATGGTGGCCATGGCGAAGCGGGTGGGCGAACACACGGGCGAGTTGCTGTAGCCCTCGGTGAGCTTCAAGCCACCCGCGGCCAGCGCGTCGATGTTGGGCGACACGGCGCCAAAACCGGCCTGCCGGCCACCGTAACAGCCCAGGTCGGCATAGCCCAGGTCGTCGCTGACGATGTAGATGATGTTGGGGCGTTTCATGATGTTGGATCGGGGTATGGCGCCCAGGTGGGTGCGCATGGGTCTTGCCGGCACACCGCGGAACCGCCCTTCGACAAGCTCAGGACGGGCCGCTGGTGGGGGTCAATTCGATTTCATGCCGGTGGCGCGCACGATCTCGCCATAGCGAGCGTTCATGCGGGCCAGGCGCTGCGCGGCGGCGGCGCCGGTCTGGCCTTCGTAGAACAGGTCCAGGTTCTTCAGCCGCGCCCGCGCGTCGGGGCGCTGCAGCGCGTCGGCAATGCCCTTGGCCAGGGTCTGCACCACCGGGTCGGGCGTGGCGGCCGGCACCATGACGAGGTACAGCACCTCCGACTCCAGCGCCTTGAGGCCCAGCTCGCCCACGGTGGGCAGTTCGGGCGCGAGCTGCGAGCGCTTGGGGCTGGTCACGGCCAGGGCCGTGATCTTGCCGCTCTTCACGTGCGGCAGCATGCCCGGCGTGGCCAGGATGCCGCCGTCCACCTCGCCGCTGAGCACGGCCGTCACGGCCGGCGTGTTGCCGCGGTAGGGAATGTGCGTGGTCTTGATGGGTGTGCTGTTGGAGAGGATGGCGACCGCCAGGTGGCCGGGGCTGCCGTTGCCGCCGGAGCTGAAATTCAGCGACTTCTGCCGGCCCTGGCTCAGCAGGTCGCCAAAGCGCCGGATGCCGGTGGCCGGGTTCACACCGATCAGCAGGCCGGACGAGGCCATGATGATCACCGGCTTGAGGTCGCCCGGCTGGAACGGCATGGCCGGGTAGATGTGCGGGTTCACGGTGAACGCGGTGTCGATGCCGAACAGCACGGTGTGCCCGTCCGGCGCCGCCTTGGCCACGGCGGCGGCGCCCACGTTGCCGCCCGCGCCGGCCTTGTTTTCCACCACGAAGGGCTGTTTGAGCGTTTCCTGCAGCACCGCGGCCACCGAGCGCGCCAGGATGTCGGAAGGCCCGCCGGGCGGGAAGTTGTTGACGAGCGTGACCGGTCGGGCCGGATAGGCCTGGGCCAGGGCGGTGGAGGCGCACAGGGCCGACAGGGCGGTGCAGGTGAGGGCGGTCAGGGCGTGGCGACGGAAGAGGTTCATGGGACGACTCGGGAACGGACAGGAAAAACCGGGGGGCGCAGGGGCCGCTCAATCCAGCTGGATGCCGGTGGCCTTGATCGGGCCGGCCCAGCGTTGCAGGTCGGTGGCCTGGGCGGCGGCCAGCTCGGCCGGGGTCGAGCCCACCGGCGCGTAACCCTGCTCGATCAGTTTGGCCTTGAGCGCGGGCGTGCGCACCGCCTTGGCCACGGCGGCGCTCAGCCGGTCGCGCACCTCGGGCTTCAGGCCGGCCGGGCCGTACATGGCGAACCAGGCGGTGGCCTCCATGTCCACACCCTGTTCTTTCAGTGTGGGCACCTCGGGCACCTGCGGGTCGCGCTGGGGGCCGGTCACGCCGACGATGCGCACCTTGCCCGCGCGGTGCAGCTCGGCGGTCTCGGTCACCACGTCGAACTTGTAGTGGATGTGGCCACCCAGCAGCGCCGTGTTGGCCGGGCCACCGCCCTGGAAGGGCACGTGCGTGAGCTCGGCGCCGGCCCGCTGACCGAACAGCACGCCCATGAAGTGCGGCAGCGTGCCCGAGCCCGGCGTGCCGTAGGTGGCCTGGCCCGGGGTGGCCTTGGCCTTGGCCAGCATCTCGGCCACGTTCTTGACGCCCGCCGCTGGCCCGGCCACCACGCTGAACTGGAAGTGCGCCAGCAGCGAGATCGGCGTGAAGTCGGCCACCGCGTCGTAGTCCAGCTTCTTGTAGACGTGGGGGAACAGCACCATCGGTCCGCTGGGCAGCAGCACCACGGTCTGGCCGTCGGCCGGCGCGCGTTTGACGTGGCCGAGCGCGATGCGGCCGCCCGCGCCGGGCTTGTTCTCCACGATCACCGAAGCGAAATCGTCCTTCAGGCCTTCGGCCAACAGCCGTGCCAGCAGGTCGGCCGAGCCGCCGGGGGGGAAGCCCACCACGATCTTCAGCGGCGGCGCCGGGGTCTGCGCGAGGGCGGGAAGGGCCAGAGCGGCCGTGGCGGCCAGGGCCAGTGTGCGGGCGGTGAACTTGCGTCGTAGCATGTTGGTCTCCTGATTGATGTGCATCAAACGGGTGTTTCCCCGCTGCAAGGCGCGATGCTAGGGATTCACAATCAATTGCAGAAATCAATCATTCCGGGTGTTTTCCCTGAGGCCGTTCCCATGACCCCTCCCGACCGGATCAGCGAGCCACAACGCCAGGGCGACCTGCTGCTGTACCGGCTGCACCGCATCCAGACCACCGCCGGGCGGCTGGTGGTGCACCTGTGCGAAAGCGAGTTCGGCATCACGCGGCGCGAGTGGCGCGTGCTGTCGGTGCTGAACGAACACGAGGGCGTGCTGTCGTCCGTGCTGGCCGAGCACGCCATGCTCGACCGCGCCCGCACCTCGCGCGCGCTCACCTCGCTGGCGGCCAAGAAACTGGTCACACGCCAGCCCCGCCCGTCGGACCGGCGCGAGGTGCATGTGTTCCTGACCGACGAAGGCCGGCACAGGTACGCGCAGATCCTGCCGCGCGTGATGGCGATCAACCGCGAACTGGTGTCCGGGCTCTCGGCCCCGCAGCGCCAGCAGCTCGACCAGATCGTGGACGCCTTGCAGGCGCAGGCCAGCCGCATGCTGGCGGCGTCGAAGGCCCGGCTGGCGCCGCTGGACGGCGGCGACTGAGAGGCTGCGGGCCCGAGCGAAAGAGGCTCAGCCGCGCGCCGACTCGTACACCAGCACCGCCGCGGCCAGGTCTTCCAGCGCCGTGCCGACCGACTTGAACACCGTGCGCTCGTGCTCGCCCTTGCGGCCGGTGGCCACGCCCTTGGAGAGCGTGGTCAGCGTGCCGCGCACGTCGTCAGCGCGCAGCACGCCGTGCTGCATGGGCACCAGCAGGTCGCCGCTTTTCTGCAGCGCCTCGTCGGTGTCCACGAACACGCGCGCGTCCTGGAAACAGGCGTCGTCGGCCTCGCGCATGGCCGGGGTGAAGCTGCCGATCAGGTCCAGGTGCGAGCCCGGGGCGAGCCAGGCGCCGCGCACCAGCGGCTCGGTGGACAGCGTGGCGCAGCTGACGATGTCGGCCTCGCCGCAGGCGGCGGCCAGGTCGGTGCTGGCGAAGGCCGGCAGGCCGGCGGCGCGCACCTGGGCGGCCAGGGCCTGCGCTTCGCTGGCGCGCCGCGCCCACACCGTCACCCGCTCCAGCGGGCGCACCGCGCGGTAGGCGGCGGGCAGCAGCTGCGCCACGCGGCCCGCGCCCACCACCAGCAGGTGTTTGGCGTCGGCGCGCGCCAGGTACGAGGCCGCCAGCGCCGAGGCCGCCGCCGTGCGGCGCTCGGTGATCTGGTCGCCGTCGATCTGCGCCAGCGGCGCGCCGGTGCGCGCGTCGAACAGCAGGTAGCTGCTGTGCAGGCCGGGCAGGCCGCGCTTGGCGTTGCCGGGGGCGATGTTCACGATCTTCACGCCGTAGTACTTGCCCGGCAGCCAGGCCGGCATGATCAGCGAGGTCATGCGCCGGCTCGCGGCGTCGCCGCCTTCGCTGATGGGGCTGTTGATTTCGTGCACATGGCGCGGCGGGACTTCGCAGCCGCCGGCAAAACGCTCGCGCAGCGCGGCGATCAGGCGGTCAAAGGGCAGGGCGGCCCGGGTGGTGTTGGCGTCGAACAATTGCATGCAGCGATGGTAGCGCCCGGTCATGGCGCCCATCGGCGCCCGGTGCACGCTGGTCAGGCTCTTGCGGCCCGAGCCGTGCGATAGGCCACAGCCGCCACCACCAGCCAGAAGCCCAGGCGCAGCGCCAGCGCGCCCACGGTGCGCATCTCGAAGGCCCCACCGCCCAGCACATGCACGCCAAATGCCGCCGCCACCAGCGCGGTGGCCAGCGCCAACGCCGCGGCCAGGTGGCGCGCCCAGGGCTGTCCGATCCAGAGGCCCAGACCGGCCGCCACATAGGCGAACCCTGCCAGGAAGTTGAACCACAGCACAAAGCCCACCGCGTGGCCCACGGCGGCGCGCGCCGCCGCGTCGCCAAACAGCGCGCGGGCGCCGCTGAAGACGGTGAGGGCGCCAAACACCACGGCCACGGCGGCCAACGATTGGAGGATGCGGGTCGTGTTCATGGAGATCTCCTGACAACAGCGGTCAACTTGGGGCGGTGGCGTTGGCTTCCAGCGCGCGGCCTTCACCCGCTTCCTCGACCGTCTGGCCATCGCGGATGTGGTAGATCCGCCGGAAGGTGGGGATGATCTTTTCGTCGTGCGTCACCACGATGATCGCGGTCTGCGCCTGGCGCGCCATCTGATTCAGGATGCGCATCACCGCCAGCGCGCGCTCGCTGTCCAGCGGCGCGGTGGGTTCGTCGGCCAGGATCACCGGCGGTTTGTTGGCCAGCGCCCGCGCGATGGACACGCGCTGCTGCTCACCGCCCGAGAGCTGCGAAGGCTCGGCCCGGGCGCGGTGCTGCACGTCCAGTGCGGTCAGCAGTTCCAGCGCGCGTTCGCGGGCCTTCGCGTTGGGCTGGCCCGCCAGCATGGGCAGCAGGGCCACGTTGTCGGTCACGTCCAGGAACGGAATCAGGTAGGGCGCCTGGAACACGAAGCCGATGCGGTCGCGCCGCAGCGCGCGCAGGTCGCGCGCGATCCAGCCGTTGTCGTAGATCACCTCGTTGCCCAAGGTCATCCTGCCGCTGGTGGGCTCGATGATCGCGCCCAGGCATTTCAGCAGGGTGCTCTTGCCCGAGCCCGAGGGCCCGACCAGGCCCACCACCTCGCCGGGCGCCACCTGCATGTTCACGTGTTTGAGCGCTTCAACGGCGGTGTCGCCATGGCCATAGACCTTGCGCAGGCCTTCGATCAGGATGCCGCCAGGGGATGGGGTGTTCATGGGGTTCATCCGATCGCAGCGCCCGGGTCCACCTTCAGCGCCACGCGGATCGCCAGCGTGCTGGCCAGCGCGCACATCAGCAGCGTGGCCACCAGGCCGGCCACCGCGTCGCCCGGCAGCAGCAGCACGTATTTGGGAAACGCCGGCCCCCACACTGTGGCCGCCACCTTGCCCACCGCGAAGCCGATCAGGCCCAGGCCCAGCGCCTGCTGCAGGATCATGCCGGCGATGGTGCGGTCGCGCGTGCCGATGAGCTTGAGCACCGCGATCTCGCGCAGCTTTCCCATGGTCATGGTGTAGATGATGAAGGCCACGATGGCCGCGCTCACGACGGCCAGGATCACGAGGAACATGCCGATCTGCTTGGCCGAGTTGGCGATCAGCTTCACCACCAGGATGTCTTCCATGCCGTCGCGTGTGTAGACGCTCAGGTGTTTCCAGCGCCGGATCGGCTCGGCCACCTGCTCGGGCGTGAAGCCCGGCGCCGCCTGCACCAGCACCGCGTTCACGCTGCGGCTGCTGGTCTGCAGCGCCTGCACCGCCTCCAGCAGGCCGGGGCTGCCCGGGCGGTTGAAGGCCGGGTTGGCGGCGGTGCGTGCGCGGTCGTTCACGATGGCGTCGTTGTCTTTCAAAAACTGCGTTTCCTGCGCGTCCTTCAGCGGCACGAACAGCATCGGGTCGCCGCCCGACGACACCATGCGCTGCGTCAGCCCCACCACGGTGTAGCCGTGGCGGCGGATGCGCACCGTCTCACCGAGCTGAAAGCCGGTCTTCACGTCGGCCACCGCCTCGTAGTGGCTGCGCGTGAGGTGGCGCCCGGCCACCAGGTAGCCCGGCGCGCCGGGCAGGCCGGGCTCGATGCCGACCACCATCACACGGTTGTCCACGCCCTGGCGCGCCACCTGCATGGTGAGGTAGGTCACGTTGGCCGCGGCCGCCACGCCCGGCATGCCGCGCACGCTTTTCACCACGTCATCCTTGATGCTGGACGACTCGGCGTACGGCCCCTGCGTGTCCTTCTGCACCACCCACAGGTCGGCGCGGCTGTTGGCCAGCAGCGCGTGCGCGTCGTCCACCATGCCGCGGTACACGCCAGCCATGGTCAGCGTCACGCCGATCAAGAGGCCCAGGCCCAGCCCGGTCAGCACGTACTTGCTCCAGCCGTGCAGGATGTCGCGGCCCGCCAGGCTGATCACTTCACCGCTCCCGCCAGCGGCGCCAACTGCTCCACCACGCTGATGCGCGCATCGGGCTGGAGCGCCTTCTGGCTGTACAGCACCACCGTGTCGCCCTCGGCCAGGCCCGCGTCCTGCGCGGCCTTCACCTGCACCGTGCCGTCCAGGCCCTGCACGCCCGTCACCACCGGCACGAACCGCAGCCCGCCGTCGGCCAGCCGCCACACGCCGGTGGTGCCCTCGTGCTGCTGCAGCGCCGCGTTGGGCAGCAGCAGGCCCTCGGGTGTGGCCGGCAGGGCCAGCGTCACCTCGGCCATTTCGCCCACGGACACGCCCGCGGGCAGCGCGTCAAACGCCACCATCGCCAGCCGCTCCTCGGTCACGCTGTCGGCCAGCGGCTCCACGCGCACCACCCGGCCGGCCAGCGCCTCGCCCGGGCGCGAGCGCAGCACGATGCGCGCCGCCAGCCCCGGCGCCAGCCCGGCCGAGCGGCCCTGGTCCACCCGCAGCTTCACCCACAGGCTCGCCGGGTCCACCAGCCGCAGCACGGCCTGGCCCGCCACCACCGTGCTGCCGCCTTCGGCGTCGCGGCTGGCCACCAGCGCCGCGGCCGGGGCCACCAGCCGCAGGTTGCCGCGCTGCTGCGCCAGCGCCGCGCGCTCGGCCCGCAGCCGAATGATGTCCTGCGCGCTGCCGCCCAGGTTGGCCTGCGCCGCCTGCAAGCCCGCGCTCGCCGAGGCCACCTCCTGCGTGCGTGCCTCCAGCGCGCCGGCGCTGATGAAGGCCTGCCGCGCCAGGTCTTCATTGCGCTTCAGGTTCGCCGCCGCCAGCGCGCGCCGCGCCTGCGCGTCGCCCACCTGCGCCGCGGCCGCCTGCCGTGCGCTCTGCGCCCGCGCGAGCGAGGCGTCCAGCGCGGCCAGCCGCTGGTCCAGGTCCACCGGGTCCATCTCGGCCAGCGCCTGGCCGGGCGCCACCGTGTCGCCCACGTCCACCTGCACCGTGCGCACCCGTCCGGCCACCGTGGGCCCCACCAGCCAGCTGCGCCGCGCCTCCACCTGGCCGATGCCGAAAATCTCCGGCGTCACGCGGCCGGTCTTCACCGCCGCCACCTGCACCTTCACCGGCGCCAGCGGCCCGGTGCGCAGCGCCACAAAGGCCAGCGCGGCCACCAGCGCCAGCGCCAGGCCACCCAGCAGCAGGCGGCGTGTGTTCGTGGGTTTCATCGTCATGGGGTGCCTTCCGGGGAGGGGTCGGTCGGTGCGGTCTGCGCGGCCACGCCGTTGTGAAAAATGCGGTACACCTGCGGCGCCTGAGCGGCCATGCCCGCCACCTGGCCGCTCAGCAGCGACTGCATCACCAGCCCCTGCACCGAGCCGATGAACAGCACCGCCGCCGCCGGCAGCTGGGTGCCCGGCGCCAATTGGCCCGCGGCCTGCGCGCGCTGCAGCAGGCCGGTGAGCAACTCGCGGTAGGCCTGCATGAGCTGGCGCACCCGCGCCTTCAGCGGCGTGTCTTCGGGGTGCTGCAGCTCCTGAAAAATCACCCGTGGCACGCCGGGGTGCGCCACCACGAAGTCCACGTGTTCCAAAAACACCGCGCGCAGCGCCGCCAGCGGCTGCGCCTGGGCATCGGCAGCGGCCCGCAGCCGACCCAGCAGTTGCTCGTGCGCGAAGTCGATCACCGCGACCCAGATCGCTTCCTTGCTCTCAAAGTGGCGAAACACCGCGCCCTGCGTGATGCCCACCGCCTGCGCCAGGTCGGCGGTCGTCACGGCGGCCGGGCTGCGCTCGGCCGCCAGCGCCAACGCGGCGGCCACCAGGGCGGCCCGGCGGGTTAGTGTGGGTTGTTTGTGGGGCATGTCGATAATGTAATTGAGCAATTACTTATATTCAAGCTGGAACAAAAAAATCGGACGGGAATCGATTGGCGTTGCAGCCCTTCGTCGCCTGGCGCAGGAACCGGAGCCGCCGCCGTGACCGGCTAGACTCGCTCACCCCGTCCGCCTCGCCCCGATGAAGAACCACCTGCCCACCCACCCGGCTGCCGTGCTGGCCCTGGCGTTTCTGGCCACCATCGTGTTGGGCACGGCGCTGCTGATGCTGCCCTGGGCCAGTGCCAGCGGCGAGGGCGCGCCCTGGCTGACGGCGCTGTTCACCGCCACCTCGGCGGTGTGCGTGACCGGGCTGGTGGTGGTGGACACGGGCACCTACTGGAGCCCGCTGGGCCAGGGGCTGGTGATGGCGCTGTTCCAGCTCGGCGGCTTCGGGATGATGACCTCGGCCACGTTGATGGGGCTGCTGATCGGCGGGCACATGAAGCTGCGCACGCGGCTGCTGCTGCAGTCGGAAACGCACGCGCTGTCGCTGGGCGATGTGCGCTCGGTGGCGCGCATGGTGCTGGTGGTCACCGTGGTGTGCGAGGGCGGCGTGGCGCTGTGGCTGGCGGCGCGCCTGGCCATCAAGACGGACATGGGCTGGTCGCAGGCGCTGTGGCACGGGGCTTTCCATTCGGTGTCGGCGTTCAACAACGCGGGCTTTTCTACCTGGTCCGACAGCGTGATGGGCCACGTGACCGACGGCTGGATGCTGGCGCCGCTGATGCTGGCCATCGTGGTGGGCGGGCTGGGCTTTCCGGTCATCACCGAGCTGTGGGCCAACCGGCGCAAGCGGCATGCGCGCTGGTCGGTGCACACCACGCTCACGGTCTGGGGCTCGGCGGCGCTGGTGTTGCTGGGCACGCTGGCGCTGTGGCTGGTGGAGCACGACAACCCCAGGACGCTGGCCCCGCTGGGCTTTGCGGACCAGTGGCTGGCGGCCCTGTTCACCTCGGTCTCGGCGCGCACGGCGGGCTTCAATGCGGTGGACATCGGCGCGCTGGAGCTCGAATCGCTGATGCTGCACTACGTGCTGATGTTCATCGGCGGCGGCAGCGCCGGCACGGCCGGTGGCGTGAAGGTGACCACGGTCTTCCTGCTGCTGCTGATCGTCTGGAGCGAGATCCGCGGCCGGGCCGACGTGGAGCTGCGCGGGCGCCGCATTGCCACGCCGGTGCAGCGCCAGGCGCTGTCGATCCTGCTGCTCAGCGGGGCGGCGGTGTCGCTGGGGTTGCTGGTGATCATTCCGATGGCCGAGCTGCCGCTGGACAAGCTGATGTTTGAAGTCGTGTCGGCCTTTGCCACCGTGGGCCTGTCCACCGGCATCACGGCCGATCTGCCGCCCGGTGCGCAGGGCGTGATCATTGCGCTGATGTACACCGGGCGCGTGGGCGTGGTCACGCTGGCGCTGGCGCTGGCGATCAACCAGGTGCCCAGGGCATACCGTTATCCCGAGGAGAAACCGATTGTTGGCTAAATCAAACTCAACGCGAGGCGACAGCGTGGTCGTCATCGGCCTGGGGCGCTTTGGCTCCAGCGTGGCGCGGGCGCTGGTGGCCGCAGGCCACGAGGTGCTGGCCATCGACACGGACGGGGAGGTGGTGCAGGACCTGGCGCACGAGCTGCCGCACGTCGTCCAGGCGGACTCGACCGAGTTGCCGGCGCTCAAGCAGCTCTCGGTGACCGACTTCTCGCACGCGGTGGTGAGCATCGGCGCGAACCTGGAGGCGAGCGTGCTGACGGTGCTGAACCTGGCGCAGATGGGCGTGAAAGACATCTGGGCCAAGGCCAACAGCCCGCAGCACGGGCGCATTGCCGAGCGGGTGGGCGCGCACCACGTGATCTACCCGGAGGCGGACATGGGCGAGCGCGTGGCGCACCTGGTGACGGGCAAGATGATCGATTTCATCGAGTTCGACGACGGCTTCGGCATTGCCAAGACCCGTGCGCCCATGGAGACGCACAACAAGACGCTGGCGGTGTCGAACGTGCGCAAGAAGCATGGCATCACGGTGGTGGGCATCAAGCGCCGCCACCAGGACTTCATCTACGCCAAGCCCGACACCGAGATCAAGCCGGGCGACCACCTGATCCTGGCCGGGCCGACGCCGCTGATCGAGAAATTCGCGGCGCTGTACTGAGCGGAGCCTCTGGGTCACCATCGCCGGGTCGGGGCGCGGTGGCGCGGGCCAGAAAGTCGAGCACGGCCAGCGTGGCCTGCGCGGGTTCGGCAAAACCTTCGTGCGTGCCGGCCAGTTCGATCAGGGTGGCGCGCGCCTGGCCCTTGTTTGCGATGAGCTGGCGCGCGTCGGCCAGCGGCACGGTGGCGTCCTGCGCGCCGTGCAGCAGCAACACCGGGCACAGCGCCTGGCCCAGCGTGGCCAGCGGCGCGATGTGCTCGAAGCGCGCGCCGATCACCGACTCCACGTACCGGTTCACCAGCCAGCCCAGCGGCCAGTAGGGCACGTGGTGGGCCGCGAGCCAGCGGCGCATGACCCATTCGGGGTGGGCGAACGACGACACGCTGACCACCGCGGCCAGGCCGGGGCGGCGCGAGGCCACGAGCAGCACGGCCGCGGCACCGACCGAATGGCCGATGGCCGCGAGGCGCCGTGGGTCCACACCGGGCTGGGCGGCGAGCCAGTCGAGCGCGTGCTCCAGGTCCTCGGCGAAGCGGGGCAGGGAGCTGTGGCCGACCCGGCTGCTGCGGCCGTGGTTGCGCGATTCGGGCAGCAGCACGGCGTGGCCCGCCTCGTGCAGCGCCTGCGCGGCGGGCAGCAGCGTGCTGGCGTTGCCGCCCCAGCCGTGCAGCAGCACCACGGCGGGGGTGGGGTGCGGGGCCGATGCGGGCGCGGGCAGGTACCAGGCGAACAACTGCAGGCCCTGTGCGCCGTGGATGCGAACATCCTGCGCGCTCAGCCCCAGGGCGGCCGGTGTAGGGCCATCGGTGCTGGCGGCCGGAGCCAGGCCGCGGTGCAGCAGGTGGCGCACGCCAAAAAGGGCGGCGACGAACAGGGCAAGCCCGAACCAGGGGGACAGGAAGGTCATCGTGTGGTGGGTGGGCAGGGTGTGCCGCCCAGGGCACCGCCGGGCCGGCTTTGCCGGACGGCCAGTGCGCCTTGCAGGCCGCAGCCTCGCCAGAGGCGAGGCTTCTTCGGGCCGTCCAAGCCTGCGCAGGCAGGCTCGGAGCCGCGGCCCTCAGCCCCCTGGAGGGGGTCGCGCGAAGCGCGGCGGTGGTGTTTCATGCTAGCCGGTGTAGGCCGGCGGCAGCTCGAAGGTGGAGCGCTGGCCCAGGTGCCGGCCGTTCGTGCGCAGCCAGGCGTCGGTCGCGGCGCGGCCGATGTCGTGCAGCTGGGACAGAAAGGCCCAGCCGGTCTGCGTCTTGCTGGCGGCGCCGAACTGCGCGAGCTCGACTTCGGCGTCGAGCCGGTGCAGGCGCAGGTCGTCCACGCGCTGAAACAGCGGGCGCCGGTAGGCGCTGTCGGGGCGGCCGGCCTGCTGCAGCAGTTCCTTGAGCAGGCCGATGGTGCGCAGCTCCTTGAGCAGGCTGGCGTTGAAGGTGACTTCGCTGGCGCGGTCGAGGATCTCGCTGGCCTGGGTGGGCACGGCCTCGCGCCGGCTGGGGTTGATCTGCACCAGCAGCAGGTCGTCGGCCGAGGTCTCGCTGATCAGCGGCAGCAGCGAAGGGTTGCCGGCGTAGCCACCGTCCCAGTAGGCCTCGCCGTCGATCTCCACCGCCTGGAACAGCAGGGGCAGGCAGGCCGAGGCCAGCACCATGTCGGCGGTGAGCTCGTGCTGGCGAAAGATGCGCAGGTCGCCGGTGGCCACGTGTGTGGCGGCCACGAAGAGCTGGGCGCGGTCGCAGGCGCGCACGCGCTCGAAGTCCACCGTGTCGGTCAGGATGTCGCGCAGCGGGTTCAGATTCAGCGGGTTGAACTGGTAGGGCGAGAACTGGCTGCCGACGAGCTGCGCGAAGTTCTGCCACGGCGCGGCCAGCGCCTGCAGCCACGGATGGCCCAGGCCAAACAGCTGAGCCATCGGTCCGCCCGCCAGGGAGTGGAACGGCGAGGAATCGGCGACCCGCTTCCAGAAGCGGCGCAGGCAGGCGCGGGCGCCTTCTCGGCCGCCCTCCATCAGCCCGGCGGCCAGCGCCACCGCGTTCATGGCGCCCGCGCTGGTGCCGCTGACGGCCGCGATCTCCAGCCACTCTTCTTCCAGCAGGCGGTCGAGCACGCCCCAGGTGAAGGCGCCGTGGGAGCCACCGCCTTGCAGGGCCAGGTCGATGCGCAGTTTCTGGCCGGTGGCGCGCGGCGCGGGTGGGGTGCGGTGGCGGGTGGTCATGGGCGGTCCTCGTCGACGGACCATTGTGCATGGCCGACCCCGCTCAGGCCCGCATGCGAGCCGCCGCCGGCGCCTCCGGCTGAAGGCTGGGCGCTTGGGGCTGTTCGCCCACCTGGGCCTGCGCCTGGGACTGCGCCAGCGCGTGGGCGCGCTCCAGGTGCTGCTCCGGGCTCTGGCGCAGGGCGCTGTCCACCCGGAACTCGCTCAGCGGGGCCCGCTCCTGCACCACCGCCACCAACTGCGCGTCCCGGCTCAGGTGAAACGCCTGCACCGCACCCCGGTGCGCGTATTGCTGGGCGTGGGCCACGGCGGCCGCGCTCACGCGCTCGATCTGCTCCGGGCCGTGCCCGTGCGAGGCCAGCGGCGGGCCCAGCTGGGCGCGGGCCAGCCCGGCGTGGTGTGCCTGCTGGGGCAGCAGCAGCGATGAGCTTGCCGCGCCTGTGTGCTGGCGCCCGCCGGGTTCTGCCGCCGGTTGAGCGCGGTCGTGCTGTTCCGGTTGACGCGGTGCGCCATGCGCCGGGGTACCCGGGCCGCCTTGCTCGGGGCCTTTGCGCAAAGCCGCAGGCAGTTCGGGGGCCGGAATGCCGCGTTCCTGGAGCGCGGCCCGGATTGCCGAGACGTGGCCGGTGTCTTTCCAGAGGCGGTTCAGGCCGTCCTGCACCCGCTGGGCCTGGCGCTGCTCGGCCAGCGCCGGGGGCCAGCCTTTGTCGATGTGGTTGCGCGAATCCTTCTGGCCCGCGAGTTCCAGCACCCGTCGCTTGTCTTCCACCATCTGGGCCGTGTGGTGCTGGTGCTTCTCCAGCAGCTGTTCGCTGCCCATGGCGCGGTAGTTCTCCAGCGGCTGGTGCGGGCGAACGCGCGGGTACTTCTCGTGCAGCGCGTCGCTGTAGGCGGCGCTGGCCGCCTCGCCCGGGCGCTTGCCGGCGTCGATGTGCCGGGCCAGCGCCTCATTCACGTCGTCCTTGTCGAGCCGGGGGTACTGCGCATGGGTTTTCTCCCAGGCGCTTTCCACGCCGGCCTTGCCTTCGAAGAGGCGGCCATTGCGTTCGGCCTCGGTGGCGAACCGCCCGCTCGCTTCGCTCAGGCGGTCTTCCAGTTGCGCGCGTTTTGACGGGTCGGTTTCAGCGGCCAGGTCTTCCCGCAAGCCGTTGACCTGGCGCAGCAGACGGCCTTCGCACGACACATGGTCGTAGCCCAGCTCGCCCACCTCGCGGCCCAGGTACTTGCTGAACTGCTGCAGGCGGGAGTCTTCGTAGGCCCGGTCCGCCAATACCCCGGCCGCTCCGCCCACCACGATGCCGCCGGCGATGGGGCCGACGGGGCCGGTGACGGGGCTGGTGAGCACGCCACCGGCCGCGCCCAGGGCCCCGCCCCCCGCCCCGGCCAGGCCCGTCACCGTGCCGCGAGCCGCCACGTCGGCGCCCGCCTCTGCGCCGCGCACCCACTGCTCGCGGTTGCTGCGCGCCTGATCGATGGCGTCGCGGGTGTCGTTGACGCCCTGGTAGACGCCGTAGGCGGTGCCGGCGATGCCCAGCCCTTTGCCCATGGTGCGCGTGGCGCCCGCCAGGTTGGAGCCGCGTGCCTCGGTGGCGAGGTCACCCAAGCCCTTTTCGACGGCTTGCGCCTGCCGTTCCTGCAAGAGCGTGGCGGTTGTCTGCGCGTTCACCTGGGTGTTGGGCAAACGCTCGGGCAGCTCATGGTGCAGACGGCGTTGGTCGTGGATGGAGCGCTCCAGCTCGGCCGCGCGAATGAAGCCCATGCGGCCTTCTCGCGCCGCTTCCAAGGCCTGGCTGGGCAAGACCGTGGGCCGGGTGCGTGAGTCGTGGTGCAGCTGTCCCTCCCGGTCATAGATGCGGATCGGTGTGCCGGTCTCGCGGGCGACCGCGTCGAGTTGATGTGGCAGTTGCTGGTAGACGTTGTCCCGGACGCCAGGGGGGACGTACCGGCCGTAGCCCTTGCGCATCAATTGATCGGTAAACCGCGCATCCACGCCGAGTTCGCTCTCGATCCGGTGCGTGGCGATGGCGCGCACCTCCACGTCGTAGCCCTTGGCTTGCAGGTCTTTGATGACATCCACTCTGGGCGTGGTGGTGTCCAGAATGATGTTCTTGCGCTCGCCGATGGCGGCGTCCCGCAACTCGGTGGCCCATTGGCTGGCGTCGCCATGGGTCTGGCCCGACCAGGTGTAGGGGTGTTGCTGGCGCAAGCCATGGGCTTGCGGATGAAAGCTACGCAGCTTGTCGGGATCGACTGTGACAACGTTGCCTCCCAGCTCGGCCCTGGCGGCATCAACCAGGTTTCCTTTGCCCGCTCCAGGTTGCCCCGCCATGATGACGGCGCGTGGGCGCTCCTGGCTGGTGGCGTTCTGGAATTGAGATTGCCGCAAGACTTTGTTGTTCAGAATCTGCTGATGCAGATCCGGGTCGATTTTTGGGTAGTCATGTGCCATGGCTCAAACGCTCCAGAATCAATCAAAAAATGCTTTCAATTCCCCCACGCCTCGGCCCAGCGAGTCCGTGCGGCAATTGATCATCAGCATCTCTTTTTCTTTCGCCTTGGCGATCAGCGCGGTATCCCCCGTGGCCTCTGCTGCTTTGACCTCTTCTGTGGCATCGGACCAATAGCTTTCAAGGCAAACCTCCAGCAGCGCGATCGCCCGCTCGAACTGGTCGCACCGCAACGTCTTGCTCATGAAGAGCGTCACGCCGGTACCGGTCAGCGCCTCTTCCAAGTCCGCGATCAGCGCAGGGTATTCCTTCAGCGCCTCTTGCAGGACTTTGGGCACGGGTGGGTGGTTCTTGTAGGTCTTCATGGTGTTCGCTTCCCTGGCTGGCGTGGCGGGTCCGTATGCATACTTTCGATGGATGCGGCGCGCATCTTGGCACAGCGATTCCAGGCCCCCGCCTGGGACCCTGCCGGATCGCCGCACGACCGCCGCACAGCAACCCAGGACACCGGCCCTTCACACCGCCCAGACACCCGCGGTCTGTGACAATCCCCGTTTGCCTGTTCTTCCGCATGACCCAGAGCGCCGAAACCCCCGAAGCCCCACCCGCCGAGCCCGATGTGTTGCCCGGCGGTCCGCTGGCGCGCGAGGCGCTGGCCCTGGCCGCGTTCGACCACATGGTCTCGCACGCGCCCGGCTTTCGTGCGCGCCCCGGCCAGCGCGAGATGGCGGCGTTGATCGCGCACACGCTCAGCGGCGTGTCGCTCGGCGACGGCTCGGTCAGCGCTGAGGCGGGCTTGCCCGAGCGCGGCATCGCGGTGGTGCAGGCCGGCACCGGCGTGGGCAAATCGGCGGCCTATGCGTCCACCGTGATCCCGCTGGCCCTGGCGCAACAAAAGCGCGTGATCATCTCCACCGCCACCGTGGCGCTGCAGGAACAGCTGATCGCCAAGGACCTGCCCGCGCTGGCCGCCGCGCTGCCCGAGCCGTTCACCTTCGCGCTCGCCAAAGGGCGCGGGCGCTACGTGTGCCGCCTCAAGCTCGACCAGCTCAGCGGCGGCGACGCCGCCAGCGCCGACCTGTTCGAGAGCGACGACGCGCTCGGCGCCGCCGATGCCTCGCCCGCGGCGGTGGCCGCCAGCACCGTGGCCAACGCCGCCGCCAGTGCCCGCGCGGCCGAGCGCTGGAGCGAGCGCGCCCAGCAGTACGCGCAGTGGACGGCCTCGCTCGACGCCGGCAGCTGGGACGGCGACCGCGACCGGCTCGACGAACCGCCCGAAGGCGAGCTGTGGGGCCCGGTGGCCGCCGAGCGCCACACCTGCACCGCGCGCCACTGCCCGAGCTACAACAGCTGCAGCTACTACCAGGCGCGCGCCCGGCTCGCGCAGTCGCAGGTGATCGTGGTCAACCACGACCTGCTGCTCTCCACCCTGGGCCTGCACGCGCTGCCCGCGCCCGAAGACTGCTACCTCGTGTTCGACGAAGCGCACCACCTGGGCGCCGTCGCGCAGGGCCAGTTCACCGAAAGCATGGACCTGATGCGCAGCCAGTGGCTGGATCGCCTGCCCCGCGCGGTGGACGAAGTGGCCGGCGCGCTGCAGCACACACCGGGCGTGGACGTGGCCACGCTGGCGCGCGAACTGAAAGCCGCGCAGGGCGAACTGGCCCGCCTGGCCATGGCGCGCATCGGCGCGCTGCCCGAGTGGCTGGCGCTCACCGGGCGCGCCCGCACGTCCGAACCTGCCGAAGGGTTCAGAGGGTCGGCGCGCGGCGGGTTTCGACAGGCGGCCCCGCCCGAGCGGGGTTACCAGGCACCACCGGTGGTCGATCGCTTCGAAGGCGGCGCGCTGCCGCCCGAGTGGCTGGAAACCGTGTCGCAGCTGCACAGCCGCGCCAGCGCGCTGCTGAAAGTGATGGAGGCGCTGGCCACCCAGCTCAAGGCCAACGCGCGCGACAACCCGGGCGACGCCGCGCGCTGCGCCAAGCTTTACAGCCGCCTGGGCGTGCTCGCGCCGCGCCTGCAGCACGCGCAGGCCACGGCCGAACTCTGGCTGCAGGACCCGGCCGCCGGCCAGGCGCCGCTGGCCAAATGGCTCGAAGCCGGCATCCAGCACGGCCTGGTCACGCTCACCGCCCACGCCTGCCCGCTGCAGCCCGGCAGCCTGTTGCGCAACCAGCTCTGGAACAAGGTGCGCGCGGCCGTCGTCACCTCGGCCTCGCTCGTCACCTGCGGCGGCTTCGAGCACTTCCTGCACGAGTCCGGCCTGGCGTACGACGACGCCGTGGTGGCCCGCGAAGTGCAAAGCCCGTTCGACCACGCGCGCCAGGGCCGGCTGGTCGTGGTGCAGACCCGGGCCGACCCGAAAGACGTGGAGGCCTACACCCGCGAAATGCTGGACGCGCTCATGAGCGATCTGGCCGCCGTGCAGCGCGGCGCGTTGGTGCTGTTCACCTCCAGGGCGCAGATGCGGCGTGCGCAGGAACTGCTGGAGCGTGGCCTGCACAGCGATTTGCGCGGGGCGGTGTTGGCGCAGGGCGAGGCCTCGCGCACGCAACTGCTGCGCCGCCACGCCGAGCGCGTGCAGGCCGGCGAGCCGTCCATCCTGTTCGGTCTGCAGTCGTTCGGCGAAGGGCTGGACCTGCCCGGCGAACTCTGCGAGTGGGTGTTCATCACCAAGCTGCCGTTCGCCTCGCCCAGCGACCCCGTGGGCCAGGCGCGCGCTGACTGGCTCAAGGCCCAGGGCCGCGACCCGTTCAGCGAACTCGTGGTGCCCGCCACCGGCGCGCGCCTGCTGCAATGGACCGGCCGGGCCCTGCGCAGCGAGACCGACGAAGCGGTGGTGGTTTGTTACGACGCGCGCTTGCTGCGCCAGAACTATGGCCGGCGCATGCTCAAGGGCTTGCCGCCTTACAAGCTGCAGCGTCGCGATGCCTACGGCGTGACAACCGACTTGTGAGTCGCATGCCCGCAGTGCGCTGGTTGGTACACGCGTTGCGCGTTGAGGATGCCCGCTGAATCCAGCAGCACGGACAGGAGCTCCTGGCGCAACAAGGTGGATGGTTTCAGGGGAGCTTTCTGGCCAGCAGGGCGCCATTGTCGATCAGCGTGCCGACCACTTCCACCAGGGCGCTGCGCACGGCTTCCCCGGCCGGGGTCAGGGGATGGTCCACCAGCCACACCAGGCTCTGGGTGCGTTCGATGGCCGGTTCGGTGATTTCGCGGGCCACCACCCCCGCTGAAGCGGATGCGGCCAATGCGTTGCGCGGCATCACCGCGCAGGCCAGGCCTTCGCTGACCATGTCGCGGTACAGCTCGGGGTTGTTGAGTTCGTAGCGCACGTTCAGCGGGCACCCCAGCGAGAGGGCGGTGCGCTCTATGAGTTTGCGCAGATCGTGCTCGCGGTCGGGCGCCACCAGCGGACGGTCACCGATGTCGGCAAAGCGGATGGGGCCCGATTCGACGCCCCAGGTGCGGGCGGCGCCGAAGAGGAAAAAGCGCTCTTCGAAGAGCGGAATCGCTTCCAGGCGCGAGATCTCCGAGGCGACGGGCAGCAGCGCCAGATCGACCCGCCGTGCTTCCACCAGCGCGCGCGCCTCGCGCGACATGCCCGTACTCAGCTGCAGCTGTACCGCAGGAGCACGTTCCCTCAGGGCACGGAACAGCGGGACGGCCAGCACCGGCGCCACCGAGCCCACCAGACAGAGGCTGACGTTGCCGCGTGCTTCGCTGGCCGAACCGCGCACGTCGTCCTTGATGCTGTCGATCTGACGCAGGATGGAAGTTGCACGGTCCAGCAGGCGCCGTCCCTCCGCGGTCAGCTCGACGCCGCGGGCATGGCGCGTCAAAAGCGGCGCCCCCATTTCTTCTTCCATCGCCGCCACGTGGTGGCTGAGGGCCGGCTGGGCGATGTGCAGGGTATTGGCGGCGGTGGTGATGCTGCCGGCGCGCGCGATTTCAACGAAGTACTTCAGTTGCCTGAGCGTCATGGAGTCACTCTACCGCGACACACTGGGCGCGGTGCTCAGACCGAAACGGCTGGCACCAGGGCCGCTGTCGGCACCGGCGTGGCACCGCCCGAACCCAGTGTGGCCGCCACCGCCTGGCCGCCCAGGCGCTCGATCATGGCCGCCTGATCGGCCTTGGCCAGCGCATCCACCGCTTCGGGGTCGCAGATGCGGCGCAGTTCGGCTTCCATGGCCTGCACGACCCCGCTGTGGGCGGGGTCGCCGGCGAGATCGTGCAGCTCCTCAGGATCGTCGTCCAGATCGAACAGCTCAGGCCGGTGGCGCACGTAGTAGTGGAACTTCCAGCGCCCCTTGCGCACCATGAAACCGGCGGTGTTGCTGCCAGCGGCGTGGTATTCGCTGAACACCACACGCTCTGGCTGGGGCGCGCCAGCGGCCAGCGCGAACAGCGACCGACCGGGGCGTTCGCCCATTTCTGGGGCCGGGTCAATGCCCGTGCCTTCCAGGATGGTCGGAAACAGGTCCAGCAGGTCCACGGGGGTGTCGCACACAGCGGGCGCCACACCCGGGCCGGCCAGGATCATGGGCACACGCACGCTCTCCTGATACAGGGTGGATTTTCCCCACAGGCCACGCGTGCCCAGGTTGTCGCCGTGGTCGGAGGTGTAGACGACGGTGGTGCTGTCTTCCAGCCCCGCTACGCGCAGCGCGTCGAGGATCTGGCCCACGTTGTGGTCCAGGAAGCTGCAGAGGCCGTAGTAGGCGGCGAAGGCGCGCAGGCGTTCGTCGGGCGACTCGAACTGATCCTCGTTGTCCATGAAGGCGGCGTAGTCCTGCACCCAAGGGTGACGCTGGTACCCGTCAGCCGGGTGCAGTTTGGGCGTGGGCAGGTGGTCCAGCGGGTACAGGTCGAAGAACGCCTGGGGTGCGATCAGGGGGAAGTGCGGTGCCACCAGGCCGACATAGAGCACGAAAGGCTGCTGCGGCTGCTGCGCCGCTGCCTGCAGCCATTGCACCGAGCGTTCGGTGACGGACCGGTCGTACGAGGTGTAGTGCGACTCGCCGCCGCCGATGCGATCACCCAGCATGCGTTTGCCGTTGGGGCTGCTGACGTAGGGGTCCCGGATCGATGCCCAGACCATGCCGTGGCCACCGACGACGTGCATGGGAATGTGTTCGTGGTCGAATCCGGCGGGGTCTTCGTCGCTGCGGTAGTGCAACTTGCCAATGCTCTCGACGCGAACCCGGTGCCGCTGCAGCACATGACCCCAGCCGCGTGGCGCGCCGGTGTAGGGCATGGCGTTGTCCCAGTGGCGCGTCTGGTGCACGCGCAGGCCAGTGGCAAAAGCGGCGCGTGCGGGCACACAGATCGGGCTTGGGGTGTAGGCCTGGGTGAAGCGGGTGCCGCGGGCGGCCAGCGCGTCCAGGTGGGGCGTTTGGGCCACTGGGTGGCCGGCACAGCCCATGACTCTCGGATCATGTTCATCGGACATGATCACCACCAGGTTTTGACGGGGCACTGTATCTCCTGAGGGGGTGAGCCAGCGGCTCAGTTTTCCGGCGTGTAGCCCACCGACTGGACGACGCGCGCCCAACGGGCGTGTTCAGCCCGCAGTTGCTTGTCCATGGCTTCGGGGCTCATGGTCAGCGGGGTGAATTCGGCTTTCTCCAGCACTTGTGACACCTTGGGCAGCTTCACCGCATTGCCGATGGCTTGGTTGAGCTGGGCGATCAGAGCCGGTGAGGTACCACTTCGTGCAAAGAAGGCAAACGACTCGCTGATGCTCAAGTCCGGGAAACCTGCCGCTTTGAAGGTCGGCACCCCCGGGAGCGCCGCATTGGGTACGTCGTCCGATATCGCGAGGATGCGCAGTTGCCCGCTGCGGTGCATGGGCAGCAGGTTGGGTGTCGTGGTGATCACGGCCGGCAAATGGCCGCCCACGGTGTCGGTCACGGCGGCCGACCCGCCCTTGTAGGCCACGTGGGTGAAAGAGAAGTTGGCGTGCTTGCCCAGCAAGGTGCCGATGAAGTGCATGGCGGTGCCTGCGCCGGGTGTGCCAAAGGAGGCCATGGCCGGCGTCCTGGCCGCCTGTGCCAGGAAATCCTGCAGGCTGGTGGCTGGGCTGCTTGCGCCCACGGCCAGCGCAAAGCTCATGCGGCAGGCCGGGGCGATGGGCGTGAGTTCCTTGAGCGGATCGAACTTCGCCTTGACCACGTGTGGATACAAGGTCAGGTTGCCTTGAGGCGCCAGAATCAATGTGGTGCCGTCGGCGGGCGAGGCCAGCAGGGCTTCGGTGGCGAGGCGACCTGAGGCCCCCGCCTTGTTTTCAACGATCACGGTGTAGCCCGTGTCGCGCAGGCCTTCGGCCACGGCGCGGGCGACCACGTCGACGGCGCCACCGGCTGCGTAGCCGACCAGGATGCGTAGGTTCATGGCTTGCGCCAGGGAAGGGAAGGCGAGGCTGGACGCGCCCAGCAAGCCCACGAAGGCTCGGCGATTGATGAACATGTTGTCTCCGGTCGTTGGTTGTGTGGGGGCAAGGCCCGATCGCAGTATGGAGTCGATGCCGGCTGGCGAGAAATACAGATCTCACGCATCAGGCATGCAGAAAACCGAATGGGTCGGTGCACGTTCGCGCGCCCTTTGCTACGATGCCGCTGCATTCGTCGTTGCACGCGGGTGTTGCGGTTCCAGACCATCCATTCGACCCACACCTCTACAGCCATGATCTACGCGACGCTCAAACTGCTCCACGTTCTCGCCATCGTCGTGTGGGTCGGCGGCATGGTGTTTGCCCACTTCTTCCTGCGCCCGGCCGCGATGCAACTGGAGCCGCCGCTGCGCGTGCGCCTGATGTACGCCACCCTGCAGCGCTTCTTCGCCGCCGTGCTGGTCGCCGTGCTGCTGGTGCTGGTCACGGGGCTGTGGATGATCGCCCGCCTGGCCCGAGAGTCGGTGCAGGCCGGGCTGGCCTTCAACATGCCGCTGGACTGGACCATCATGGCCACGCTCGGCATCGTGATGATGGCCATCTTCGGCCACATCCGGTTCGCCCTGTTCAAGCGCCTGAGCCGCGCCGTGCTGGCCAGCGACTGGCCCGCGGGCGGCGCGGCGCTCGCGTCCATCCGCACCTGGGTGGGCATCAACCTGGGGCTCGGGCTGGTGATCATCGTGTTCACCTTGCTGATGGCTTGAAGGGGGAAGAGCCTTCCCGAACCGGCGCGTCACGCTTTGACACTTCAAGGGCGCTGCCGCAGCGGCCGCACATCGGGCATCATGTGGCGCTGTCGCTCCGCCAGGGTCAACACCTCAGAAAGGCATGTTCATGATCGGTCTTGAATTCCTCATCACCTCGCTCATCGTGGTGCTCATCCCCGGCACCGGGGTGATCTTCACCGTGTCCACCGCGCTGCTGCAGGGGCGGCGGGCGGGTGTGCTGGCTTCGCTGGGCTGCACGCTGGGCATCGTGCCGCATCTGCTGGCCACCATCCTGGGCCTGGCGGCGGTCATGCACACCAGCGCGCTGGCGTTCGAGGTGCTGCGTTACGCGGGCGTGGCCTATCTGTTCTACGTGGCCTGGGCCACCTGGAAGGACCGCGGCGCGTTCGCTGTGGACGGGCAGGCCGCGCAGCGCTCGGGCCGGAGCATCGTGTTCAAGGCCTTCCTGCTCAACATCCTCAACCCCAAGCTGACCATCTTCTTCCTGGCCTTTCTGCCGCAATTCGTGGACCCGGCGGCCGCCTCGCCGCTGGCGGCCCTGCTGCTGCTGAGCGCCGTGTTCATGGCCATGACGTTTGCGGTGTTCGTGGCCTATGGCCTGCTGGCCCACGCGTTTCGCAAGGCCGTCATCGAGTCGGCACGCGTGCAGGCCTGGCTGCGCCGGGGCTTTGCCGCGGCCTTCGCCGGGCTGGGCGCCCAGCTCGCGCTGCAGGAGCGCTGAGCGGCCTTCAACCGCTGAGCGTTCAGGGTTTGGCGACCACCACTTCGCTGATCTGGATCACCGGCGCGATGTCGGTGTAGTTCGGAATGTCGCCCATGATCTCTTTCGTGTGCGGCCCGAACGAGGTCTGGAAGTCTTCAACACTGTCGAAGAACAGATGGCCGCTGGCGGCGTAGGTGGGTGCCGAACCGGGAGCACCGCTCGCCAGCCCTTTGTCCACGGTGTAGTACTTGAGGGGTGTGCCCAGGCGCGCCTTCACCAGCGGCATGTGTTTGTCGCGGTAGTAGTCGTGGTTGAAGTGCGTGCCGGGGGTGTTGGGGTACATCACGCTGACCTTGATCATGGTTTGTCTCCGGTTGGGGGTGAATGGCTCAAGCCGGCTGCATCGTGCCGCGCCCGGCGATTTCGGGCAAGCCCCCGCAGCTGCCCACGGACGGGACGCGGGGCGCGCCTACCCGGCGCGGCCGCCCTGCGTCACCTGCCAGGGTGGCGGGGTGTCGTTCCCCAGCAGACGCTGCCACAACCAGGGCAGGGCGGTGCCCAGGTCGGGGCGCATGCCTTCGAGCGTGGGCGGATGGCCACCGTTGGCCCGCGCCGCGGCGCTGCCCAGGTTGAAGCGGAAGATGTAGGCGGGTTCCTGGCCCATGCGCAGGTCGGTCACGAACAGGTGACCGTCGGTTTCCGAGAGGCTGTAGAAGCCGTGGGTGAACGCCGCCATGCGCGCCACCGCCGGCTCGCTACCGTGCGCGGCGATCAGCGCGGCGCCCCGCTCGTGCGCGGTCCAGCGCAGGGTGGGCCGGGCGTCCAGCAGCGAGTAGTGGCCTTCGAAATACCGCGTGGGCGTGACGGCCACCAGCCGCCAGAGCACCGTGTTGAAGGGCGCGGGGGTGACGAGCAGGCCCTGCGGGTGAATGCCGCTTTGCCGCAGCGAGTCGCGCGCGATGCGCTCCACATGCTGCTGCGCGACCACGCCCCAGACCAGGTAGAGCGTGCTGAGCACCAGGCCCGCGGCGTTCCAGCGCAGGCCGCGCGTGTTTTTCAGGCGCATGGCCGCGACCACGCCCACGATCAGTGGCACGGTGTAGGCCGGGTCGATGATGAAAACGCTGCCCACGCCGTAGGGATGGTCGGTGAAGGGCTGCAGCAGCTGCGTGCCGTAGACCGTCATGGCGTCGAGCAGCGGGTGGGTGATGAGCGCCAGCCAGAGCGCGAGTGTCCAACGCCCCCACGCTCCGCCGCTGCGCGGGTCGCTGCCCCCCGAGGGGGTGCGGTTCAAGCTTGGGGCGGCCCGGCGCTTGAACCCGGCCGCCTCGCCATGCAGGCGCGCCACGGCCCAGGCCAGCAGCGGCGCGGCCAGCGTCAGGAAGAACAGCGCGTGGCTTTCGGCGCGGTGGCGCGTCATGTTGAGCATGGCGTCGCCGTGGTCGATGAAGGCGTCAAGGTCGGGCAGGGTGCCGGCCACGGCACCCCAGAGCGCGGCCTTCCACACGGCGGTGCGGCGCCCCATGACGGCCACGCTCACGGCCGAACCAAGCGCGATCTGGGTCAGTGAATCCATGTGGGGAGCTTAGGGCAACGCTGAACAAGTCCCTCGCGGCGCGCTCATCCCGCTCTCGGGCGGTCTGCTGCGTTGCAAAGCCTCGCCGGGCCACCCGGCCCGTCTGCGTTTTGCGCCTCGCAGCCCATCCCGACAGCGGGCGAGCGCATCCACGCGAACTTGTTCAGCTTCGCCTTAGCGGGTGGACGCAAGCCGCCCGTGCCACAGGGGTGTTTCACGCTACAAACCAAATCCCGGCGCCAGCGCTTCCCGCAGGTAGGCCACCAGGGCCGTCACCGCGCGCGGCACGTGGGCCGAATAGGGGCGGATCGCGTAGAGCTGTTCGGCGAAGGCGCCCACCGGTTTCCAGGCGGGGAGCACCTGCACCAGCTTGCCCGCGAGCAGGCTGGCCTGGGCGCTGAAGTCGGGCAGCAGCGCAATGCCCAGCCCACCCAGCGCGGCGTCGCGCAGCGCCTCGCTGTTGTTGGCGGCCAGTGAGCCCGACACCTGCACGGTCACCCGCTCGGGACCGGCCTGGGGCGTGAGCGGCTCCAGCGTCCAGGCCGGCGTGTCCTGCGAGCGCGGGTAGTGCAGGCAGTTGTGCTGCGCCAGGTCGGCGGGCCGCTGCGGCGTGCCCTGGCGGCGCAGGTAGGCACGGCTGGCCACCAGCACCGAGCGCGTGGCGCATAGCGTCCAGGCCACGTGCGTGTCGGGTGGGTTGGCGGTGTGGCGGATCGCAAGATCGAAACCCTCGGTGGACAGCGAACTCAGGTGGTCCGACAGGTTCAGCTCCAGCCGCACCTCGGGGTACTCGCGCAGAAAGCCGGCTAGGCGCGGCACCAGTTGCTGGCGGGCGAACGCCACCGGCGCCGTCACGCGCAGCAGGCCGCGCGGCTCACCCGCCGCGTCGCGGACCTGGGCGAAACACTGGGCGATGTGCTCGAACGAGGCCCGGGTGTCGTCCACCAGCCGCTGGCCGGCCTCCGTCAGCCGCACGCTGCGCGTGGTGCGCTGCACCAGCGCCACGCCCGCCATGCGCTCCAGCTCGGCGATGCGCTGGCTCACCGCCGCCTTGCTCACGCCCAGCCGCGCGGCCGCCGCTGTGTAGCTGCCCTGCTGGGCCAACACGCCCAGCCAGTGGAAGTGGCCCCAGAGCTCTTGATGCCGGTCGTGGATCTTCGGTGGGTTCATGGACCGTATTGTTCACGATATTGAACAATCAATTCAGGTTTTTGGCCTTGTATCGAAAGGGAGCGGTTCCTACACTGGCGAGGCAACTCAGAAACCGATTTCCATCCTTCAGCGAGACACACCATGACCACCGCCATCACCCACTACATCGCTGGCGCCTGCGCCGCCGGCACCTCCCCCCGCGCGCAGGACGTGTTCAACCCCGCCACCGGCGCCGTCACCGGCCGCGTGGCTCTGGCCAGTGCGGCCGACGTGGACACGGCGGTGGCGGCAGCACAGGCCGCGTTCCCGGCCTGGTCGGACACGCCGCCGATCCGCCGCGCGCGCGTGATGTTCAAGTTCCTGGAGCTGGTGAACCAGCACAAGGACACGCTGGCGCAGATGATCACCGCCGAACACGGCAAGGTGTTCACCGACGCGCAGGGTGAGGTGGCGCGCGGCATCGACATCATCGAATTCGCCTGCGGCATCCCGCAGCTGCTCAAGGGCGACTTCACCGACCAGGTCTCCACCGGCATGGACAACTGGACCATCCGCCAGGCGCTGGGCGTGGTGGCCGGCATCACGCCGTTCAACTTCCCCGTGATGGTGCCCATGTGGATGTTCCCGGTGGCGATTGCCGCGGGCAACACCTTCGTGCTCAAGCCCAGCCCCATCGACCCCAGCGCCAGCCTGTTCATGGCCGATCTGCTCAAGCAGGCCGGCCTGCCCGACGGTGTGTTCAACGTGGTGCAGGGCGACAAGGAAGCCGTGGACGCGCTGCTGGTGCACCCGGACGTGAAGGCCATCAGCTTCGTCGGCTCCACGCCGATTGCGAACTACATCTACGAGACCGGTGCCCACCACGGCAAGCGCGTGCAGGCCCTGGGCGGCGCCAAGAACCACATGGTGGTGATGCCCGACGCCGACCTCGACCAGGCGGTGGATGCGCTGATCGGCGCGGCCTACGGCAGCGCTGGCGAGCGCTGCATGGCCATCAGCGTGGCGGTGCTGGTGGGCGATGTGGCCGACAAGATCATGCCCAAGCTGATCGAGCGCACCAAGGCGCTGAAGGTGCTCAACGGCACCAACCTGGCCGCCGAGATGGGCCCCATAGTGACCGCCGCTGCACACCAGCGCATCACGGGTTACATCGAGGCGGGCGCGGCCGAAGGCGCCGAGCTGCTGGTGGACGGCCGCCGCTTCGATGCGAAACAACCCGGCGAGGGCTGCGAGGGCGGTTTCTGGATGGGCGGCACGCTGTTCGACAAGGTCACGCCCGAGATGAAGATCTACAAGGAAGAGATCTTCGGCCCGGTGCTCAGCTGCGTGCGCGTGCACGATTTCGCCGAGGCGGTGAACCTGATCAACGCCCACGAGTTCGGCAACGGCACCAGCTGTTTCACGCGCGACGGCAACGTGGCGCGCGAGTTCGCCCGCCGCATCCAGGTGGGCATGGTCGGCATCAATGTGCCGATCCCCGTGCCCATGGCCTGGCAGGGCTTCGGTGGCTGGAAGAAGAGCCTGTTCGGCGACATGCACGCCTACGGCGAAGAGGGCGTGCGCTTCTACACCAAGCAGAAATCGATCATGCAGCGCTGGCCGGAGTCGATTGGCAAGGGCGCTGAATTCGTGATGCCCACGGCTAAATAGGACCCCCCTGCGCCGCCTTCGGCGTCACCCCCCAGGGGGCGCCACTGGCGGCCCGGCGGAGCCGGTTCCGCGGTGGCCCTGGATGGGGACATTTCTGCCCCGTTGCTCTTCTGCCTCGTCGCTCTTTTGGGTGGCGGGGCTTTTTGTTTTCTGCACCTCTTGGGTCGATGGTGTAACCAAAGCGACGAACAGAACCGCTGGTCGGGGGCTGATCGCGGTTTCCCGTTTCAGTTGGGGCGGCAAACTGCCGATACAGCGCTGTGCACGCGCCAAGTGGCTGGGTCGCCACGCTCCGCGTGCACCCACCACCCATTTCTGAAAACCACTCAATTCTGGGGGAGACCTTCAACCATGAACTTCTTTTCGCAACGCCGTCTGGGGCAAAGGTTGGCGTGGGGCTTCGGGACCGTGCTGGCGTTGCTGCTGGGCATTGCCGCCCTGTCCCTGATCGGCATACAGGACCTGAACCGGACGCTGCAGGAGGTCGTGATCCAGGGAGGGCATCGCACGGCGGCGGTCGTTGGCATGGAGCGAAGCGCCCATCGGTTCATGTCCTCGCTGCGCGACCTTCGGGGCTCCGAACTGTCCGAGAGCGAGTCGCTGATGAAGCGCCTCAGAGGCGACTGGGACAGCTATCTGAGCGCGGAGAAGACCGCCAAGGAGAGTCTCCCTGTGGACGACGCGAGCGTGGTGGCCCTGTTTGACCAGATGGGCCAGCGCGCCCGGGCGGTTCACGAGGTGGTTCTTCTGGGGGAGAAGGAGAGTGGCGGGCGTGGGGAGCCGGCCGTCTTCTTTGCCATCTCCAACGCCCTGGGGCAGGACACAGCGGCCTGGAATGGCAAGTACCGCCAATGGTCGGAGGCGCTGGTGGCGCTGTCGGCCTGGGACGATCGCGCCAAGGAAGCGTCGGTGGCGCAAGCCTCCGGCACGGCCGACGAGGCGCAAAAGGTGGTGGTCGCCGGCAGCCTCATCGCCTTGCTGGTCGGTGCCCTGACCGGGTGGCGCATCACGCGCGATGTGGCGCGGGGTTTTTCCGCGACGGTGCAGGCCACCGAGCGCATGGCCCGGCACGATCTCTCGGTGCCGGTCGAAACGGGCTTCAACGGGGAGTTGGGCGTCCTGGCACGTTCGCTCGAACTGATGCGCGTGGCGCAGCACGAGCTGGCGCTGGGCGTGCGCCAGGCCTGTGGAGGCATTGCCACGGCCAGCGCCGAGATCGCCCAGGGCAGTCAGGACCTGAGCGGGCGCGCCGAGATGGCCGCCGCCAACATGCACGGGGCCATCGATGCGCTGACCCAGCTCAACGCCTCGGTCGATCAGTCGGCGCAGTCGGCCCAGTCGGCCAACGCGCTGGCCGCCGAGGCGCAAACCGCGGCCACGCGGGGCGACCATGTGGTGGGGCAGGCCGTGGCGACCATGAACGAGATCGACGCGGCCTCGCGCCAGATCGCGGACATCACCGCCATCATCGATGGCATCGCGTTCCAGACCAACATCCTGGCGCTCAACGCCGCCGTGGAGGCCGCCCGCGCCGGCGAGCAGGGTCGGGGCTTTGCCGTGGTGGCGGCCGAAGTGCGCAGCCTGGCGCAACGCAGCGCAACGGCCGCGCGCGAGATCAAGGCCTTGATCGAGGCGACGCTGGACAAAGTGGCCTCGGGCAGCGAACACGTCAAACGGGCCGGTGGCGCCACCCATGAAATCATGACCTCGGTGCAACGGGTCTCTGCCACGATTGCCTCGATCACCGGAGAAACGGCGCAACAGCGCCAAGGCATTGGTCAGGCCAACGCGTCGGTCAGCGAGCTGGATCAGGGCGCCCAGCAAAACGCGGCGCTGGCCGAGCAGTCGGCCGCTGCGGCCATGTCGTTGCAGGACCAGGCCCAGCGCCTGAAGACCCTGGTCGAACGCTTCAGGCTGGAGGGGTCCCCGGTCTGACGACAACAGGCCCCCCGCCCTTGTGGCGCCGGGCCTGCCGGAGAAGGCTTTGCCCACACTTTCTCTGCGCTCCGTGACGAGCGCGGGAAGGGCGTCGCCGGCGATTCTTGATACCGACGCGTGGTTTTGTGGCCTGCTTGGACATCGCCGCGAATGGGGTGTACAACCCATTCAAAAATCAGCTTGATCAATCAGCTTGATTTGAAAGCTTGCATTGCATGCCACACCGCTGAGCGGAAGGAGGCCCCCATGAGCAAGCGTATCTACTGGTTGCTGCCCGATGTGGCCAGCGCCCGCAGGACGATGGATGACATGCTGTTGGCTCGCATTGACGAGCGACACATGCATTTTGTCGGCCGCGAAGACATCAACCTCTCCGGCCTGCACGTGGCCAACGTGCTCCAGACCTCCGACGTGGTGCGCGCCGCCCAGTGGGGCGCGCTCATCGGCGCGGTCCTGGGTTCCGCGGCGGGTCTGGTGGTGGCGTGGTATCTGCCGGCCGCCGGCGAGCCGCCGCAAGGGGGGCTGGTCGTCGTGCTCGCGATGGTGGGGGCGATCTTCGGCACCTGGGCCTCGAGCATGATCGGTGTGTCCATCCCCAGCCAGCGGCTCAGGCGTTTCGAGCGGGCGATCCAGCAGGGACAGATCCTGCTGATGCTGGACGTGCCGCCAGGGCGTGTCGAGGCCATCGAGTCGCGGCTGCAGGCTTTGCATCCCGAGGCCCGCCTGGAAGGCATCGAACCCAACATACCGGCCTTCCCCTGAGAGCCCCGGTCGCGGCAACCAGTCGCAGGGGCGCCACCACTGGAGGGAACCATGGACATGGGATCGCATCGATCACGGGGGGTGCCGCTGCTGCGCGAGCCATTCGCTTTCGCCTGCGCGCCCTAGACGCCATGGTCATCGCCATCGCACTGCTGCTGATCGTCGCCGCAACGGTGGTTTTCCATCTTGTGACCCCTTGGTGGCTCACGCCGTTGGCGTCGAACTGGAAGTCGATGGACGACACGCTGACGATCACCGTCGTCGTCACCGGGGTGTTCTTTGTCGTCATCAACCTGTTCGTGGTCTACACCTTGTGGCGCTTCCGCCACCGCACAGGCGCACGCGCCGCCTACGAGCCCGACAACAAACACCTCGAGCGCTGGCTGGGCGGCATCACCACCCTGGGCATCGTGGCCCTGCTGGCCCCGGGCCTGCTGGTGTACGCGCGCTACATCGACCCGCCGGCCGATGCGATGCTGCTCGAAATACTCGGCCAGCAATGGCAATGGCGCTTCCGCATGCCAGGTGCGGACGGCAAGCTGGGCGGCACCGACCTGCGCTTCGTGTCGGCCGAAAACCCTTTCGGCCTGGACCCGGCCGACCCCGCCGCGCAGGACGACACGCTGATCGATGCGAACGAGGTCCACCTGCCGACGGACCGCTCGGTGAAGGTGCTGACGCGCTCGCACGACGTGCTGCACGACTTCTTCGTGCCGCAGTTCCGCGCGCGCATGAACATCGTGCCGGGCCAGGTGAGCTGGTTCTGGTTCACCCCCACCCGGGCGGGCCGCTTCGAGTCCATGTGTGCGCAGCTGTGCGGCGTGGGGCATCCGGCCATGCGCGGCGTGGTCGTGGTGGAGGATGAGACCGCCTGGCAGGCCTGGCTGCGGCAGCAACCCAGCTTCGCGGCGACGCTGGCCAAGGCCGGCAGCGGGGCGGGAGGCGGCGTGCAGGATATGGCGGCGCTGGGCCGGGCGCTTGCGCAGTCCAAGGGCTGCGTGGCCTGCCACACGGTGGACGGCCGGCCCGGCGTGGGACCGACCTGGCAAGGCCTGTTCGGAAAGACCGAAACCTTCGCCGACGGCTCCACCGCGCGGGTCGATGAAGACTACCTGCGCGGCTTCATCCGCAACCCGAAGGCGCGCAACGTGAAAGGCTTCGCGCCGGTGATGCCGCAGATCGAGCTGACCGCCGACGAACTCGACGCGCTGGTGGCCTACATCAAGACCCAGGGCCCCGCGCCCGCTCGGCCCTGACCCCCACAGGACGCCCGCCATGGCCCTCATCGACACCAGCCACCACGATGACGCTCCACGCAGCTTCATCACCCGCTACGTCTGGAGCCAGGACCACAAGGTGATCGCGGTGCAGTACGCCTGCACCGCCATCGCGGTCGGGCTGGTGGGCCTGCTGTTGTCCAACCTGATGCGGCTGCAGATCGGCTTTCCCGGCGTGTTCGAGTTCATCAACGCCGAACGCTACTACCAGTACGTGACCATGCACGGGATGATCATGGTGATCTACCTGCTCACGGCGCTGTTCCTCGGCGGCTTCGGCAACTACCTGATCCCGCTCATGATCGGCGCGCGCGACATGGTGTTCCCGTACATGAACATGCTGAGCTTCTGGGTCTACCTGCTCAGCGTGATCGTGCTGATGGCCAGCTTCTTCGTGCCGGGCGGTCCCACCGGCGCGGGCTGGACGCTCTACCCGCCGGCGGCCATCCTGCCCGGCACACCGGGGCACGACTGGGGCATCATCCTCATGCTGGTGTCGCTGCTGATCTTCATCGTGGCCACCACCATGGGCGGCCTGAACTACGTCACCACCGTGCTGCAGGCGCGCTGCGAAGGCATGACGCTGCTGCGCATGCCGCTGTCGGTGTGGGGCATCTTCGTGGCCACCATCCTCGCGCTGCTGGCGTTTCCGGCGCTCTTCGTGAGCGGCGTGATGATGCTGCTGGACAAGACCCTGGGCACCAGCTTCTTCATGCCCGCACTCATGTCAATGGGGCAGGCCACCAGCCACAAAGGCGGCAGCCCCCTGCTGTTCCAGCACCTGTTCTGGTTCTTCGGCCACCCCGAGGTCTACATCGTCGCGCTGCCGGCCTTCGGCATCGTGTCGGACTTGATCAGTGTGCACGCGCGCAAGGCGATCTTCGGCTACCGCACCATGGTCTGGGCCATCGTGGTCATCGGGGGCTTGAGCTTCGTGGTGTGGGCGCACCACATGTTCGTGAGCGGCATGAACCCGTGGTTCGGCTTCTTCTTCGCCACCAGCACGCTGATCATCGCGGTGCCCACCGCCATCAAGGTCTACAACTGGGTGCTCACGCTGTGGCGTGGCGACATACACCTCACGGTGCCGATGCTGTTCACGCTGGCCTTCATCCTCACCTTCCTGGCCGGTGGTCTGACGGGGCTGTTCCTGGGCAACGTCAGCGTCGACATTCCGCTGTCGGGCACCTATTTCGTCGTCGCCCACTTCCACATGGTGATGGGCGTGGCGCCGCTGCTGGTGGTGTTCGGCGCCATCACGCACTGGTACCCCTTGGTCACCGGCCGCATGCTCGACGAACGCCTCGGGCACATCCACTTCTGGATCACCTTCCTCGGCACCTACCTGATCTACTTTCCGATGCATTACCTGGGCGTGATGGGCATGCCGCGGCGCTACTACGAGTACGCGAACTACGATTTCATTCCGGCCTCGGCCCACACGCTCAACGCCTTCATCACCGTGGTGGCCTTGATCGTGGGCGCGGCGCAGCTGCTGTTCGTCTACAACCTGCTGTGGAGCGCCTGGCGTGGGCGCCGCGCCGAGCCCAATCCCTGGCGCGCGGCATCGCTGGAATGGGCCACGCCGCATACACCCCCCCGCCATGGCAACTGGGGCGCGCAGCTGCCGGTGGTGCACCGCTGGGCCTACGCCTACAGCGTGCCGGGCGCCGCACAGGATTTCATCGCACAGGATGCGCCAGCACTGGCCGGCGGCCAGGAAGCCGAGGCGCCGGCGTCGCCGGCCGCGCCCCATGACGGAGCCCGCTCATGAACACCACCACGCTGCAGATCGGGGACCCGGCCGCCACCCGGGCGCGCGCCGCCGCGACCGGCCTGTGGCTGTTCATGGGCGTGGTCAGCACGCTGTTCTCGTTGTTCCTCGTCGCCTATGCGATGCGCATGGACGCGGCCGACTGGTCGCCGATCGGCATGCCGCCCCAGCTGTGGCTGAGCAGTGCGCTGCTGCTGGCCGGCGGCCTGCTGCTGCAGCGTTCGGCCACGGCGGCGCATGCGCTGCGCCACGCCCGGGCGAGGCGCCTGCTGCTGGCCGGCGGCGTGGCCGCGATGGCCTTTCTGGGCTCGCAGCTGTGGGCCTGGCAAAGCCTGCTCGACGCGCGCGTGGTGCTCGCGGGCAACCCGGCGGCGAGCTTCTTCTATGTGCTCACCGCCCTGCATGGGCTGCACGTGATCGGCGGCCTGGTGGCCTGGAGCGCCACCGTGCAGTCGGCCATTGCAGCGCCGGCCGAGCCGCGGCGCCTGGCGCTGCACATCACGCTGTGCGCACGCTACTGGCACTTCCTGTTCGCCGTGTGGGTGGTGCTGTTCGCCGCGCTCGGCTGGCTGACGCCGGAAGTGGTGCGTTTCATCTGCGGCGACGCCTGAAAGACCGCCATGGGCAACATCGCTACCCACGTCACCCCACCGAGCACCGGGAGCTCTGCGCCGGTGACGGGGCTGCGCGGGCTGGTGGCCGACTGGTCGTCCGACCGGCAGGCCTTCCACGTCGCCTGGGGCAAGGCGATGATGTGGTTCTTCCTGCTCAGCGACACCTTCATCTTCGGCAGCTTCCTCACCGGCTACATGACGGTGCGCATGTCCACCACGGTGCCGTGGCCGAACCCGAGCGAGGTGTTTGCGCTGCACGTCGGCGGTGCCAACGTTCCGCTGCTGCTGATCGCGGTGATGACCTTCGTGCTCATCACCAGCAGCGGCACCATGGCCATGGCCGTCAACTGCGCCTACCGCCGGGACCGTGTCAACGCGGCGCGGCTGATGTTCGTCACCGCGGCCTTCGGCGCCCTGTTCGTCGGCATGCAGGCCTTCGAGTGGAGCAAGCTGATCGCCGAGGGCGTACGGCCCTGGGGCAACCCGATGGGCGCGGCCCAGTTCGGCTCCACCTTCTTCATGATCACCGGCTTTCACGGCCTGCACGTCACGGCCGGGGTGATCTACCTGCTGGTCGTTGCGGTGCGCCTGCTGCGCGGGAGGTATGACGGCCCCAAGGCCGGCGCATCCGGAGGCAACTACCAGATCGTCGAGATCGCCGGCCTCTACTGGCACTTCGTCGACCTGGTGTGGGTCTTCATCTTTGCCTTGTTCTACTTGTGGTGAACGCCATGCACACGACCAGCGACGCCCTCGCCGGGCAACAACAACACCCGATCGGCCTGTACCTGAAGGTCTGGGCCCTGCTCTTCGTGCTGAGCATGATGTCGTACGCCGTGGACTACTACCACCTGCAGGGCATGCTGCGCTGGAGCCTGATCCTCATCTTCATGCTGCTGAAGGCCGGCCTGATCGTGGCCGTGTTCATGCACCTGGCCTGGGAGCGGCTGGCGCTGATCTACGCCATCCTGCTGCCGCCGCTGGCCCTGATCGCGCTGGTGGGGTTGATGGCTTCGGAGGCCGGCTACGTGCACCTGACGCGGCTGCTCTTCTTTCGCTAGCGTTCCACCTGGAAACCGCACGAGGGCCCGCGCATGTCAAAGCCTCCCGTTGCACTGACCGTCCCCCTGCCGCGTGGCAGGGTGATGCCCTGGCGCAGTTATGTCGAACTGGTCAAGCCCCGGGTCATCGCGCTGATGATGTTCACGGTGGTCGTCGGCATGCTGCTGTCACAAGCGGGGTGGCCACCGTGGACGGTGCTGGCCTTCGGCACCCTGGGCATCGGCCTGGTGGCCGCCAGCGCGGCCGCCGCCAACCACGTGATCGACCAGCGCATCGACGCGCTGATGGCGCGCACGCGCGGCCGGCCGCTGCCGCGCGGTGTGCTGGGCACGGTGCAGGCAACCGTCTTCGCCATTGCCCTGGGCCTGGCCGGCCTGGCGCTGCTGCTGTGGGTGAGCAACCCGCTGTGCGCCGTGCTCACGCTGGCATCGCTGCTGGGTTATGCAGTGGTCTACAGCCTGTTGCTCAAGAAGCGCACGCCGCAGAACATCGTCATCGGGGGCGCCGCGGGTGCCGCGCCGCCGCTGCTGGGGTGGGTGGCGGTGACGGGGCAGGTGGAAGCGGGCGCACTGGTGCTGTTCCTCATCATCCTGATCTGGACGCCGCCGCATTTCTGGGCCCTGGCGATCCACCGCCGCGACGACTACGCCCGCGCCGGCATCCCGATGCTGCCGGTGGTGCGTGGCGTGCCCTACACCACGGCGCAGATCCTGTACTACAGCATCGCCCTGGGCGCGGTGTCGCTGCTGCCGGTGGCCATCGGCATGAGCGGCACTCTCTACCTGTTCGGCGCACTCGCCCTCGGTGCGCGCTTCATCGCCTGCGCCTGGCGCCTGCGCCGGGACATCACGCTGGCGATGCCCACCTTCCGCTATTCCATCGTTTACCTGTTCGCGCTGTTTGCGCTGCTGCTGGCCGACCACTGGCTGGCGGCCTCGGGCTGGCCCGTCTGAGTGGCCCAACCGAGTGCCCCAACCGAGGGAGCGGCGTGGCGATCACAGCGGCAGCCATGGGGCAGCGCATTGAGTTGGAGGCCGCCATGTTCATTCCCCCTCGCTTGTCATCCTTCCTGCAGGCGCAGGACGCCGAATACGAGGTCCAGCACCATCGGCATACCCGCGGCAGCTCGGACACCGCCCATGCCGCGCATGTGTCGCCGCACCAGCTGGCCAAGGCCGTCGTGCTGGAAGACGACATCGGCTGCGTGATGGCCGTGGTGCCGGCCGATCGCTACGTGCGGCTGGGCCAGGTGTCGCAGCTGCTGGAGCGCCAGCACCTGCGCCTGGCCGACGAGAACCGCATCGCCGCGTTGTTCCCCGACTGCGAACGCGGCGCCGTGCCCGCGCTGGGCATGGTCTGGGGCCTGGAGACGGTGGTCGATGACGAACTCGAAACCCTGAGCGTGGTCTACATCGAGTGCGGCGATCACGAGCGCCTGCTCCGGCTGGACCACCGGCAATTCCATGCGCTGATGCGCCAGGCGCGGCACGGGCAGTTCAGCGGACTGCGCCTGCACTGAACCGCCGCCGGGCCGTGGCGGCGTGGCCGGCCTTCACCCGGCCCCGTCCACGATGAGGTCGCGGTAGGCGTGCCAGCTGGCATGTGCCAGCAAGGGGAAGATGACGATCAGGCCCAGCATCAAGGTGGCGAAGCCGATCAGCACCAGGCCGGCGATCAGCGCGGCCCACAAGGCCATGGCAGCGGGGTTCGCCAGGCAGCAGCGCATGCTCGTGATGGCGGCCGTCACCACGTCGACCGGCCGGTCGAGCAGCAGCGGCGCACTCACCACCGACAGCGTGAACGCCATGACCGCAAACGCGGCCCCCACGCCAAAGAAAGCCAGCAACAGCGGCCAGTAATTGCCCGAGAACAGCACGTCCTGAACGACCGCCGACAGGTCGGGCACGGTGCCGCCGTAGGAGAGCGCGAAGATGATCGCTGCGACCCGTTCCCACAGGATCAGCGACAGCGTCAGCATGAGGCCGAACAAGGCGATCGAACCGGCGTTGGACCGCCAGGCGAACATGGCCCGCGCCATGTCGATGCGTTCGCCGCGTTCGATTTGCGACGAGATGGCGTACAGCCCGATGGCCACGAACGGCGCCACCAGCAAGAAGCCGCCGGCAAAGGCCGGCACCAGGTAGGTGGCGCCCCAACTCAGGGCCAACAGCATCACACCGAAGGCGGTGATGTACACACCGTAAGCCAGGCTCGACCGGCCCGATTGGGCGAGATCCGCGTAGCCTCGGCGCAACCACTCGAGCGGCTGCAGGGTTTCGACTCGGCGCACATGGGGTGTGTCCACGGCCGCGTGTCTTTCAAGGGCATGGTCCATGACGGTCTCCTGCTTGAAGGGGCCAGCGCAGATCGGCCCGGCCGCAGGCTGCGGTCATCGGTGGTGCGGCCAGCCATCCGCCCAGTCGGCGGCACGGCTTGCCGACCACTCCAGAGTCGACATGCACAGGCAATGCTAGACCCGTGGACCGCGCTGCGGCCGATGCCTGCTGCCCCAGCAGGGTTTCTCCGGGTGGGGGCGTTTGGCCCCGGGGGACATTCGCGGCGTCGGATACCCCACGCCATCGACTGGCCAGCGGGCACCCGCACAGGGAGCAACCGAATTGCCGACACAAAGGGACAAAGGGCTGGGTTTCCGGGTGGTTACTGGGTAGAGTGGCTGTTTATCACCGACCAACAAGAAGGAGACCCGTCATGTACACCGCCGCCCCCACCCGCTACGACAGCATGCCCTACCGGACCTGCGGACACAGCGGCCTCAGACTGCCCGCGCTCTCACTGGGCCTGTGGCACAACTTCGGCGATAGCACGCACCTGGACACCCAGCGCACCCTGCTGCACACCGCGTTCGACCTGGGCATCACCCACTTCGACCTCGCCAACAACTACGGCCCACCGGCCGGCAGCGCCGAAACCAACTTCGGCGAACACCTGCGGCGCGACTTCCGGCCCTACCGCGACGAACTGCTCATCTCCACCAAGGCCGGCTGGGACATGTGGCGCGGGCCGTACGGCCAGGGCGGTGGCTCGCGCAAATACGTGCTCGCCAGCCTGGACCAGAGCCTCAAACGCATGGGCCTGGACTACGTGGACATCTTCTATTCCCACCGCTTCGACCCCGACACCCCGCTGGAGGAAACCATGGGCGCGCTGGCCACGGCGGTGCAGCAGGGCAAGGCGCTGTACGTGGGCATCTCCAGCTACTCGGCCGGCAAGACCCGCGAGGCCGCGGCGCTGTTGCGGCAGATGGGCGTGCGCTGCCTGATCCACCAGCCGTCCTACAGCCTGCTCAACCGCTGGATCGAAGGCGAACTGCTCGACACCCTGAGGGCCGAGGGCATCGGCTGCATCGCCTTCAGCCCGCTGGCCCAGGGCCTGCTGACCGGCAAGTACCTCAACGGCATTCCCGAGTCGGCACGCATCAACCAGCCGGGCGGCGGCTCGTTCAAGCCCGAGCACCTGAGCGAGCAGAACCTGGCCCACGTGCGCGCGCTCAACGAGATCGCCGCCTCGCGGGACCAGAGCCTGGCCCAGATGGCCGTGGCCTGGGTGTTGCGCCAGCCCGGCATGACCTCGGCCCTGATCGGCGCCAGCAGGCCCGAGCAGATCGTGGAGCTGGTGGGGGCGCTGCAGCACCTGGACTTCACGCCCGACGAACTGGCCGCCATCGACCAGCACGCGGTGGAAGGCAGCATCAACCTCTGGAAGAAGCCGTCGACCGATCAGCGGCCCTGAGGTCGTCGAACCCCGCTATTCGGGCTCGCCCGGCAAGGTGCCCCAAGGTTCGTCGGTTTCGCCGATGAGGCGGGCCACCACCTTGGCCGCCGGGGTGAGCTGGCCCTGTTTGGGCAGGGCCAGGGTGACGTAGCGGCGCAGGTCGGGGCCGACGATGCGCGCCGCCTGCAGCCCGCCCGAGCGCATTTCTTCGGCCATCGAAAACGGCCCCAGCACCGAGTACAGCCCCGGTGAGTGGGCCACCAGCTCCTTCTGCACGCGCAGCGAGTCGGCCTCCACCTCGGCCTGCAGCGCGAAGCCTTTGCTGCGCGCGGTTTCGTCCAGCACCGCGCGCCAGTGCGAGGGCCGGCGGGGCAGCACCAGGCGCAGGCCTTCGAGCCGCGCAAAGTCCACCGTGTCGTCGCGCGTGAGGCGGTCGCCCGGCATCGACACCAGGTAGGTGCCGGCGATGGCCAGCAGCTTTTCGTCGGCGCCGGTGGGCTTGCGGAAGCGGAACAGCACCGCCATGTCCACGCCGCCGGTGTCCAGCAGGGTGTCGAGCTCGCCGCCCTGGCCTTCGCGGATGTTCAGCCGGATCAGCGGGTACTCGGCCTGCAGGCGCAGGTAGAGCCGGGTGATCAGCGGGTGCGCGGCCGACGGCAGGATGGCCAGCCGCACCTCGCCCATGGGCAGGCCGGCGTCGGCGCGGATGTCGGCCAGCAGCTGGTCGGTGTCGCGCACCCAGCCGCGCACGCGGGCCTGCACCCGCTGGCCCAGCTCGGTCAGCGCCACGCCGCGCCCGGTGCGGCGGAACAGTGGGCCGCCGCAGGCGGCTTCGAGCTCGCCGATCTGGCGGCTGATGTGCGACTGCACCGTGTGGCGCTGCGCTGCGGCCTTGGTGAAGCTGCCGAGCTCGGCCACCTCCAGGAAGAGGCGGAAGTCGTTCGGGTTGGCCGGGTGGCGTGCGCTCATTGGTATGCCTTTTTGGAGATGTCTGAAATCTCGGTTTGCATTCTATGCAGATGGCAAGCCGCTCCCTAGACTGCGCCCATTCCTTCCCGAACCGTTGTTCCAGACCCCCGGAGACACCCCCATGAAGCTCGCCAGTTTTGAAACCCAGGGCCGCGCCACCTACGGCGTGGTCGACACCGCCGGCCTGTACCACCCGGTGTCCGAGGCCTTCCAGCAGCGGTTGGCCGACCTCAAGGCGGTCATCGCGGCGGGTGAACTGGGCGCCGTGGCGGCGGCTGCGGCCGGGCCGGGCTTGCAGGCCGACCAGGTGCGCCTGCTGCCCGTGATCCCCAACCCCGGCAAGCTGATCTGCGTGGGCCTGAACTACAAGAGCCACGTGGCCGAAACCAAGCGCCCCGACAGCGACCACCCCTCGCTGTTCCTGCGCTTCAACGACAGCCTGGCCGCGCACGGCGACGAGGTGCTGCGCCCCGCGTTCTCCGAGCGCTTCGACTGGGAAGGCGAGCTGGCCTTCGTCATCGGCACCGGCGGCCGCCACATCGCCAAGGAAAAGGCCTTTGAACACATCGCCGGCTACGCCTGCTTCAACGACGTGAGCGTGCGCGACTGGCAGAAACACACCCACCAGTTCACCCCGGGCAAGAACTTTCCCGGCACGGCGCCCTTCGGCCCGGTGCTGGTGACGCGCGACGAGGTGCCCGACGTGGGCGCGCTGACGCTGGAAACCCGCGTCAACGGCCAGGTGGTGCAGCACGCCAGCGTGGGCGACCTGATCTTCGACATCCCGACCATCGTGGCCTACGTCTCGCGTTTCACACCGCTGTCGCCCGGCGACGTGATCGCCACCGGCACCCCCGGCGGCGTGGGCGACCGCCGCGAGCCGCCGCTGTACATGAAGGAAGGCGACGTGGTCGAGGTGGAAATCACCGGCCTGGGCGTGCTGCGCAACCGCATCGGCACTGACCACAGCGCCGCCTGAACCCCGCCGACGCGCCGCCCGACCCGGAGACCCCCATGAACACCCCGAACCCCAAACCCCACCTGCGCATCGCCGTCGACATCGGCGGCACCTTCACCGACATGGCGGCTTTTGACGAGAGCAGCGGAAAGCTGCTGTTCGGCAAGGCCCTGTCCACCCACGGCGAACTCGTCAAGGGCATCCAGTCCACCATCGCCAGCGCCGACATCGACTGGCGCGACGGCAACCTGTTCCTGCATGGGTCCACCATCGCCATCAACACGCTGCTCGAACGCAACGGCGCCCACACCGCGCTGCTGATCACCGAGGGCTTTCGCGACATCTACGAGATCGGCCGCGTCAACCGGCCCGACGCCTACAACCTGTTCTTCAACAAGCACCAGCCGCTGGTCAAGCGCTCGCTGCGCTACGAGGTGGCCGAGCGCCTGCGCGCCGACGGCAGCACCCACAAGCCGCTGGACGAAGCCGCGGTGCGCGAGCTGGCCAAGGACCTGCGCGGCCAGGGCATCGAAGCGGTGGCCGTGCTGCTGCTGCACAGCTACCGCAACCCGGCGCACGAGCAGCGCGTCAAGCAGATCCTGCAGGAAGAGATCCCCGGCGCTTTCGTCTGCGCCTCGCACGAGCTGAGCCAGGAATACCGCGAGTTCGAGCGCGTCTCCACCGCGGTGGCCAACGCCTACGTCGGCCCGCGCGTGTCCGAATACCTGGGCCAGCTGGAGGACCACCTCAGCGGCCAGGGCTTCGGCGGCGACTTCTACATCGTGCAGTCCACCGGCGGCCTGTTCCCGGTGGAGCACGCCAAGGTCGGCTGCGTGCGCATGCTCGAATCCGGCCCGGCGGCTGGCGTGATCGGTGCCCAGGCCATCTGCGCCCAGCTGGGCATGGGCGATGCCATCGCCTTCGACATGGGCGGCACCACGGCCAAGGCCGGCGTCATCAGCGAAGGCCGGCCGCTGACCACCGGCTCGGCGCTGATCGGCGGTTACGAACGCGCGCTGCCGATCCAGATCCCGATGATGGACATCCACGAGGTGGGCACCGGCGGCGGCTCGATCGCCCGCGTGGAAACCGGCAACGCCCTGCGCGTGGGTCCGCAGAGCGCGGGCTCCATCCCCGGCCCGGTGGCCTACGGCCGTGGCGGCACCGAACCCACCGTGACCGACGCCAACCTGGTGCTGGGCCGGCTCGATGCCGAGCACTTCCTGGGCGGTGAACTCAAGCTGGACATGGCCGGCTGCCAGCGCCAGATGCAGGAACGCATCGCCGGCCCGCTGGGCCTGGACCCGACCACCGCGGCCGACGGCATCCTGCGCATCGCCGTCACCCAGATGTCGCACGCCGTGAAGGCCGTGACCACCGAACGCGGCCTGGACGCCGGCAGCTTCACCATGGTGGTCTACGGCGGCGCCGGCCCGCTGCACGCCTCGGCCATCGCCCGCGAAATCGGCATCCGCAAGGTGCTGATCCCGTACGCGCCGGGCTACTTCTCGGCCTACGGCATGCTGTTCTCCGACCTGCGCTACGACTACGTGCGCTCGGTGTTCCGCAAGCTGGGCGACGTGTCCTTCGACGAGATCGAGGCCGCCTACAAGACCATGGAAGACGAGGGCCGCGCCGCGCTCGCCGCTTCCGGCATCGAGGCCGATGGCGTGGTCATCGAACGTGCCGCCGACATGCGCTACGTGGGGCAGGAACACGCCGTCACGGTGGACCTGCCGCTGCAGTTCTTCGAGGCCAAGGACCGGTCCGCGATCAAGCAGCAGTTCGACGAGCTGCACAAGGTGCGCTACGGCACGTCCGCCCCCAAAGAGCCGGCCGACCTGGTGAGCCTGCGCGTGACCGTGCTGGGCACCATGAAGAAGCCGCCCAGGCACAGCGTGGCCGCCGGCAGCGCCACGCCCGACGCCGCCGCGGTGCGCGCGGTCAAGCCGGTGTATTTCCGCGCCGGCGGCTGGGCCGACACCCCGGTCTACCTGCGCGAACGCCTGCTGGCCGGCAACGAGATCACGGGCCCGGCCCTGATCGAGGAACACGCCTCGACCACCGTGGTCCAACCCGGCGATGAGCTTCGGGTGGACGAACTCGGCAACCTGCAAATCACCATCGGGAGCGACCGCTCATGAGCACCACAACCAACACCCCCGTGGCGGTCGATCCCGTCACCGTCGAAATCATCCGCAACGGCCTGTACGCCGTGACGGAGGAGATGAAGACCAACCTCACGCGCACCGCCTACAACCTCATCATCTACGAGGCGCTGGACTTCACGGTCGGCCTGTTCACCAAAGAGGGCGACACGGTCTCCATCGGCCTGGGCCTGCCGATGTTCATCCGCGGCATGTCCGAGACCGTCAAGGCCAAGATCAAACACTTCGGCTACGAGAACATCCTGCCCGGTGACATCCTGGTCACCAACGATGCGTACACCACCGGCAGCCACCTGAACCACTTCACGTTCACGATGCCGATCTTCCACGAGGGGCGGCTCGAAGGCTTCACCTGCTGCATGGCGCACTGGCTGGACGTGGGCGGCACGCTGGGCAACGTGACCACCGACATCTTCAGCGAAGGCATCCAGATCCCGATCCTGAAGTACCAGCGCGAAGGCGTGGTCAACCAGGACCTGATCGACATCATCGCCATGAACGTGCGTCTGGCCGAGCGCGCCCTGGGCGACCTGCGCGCGCAGATCACAGCCATCACCACCGGCGAGCGCCGCTACGTCGAACTGCTGCAGCGCTACGGTGCCGAGGCGGTGAACGCGTCGATCCGCCAGATCATGGATTCCAGCGAGGCCGTGGCGCGCAAGAACACCTTGTCGATCCCCGACGGCGTCTACGAGGCCGAGTCCTTCATGGACGACGACGGTCTGGAGATCGGCAAACGCATCCCGATCCGCGTCAAGGTGACGGTGAGCGGCGACGAGATGACGGTGGACCTGTCGGACGTGAGCAAGCAGGTGCGCGGCTTCTACAACAGCGGCTTCACCACCGGCATCGCCTGCGCGCAGGTGGCCTACAAGTGCCTGACCACGCCGACCGATTACCCGGTCAACGACGGCTCGTTCCGGCCGCTGAAAGTCATCATGCCCATGGGCACGGTGATCAGCGCCGAGCGCCCCTATCCGATGCGGGTGTGGATGACCTTCCCGATGACGGTGATCGACACCATCTTCAAGGCGCTGGCGCCGGCCATTCCGCACCGCTCCATCGCCGGCCACCACGCCGACCTGGTGTTCCCCAACATCCACGGCATCAGCCCGGAAGACGGCCGCTTGTTCATCGTCGGCATCGGCCCGCTGGGCGGCGGCTGGGGTGCCAAGAGCACCGAAGACGGCGTGTCGGTCACCGTCTGCATCAACGACGGCGACACCCACAACAGCCCGACCGAGCAGCTCGAATCCAAGTACCCGGTGCTGGTGGAGAAGTACCAGATCCGCCAGGACAGCGCGGGCGCCGGCCGCCACCGCGGTGGCCTGGGGGCCGAGATGGTGGTGCAGGCCTTGAGCCCCTTCACCGTGACCACCCGCATCGACCGCGTGCACTGCAAGCCCTGGGGCCTGGACGGCGGCGGCGACGCCATGGGCAACGGCCTGGCCGTGCGCCACAAGGGCGAGTGGAAGACCGACCACGCCAACGCCAAGATCTTCAACGTGCGGCTGGAGCGCGGCGACGCCTACAAGATGCTCTCGGGCGGCGGCGGCGGCTTCGGCAGCCCGCTCGAACGCGACCTGGACCTGGTGGCCGAGGACGTGCGCGAAGGCTATGTGAGCGCCCAGGTGGCGCGCGAGGTCTACCAGGTGGCGCTGGACAGCAGCGGCCAGGTGGACCACGCCGCGACCCAGGCGCTGCGCAGCGGCCAGACCCCCGCCGCGGCCGAAGACCTGGCCTGGGACGGCCAGTGAGCACCGCCGTGGCCGACCCGCGCGCCGAACGCCTGGCGAACCTGTGGAGCCGGCTCTCGGCCCAGCACGTGACGCTGGGCGCCGGCTGCGGCTGCATGACGGGCGGCGTGAGTGTCTCGCTGGAAGACTTCGAACTCGACATCGCCGACTACCTGTGGGCCGAGAGCGAGCGCCTGGGCGAAGCGGCGGTGGTGGCCTTCCTGCTGCAACCCGGTGCCATCGACCAGCAGCAGAAACCGGTGGCAACCTTGCTGGCCCGGCTGGAAGACGGCGAGGCGGACGAGGCCGTGGCCGACTGGCTGCTCAGCCGCCTGGCACGCACGCTCGATTCGTTCGCCAAGCTGCACGGCCCTTCATCGACCTGAGCCCGGGCGCGCACCACCATGGCCTTCATCCTGCCCCCTCTGGACCCCGGCGACAGCGCCGCGCCGGCCGTGCGCGTGCCCATCACCGTGCTCACCGGCTTTCTCGGCAGCGGCAAGACCACGCTGCTCAACCGCCTGCTGCGCCAGCCCGACGTCGACATGCGCGGCACGGCGGTGGTCATCAACGAGTTCGGCTCGGTGGGGCTGGACCACGACCTGGTCGACCACACGCAGGAAAACATGGTGCTGCTGGCCAACGGCTGCATCTGCTGCACGGTGCGCGGCGATCTGGTCGAGGCCTTCGAGCGCCTGGCGCAGAGCCCCGAAGCCCAACGTGGCGAACTGCGCCACGTGGTGGTGGAGACCACCGGCCTGGCCGACCCCGCGCCCATCCTGCACACGCTCATGGGCGACCCGCGCCTGGCGCGCCACTGGCGGCTGGCCGGCGTGGCCTGCACGGTCGACGCCTTCAACGCCATGGCCACCCTGGACCAGCACCCCGAGGCCGTGAAACAGGCCGCCGTGGCCGACCGCCTGCTGCTCACCAAGACCGACCTGGTGCCGCCCGAACAACTGGCGCCGCTGACCGAGCGGCTGCGCGCCATCAACCCGCTGGCCGCCCTGAGCACCGAACCCGACGGCGCCCTGCAGGCGCTGCTGGGCCTGCTGGACCGGCCCAGCGCCGCGCTGGTGCCCCTGCAGACCGAGACCGACACCCCGCGCTCGTTCTTCTTCCCGGTCAGCGCGCCGGGACAACACGACCCGAACCGGCACGACGACCACATCCGCTCGCACGTCATCGTGCGCGACCAGCCGCTCTCGCGCGAAGGCTTCATGGCCTGGCTGGACATGATTGCCGCCATGCGCGGCGACGACCTGCTGCGCGTCAAGGGCATCGTGCAGCTGGCCGACGACCCGGAACACCCGATGGTCATCCACGGCGTGCAGCACCTGTTCCACCCACCCCAGACCCTGCCGCGCTGGCCCAGCGAGGACCGGCGCAGCCGCATCGTGTTCATCACCCGCGACATCGAGGCCGACGACATCGAGGCCACGCTGACCGTGTTTGAAAGACGCCGCTCCCGCGGCACCCGCCCCGCCCCACCTGTTTGAATTTCATTTGGAGACAAGACCATGATGTTGAAGAAACTGATCGCCGGTGCCGTGCTCGGCCTGTGCGGCCTCTCACCCGCGCTGGCACAAGGCAAATTTCCCGACGGCACGATGCGGCTGGTGGTGCCCTTTGCCGCCGGTGGCGGGGTGGACCAGGCCGCGCGCCTGCTGGGCCGCCAGCTGCAGACCGACCTGGGCGTGACAGTGATCGTGGAAAACAAGGCCGGCGCCAGCGGCACCATCGGGGGCAAGTCGGTGCAGACGGCCGCGCCCGACGGCATGACCCTGCTGTTCTCGGCCGCCACCCACGTGCTGGCCCAGCAGGTGCTGGCCAACCCGCCCTACGACCCGCAGACCGACTTTGCCCCGGTGGCGCGCGTGGGCGAAGCGCCACTGCTGCTGGTGATACCGCCCAATGCGCCGCAAAAAACGCTCAAGGAAGTGCTGGACGCGGCACGCCAGAACCCGGACAAGTGGACCGCGGCGCTGCCGGCCCTGGGCGCACCCAGCCACCTGGCCACGCTGTTGCTGGCCAAACAAGGCAATCTCAAGCTCACCATGACGCCGTACCGAGGCACTGCGCCCGCGCTGGCCGATGTGGCCGGTGGCCATGTGCAACTGCTCATGGACTCCATCATTTCGCTGCAAGGCATGGCCAAAAGTGGCAAGGTCAAGCCCATTGCCACCACGTCGGCCAAACGCAGCGGCGTGGCACCTGATGTACCCACCGCCACCGAAAGTGGCTACCCCGGCCTGGTCTACAACTCCTGGTACGGCGTCTGGGCGCCCAAGGGCACGCCGGGTGACCGGGTGGTGTTTCTGAACAAGGCCATCAACAAGGCGGTGGCCGAGCTGGCCAAGTCAGGTTCGTTCACGGCGCTGGGCATCCTGCCGGTGCTGGAGACCACCGACCAGTTCCGCCAGTTCGTGGCGGCCGATGTGAGCCGCAGCGCCGAACTGCTCAAGGAAGCCGGCTTCAAACCCGAGTGAGGGCGCCCGCGCCCACAAAAAAGGGCCGCGGTTGCGGCCCTTTTCCATTTCGGGGGCGTCGATCAGCTCAGCACCACGCTGGACAGGCGCCGGCGGTAGGTCGCCACGGTCGGGTCTTCGGGCGGCACCTGGCCTTCGGCCACCTTGGGCTTGGGCGGCTCGATCACGTCCAGGATGGCGATGAAGGTCTTGCGCGCCAGCTCGTCGTTCCAGGCCTTGTCGCGCATCAGGATTTCCAGCAACTCGTCCATCGCCGGCACGAACTGGCTGTGGGCCATGAGCAACTGGGCCAGCGCGAAGCGGCTGTCGAAATCGCGCTTGTTGGCGCTGATCGCGGCCTGCAGTTCGGCCGCGCGGGCCTGCGGGTCGCCCACCGTGGCCTGGGCGTCGCGCGCCTTCATCCAGCGGCTGAGCGAGTCGAGCCGGCGCACCCCGGCGGCCTTGGCGATCACGGGGGCGAAGGCCACCTTGGCGTCGTCGTCGCGCTCCAGCTCCAGCAGCAGTTTCACCAGGTCGAAACGCGCGTCGTCGTTGTTGGGGTCGGTCTGCACCGCCTGCTGCAGTTTCTCCAGAGCGCCTTCCACGTCGCCGTCGGCCAGTGCATCCAGCGCCGCGGCTTCTTCGGCGGCGGCTTCCACCGCTTCGGCCGCGGGCAGGTGCTTGTCCAGGAATTCCTTGATCTGGCCCTCGGGCAGCGCGCCCATGAAGCCGTCCACCGGCTGGCCGTTCATGAGCAGCACGCAGGTCGGGATGCTGCGGATGCCGAAGGCCTGGGCGAGTTGCTGCTCCTGATCGGAGTCGATCTTCACCAGCTTGAAACGGCCCGCGTAGTCGGTCTCGATCTTCTCCAGCAGCGGGCCGATGACCTTGCAGGGGCCGCACCAGGGCGCCCAGAAATCCACCAGAACGGGCGTTTGCATCGAGGCTTCGATGACCTCGGTTTCGAAGTTGGCGATGGTGACGTTGATCATGGCAATGGCTCTGGAGATGGGCCCACGGTGGGCGGTGCGCGGGCGCGAAACGTAAAATCGACACTTTACCGGAGCCGGGCCGTCCTCCCCAGACCCGCTCCCCCCGCCGGCCCCCCGGGGCCCGACACAAGGCAACCCAATGAATCCCATTCAAGTGGGCGTGGTCATGGGCTCCAGCAGCGACTGGGACACCATGCAACACGCCGTGCAGATCCTCAAGGACTTCGGCATCGCACACGAGGCGCGGGTGGTTTCGGCGCACCGCATGCCCGACGACATGTTCGCCTACGCCGAAGCCGCCGTCGGCCGTGGCCTCCAGGCCATCATCGCGGGCGCGGGCGGTGCGGCGCACCTGCCGGGCATGATCGCGGCCAAGACGGTGGTGCCGGTGCTGGGCGTGCCGGTGATGTCCAAGGCGCTGTCGGGCGTCGATTCGCTGCACAGCATCGTTCAGATGCCCAAAGGCGTGCCGGTGGCCACCTTCGCCATCGGCCCCGCCGGCGCGGCGAACGCGGCGCTGTTCGCCGTGGCCCTGCTGGCGAACGTTGACCCGGCCCTGCGCGAGAAGCTGGAAGCCTTCCGCGCCGCGCAGACCGAGGCGGCCCGCCACATGACGCTTCCAGTTTGAGCGTCGTCATGAGTCGCCGGTCCTGACCATGAAAATTCAGGGATACAGCCAAAAGGAGGCTGACCGTCCTGACTTCCAATTCGGAGAGCCATTGATGGAAGTCACGTTGGAGGCGACCCCCGCTGAACTTCGGGAGATGGCGGCCTTTTTGAACGAAGCCGCGGACCGTATGGAAAGCTTGGGTGAGCGCTACAGCCACGAACACCTGGCGGATTTGAAACCTGGGTTTCGAAGCTCGCCCCATTTTGTTGTGTTCAATTCTGATTTGACGGATATCTGATGTCACTCAAACCTCTATTGCCCGGCGCCCTGTCCGACCGCGGCCAGCAGATGACCCTGGGCGTCATGGGCGGTGGCCAGTTGGGCCGCATGTTCGTGCAGGCCGCGCAGGCCATGGGTTATTTCACGGCGGTGCTGGACCCGGACCCCGCCAGCCCGGCCGGGCTGATCAGCCACTACCACATACAGGCTCCCTACGACGACGAGCAGGGCCTGGCGCAACTGATGCAGCGCTGCGACGCGATCACCACCGAGTTCGAGAACGTGCCCGCACCCGCGCTGCTCACGCTCGGCGCGCACCGGCCGGTGGCGCCGTCGGCCGCCTGCGTGGCCGTGGCGCAGGACCGCATCGAGGAAAAAGCGCATTTCGTGGCCTGCGGCCCGATCAGCGGCGTCTACCCCGCGCCCTACGCGGCCATCGAGACGCCCGAGTTGCTGGCGGCGGTGCCGGCCAATCTGCTGCCCGGCATCCTGAAAACCGCCCGCCTGGGTTACGACGGCAAGGGCCAGATCCGCGTGAAGAGCCGCGAAGAGTTGGCCGCCGCCTGGGAGCAGCTGGGCCGCGTGCCCTGCGTGCTGGAAAAGCTGATGCCGCTGCAGAGTGAGTGTTCGGTGCTGGTGGCGCGCGGCGCCGACGGCCAGGTGGTGAGTTTCCCGGTGCAGGCCAACACGCACCACGACGGCATCCTGGCCATCACCGAGGTCTACGAGGGCGCCGTGCCGGCCGAGCTGGCCGCGCGCGCCCAGGCCAGCACGGTCGCCATCGCCAACCACCTGCACTACGTGGGTGTGCTCTGCGTGGAGTACTTCGTGGTGGACGACGGCGCGGGCGGCTCGGACCTGATCGTCAACGAAATGGCGCCGCGCCCGCACAACAGCGGCCACTACACGCAGAACGCCTGCGACCTCTCGCAATTCGAGGCCCAGGTGCGCGCGCTGGCCGGCCTGCCGCTGCCCACACCGCGCCAGCACAGCCCGGCCATCATGGTCAACCTGCTGGGCGACCTCTGGTTCAACGCCAACGGCGTGCGCGCCCAGGCCAGCGGGCAGCCGGTGTCGCCGCCCTGGGCCCAGGTGCTGGCCTTGCCCGGCACCCACCTGCACCTGTACGGCAAGCTCAGCGCGCGCCCGGGCCGCAAGATGGGCCACCTGAACATCACCGCACCCACGGTGGCGCAGGCGCGCGAGACGGCGGCCAAGGCCCTCGCCTTGCTCGGTCTGCCCGCGCTGGACTGATCCCGTGCCTCTGAGCCTGAACGCCCGCGACCCGGCGGCCATCGAGTCCGCCGCCCGGCGCCTGGCAGCGGGTTCGCTGGTGGGGCTGCCGACCGAAACCGTCTACGGCCTGGCGGCCGACGCCGACAACGCCAGCGCGGTGCACCGCATTTTTGAAGCCAAGGGCCGCCCGAGCGACCACCCGCTGATCGTGCACCTCGCGCCGGGCGCGGGGCCGCAGGGTTGGCGTGCCGGGGTGGACCACTACGCGAGCGAGGTGCCGGCGTTTGCGTTGGCGCTGATGCAGGCGTTCTGGCCCGGTCCGCTCACGCTCATCCTGCCGCGCCGGCCCGAGGTGGCGGCGGTGGCCGCGGGGGGCCAGGATTCGGTGGGCCTGCGCTGCCCGGCGCACCCGGTGGCCCAGGCGCTGCTGACGGCCGCCGCCGCCCAGGGCGTGCATGGCGTGGCCGCGCCCAGCGCCAACCGCTTTGGCCGCGTCAGCCCCACCACGGCCCAGCACGTGGCCGAAGAGTTCGCCGGGCTGTCCGACGACGCGCTGCTGATCCTGGACGGCGGCGCCTGCCCGGTCGGCATCGAGTCCACCATCGTGGACTGCACACGCGGCCACCCGGTGCTGCTGCGCCCCGGCATGATCACGCCGGCCCGGCTCGAAGCGGCCTGCGGCCAGCCGCTGCGCGCGCGCGACGAGGCCGCGCCGCGCGCCTCGGGCACGCTCGAATCGCATTACGCGCCGCGGGCCCAGGTGCGCCTGATGAGCGCGCAGCAGTTGCAGGCCGCCCTGGACCTGCTCGGCGCCGACGCGAAAAACATCGCGGTCTACGCGCGCCAGGCGGTCCGCACGGCGGCGGCGGTGCCGCGGCGGCGCATGCCCGATGACGCCGCGCGCTGCGCGCAGGAACTGTTCGCCGTGCTGCGTGAGCTCGACGCCACCGGCGTGCGCCTGATCTGGGTGGAAACGCCCCCGGACGACGCCGCGTGGGACGGCGTGCGCGACCGGCTGCAGCGCGCCGCGGCCTGAGCCCGTCGGAGGACCACCGGAGCGCGATCCCGATGCGTGAAGCGGTGCAGCCCAGGGCACCGCCGGGCCTGCTTTGCAGGACGGCCAGTGCGCCTTGCAGGCCGCAGCCTCACCAGAGGCGAGGCTTCTTCGGGCCGTCCAAGCCTGCGCAGGCAGGCTCGGAGCCGCGGCCCTCAGCCCCCTTGAGGGGGTAGCGCGAAGCGCTGCGGGGGTGGTTCGCTTCAATCGGCCTGCGAGGCCGTCCACTCCACCAGCGCTTCGAGCGCCGGGCGCGCGGCCGGCGCGTTGGGGTGGTTGATGAAGCCGACCACCGCGTAACGCGTGCCGTTGACCGCGTTGACGTAGCCGGCCACCCCCATCACGTCGCGCAGGGTGCCGGTCTTGAGCCAGGCGTTGCCACGCGCCGCGCTGAGCGGGCCCTGCGCCATGCGGGCGGCCGTGCCATTGACGCCGGCGATGGACAGCGACTGCACGAAGCGCTCGCCCTGCGGGTGGCGTGCGGCGTGTCGCAGCAGGCCCACCAGCGCATCGGCGGTGATGCGCTCGTCGCGTGACAGGCCCGAGCCGTTGTGCAGCACCGGGGGCTCGTGGCGCTGCCCGAAGGTGCGCCGCCACCAGGCCGCGATCACCTCGCGCGAGCGCTCGAAACGGCCCGGGCGCATCAGGGCCAGCCGGTCGGCCAGCGTGCTCTCGCTCATCACCTGGGCGGGCGAGAGCCGGCCCAGGGTGAGGAAGACCTGCTGCGCCATCACGTTGTTGCTCCACTGGTTGACGTCGGTGATGATGTCCGACAGCGGCAGCGAGCGCGCGTCGTGCAGCAGGCGTGCGCCGGGCGGCGTGGGGCCGGTGCGCACCTGGCCGGTGAGCGCGCCGCCGCTGGCGCGCCACAAGCCTTCCAGGGCGCGCGCGGCGTAGCTGGCGGGGTCCTGGTAGGCCACGGGCCAGCTGCGTTCGCCACAATCCAGCGGATAACGGCCGCCGAAACGGATGGTGTTGGCGTCGTCGAAACGCGCCAGCAGGCCCAGGCGCCAGTCGCCGCAGCCGCCGCCGGAGAGCGGCACGGAGGTGTCGACGGCCAGGCCCGCCAGCGGCGGCTCGCTGCGCACCCAGGCCACGCCCACGGCCGGGTCGGGCTGGAAGCTCAGGATCACCGACTTGAAGTTCACCAACAGGGCATCGGGCGAGGCGTTGTACGGGCGCAGGGCCTCGCCGTCGAAGGCGCCGGGGTCGCTCGCGGGCAGCTCGAAGTCGCTGTGGTCGAGCACCATGTCGCCCAGGACCACGCGCACGCCCTGGTCCTGCAGGGCCACGAAGGCGTCGTGGATGCGTTCGAGCACCAGCTTGGGGTCGCCGCCGCCGCGCACGTACAGGTTGCCGCGCAACACGCCTTCGCTGACCTCGCCGTCGGTGAAAAAGCGCGTGTTCCAGGTGAAATCCGGGCCCAGCAGGTCGATCGCCGCGTAGGTGGTGACCAGCTTCATCACCGAAGCCGGGTTGACCGAGGCCTCGGCGCGGTGGCGCAGCCGCTCGGGGCCGGGCGGCGCGATCGGCACCACCAGCGCCGAGAGCGCATCGGCCGGCACACCGGCGCGCGCCAGCGCCACCGACACGCCGGAGGGCAGACCGCTCTTTGACGGGACCGGCAGTTGGGCGCAGGCGGGCAGGGTCAGCGCCCCCAGCAGGACCAGCGCGGTGCGCGCGAGGGCGCGGCGCACACGGCGCCAGTGGGGCGGGAAAGAGGGCAACACAGCGGGCAGCAGGGCGGCGGACATGGGGGTTTTCATTATGGGACGGCGGCCCGCGCCACTGGCGCCCTGCGGTGAAAAGAGGCGGGCCTTGCCGGGCACGGGCGGCCCGCGGGCATGCCGCGCGACGGCCAGGCCGGCCCCCGGGGTGGCCGATAATGCCCGGATGTCTTTGTCCCCCGCCAGCCTCGACCCGGCCACCCGCTCCCCGTTGCGGTTGCTGGCTCTGGAAACCAGCACCGACACCCTGTCGGTGGCGGTGGGTCCGGGCACGCCCGAGCGGCCGGTTCGCCCGCACACCGGCCCGGGCGGCGCGCAGGCCTCGGCCACGCTGCTGCCGGTGGTGCAGACCCTGCTGGCCCAGGCGGGCTGGGCGCTGCACGAACTCGACGCGCTGGTGTTTGGCCGCGGTCCGGGCTCGTTCACCGGCCTGCGCACGGCCTGTGCCGTGGCCCAGGGCCTGGCCTACGGCGTCCGGGGCGCGGGCCGCGCCGGTGGCATCCCGGTGCTGCCGGTGGACACGCTGCACGCCCTGGCCGAAGAAGCGCGCTGGCAGCGCGAGCAGGCCGGGCAGGCGCTGCCGGGCGTGATCGTGGCCCTGCTCGACGCCCGCATGGACGAGATGTACGTGGCGCTGTACGCCTGCGGGCCGCAGGGCCTGGCGATCGCGCCGCTGCAGCCGCCGCGCCTGTGCGCGCCGGCCGAGCTGGGCGGGTACCTGCGGCAGAGCCTGCCGCCGGCGCTCTCGCTGGAGGCGGGCGACTGCCTGCTGGCCGGCAATGTGTTCGAGGCCTACGGCGCGCAGTTCAGCGATCTGCCCGGCGCCCGCCAGCGCGCGCTGCCCACGGCCAGCGCCTTGCTGCGCCTGGCCCCGGCGCTGCTGGCCGCCGGACACGCCGTGGCCGCGCAGGACGCGCTGCCGCTCTACGTGCGCGACAAGGTGGCGCAGACCACGGCCGAGCGCGAACAGCTGCGGCTGGACCACCTGGCCCGGCTGGCCGCGCCCACGCCCACCGATCCCCTGGGCGCCTGATGGGGGCTGGCATGGCGCAATCACCCGAACCCGGCGCGACCCAGGACGCGTCCCGCGTGCCCGTGTGGACCCCGGCCGACTGGCCGCGCGCCGATGCCACCGCCGCGCGCCGCATCGCCTTCGTGCCCATGGCCGAGGCCGATCTGGACGCGGTGCACGCGGTGGAAAAGCTGGCCTACACCCACCCCTGGACGCGCAAACACCTGGCCGACTCGCTGGCCTCGGGCTACCCGGCGGTGATGCTGCTGGGCGAGACGCTGCCCGGCGAGGCGGCCAGCCCCGGGCGCACCGACGGCCGTGTGTTGCTGGGCTACCTCGTGGCCATGCCCGGTGTGGACGAGGTGCACCTGCTCAACATCACCGTCGCGCCGGCCCACCAGCGCCAGGGCTGGGCGCGCTTCATGCTCGACGCGCTGGTGCTGTGGTCGCGCGGGCAGGGCGCGCAATGGCTCTGGCTGGAGGTGCGGCAGGGCAATGCGCCCGCGCGTGCGCTCTACGAAAGCTACGGTTTCACCGAGGTCGGCCTGCGCCGCGGTTATTACCCGGCGGGCCATTTCCAGCGCGAAGACGCGGTGGTGATGAGCCTGAGCCTGGCGGCCCGCGGCAACGGTGGGGAGGCCCCATGACGGACACCTCGTTCGTGCCCCAGCTCGACGCGCGCCAGCGCGCCATGCTGGCCGAGATGGGCGTGCGTGTCTGGGCCCCCAGACCCCCGCCCGCGGTGACCGCCGAACCGCCGGCGGTCGCGCCACCCGTGGCCGCCCCGGCCCGGGCCGCCGCGCCCGCGACACCGCCGCCCACCGCAGCCGTTCCCGTGGCGGCGCCCGCCACCAGTCGCGCGCCGACAACGACCACGGCCCGGCCGGTGCCGGCGGCCGCGCCGCTCGCCGCGGCCGCCGCCGCGCCCCTGGGCACCCGGCCGGCCGGGATCGACACCATGGACTGGCCGGCGCTGCAGGCCGCCGTGGCCGGCTGCGAAGCCTGCGGCCTGTGCCGCAGCCGCAAGAACACCGTGTTCGGCGTGGGCGACACCCAGGCCGACTGGATGGTGATCGGCGAAGCGCCGGGCGAAAACGAAGACCTGCAGGGCGAGCCCTTCGTGGGCGCGGCCGGCCAGTTGCTCGACAACATGCTGCGCGCCGTGGGCCGCAGCCGCGGTGGGTCGGGCGAACAGGCGGCCTACATCGCCAACGTGCTCAAGTGCCGCCCGCCGGCCAACCGCAACCCGCAGCCGCAGGAAGTGGCGCAGTGCGAGCCCTACCTGGCGCGCCAGGTGGCGCTGGTCCTGCCCAAGGTCATCATCGCCATGGGTCGTTTCGCGGTGCAGTCCTTGTTGCAGACCAGCGAGCCCATCGGCCGCCTGCGTGGCCAGGTGCACCGCTACCAGGGCGTGCCGGTGATCGTCACCTACCACCCGGCCTACTTGCTGCGCACCCCCGGCGACAAGGGCAAGGCCTGGGCCGACCTGTGCCTGGCGATGGAGACCGTCGCCGCCGAGTCCGGCGGGCAGCCCTGAACGGCAGGGTTCGCCGCGGCATTGCAAGCGCTGGCAGGGTGCCGACACGACGGGTGCTGGCAGGCGTGACACTTAAAAGCGCGGCTTTTCGCGTTTTCCGGTCACGCCATCATGCACACATCGCCCTTGTCCTCCCCGGGGCCGAGCCCCCGGATGTCCCGTGGGTCGGCCCACCTCCCCACCCTTGAATCCACCCCGCCCGCCCGCCGGGACGAACCGCTGGACCTGGCCAGCGCCTTTCTGGCCTGCCTGCGACCCGAGATCGCGCGCACCGAGCCCCAGCGGCGCGAAGTCCACCGGCTGCGCCACCAGGTGTATTGCGAGGAACTGCGGTTCGAGCCCCTGCGGCCCGACGGGCAGGAGACCGATCCGTTCGACCCGCAGTCGGTCCACTGCACGGTGCGCCACCGGCGCTCCGGCGTGCTCGCCGGCACCGTGCGCCTCGTGGGCAAACACCATACCGGCGAGCAGTTGCCGATGGAAGCGCATTGCGCTCCCGGGCTCACGCACGAGAGCCTGCTGCCGCGCCATTTCCCACCCCACGAGGTCTGCGAAGTCTCGCGGCTGGCCGTGCCGGCCCGCTTTCGCCAACCGCGCGCCGAGCCGGCCGAAGGCGCCAGCGCCATCGGGCACATGGGGTTTTCGGCCGAGGAACTGCGCACCTTTCCCTACATCGCGGTCGGCCTGTACCTGTCGGCCATCGCCATGGCCCGCCACACGGGCCGCTTCCACATGTACGCGGTGATGGAGCCGCGCCTGGCGCGCGGGATGGGTTTCGCGGGCATCCGCTTCGAGCGCCTGGGCCCGGTCATCGAATACCACGGTCAGCGCGCGGCCTACCACCTCGACAGCCGCATCGCCCCGGAACGCCTCGCGCCCCTGTACCAGGACCTGCTGCAGCGCATCGACGCCCGGCTGTTCCCGGCAGTGGCCGCCCGCGAGGATGTGCCCGGGCTCTGGCCGTTCAGGGTCCCACCGTCCGTTGGGGCCACAGCACCGTCGCAATCGCCACCATGACCAGCGCCACGGCGGCCCAGTCTTGCCAGTGCAGCACCTCGCCCAGCCACCAGGCGCCGCTGAACACGCCCAGCACCGGGATGAACATGACCGACAGCGAGGAGGCGATCGGGGGCAGGTCGCGCGCCAGCATCAACCAGGCCACCTGGGCAAACGCGAACACACCGACGGCGTTGTAGACGATGGCGCCCCACACCGGCAACGTGGGCCAGGCCCAGGCGTCGCGCTCGAACAGCAGCGCCAGCAGGCTCATCCACAGCGTGGTGAACACGGTCATCCAGAACGAGATCGCCAGCGTGGGGTGCGGGATGCGGGTGCGCCGCATCAGCTGCGTGCCCAGCGCCCAGGTGGCCGCGGCCACCAGCATCATGGCCACGCCCAGCGGCTTGCCCGAGAGCGTGCTCAGCTCGTGCCAGAGCAGCAGCACCACGCCCAGCGCCGCGGCCGCCACGCCGCCCCAGGCCCGGTGGGGCAGGCGCTGGCCGAACCAGGCCGCGCCGATCAGCGCCGAAAACACCGGCATGGTGTAGCCCAGGATCGCCGCACGCCCGCTCGACAGGGTCTGGATCGCCAGGATCGCCAGCGTGTGCCAGAAGAACATGTTGAACACGGTGAGCCAGCCCAGCTCGCGCCAGTGTTCGCGCCCGATCACGAACGGCACCCGCCGCGCCACCAGGAACAGCGCCAACACCGGCAGGCCCAGCCACATGCACAGCGAGCGAAAGCTCAGCGCGGGAAAACCCGTCACGCCGAACTTCATGATCGGCCAGTTGATGCCCCAGACCAGGGTGAGCAGGGCGAGGATGGCCAGTTGCCGGCGGGAGAGGGCTTGCATGGGGCGTGATCTTAGGCGGATGGGCTTTTGATGGCGGAGCGTGGGGACGAGTGATCCGGCGCCGGGCCGCCCCAAGCCGGATCAAACCCCCTCGGGGGGCGGCGACCCGCGCAGCGGCGGAGCGTGGGGGCCACGTCTCCGTAAAATCAGCGCCCATGACCTTCCTCGACATGCTCGGCGCGGCAGAGCGCCAGAACCAGTCCCTGCTCTGCGTTGGCCTGGACCCGGACCCGGCCAGGTTCCCCGCCGGCATGAAGGGCGACGCCAGCCGCATCTACGACTTCTGCGCGGCCATCGTCGAGGCCACGGCCGACACCGTGATCGCCTTCAAGCCGCAGATCGCCTACTTCGCCGCGCACCGCGCCGAGGACCAGCTCGAACGCCTGATGGCGCACATGAAGCGCATCGCGCCCCAGGTGCCGGTGATCCTGGACGCCAAGCGCGGCGACATCGGCAGCACGGCCGAGCAATACGCCATCGAGGCCTTCGAGCGCTACGGCGCCGACGCGGTCACGCTCTCGCCCTTCATGGGCTTCGACTCGGTGCAGCCCTACCTGAAGTACCACGGCAAGGGCGCCTTCCTGCTCTGCCGCACCTCCAACCCCGGTGGCGACGACCTGCAGAACCAGCGCCTGGCGTCGGTGGACGGCCAGCCGCGGCTGTACGAACACATCGCCCGCCTGGCCCAGGGGCCATGGAACCAGAACGGCCTGCTCGGCCTGGTGGTGGGCGCCACCTATCCCGAAGAAATCGAGCGCGTGCGCGAACTCGCGCCCACGCTGCCGCTGCTGATCCCCGGCGTGGGCGCGCAGGGCGGCGACGCCGTGGCCACCATCCGCGCCGGTTATCGCCAGCAGGGCGACGCGACAACCGGCCCGGTCATCGTCAACAGCTCACGCGCCATTCTCTACGCCTCCAGCGGTGACGACTTCGCCGCCGCCGCGCGCACCGAAGCGCTGCGCACGCGCGAGGTGCTGAACGCCGCCAAGGGCTGAGCCGCTGAGCAGCAGGTGGCTGGCGTGGGGACAGCGGGTGGTGTGCGAACATTCCGCGCTGTCACCCACTCCAACCGTTTTCCAGGGAAGCCACCATGACGCAGAAGATCGACCCCGCCAGACTGAAGGCCGCCGCCGAGCGTCTTGAATGGGTATGCCAGCAGTACCCGAACGAAGAGCGCGTGCAACATGTGTTGAAGGTCATGCAACCCATGATCGACGACGCCAAGGCGGGTCGCATTCTGGAGCCGATACCGGACAGGTTCAAGCTGCCGTTTCGCTGGGCGATGTCGTCTGAAGGTCTGTTTCGCGACTTCGCGGATCCTGACGTCGAGGGTGCCTATGTGGACTTCGGCATCGAACTGGAGGGCGGGCTGTCAGAGCAAGAAAAGCGAATCCTTGCCGACATGGAGGCCCAGCGGGCAGCGATTCTGAAAGGCACTCAATCATGAGTGACCCTGGTCTGACTCCCGATGAACTCAAACGGCCATACGACGAGAAGACCCTCAAGGAAGCACGGACCTTTGAGACCCAGGGCGTCAACCGGCAGGCGGCCCTGGACTATCTGGAAACGCCCGAAGGAAAGTTGTATCGGCAGCGGCTCCTCGAAGCATCTCCCGACACACCGCTGAACAAACTCAACGACCGGGCCATCGACCAGATCACCTCCGGCCGCGAGCTCCCCCGCATGGAGACCCTCCACGAGCCTCTGGTCAAGATCGTCCCCAAAGGCCAGCAGCCTTCGCCGTATTCTCCGTTCTGGGCCAAGGAAGCCGACCTCGACGCGGCGGTCCAGCAAGGCAAGAACCTCTCGCACCACTTCGCCCTGCCGGTCGCCAGCGAATCGCCCCAATACGACGTCTACAAGATCACCCCGAAGGCGCCCACCGAGGTCTTCGTCAACACGGTGGCGCCGACCAGCGAGCTGGACGGCCAGGTCACCAAACCGGGCGGCGCGCGCCAGTACCTGACACCCAACCGCCAGCTCTACGAACCGCACGAATTCGTCAAGTCCGTCGACAACCGCCTGCACCTACCCGTCAGGGGGCATGGCGTGCGCCCCACCGTCAAGGCGGCCGGCGTGCTGGGCACGGTCTACGGCGCCTACGACGCCAAGAACCAGGTTGACGCCGCCATCGACACCGCGCGCTCCAACCGCGAGCAGTGGGTGCGTGGGGGCGAGGAGGCGGCCAACCAGGCCGTCAAGACCGTTGTCACGGGCGGTGCGGCCACGGTGGGGGCCATCCCGGGTGCCGCCGGTGGCGCGCTCACCAGCCCCGTCACGGGGCCGGTCGGCCCGGTGGTCGGCGGTCTGGCCACCGGTGGCGCCGCGGCCTATGGCGCCGAGAAGCTCTACGAGGACTCGCGCTTGCAGCAGTTCGGCAAGTACCTGGGCGGAAAAGGCGGTGAGCTCGGCTACGACTACATCTCCAAGGAAGGCCGCCTGCTGCGCCAGGTCAACGGCCTGACGGAGGATCTGCAGCACACCACCGACCCGGCTGAGCGCGCGCGCCTGCAGACCCGGCTGGATTCGGCCAGCGCCGCTTTCGGCCGGGAGGCCGAGCGCAACGGCCGCTACTTCGAGGGGCGGGCCGGCATCGACCAGGGCTGGGAAGCCATGCACGCGCGTTTCCCCAAGGTCGACAAGGACGATGTCGGCGACGCGCTGGCCAGACACATCGACGCTGGCAAGCCGCCCGCCGATGCGGTGCGCGGCGCCTACAGTGACGCGGTGCACGAGACGTACCCACGCGCCCTGCCGCACCAGCCGCTGGAAAACTACCGGGCACTGAGCAGCGAGCAACTGGCCGACAAGCACCGCCAGTACCTGGGCGAGGTCGGTCAGGGCCGCAAGGACGTGATGGCGCTGGCGGCCAACCAGGATTCGCACAACAACCTCGATCAGGGCTGGCCCAGATCGTTGGCGCAACAGCGCCAGGCGGGCCGTGTGCAGGAAGGCCTGAACGAGCTCTGGCGCGACACCGGCCACCTGGGCGCGATCCGCGAGGCCTACAAGGAACGTGGCCTGACGCCACCCGAACTGCCGGCCGAGCTGCGCCCGGACGCGCGCTCTCGGGACCCGCAGGCGGCGGCGCCGATACGCTCGGGCCAGCTCCCGCTCACGCCCGGGCAGGCGCGCCACCGTCAACTGGCCATGGACCAGCTCGGGCCAGGTCTGCGCGAACGCGGCATGGACGCCAACGGTATCGAACGCGTCAGCGCCGCCGCCGTGAGCCACGCCCAGACCCATGCGCACCGAGGCGAGGTGCGTTCCTTCCACCTGAGCAAGGACGGGGAGCGCGTCGCGGTGGTGCAGGAACACGCGCCCATCAGCGAGTTCGGCGTGCGGCAGGCACAGGCGCAGCCCGCGGAACAGCATCTCGCGCACGCGCACCAGGCGGCCCATGCCCAGGCGCAGGAAGCGACCCGTACCGCGGAAGCCGTACCTCCCGCGCCCACACACGCGGCGCCCGAACGCGCGATGGCCTGAGCAACTGAGCGTTCTTGGGGCGTTGCTCGGACACGCCCGAAAACTCCCTGCCTCTGAGGGCTGCTTTACGCAGGAGACAGCCCTTGGCGGCGGCCGTCCCTACCATGCGGTGTTCCAACCAGGAAAAACCGCATGATCGACTTGTATACCGCCGCCACGCCCAACGGGCACAAGGTGTCCATTGCGCTCGAAGAGCTGGGCCTGCCCTATACCCTGAAGGTGCTGGACCTGGCGCGCAGCGAACAGAAGGCGCCCGCCTTCCTGGCCATCAACCCCAACGGCCGCATCCCCGCCATCGTGGACCGCGGGGCCGACGATTTCGCGGTGTTTGAATCGGGCGCCATCCTCATCTACCTGGCCGAAAAGACCGGCCGGCTCATGCCCGCGGACGCCAGGGGCCGCTCGCGCGTGCTGCAGTGGCTGATGTTCCAGATGGGCGGCATCGGCCCGATGATGGGCCAGGCCAATGTGTTCTTCCGCTACTTTCCCGAGAAGATCCCGGCCGTGATTGACCGCTACCAGGGGGAGAGCAAGCGCCTGTTCCGCGTGCTCGACGGCCAGTTGAAAGACCACGAGTACCTGGCGGGCGACTACTCCATCGCCGACATCGCCAACTGGGCCTGGGTGCGCACGCACCGCTGGTCGGGCGTGGACATGGACGACCTGCCGCACCTCAAGCGCTGGCGCGATGCGATCCGGGCCCGCCCCGCGGTGCAACGTGGCATTGAAATTCCGCCGTCGAAGGTGGACCTCACGCGCGACGGTGACGCGGGCGCGCAGCGTTTCGCCGAAGACGCGCGCCGCATGGTGGAGATGGGGCAGAGCCTGGGCCCCGCCCCGGCGCGCGGAGGCGCCGCATGAAGCTCTACGTCTCTCCACGCGCCCCCAACCCCCGGCGCGTGCTCATGTTCCTGGTGGAAAAGAACATCAACGGGCTCGATCTGGTCAACGTGGACCTCAACGCGCTGGAGCACCGGAGCGAGCAGTACCGCCGCAAGAGCCCGCTGGCTCGCGTGCCCGCGCTGGAGCTGGACGACGGACGGATGCTGACCGAAACCCGCGCCATCTGCACCTACATGGAGGGGCTCCACCCCGAGCCCAACCTGATGGGCGCGGACGCCACCGAGCGCGCCTTCATCGAAATGG